>Ga0187779_10003029_pt1 | contig 10223 bp, 7 predicted proteins | sample 1015_Q2_SP10_10__FD_132435 | JGI IMG/M metagenome (GOLD analysis project Ga0187779, IMG submission 132435) | Tropical peat soil microbial communities from peatlands in Department of Meta, Colombia - 1015_Q2_SP10_10_MG | ecosystem: Environmental > Terrestrial > Soil > Wetlands > Peat | place...
GGGCCCCGGGGAGGGGCGGCTCTCGTTGACGACCCGGCACGCGGGCATCAAAAAAGCCGGGGGCCCATCTGGCCCTCCGGCTCCAGCGGTTCGGCGGCTCAGCCGCCTGGCACTAGTCGGCGCAGGGCGCAGATCTCCCATCGACGGCGGCGCCGAGCGGCGCAGCCGTCGGCAGCTCGATGGCTGCCCGGAAGGGGATGGTGGTGCTGGACATCTGCGGTGGGACTCCTAGAGGGCGCGGCAAGCCCGTCGCGACCGAAGGACCGGAGGATAGCCGAGCGCGGGTCGCCGTGTCAACGCGCCGCAGGACTAGGGCGCCGGCGTGTCCGTGGGCTGGGGCGCCGGCGTGTCCGTCGGCGGTGGTGGCGGCGTGTCGGTGGGTGCCGGGGTCGGCGTGTCGGTCGGGGTGGGCATGGGAGTATCCGTCGGTGTGGGTGTCGCGGTCGGACCGTCGGTCGGCGTGCCGCCGGCGGTCGCAGTCGGACGGGGGCTGGGCCGTGGCGTCGGCCCAGCGCCGCCATGCGAGCCGTCGCCGCCCGAGCCGCCCTGGCCGCCCCGGTCGTTGCCGCCCGGGTTGCCGGCGGGCGTGGACCCGGCGATCGGCTGCGGGGAGATCCCGTCGGCGGGGCTCGCCGACGTCGCCGGGCTCGCGATCGGCCCGGCCCCGAGGGCGGCTCCCGTCGGGTTCGACGTGGGCAGCGCCGTGCCGGCGAATGAGACGAGTTGCCAGCTCACGAGCAGGCCCAGCGTGGTCAGGCAGAGGAGGAGGACGGCGTGCGTCGCGATCCGCACCGGCTTGCCCAGACCCGTTGCGAGGGAGCCCAGCCCGGCGGTGCCACGATCTCGAGCGGCCGACAGCCGGTGGCCCAGACGGACGGCCGACGCGGCAGGGGAGCCGGGGAGCGACGCCATGCCCAGGGCCGCGGGCGCGAGCGGCGCCGGCGTATTAGTCAAGTCATCTGGCGCCACCAGGCTCCAGCCCGTGGCTGCGGCGGGGACGGCGGGCGGCACCGCCGGTGAGGCGCCCGTGGCGGCGCGGCCCGATCCAGCGAGGCCCACGGTGAACGGGGCGCAGTTCAGGCAGAGGTCCCGCCCGCGGTTCCAGCAGTCGGGGCAGACTTCCAGGCGGCAAGACGCGCAGCGATGGAAGAGCCGCCGATCGGGGCTCCCGTACTGGTCGCGGTCGGTCCCGCAGTTCTCGCAGAAGGCGGCGTCAGTCAATGGTCGTGCGAGCCCCCTGAAGTGGGCAGGCGGACGTGTGGTCCCGGACCACCCTGACGCTAGCGGGCCCGGCGGGGCGGCGGCGTAGTGAACTCGTACCGCGCGAGGCGGCAGTGGTCCCCGACGGTGCCTGGACGCGCCGGGGGGTGCGGCCGCGGTTCAGAGGCCGGGTTCGGCGATCACCGGCTGGCCGGCGCCTCGCCGTCCGACCGCCACACTGGCCAGGACCACGGCCCCGCCCGCCAGCTGCAGGACGGAGACGGTGTCGCGCAACAGGATGACCGCGATCAGGACGCCAAGGAACGGTTCCAGATACGCGAAGAGCGCCGCCCGCGAAGCCCCGATCCGGTGGATGGCCGTGAAGTAGAGGATGTTGGTCACGGTCACGCTGAGGATCGCGGCGTATAGCAGCCCCACCCACGCGTCGGGCGGCACGGCCGACCAGTCCTGCGCGAGGACGCTGGGCGCGCTGAAGGGCACCAGGACGAGTGTCCCCACGACCATCACGAAGGCCGACAGCTGGAGGGCCGAATAGCGCCGCATGAGGGGCCGGATAAGGACGGAGTAGACCGCCCAGCTGAGGGCCGTGGCGAGGGCCCCCAGTTCGCCCACGACGCTGATGCCGCCGACCGCCTCCCCGCCACCGACCACGATCAGGGTCACCCCCACCAGTCCAGCGGCGAGGCCGAGCCACAGCCGGCGGGCGACCCGCTCCTGACGCGTGAGGACGGCGATGACGGCGGTCCAGATCGGGATCGTGCCGATCAGCAGGGCCACGTTGGCGGCCGACGTCGCCTGCAGGGCCGTCACGAAGGCGACCTGGTTGATGGTGATGCCGATGAGGGCGGCGGCCAGGAGCAGGGGCAGGTCGCGGCGCTGGAACCGTGGCCGGCCCTCGCGCATCAGCACGACGGCCACGGTGACCGAAGCGCCGAGAGCGAACCGCACGACCGAGAAGGCCAGCGGCGCGATGTCGGTCACGCCGACCTTGACCGCCGTGAAGTTGCCGCTCCAGATGAGGACCGTGACGAGGAGCGCAAGCTCGGCCGAGGGGCGCGTCCGCATCCCGAGGATGGTAACCGTTCAGCGCGGTTGTGATGGTTATCTTCGTGAGACGCGGCGAGCGGGCCCGCGGCGGGCGTCGCCGACAGCCTTTAGCCAGCCGAGTAGGATGGCCTCCGGATGGCCCGCGAAACCCCACCAGTGCCCGACCCGAAGCCCCGCCGTTCGCGGTCCGCCGCCGGGCGCGCCGAGCCCGCCCGGCCTCGCACGATCGGGCAGCTCCGTGTCGCCGGATGGTCGTCTCGCACCGTCAAGGACGAGATGCGGGCCAACCTCATCGACCGGCTGGGCGAGGGCGAGCCGCTCTTCCCCGGTATCGTCGGCTACGACGACACGGTCATCCCGGCCATCGAGAACGCGATCCTGGCCGGCCACGACCTGGTCTTCCTGGGCGAGCGTGGGCAGGCGAAAACGCGCCTGGCACGCCTGCTGGTGGGCCTTCTCGACGACGAGATCCCGATGATCGACGGCGGGGAGCTGCACGATGATCCGTACCTCCCCGTGAGCGCCGCGGCGCGGGCCCTCGTGGCCGCCCACGGCGACGCGACGCCGGTCGCCTGGCTGCCGCGGCAGGCTCGCTACACGGAGAAGCTGGCCACCCCCGACATCACCATCGCCGACCTCATCGGCGAGGTCGACCCGATCAAGGTGGCCGAGGGGCGCTACCTGGCCGACGAGTCGACCATCCACTTCGGCCTCATCCCGCGCGCCAACCGCGGCGTGTTCGCCCTCAACGAGCTGCCCGACCTGGCCGAGCGCATCCAGGTGGGCCTCCTCAACATCCTCGAGGAGCGCGACGTCCAGGTGCGCGGCTACACCCTGCGCCTGCCGCTGGACCTGTTCGTGGTGGCCAGCGCCAACCCGGAGGACTACACCAGCCGCGGCCGCATCATCACGCCGCTCAAGGACCGCCTGGGGTCCCAGGTGCGCACCCACTACCCGCACTCGATCGCCGACGAGATCGCCATCATGCGCCAGGAGCGGGTGGCCTTCCCCGACGGGACGCAGCCGGTCGCCGAAGAGCCGCCGTACATGCTGGAGCTGGTGGCCGAGATCTCGCAGCTGGCGCGCCGCTCGGCGGAGATCAGCCAGCGCTCCGGGGTCAGCGTCCGCGTCAGCATCACCAACCTGGAGACGCTCCAGGCCAACGCCCTCAAGCGGGCCGTGCGGCTGGGGGAGCCGACCGCCGCGCCACGCGTGAGCGACCTCGGGGCGCTCATCCCCTCGACGACCGGCAAGATCGAGCTGGAGACGCTCAACGACGAGGCGCCGGAGGAGCGGGTCGTGGAGCGCCTCATGTCACGGGCCCTGGCCAACGTGTTCGGGCGCCGCGTCAACATCGACGACCTGGACCCGGTGGTCAGCGCCTTCGAGAACGGCCTCGTGCTCGAGACGGGCGAGCGCCTCCGCTCGCGTGAGTACGTGCGCTGGTCGCGCGAGACGCCCGGCCTGGCCGGCGCGGTGGCGCGCCTGGGCGGCGGCGACTCGCCGGCCGCGGTGGCTTCCGGGGTCGAGTTCCTGCTGGAGGGCCTGCACCTCCACCGGCGCCTCAACAAGGACCGCGCCAGCGACGGCGGCGGGCGCTACCGCCGCTGAGGGCCGGCCCGCGCATGACCCAGCCGCCCATCGGGGATCCGGGGCCGGGGCGGCCCCGCCAGTTCCGCTACTCACGCTGGGACGGCACGCAGCGCCTTGGGGAGCTCGACGCGGACGAGGCCCTGGCCGCCATGCGTGACGACCTGCTGGCGGACGGCGACCTCACGGCGGCCCTCCGCCGACTCCTGGAGCGGGGCATGACGGGGTCGCCCGACGGGGCCGAGCCCGGTGTTGCCGGCCTGCGCGACCTGCTGCAGCGGATCGCCGCGGAGCGGCGCCAGACGCTGGAGCGATACGGCCTGGGCGAGGTCATGCCGCAGCTTCGACAGCGGCTGGAACACGTCCTCGAGACCGAGCGGCGGGGCATCGACCGGCGGGTCTCGGAGGCGGCGGGGGAGGGCGGCACGCCGGAACTGCGGCACATGCTGGGCGCGATGGCCGAGCGCCGGCGCGAGGAGCTGGCGGCGATGCCGGAGGGCCTCGGCGAGCGGATCCGCGCGCTCGAGGCCTACGACTTCCTGGAGCCGGAGGCACGCACGGAGTTCCAGGCCCTCCTGGACCAGCTGCGCGGACAGGTGCTGGACGCCCACCTGGCCGGTCTGGCGGAGCAGATCCGCACCATGTCGCCGGAGGCGCTGGCGGCCAACCGGGCGATGGTCCGCGAGCTCAACCAGCTGCTCCAGGAGCGGCTCGACGGGGGCGAGCCGGATGCCGCCGGCTTCCTCGCCCGTCACGGCGCCTTCTTCCCCGGCGCGCGGACGCTGGACGACGTGATCGAGCAGCTGACCGAGCGCATGGCTGCCATGCAGTCGCTGCTGGCGTCGATGACGGCGGCCCAGCGTGCGGAACTGCAGTCGATGATGGACGCGCTCCTGCGCGACGACCGCCTGCGGTGGGACCTGGCGGAACTGGCGTCGACGCTGGACCGGCTCCTGCCTGGCGGGCTGGGCCAGCGGTTCGCCTTCCGCGGCGACGAGGGCCTGTCGCTTGAGGGGGCGCTGGACCAGCTGGGCCGCCTGCAGCGCCTGGACCGCCTGGCGGATGGGGTGGGGGGAGCCAGCAGCCCGGGCGAGCTGGCGACGATCGATCAGGCCGAGGTCCGGGAGCTGCTGGGTGAGGACGCGGCGCGGGAGCTGGAGGCCCTCCAGCGCCTCACCGACGCGCTGGAGGCCGCCGGCTACGTGGAGCGGCACGGCGAGCGGGTCGAGCTGACCGCCCGTGGCAGCCGGCGCATCGGCCAGGGCGTCCTGGACGAGCTGTTCGCTCGCCTGCAGCGCGACGCGTTCGGCACGCATCCGCGGCGCGACGGAGGGGCCGGCGGCGAGCGGGCGGAGGTGGCCGTGCCCTATGAGTTCGGCCGGCCGTTCGACCTGGACCTGCGGCGAACGCTGGCCAACGCCCTTGCCCGCGAAGCGGCTGAGAGGATGCCCCCCGACGATGCGGCGCGACGGGGCGGCCGCGCGGTCCGCCGGGCGGTGAAGCTGGCCCCCGACGACCTGGCCGTCTACGAGCACGAGGACCTCACCAGCGCGGCGACGGTGCTTCTGCTCGACATGAGCCGCTCGATGCTGCTGCGCGGCTGCTTCCTCGCCGCCAAGAAGGTCGCCGTGGCCATGGACACCCTCATCCGGACGCGCTTCCCGCAGGACCAGCTGCACGTCGTGGGCTTCGCCTACTACGCGCGCGAGATCCCGCCGGGCACCCTGGCCGCGCTGTCGTGGCAGGGCTACGAATACGGCACCAACCTGCAGCACGGGTTGCTCCTGGCGCGCCGGCTGCTGGCCCGGTCGCACGCCACGAACCGCGAGATCGTGGTCATCACCGACGGCGAGCCGACGGCCCACTTCGAGGACGGGCAGGTGCGCTTCAGCTATCCGCCCACGCGGCGCACCATCCAGGAGACGCTGGCGGAGGTGGGCCGCTGCACCCGCGAGGGCATCACCATCAACACCTTCATGCTCGAGCGATCCCGAGCCCTGGCCGACTTCGTGGCCCACCTCACCCGCCTCAACCGCGGCCGCGCCTTCTACGCCACGCCCGAACGGCTGGGCGAGTACATCCTGGTCGACTACGTGGGCCGCAAGACCCGCCGCGTCTGATCCTCCGGCGCGGGGCGCCGGTAGGCTGCCAGCTGCGGGAAGCGCCAGGCCACGAACGCGGTCCCGATGAGGCACAGGACGCCGCCGCTGAAGGCGGAGAACTGGGCGCCGGCCAGCGCCGCCACGCCGGTCGCCTCGATGTCGCCGAGGCGCGGCCCGCCGGTCACCACCAGCAGGTACAGGGCGCTCACCCGGCCGCGCAGCGGGTCGGGCGTCACCTCCTGGGTGATCGCCGTGCGGAAGACGGCGCTGATGACGTCCGCGGCACCGGCCAGGGCCAGGCAGAGGCAGGCCAGCGGCATCGAGACGACGAGCAGCCCGAACGCGCAGATGGCCGCCCCCCAGGTGGTCACCGCGGCGACCACCGCGCGACCCTGGTGCTGCACGCGACCGACCCAGCCGGCCGTCAGGGTCCCGATGAGCGCCCCGACGGCCGGCGCGGAGACGAGCAGGCCCAGCGTCGCCGGCCCGCCGTGGAATGTCTCCAGGGCCAGGATCGGGAACAGCGCCACGGGCAGGCCGAAGATCATCGCCGACAGGTCGATGACGAAGGCGCTCAGGATCAGCGGCACTCGGCGCACGAAGTGCAGGCCCTCCAGGATGAGCGCCAGGGTCGGCCGCCCCAGCGTCTCCGCGAGGGGCATCGGGGCGATGACGAACGCCGCCACGAACGCGGCCACGAAGGTGGCGGCATCGAAGAAGTACGCGGCGGGCACGCCGACGGCCGCGATCAGCAGGCCCCCGACCGCGGGTCCGACCACACTTGCGAGCTGGAAGTTGGTCTGGTTGAGCACGTACGCGGCGGGTCGCCGTGAGGGTGCCACGAGCCTGGGGACGGCGGCCCGGCGGACGGGCCCGTCGACGGTCGAGATCGCCGCAGCCACGAAGGCGATGAGGTAGATCAGGGGCAGCGGTGGGGCGGCCAGCAGGGCCAGCGAACCGAGGCCGAGACTCGTGGCCCCCAGGCCGATCTGCGTCATGAGCAGCAGGCGTCGCCGCTCGTACGCATCGGCGAGCGCGCCGCCCGGCAGGCTGAACAGCAGCAGGCCCAGCAAGGTCGCGGCGGATAGCCCGCCGATGGCGAGGGGCGAGCCGGTGAGCACGAACACCTGGTACGGCAGTGCCACCAATGTCACCTGGCGGCCGATGCCACTGACCACCTGGCCCAGCCACAGCCAGCGGAAGTCGCGGTCGTGGCGCAGGGGCGCAGTGTCGATGAAGAGCGCGCGCAGACGCGCACCGGTCGGGCCGGGGGTGCTTGCCATGAACCGCGGCTAGGATATCGGAGCGCCTCCACGCATCGTGTCACCCCGAAGGAGCCCTCCATGCCCGAGCCCGTCGTCGCCGCCTCCGTCGCCGAGTTGCTGGAGCGCCTGCGCGGGTCGTTGCGCGTGGTCGATGGGCAGGTCGTCGTCTTCGACCCGGCCGCACTGCGCTCGACGGGTATCCGCGACCTGGCCTGGACCGCCACGTTCAGCGCCGATCCGGCGACCGTGGAGGCCGCCCGCTGGCTCATCCGGGAGGCGAGCGTCGCGGTCGGTGCGCCGAGTGCGAGCATCCACGAGCTGTACATGGCGCGTGGCCGCGGCGAGGTGGGGGGCTTCACCGTGCCGGCCATCAACCTGCGCACGCAGGTCTTCGAGATGGCGGCCGCCGTCTTCCGCGCCGCGCGTGCGCGGGACGTGGGGGCCGTCATCCTCGAGTTGGCGCGGAGCGAGCAGGAGTACACCTTCCAGCGCCCCGGCGAGTTCATCACCAACGTGCTCGCCGGGGCCATCGCCGCCGGTTGGCACGGGCCGGTCTTCGTCCAGGGCGACCACTTCCAGTTCAACGCCAAGAAGTACGCCGCCGATCCCGCCGCGGTCACCGACGGGCTGCGCCGCCTGACCGTGGAGGCGCTGGGCGCCGGCTACGGCAACATCGACATCGACTCGTCCACCCTGGTCGACCTGTCACGGACCGCGGTCGACGCGCAGCAGCACACCAACTACACCCGCGCGGCCGAGCTGACGGCGCTCATCCGGGAGCACGAACCGGAGGGCCAGACCACCAGCGTCGGCGGGGAGATCGGCGAGGTCGGCAAGGAGAATTCGACGGAGGCCGAACTGCGGGCCTACCTGGACGGGTACCGCTCCTCGCTCACCGGTCTGGCGGGGGCCGATGCCATCGGCATCAGCAAGGTCAGCGTGCAGACCGGCACCAGCCACGGCGGCATCCCGCTGCCCGACGGCAGCGTCGCGCCGGTCAAGCTCGACTTCGGGACGCTCGAGCGCCTGGGCATCGTGGCTCGCCAGTACGGGCTGGCCGGGGCGGTGCAGCACGGTGCCTCGACCCTGCCCGACGAGCTCTTCCACCGCTTCCCGACCGTCGAGACGGCTGAGATCCACCTCGCCACCGGCTTCCAGAACCTGCTCTTCGAGCATCCCGCCTTCCCGGCCGACCTGATGGCCGAGATCCATGCCTGGTGCGACAGCACATGCGCAGATGAGCGGACGCCCGACCAGGACGAGGCGCAGTTCCTCTACAAGACGCGCAAGAAGGCGCTCGGCCCGTTCAAGCGGCGCCTCTGGGAACTGCCCGGCCGCGAGGCGATCCTGGCCACGCAGGAGGCCAAGGTCGGCTTCCTCATGGAGCAGCTCAAGGTGCCCGGCACGGCGGAGCTGATCAGCCGCTACATCCGGCCGGTCGCCGCTTCACGCCCGGCCCCGGCCACGGTCGCCGAAGTAGCCGTCTGAGGCCACGCCCGCGCGGCCGCCGATTCGGGCCTCCTCGCTCACCACACTGGCTGGTGAGATGCGCATGGTCGCCAGCGCTGGCGGGCGGACGGCGCCACGACCGAGCGTGCGTGCGCGGCCAGAGGCGCCGCGGCGCCGCCTGGCGGCGCTCCGGATGCGTGTACCACCACTGTCGTTGGTGAGTGCGGGAAGGCGGCCGAGGCACGCGGGCGACCGCCGGCCCGATGTCAACCGGATGTGTCGACCGCCGGGTCCGGCGGTGCCAGGTGCAGGCGCATGAGCCAGCGCGGGCGGTGGTCACTGCGGGCGGCTGTCATCAGGACGCGGTGGAAGCCGGCCGCCTCGAACATGCTGGTGGTGCCGACGTACATGGCCGCCGTTTGCAGCCGGGCGCCTTCCGGGTCGACCGGGTAGCCCTCGAGGCAGGTCGCGCCCGCCGCACGCGCGTAGGCCACGGCCCCGTCCAGGAGGGCCCGGGCGATGCCGCGCCGGCGCATGCCGGGGCGGACGATGAAGCAGACGATGGACCAGACCGGCCGGTCGTCCACCTGCGGGATGGTCCGGGAGCGCACCAGGCGCTCGAGCCTGGAGCGCACGCCGAGGCCGCACCAGCCGACCGGCTCGCCCTCCAGGTACGCCAGGAGACCCGGCGGTGGATCGTCCGCCAGCTGGCTGCGCAGCGCCGCCTGCCCGCCACCCGGGCCGAGGCGGCCGAAGTCGCCCGACGACCAGCGGTAGTACTGGCACCAGCAGCCCCACACGCCCGGCTGGCCGACGATGGCGGCCACGTCCGGCCAGCGCTCGGGAGTGGCCGGGACGACCGAGATGCCGCCGGTCACGCCGAGGCGGCTTCGAGCGCCTCCCGCAGCACGGACAGGGCGTGCGCCACTTCCGCCTCGGTCGTCACCAGCGGCGGGATGATGCGCACGACCTGGCCCCACGATCCGGCCGACAGGACGATGAGGTGGCGGGCGAGCGCCTCGGCGATGACGTGTTTGGCCAGCTCCGGATCGGGGGTGCGGCCGTCGCCGACGCCCGGCTTGACGAACTCGAGCGCCACCATGCAGCCCAGGCCACGGACATCCCCCACCGACCGATGCCCGGTCGCTGCCGCATGCAGCCCGTCGAGCAGCTGCTTCCCGCGAGCCTCCGCGTTGGCCGGCAGGCCTTCGTCACGGATCACGTCGAGGGTCGCGTTGGCTGCGGCGCAGGCCACCACGTTGCCGCCGAACGTGCCGCCATGCGCGCCCGGAGCCCATCGGTCGATCAGCTCTCGCCGGGCGATGAGCCCCGAGAGCGGCAAGCCCGAGGCGATGCCCTTGGCCATGGTGAGGATGTCCGGCGTGACGTCCCAGTGCTCCACGGCGAACATGCGTCCCGTCCGGCCGAAGCCCGTCTGCACCTCGTCGGCGACGAGGAGGATGCCGTGCTGGCGGGTGATCTCCCGCAGGCGGCGCAGGAAGCCGGCCGGCGGGACGACGTAGCCGCCTTCCCCGAGGACCGGTTCGAC
>Ga0187779_10003030_pt1 | contig 10222 bp, 8 predicted proteins | sample 1015_Q2_SP10_10__FD_132435 | JGI IMG/M metagenome (GOLD analysis project Ga0187779, IMG submission 132435) | Tropical peat soil microbial communities from peatlands in Department of Meta, Colombia - 1015_Q2_SP10_10_MG | ecosystem: Environmental > Terrestrial > Soil > Wetlands > Peat | place...
GTGTTTCGCCCGCGTCGGCATCCATTCAAGTCGGCGGCCAGCAAGTCTTCACGGCGGTAGGTCTTGATCAGTACAACAAGCTGATGTCCGCCATCACCTTCGGCTGGGCAACGAACAGCAACTGCATCAGCCTGAATGCCAGTTCGGCCATTGGCCTATGTCAGGGGGGCGGAGCCGTGGTGGCATCCGCTCAGGGGGTGACTAGCGCACCTGCGCTGTTAACCGTGCTCCCCCCGCCACCTGCACTTACGACCATAGTTTTGACACCCGCAAATCCTTCGATTCTCACCACCGGCTCGCAGCAATTTGCGGCAACCGGGATTGATCAATATGGAAATGCGATGAGTGGGATTGTATTTACCTACTCGAGTAACAACCCGAATGTTGCGAGCATCAGTCCGAATGGATTAGCAACGGGTGCGGGAGGGCCAAACGGCGGAAACACTGTGATCACAGCTTCGTCGCAGGGCATAAGCGCGAGCACGACCCTGACAACCACTCGACCTGCCGCAATTTTGACGACGATCAGCGTAACGCCATCGACGGCAACGGTGCAGGCAGGCAGTTCGACCTCATTCTCCGTCACCGGATCAGATCAATTTGGGTTGCCAATGACCGGGCTAATATTCGCGTGGCTGAGTTCGGATTCAACCATTGCAACCGTAAATGCAATTAACAGCGAAGGTCAGAATGGTGCGATTGCAACTGGCGTTGCCCAGGGTGGCGGCTCTGTGACTCTGACCGCCGGCGTGCAGGGAATGACGTCAGCGCCGGTGCACCTGACCGTGACTCCTGCTCCTCCTGCCCTGACAACCATCAGCATCTCGCCGACGAATGCTTCCATCAATGTTGGAGATACGCAAACATTCACGGCATCCGGAACAGATCAGTTTGGTGCGCCCTTTCCTCTTTCAACTGTGCAGTTCAGCAGTGAGAATCCGGATATCGCAACTGTGAATGGCAGCGCTGCTACTGGTGTTGCCGCCGGCACAGCACAAGTCACGGCGACTTCGGGATCGGTGACAGGTCAAGTGTTTCTGACGGTGACCACGCCGCCTCCGCCCCCACCCATGCCTCCTGTGATCACCCGTTTGTCGCCGCCCCTGGCTCTGACCGGCAGCGCTGACCTGGCTTATTTGACGATCGTAGGCAGCAATTTCGCGACTGGGGCAACCGTGAACTTTGGATCTAACATCCTGACCCCTGCTTCCATCACCTCAAACACGATCACAGTTACGATTCCGGAAGCGGAATTGAAATCAGCAGCCACGGTGGCTGTATCTGTTTCCAATCCAGCCCCACAAGCAGCAACTTCGACAACCCTGCCGTTCCTGATTACCAGCAGCGGATTTGTCTCGATCGATTTCGATGATGGTTACCAATCGATGTATGACAACGGCCTGCCTATTTTTGACGCTGCAGGAATAAGGACCACCCAGTACATCATTACGGGTAATACACTCGACGGTGCGATCGTGAACCCCAGCCTCGGACCAGTCGGAGTCGGAAATGCAGGCTTTGTCACCTGGGATGAAGTCCGGACGATGGCGGCCAATGGGCATGAGATTGGTGCGCACACTCGAACACACCAATCTTTATCGACACTTTGCCAGGTACCAGATTGTGCCGTAGCCGACACCTTGACCAACGAGATCAACGGATCCAAGGCCGATCTGATTGCGAATGGACTCAATCCGCTGACCTTCGCGTATCCCTACGGAGATTATGGGTACCCGAATAGCACCATCGGATTAGCGGTGCAGAACGCCGGGTTTTTTGGCGCGCGGGATTCCGATGCGGGCTACAACGGACACCGTTCCGGCCACGGCCAGATCATGCCCTATTACTTATGGTCAGAAGCCGGAGAAACGGATCTGAATACTACGCTCGCGAACTTGACCGGCTATATCGACTACGCGGTTGCGAATAAGCTTTGGCTGATCTTACTCTTTCACCGCGTTGATGATAATTCACCCGACGATGTCTCTATTAGCATTAGTTCCACCATACTTCAGGGCATGGTTGACCATATCGTGCAGAACAACGTCAATGTGGTCACAAATTCCGAAGGGTTGGTGATAGAAAATCTGAACGGTCAGACCCAGGCTTTTGTATTTCCGGACTGAGACGGGATTGCAAAGCAGCTAAGCTATAACCCCTCCATATTCATTCCGCAATCGAGCGGTCCAATCGCGGGCCGAGACTCGCCTAATCTGAACCTAGCACTTCTTCTCCTCGCCGTTCGTGTCCTTCCGTAACTCGCGGTTCATTAAGCATGTTGATAACTTCAACTTACCTGCAGGAATCAGGACACGACCGTGCACGTACACTGCGGCAGTCGCAATCTCCGTTATCCCTTCGCCCCATCGCTAGTTGTTGCGCTGCTCACTATTTTTTTTCTAGTCGGATGCGGTGGCCGTGCTATGCCACCAGCTAACTCGTCTGTGACAACCAACCCTACTTCGAACCCCGCTCCTACGGCCGGGCCCAACGAATTTAGCTTCGCGGGCTACACTTGGGAGAAGGACAGCGGCACCGCTCCCCCGGTCGGCAACGTAAACGGGAATATCGGGAGCTTTTCTCCCTCGAATGTGAGCGTTGGTTCTGAGCTGATCTTGATGCTCAATCAGGAACAGCAAGGCGGCGGCATTGTATCCACTGGAGCAGAGGTCCACACGAAGCAGCCTTTCAGTTACGGAACCTTCGAATTCACTTCTTGGGTGTCAGCGGCGATTTCCGGTACCACGGCATCCGGATTTCTGTTCACCAACAACTCTCAGACCGAGATCGACATGGAGCAAACCGGCGATCGGCCTTACGCCGTCGATTGCACCAACTGGTCTGGACTTTCCAGTTACCAGGATACGGAGGTCACGGGCTTCGATCAGCTGTCAGCCCACGACTTCAAGATTGTCTGGCAACCGCAGCAAGTGAATTGGTATGTGGATGGTCAACTGATCGTTTCGCACACTGCATCGGTTCCTTCTGCCCCGGCTCCTTTTCTCTTCAATATGTGGGGAACGAACAACTCAGCCTGGGGAGGCTCGGCCACGCCTGGAACAACTCGATATATGCACATCACCAGCTTTCATTACACCCCACTCACCTCGTAGTTTTTTCGGAGCTTGACAAACCTTCGGAGAACTGTGTTGGGACACCCGCGAAAGCTGGCGTATAATCCCGCCCGAGCGTCTTGCAATCCATCATTTTCCAAAATCAGCACACACGATCGGGTCCCAATGCGGCTCAACGGGAGGAAATATGTGTGATGTAAGCAGGCGACAATTCTTACAGACAGGGGGTGCGTTTCTAAGCCTGGCAGCAGAAGCAGAGCTTCTGGCCAGACCCGTGCCCGCAGCAGCGATGGCTGAAGCTGCCAAAGAGGACCTTCTTGCTCCCGAGATTTATTTTCACGAGGGGAACGTATCGGACACTGCGGACGCGGTGTGCAACAACGGATGGATCGTTTTCGAGGATTATGTACTCGTGGTCGATGCAAACTTTCCCGCAGGGGCAAAGCTCATCATCAGCAAGATTCGCGCCATGACCGATAAACCTATTCGGTTCGCTTTCGATACTCATCATCATGGCGATCATGCTTATGGGAATCAAATCTTTGTGGATAACGGCGGCGTGCCCGTTGCACATGCCGGCGTCATTGAGGAGATGAAAAAATACGAAACCGGCTATTACGGAAGTACACCGGGCAGATGGGAAGCGGCATTAAAAGATCGTGTCGACTTAAGAACCACTAAGCTCAAGCCGCCTTCTGTTCTTTTTTCGAAAGACTTAGTTTTCGACGACGGCAAACATCGCGTTGAACTGCTGCACTTGGGAGTGGCGCATACGCATGGCGATGCTGTGGCTTGGCTGCCTAAGGAGCGAATCCTTTTCACCGGGGACATGTGCGTGAACGGACCCTACAACTTTGTGGGAGACGGAGATACAGGCAAGTGGATCACCACGCTGGACGAGGCCAGGAAACTGAACCCAAAGATAGTATGCACCGGGCATGGCTCGCGCTCCGTTGAAACAGTTTTGGAGGATCAGCAAGCCTTCTTCAAGGCACTTCGCGAGCAGGTCGGGGCTGTCATGGTCAAGGCTCCGCAGGGAGACACTAAAGCCGGGATCGAGTCCATCCGGTCGACGCTGAAATCCGATAAGCAAATTGCCCGCTATGTCAGCGACTCCAATGCCGGGTCGCAAGATGGGTTTCCTTCGCAGGTCGCAAAGGTTTATGAGGAGCTCACAGGCAACAAACTGGCTGCGGTTGCGCACGAGCACCATCTTGCACGCCATGTTCACGCTCGCTCGCATGGATTCTCGTCGGTTTAATAGTTCCAGGCTGGCTGCCGGATGATTCTTGACTTAGGATTGCGCGACTATGATCTTCCGACTCTCCCCGACTACGCACGTACTGCCGAGAGAATCGGCTACGGGTGTCTGTGGACCTCCGAAACCCAACACGATCCGTTCCTGCCCTTAGCCGTTGCGGCGACGTCTACATCTTCCATAAAGCTCGGTACATCTATTGCTGTGGCGTTTCCACGCAGCCCTATGGTTCTTGCTTACACGGCATGGGATATTCAGAAAGCTTCGCAAGGTAGATTCATTCTCGGTCTTGGTTCACAGGTACGAGCCCACAACGAGCGCCGCTTTTCGGTGAAGTTTGAGGCGCCCGGGCCGAAGCTGCGCGAGGTGGTTCTGGCATTACGCGCCATTTGGGAATGTTGGCAAAAGGGAAGTCCTCTCAGGTTTCGAGGTCAGTTTTATCATTTTGATTTGATGACTCCGTTCTTCAACCCCGGCCCCATTAGTCATCCGAAAATTCCCGTATTGATCGCCGGTGTCAACCAATACATGTGCCGAATGGCGGGAGAGGTTTGCGATGGTTTGCACGTGCACCCCTTCCATACTGCAAAGTACCTGCGCGAGTATGTGCAACCTGCTGTCGCGATAGGATTGCAGGAATCCGGGCGGTCGCGAGAAGACTTTACCTATGTTACGGCTGCATTCGTCGTAGTTGGAGAAACCGAAGCGGAACGTGCAAGGAACCGCGAGGCCGTCAGGCAACAAGTCGCGTTTTATGCCTCGACGAGAACATATGCACCGGTTCTCGAGGCACACGGTTGGGAAGGCATTGGCCCCGAGCTGCACCAGAAATCGCTCAGCGGCGATTGGCAAGGTATGGCACATCTCATTAGCGACGAGATGCTGGCCGACGTTGCAGTCACGGGAACTTCTGCCGAGATTGGAAGAAAGGTACGCGAGCGCTACACAGGCCTGCTCGATCGCATCTCGTTGTATCTGCCTTATGAATGGAAGGCGGACGAAGCTGTGCAGACCAATCTGGTTGCACAGCTAAGCCATTGAATTCTGAGACCGAGGGAAGAGGCACTCCTCAGCCTTGACCGGTCTAATGCTAGCCCGCCTTTATGCTGCTTTCTTAATCTTTGCCCATCGGGCCCGCTGCGCGGCTGCAATCTTCCTTCGGGCTGCTGCTGACAGTCTCCTGGTCCCAGTGCTCCCCTGCCTCTTGTGGTTCCCTCCGGATAAGGCTGTGAGAGCGGCATCGATCCGTTGGACCTCTTGCTGAGCGCGTTGGCGTTCGTTCCTAAGTTGACGTAAGACTCCATTTAAGTTCGTCATGGGGCTCCTCTATTCAGGATATTAGCAGGACTGTCAATAAATGAGTTAGGACAACCTGCTCCCGCATACCAAGCTATTTCTATGCTGTACTTTGGGACATAGTGATGACGATACCTCCGACTTGTTTCCGAACGGCCCAGTTAGAGTTATGTTTGGCATTGTGTGGCGCTCGGCAGCATAGCCGAACATCACCTACTCTGGCAGCAAAGGCAAAATACATGCAAACTGTAACCATCCCCACAACGCCGAGGCGAAGCTCGAGAGTCCCTACTGCGGTGCCAATTCTTGTCACCAGCTTGAATGGGAAGCACTTTTCCGAAGTCTGCGAAACATTAGTTGTTAATGCACATGGCTGCGCCATGTTATCGCCGATGAAGCTCGATGCTGGCATGCCACTTCATTTCCATAGCAAAGACGGTCGTGAAGCTACCGCTCATGTCGTCTCGTGTCAGCCGGTCGGGCAGGACAATCGAACGTGGAGACTAGGGACGAAACTCGATCGCCCCGAGAATTTTTGGGGCCTGACCGAGTATCCGAACGACTGGCCAACTTCGTCCCAGATCGCAGCGAATATGTCTCGATCCGGGTTTCAAGCCGATATGAATCAGCCCCCAAAGGCGGTAGTTGACCGCATTGTGCGGCAATTAGAGGCCCAGGTAAAAAGGACAATTTCAGAGTCGGTTCGCCCGCTGCAAGAGGAGTTGACCGTCATTAAAGAAAAGCTTGGCCGCCGGGAAGGCAACCAGAGCCGCTTTGAAGTATCGCTCTCCAGCATTCCTCCCGACCTGGAACACCAACTGGAGTCTCGCATAACCAATAACTTGGGTCCGAGGGTTTTGGAAGAAGCGCGGCAACAGTCCGCGCATTTGCTTGCAGCTGCCAATGCGGCTATAAGCCAGAAAACCTCCGACGGATATGAGCAGTTCGTACGGCGCGTAGCCGATGAGCTGAAAGTTGTCGAAAAGCGGGCGCGCGAGACCTCAGCTTACATATCTGAGAGCGTTCAGGAACAACTACGCCGAGGAGTCGACGACTATCAATCGAAGTTAGTCGAGGGTGGTAACTCGCTTAAACGGCTAAGTGAAGAACTTGTTCAATACTTAAAGGAGAACCTGGACGAAGAACATAACGCTCGCCGGGTGGACCTGGAACAACTTCGCTCCTCCTTTGAGTCGGAGTCCTCGCGCCTGCAGGAAGGCATTGCATCCCTAAATGGCCGCATTGCCGAACTAGACCAATCTGTTCGCTCGTTGGAGTCCGGCCTGGATCTTCGTCTGAGCCAGATGGCCAGCAACACCGTAAAGGATGTGCGCAGCGAGCTTGAGGCCATCGCAAATAGTATCCGCGAAGAATTGACCGCTAAGAGCGTAAAGGTACTCGCAGCGCAACTCGACGAGGCAAGCAGCAACATGAAGACCGTCCAGAAGGGAATTCTGACATCTGTTTCTGAATCGCTGAGAACTCAGGCAGCGGATGCATTGCAGGTCTTTGAACGTGCGGCCGATGAGGTTGCCAACGTATCCGTCGAGCACTGCCGTCACAAGCTCACGCGTGCGTTGAGTGCCGCAATGAAGAGCGTTGGGGAAGAGTTGCAATCGGCCGAAGAAGTCGGCTGAGAAATAGTCACAAATCTCAAAATCAGATTCCTTGTGGCAATGGTGTGTGAGGCTTAAAGAGAATCGGTCGTTACTCTTCGACTGCTGGGCGGTTATCAAACTCTACGCGCTCGTTGAGCGGTGACGCCAGGCGCCGCGTGCGTCGCATGGTGCGCCAGTCATACTCATAAGCACTTCCACAGATCACGCATACCTGATAGTCCCGCCCGTCAATGCTACTATGCGGCCATGAAAAACTATGGCGACAGAGCATCTGCATGAAATGCGTGACCAAGGTTTCTACCATAGCTGCCTCTGAACGTTGAGTAGAACTGGATCTGAGGTCGAACTAACTCGCATAAATTGCCCGAGACTTGACGATAGCACAACTTATTCGGGCAGGCCTTACTCGTCGGTTCAGTTGATCTCAGGATGAAGGCCAATTCGGAGTCTTGTACTTATCCAGATTTGCAGGTCGTACCGGAACAACGAGGTACCTTTGAAGGGAGTACGATTCGATTCATCCGCAGAAGCTGAGCCTTGTCTTTGTGGAGAGATGCGCCTGGGAGAAGAATTCAGGCAAAGGACTTGACCGCGGTATCGTCATCATCAAAAATTTCAAACAGGTTCAGAACTCCCACGAGTCGCAGAGTTTGGACTGCAAACTTTGACGGCTGCACCAGCTTGATCGTTCCACCTCGCTGCTTGGTGGAGGCTAAAAACCGGACTAGCAGACCGATTCCGCTGGAATCGACCATCGGCACCTCAGCGAGATTCAAAGCCAGGCGGGCCTCCCCGTTTGCCAGTAGTTCCTCCATTGCTTTTCTCAGATCGTCAACTGGCGGCCCCATACGCAGCGCTCCGCGAAGGCGAATCAGTTGCACAGGCCCACGTTTGGTGACATTGATGTCCACGCTTTTCTCCGTTCCGTACCGTGGCTGAGGAAACTATGGCCGCGAGTTAGGTTACGTAAGGGCGCGAGATTTTGCAAGCCACAATCGCCGGAAGTCATTGAATCTAGGCCCCCACGGGTGTGGCCGAGGTGCAAAAATTAGCACTCGCCACGAAGAGCAAGTAAGAAAAATTCATCCCCGCAAGTCAAAATTTTGTATAATGCTCGACCGCCGGGAGCGTGCATGCACAGCGCCACTGCTCGCAGTCAGCTTTCGCGTTACAAGGTTTTTATAGTCACGAACGACGAACAGGTTCCTCCGGAAGCTGAGACATATTTGGCCCCGGACTACGACGTCGAGCTATTTCAGACCTGGAACGACTTCCTCGTCGGATACAAGAAGGATTCCGCCGACGCCATCCTGATTGACATCGATACAGTTGGCGATCGCAGCGAGGACGGGCTGGTTGCCATTGCCGAACTGCGTGCCAGCGCTCCTGATTCGCTTCTTGTCGCTCTGACCCGTTCCAATAGCCGGCGCATACGTTACAAGGCCATAGCCGCCTCCGTCGACGAATACTTCGTTGCGCCGATTTCTTTCCAGGAGGTAAATCTTATACTCAACCGCGCTCTCGAAAAGCGTGCGGCAGAGATCGAATATCGGAAGGAGCAGAGGGACGAGTCGGAGCGGCAGTCCTTTCAGGGGCTTATTGGGGCGAGCGAAGTCATGCAGCGGGTTTACGAAGCTATTACGCGCGTGGCCCATAGCAACAGCACGGTGTTGATCCGCGGGGAAAGCGGCAGTGGAAAGGAGCTGGTTGCACGGGCGATCGTTGCTGCAGGGGCGCGGTCAGAAAAGCCATTCATCAGCATCAATTGTGCGGCGTTGCCTGAAAATCTCATCGAAACGGAACTGTTCGGCCATGAAAAAGGGGCATTCACGGATGCTCAAACGGCTCGTCCTGGACACATCGAGCTGGCCCATGCGGGCACCTTGTTCATGGATGAAATTGGCACGCTGGGCTTGGCATTGCAATCCAAGCTACTGCGCGTTTTGGAAGACCGAGTGGTGACCCGGATTGGCGGCAAGACGCCAAAGAAGATCGACTTTCGGCTCATCACGGCCACCAATGAAGATCTCGAGGAGATGGTGCACGCTGGACGTTTCCGCGAGGATCTCTATTACCGCATCAACGTCGTTCCAATTGACTTGCCTCCCCTGCGCGAGCGTGCCGGCGATATTCCGCTGCTGCTGAACCATTTCTTGCGGCTTTACTCCGATATGAACCGCGCGCCGGTCAAGCAAATGGACCCGGAAGTCATCGAGATCCTTGAGGAGTATTCCTGGCCGGGCAATATCCGCGAACTGGAGAATCTCACGCAACGTCTGGTCCTGATGGTAGACGGGCCGGTGATCCTGCCCAAGCATCTGCCGCAACAGATCTTGGTGACGACCAGCAGCAGCCAGGAAGCCATGCTTATCCCGGAGGAAGGGGTCAACTTCGACGAGGAGATGGCCCGCATTGAGGCTGCCTATGTCGGGGCCGCGTTGCGGCGTTCTGGCGGAAGCAAGATAGGTGCGGCTCGACTGCTCCACATGGACAAACAAAAGATGCACTATCTCTGCCGCAAACATGGGATTGCCCGCGAGTAAGCCGCGGATCATATTAAAAATTAATCTGCGCGAAGGTGAATTTTTAATGTTACTGGATTTTTGATCTGCTTTTATGGACATGCAACGTGGCTCGGTGAAACAAGCAACAGTATGAAAACTCAGGTGTTATGTTCAGCGGAAGCGAGAACTACCAGTTTGGCATGCAGGGTGCTAACAACCCTAACGTGTGGGGATGATGCAGCGAGAGAAATCCCAGAGTTCAAAGCGCTAGACGCGCACGAAGGAGAAACACCATGGCGGTTCAGAAGAAGTCATTGATCGGCAGCGCGACACCTGAAAAGAAAGCCGGAACGAAATCAGCCACTTCCGTTGGCGAAGCGAAGAGTCTCACGGCAAACGCCATGCAGAAGCGCACATTAAAGGCATCCAGCAAGCGCTATTCAGCGGCTGCACCGAGATTAGTGGCAATGA
>Ga0187779_10003031_pt1 | contig 10219 bp, 6 predicted proteins | sample 1015_Q2_SP10_10__FD_132435 | JGI IMG/M metagenome (GOLD analysis project Ga0187779, IMG submission 132435) | Tropical peat soil microbial communities from peatlands in Department of Meta, Colombia - 1015_Q2_SP10_10_MG | ecosystem: Environmental > Terrestrial > Soil > Wetlands > Peat | place...
CTCAAAGACGCGGAGGCTTTCTTCGATAAAACGCTGAGAAAACGCTGAGTGGTTTTCGCAGAATTTCGTCGACATTTCTGTCTGTTTTTTGATACGGTCGGTCGTGCCTAAACCCGGCTCGTGCTTGCTTCTGAAAACACCTGAAAATGTTCCGCAGAATTTCGTGGACATTTCTGCCGAATTTCTGTTTTGATCCGCCATGTTCAAGACTCGACGCTCACTGTTGTTGTTTGCGCTTCTCCTCGTTGCGCTCGTATTGGTGTGGAAAGCGAGATATTACCAGGGACGTTACACGGCTGCTGAGGCACGAAAGGCATCGCGGCCAATCCCGGTCGATGCAGCGCGCGCGAAAGTCGTTAAGCTGGAGGCCACCATCGGAGCGGGAGGCCAGGTTCTACAGTACACGACCGTCACGCTTACATCTCGTATTACGGCGGTGGCAGAGAAGGTTTTAGTAAATGTCGGAGACATCGTCCATTCCGGCGCCTCCCTGATCGAGGACGATCAGAAACCGTTTCAAATTGCGCTTGATTCTGCCCAGGCACAGGTGGACTCGGCCAAGGTCGCGGTGGACAAAGCTGCCACTGAATTGAAAGCGATGGAAGCTTTGAAGGCAAAGGGGCTGGCTACAGCATACGAAGTGAACGTGGCCCGCGTAACGCTCGCTTCCAAACAAGCCGACCTTCAGGAGGCCAATGTAAAATTAATTAAGGCGCAGCTCGACCTCAAAGCCACGCGTCTTACCTCGCCAGTCAATGGTATCGTGCTGGCCCGCTTTGTTAACTCCAACGAGCGCGTCGAGGTCAATCAAATACTCCTGCAATTAGGCGATCTGGACAAAGTCTACCTTCTGGGACAAGTGCAGGATGAATCCGTCGGCCAGATCCAGGAAGGACAGCCGGCCGAGGTTTTCTTTTCTGCCTATCCGACGACCACGTTCAAGGGCAAGATCGAGCATATCGATCCCCGAGTCGATCCAAAGACTCGCGCCTTCACAGCTTACGTCACCATTGAAAACCCGAATCTTAAACTAAAGCCGGGGCTTACTGGTTTCGGACATTTTCGAATCCAAAAAACGGCGCTGGCGGTTCCGACGGTGGCCGTCATAAATCCATTCGGTGAGAACGCGAGCGTCTTCCTGATTAACTCGGATCAGCGGGCCGTCCTCACGCCGGTACACGCCGGTCTGGAGGCTGGCGGAATGATGGAAATCGTTAGCGGATTAAAAGAAGGGAGCCTTGTTGCGACCGCGGGAGTCATTGATTTGATAAACAATGACCGCGTTCGAGTGGGATCCGTTCGATGAACCCCTCCCAACGTGTTGGCAAGAATATTGCCTGGATGTTGGTGGCAGGGGGAGTTGGGGCGGTTCTCCAGATGCTGGCCGTTCTTCTGGCTGCGCGCGGTCTGCCTCTTAACGATTTCGGCACCTTCAACTACCTGATTTCGTTCGCTATCGTCTTTCAGTTCTTAACTGATTTCGGTCTTACAAATATCCTCACCCGTGAGGTGGCGCGACATCCGGATAACATCCGGCACTTGCTGGGAAGCGCCAAGGGCCTGATGTGGGCTCTTTTTTGTTGTTCGACGGCCCTTTTGCTCGGGACCGTATTGCTGCTGAACCTTCCACTAACGACCAAGGCGCAATCCTTCGTTATGGGTCTCGCCAGTCTGACGGTTCTGCAAGCAATCAGTTATTCCGCAGTGCTGCGGGCGGTCGAAGACATGGAGTTCAATGCCATTGGCTTTACCCTTCACAAGGGACTCTTCGCCGGGTTCGTTGGATTGAGTCTCGCCTGCGGGTGGGGATTATGGGGAGTAGTCCTTTCGCATCTGGCCTCCTGTTTGATTTTCTGGTCGTTCAACTGGTGGATTGTGAGTTCACGACTCGTCCGAGCTTCGCCTACAGTAGATCTTGCCCTTTGGAAATCCATGCTCTTTGAAGCAGTGCCGCTCGGCAGCGGACTAGTGCTGCGCCAGTTCGCCTGGCAGGCAGACGTTTTAATCCTGGTCTGGCTCGTTGATCCAAATGCATTGGGATTATTTAGTGGTCCTTACCGGATTTTGCTTGGTGCGCGGATGCTTTCCATGGCGTTTGCTCTCCCACTTTACCCTGCGATGATTCGCTCAGCCCAAGGCACAGCGGAGAAGTTTACCGACTTCTATAACCGATCGATGAAATGGTTCTGCTGCCTGAGTGTGCCGGGAGCACTCCTCTTTATTATATGGCCTCGCTTGTTGATCAACGTACTGCTCGGCCAAAAATTCATCGGCGCGGAATCTGCCATGCAATGGTTCGGATTCGCGTTTGTGCCGATGTTCGTATCGTCGCTCTCTCCATTCATCTATACCGCACTGCGGCTTCCCGGCGTGTTCTGCTGGGCAATGGTCCTGGCTATGCTCGTGCGCGTCGGCGCAGACTTGGCGGTTGTCCCGCACCTGGGTTACGTCGGCGGTTCAGTGGTTGCGGTGTTCAGTGAAATCGGCGCTTTTGCCCTTCTCGCCTATTTTCTCGAACGGAAGGGCTATCCGCTTCGGTTGGCCGACTTCCTGGTGAAACCGCTTTTGGCCGGCCTTGTCATGGCCGCGATCCTTCTTCCGGCCAAGCAACTTGGGTTGTTGCCGGCGTTGCCAGTGTTCACGGCAGCTGGCATTGCCTACCTGGGAGTGCTCTTTTTGCTGCGGACCTTTTCCGATGATGAGGTGCGGCTGATGCGCGAAGGTCTCAGTTTTCTTAGTCTTTACCTGCGCAAATCACCGCGCCAACTCGAGGGGCAGGGATGAAAATTAATTATTGGTCCTTCGGCTTCGGTTTAGTCGCCCTGGGTCTTCTTCTCCCTTGGTTCGATCCAGTCACGACGCCGCGCTTCAATGCCCTGAATTTTCCTTTCGCGCACTCCGCTTATCTCATGCCGGGACACTTCGCATTTTTTTCTTACGGGATTGCTGCGATTGTACTACTCGTGCTCGGCGTTGTTGCCTGGCGGAGGACAAACGGATTAGCCGTCTTTTGTATCGGCGCGTTACTATTAATCGTCGGTATCACCTTCTTCCTACAAGTGACATCTTGGGAACCGACGTGGCTGAAGGCGGCGCTGGAAGGAGGAGAAGATTTTCAGCAGTGCTACCACCTGGAAGTGGCCTACAGCATTCCAAACGCCGTCATTCATTCGCCGGCACGTGGATTGTTCGTTCCGGTTGAGGCGCTGGTCGACCGCTTCTCGGCTGGCGTGGCAGCGGTAGGTTGGGGCTGGGCGTTCTTCGCCGCCGGTGCGATCTGGGTCTGTGCAGCTGGTCTTCAACAGTTAAACGATTGGGCGAAGCTGAGATTTGTGTTACCGGCGTTTGCCATTCTTGTCGCGCTGCTTGGAGCATTGCAGCTTTGGCGGCCCATTATTGCGGAGCGCTATCTGGGGGCTGCTGAAATCGCCGAAACGCAAGGAGCCTTCGCCGATGCGGAGAGAAATGTGCGTCACGCAATGGCCATTGATCAATGGCAGCGCCTGCAGCCTGCCTGTTTCGTTCAGCTTGGTACCCTGTATCAGAAAATGGGTTCTTGGGATCATCCGGAAATTTTCTTCTCCCGCGCTGACGCACTCCGCTCGCGCGATCTGATCCCTGATGCGCTCTTTGAATATACCCGGGCGGCCGATGGCGGTGATCCATGGATGCGTCGGGTCGCTCTTCTCGAGAAGGCCCGGATTGCAGCTCACTACGCGGGCTCCCTGTACAAAGCGGGAGTACCCGGCGATGCTTGCCGATACTGGCTAATCAGCATCGAAGCGGATCCGAACAAGCTCAATGGATTTCTCGGAGCCGGGCGCGCCTACCGCGACATGAACGATTACCAAGCCGCGATAAAATATTTTGAGGCTATCCTTAAAAAGACACGGCAGCCAAACCTTCTCGCCGACGTGGAGAATGAGCTCGGTGATTGTTGGTACAGATTGGGGCAGGTGGATGTTGGGCGGAAGTATTACATGGCCTCCCGCAAATGGGATGATCGGGTAAATTTTCGGGCACTTAAGACCCTCACTGAAAGCTACTACAAATGAAGCAGAGCTTTCGATATCTGGAATGGTGTCAATCACCCCGGGGTGGAATAGCGCTGCTCCTCGTTGTAGCGACCGGTATGTTAGTGGGCTATTATGGCTGGCTCGCGATTTTCGAACCACCAGCGCCTACCTTTTATCTCGACTTCGGTTCTGCTCCTTGGATTCAGGCGTCGGAGCCGGGTAACAATGTTTGCTTTCGTAAGAATCTTTACCTCAGCGCGACGCCAAAATACGCCTGGCTACAAGTCGCAGGGATTGATGAATTCAGACTATCCGTCAATGATAAGCACGGAACGGTCGGTCTAGCCGAGTTAGAAAACGAATCAACTATCCTTAGCCTGACCGCCGGCGGCAACCAGTCGTTTATCTGCGACATCACCCACTACCTTGTTGCCGGCAAAAACACCATTGCGGTGAACGTCAGTCGCGGCACTTTCCCGGGCAGATCCAAGCTGGTCTGCCGCGGGGGAATAGTTGAACAATCAGGCAAGATAACGGAGTTCGTCTCGGACAAAAGTTGGAAGGTCGCGCTGACACCCGGGACGATTCCGGCCCTGATCTCGTGGACCGATCCGGCAATGGACGATGCGCGCTGGGCTTATGCCGAACTGGCGCCCGTAGAACGGACAGCCCTCACCCAACCGGTGACATTACCGCCAGTTCTTCTCCAGGAACCAGTGAAGGGAAAATGGATCATAGATGAAAGCCCGGGACCCGCCCACGACGGCACCACATTCCACAGGCGCTTTGATGCGCCAAACGGAAACACGGAGGCCTGGCTTCAAGTCGCGGCGAATGGCGATTACTCGGTAGTTCTTAACGGGCACCTTCTCGGCGACTTCAATGTGACATCGCCGATGATTCAACTCGTGCGTGTCAAGCCGTGGATGAGATCCAGTGGGAATGACCTATCCATTAAGGTGCGAACGGTAAATGTTCTACCAGCTCTAATTGCCGAGGTATCTTTTCTCTCGGGTGGTACCCAGGTCGGTTCGATCGTCTCGGATCAGAACTGGATGCTGCCAAATTCAAGGGTCCCGACCGTAATCGGTTCCTACAATTACTCCGGCGACCATTGGGGGCTTCCCCCGAAAATTAACCTGCCTGCGGGGTTGTCGAGCATTGAGAAAACGCACCAGAGGATCCTGGGCATTGCCTTCATGCTGACGGCCGCGACCGTTATTTTTCTCGTTTGGATCCGATCAGGAAGCATGCTGGCAAAAAGGAACGACTGGGAAATGGCGCGATCTCTCGGGATCGATGCTACCCTTCATTTGCCCGCGCTCGTTGCCACGGTAGCCCTGTTGCTGCTGCGCTATGATATCCGCTTTCGGCCAGAGGCGCCGATAAGACCCGAGTTTTTCCTAGGGCTGATCGCCTTACTCATTCTCCCACGACTACCGGTATGGGCGAAACGTAGGGAGCCGCTCGCACTAGCACGACCAGTTTCGAAGAGTTGGCGCGACTGGGCCAGCAATTACTTTGGACTTGCGCTCGGGGTCATCGTTCTCGGCGGGCTTGCAATCCGGCTCTACCATCTAACCGCTTTTCCGCTCGACCAAGACGACATTTTGATCCGTAACTACGCTCAAGGCATCTTTGCTCGGGGCTATCCATCACTTAATTTTTATAACTACGTCATCCCAATTACCACTTACGAAATACTGCCATACCCGATTGCGCTTTCGGTCCTCCTTTTCGGCTGGAGCGACTGGGCCGTGCTCTTGCCGGCCGTAGTGATGGGTACACTTACAACACTGCTACTCGGACTGATGGGTCGCGAGCTATTCGATTACCGGACCGGCTTGGCGGCGGCACTGATTTACGCCTTCAATCCATTAAACGTTTTCTGGGCCCAACACTGTTTCCACCCCACGCAGGACCAATTTTTTGCGACATTGACAATTTGGTCGTTTTATCGGGCCATTCGTCTGCCGGGAAACTTGGATCCAAAATATTTCTACGGCACGTGCTTGTGTTTTCTTTTGACCTATCTGTCATGGGAAGGCTCTGGTTTCTTGCTTCCAGTCCTGGCGGTGACACTGCTCTTGATGCATCCAGGGCGCTGGAGCTGGCTCAGGCAGCGGCAGCTGTGGATCGGGTTGATGGTTGTTGGGGCGATCGTTCTTATTGAAATGTCGCTGCGGAAAATGGTTGCGCCCGGTTATCTCTTCCTGGGCTACGGATTGGCCCTCTTAAATCCATCGCTCACGAATTTCCTCAACCCGGAAGCCATGTCTTCCTACTATGTATCTTCGATCCTCGTAACAGAGCCACATTTACTTCTTACCATTCTCTTCGCCGCAGGCGCGCTGTTTGCATGGCGGAATTTCGCAGTGCGTTATTGCCTGCTGGTGTTCTTGGGGCTGCTGCTTTGCTTTTCTCTCTTCTTGCCGATTTATTCTATTCGTTACTTTTATTTCTATCAGACGCTCTTGATCCTCGCCCCGTGCGGAATCTTTTTTCTGCTGTGGGACCGGATACGCGAGCTGACGTCGGAATGGGAGCCGGCCCGCTTGCTCGCGTGGAGCAGCGGGATCGTGGCTTTACTGCTGGTTTTGGGCATGGCCACGGAGACAGGTCTCAAAGTTTTCCGGCTTTCCGAAGAGACACTGCAAGGTCGCACACGCGTGGACCCGAGCCAGCGGTACGGCGTTGTCAGGCAGGATACGCAGGGCCCGGCGGAATTTGTCTCCTCACAGCTGCGACCGGGCGATATTGTGCTCGCCAATCTCACCCAAGCCTTCTATCTCTATGGTCGACGAATGCCAGATTATGCAATAAACACGTTCCTCGCTACACGTATGATTTACCTCAACGATTACGGTGCTTATCGCCATAGGTTCGTTGGCATTCCGATGATCCGCAATCTCTACGATATGCATAAGGTTTTTGATCAAGGCCGCCGGGTCTGGTATCTCGGGGGCGGGTCTTTAACTCTGCAGCCGCAGGAATTGAAAGGTGCACTCGATCTTGTCTTTCAACGTGCGAAGATCGTTTATGCTACGTACCACGCGAAGGTTTATCTTTGGGACGGCACTGTCACTCTTGCACAACAGACAGTCGATAACCCGGCATTGCCGCCTCAACCGATTCTGGCGGCTGAGAAACCGACGCGGCTGGAGATGATCACGGAAGAGCCCGATTCGGAAGAAACTACCCAACCGCTGTTGTACCCGTCGACTGAGCGACTGGATCTCTATCCTGAATGGACGCGGCAGAAAGTTTCAGAACACGACCCAGCACGGGTCAATGCGAAGCTCAAGGTGCAGCCATTACAACCGCCGCTTAGGCCCGAGAAGCCCACGTCTGATGAAAAAACATCCGAATAGTCCTGGTTTGAGAACTAGGATGACCTTGTCCCCTTTGGGCCTGTCACTGGTCGTTTATTTTATATTGCTACCGGTTGCTCACGAGTTTTGCGCGGATGTGTCGGTATATAGCAGCCACGCTATGGCGCGCGAGATTGGACATTCATTGGGGCTGCAGGACGAGGATGTGGACTTCGACAATGTGGATTTAAAGATCGACTATCCTTTCACGACAAACGATCTAGCCAGTTTTGCCGACGTCGGACACCTCACCGACATAGTTGAGTTCTCAAAACACACCGAATCCGTTTCGCTGACCCTGCGGGAGTATGTCGACAGAATCGTCGCCGAAAATCCAAGGATCACGGCCGCGCGTCTGGATGTGTCAGCCGCTGACTATGAAGCCCGGTCCACCTATGCCGCTTATCTGCCTCACGTTAGCTACGACGCAAGCGTTGGTTACATTCATGGGAGGACGCTTGAAGGGCTTTTCAGTAATAGTTCTGGTTTTGCGTCGACGGCAGCACGTAACATTTGGTTCACGGAAGAGGGTCCGGGATTGACCGTTCCGATTTACAAAGATGGCAGTTTTTTGGGCATTAACGTTCCGCCCGAGGTCAAGCGCAAGCGCGCTCATACAGAGATCGTCAAGTCCCTAGGTTCGCTAACGGAAGAAGAAGTTGTGCTTACGGCGACGGAGGCTTACCTCCGGGCCATCAAGGTCACACACTTGCTCGACCTTCGCACACAACATTTTGCTCTGGCGCAAAAGGAAGCGAAGCGAGTCGAGGATAGAGCAAAGGACAACTTGGCGACCGCCCAGGAACTCGGAGTGGCGAGGCTTCTGCTCGCAACCAGCCGTGCTTCCTTCGAGGCGGAGCGCGGAGAGGCGATTTATTCTTTTCTGGCAGTCGCTGATCTGCTTGGACTCGATGCCAGCACGGTTCGGATCCAGGAGAGTTATCCGGAACCAGCGCCCTTACCCAACTTCGACATGATTACCGGACTTAGCTCCACAGACCATCCAAAAGTGCGGTTGCAAGAGGCCACTGTTCACGGGGCACAGGCTGACCTGGAACTGCAACGAAGCCGGCTTTTTCCAACGGTAACGGGCGATAGCTACGACTTTCAGTACGGAGACTTTCATGCACATGCTGAAAATCAGTGGTCATCGGCCGTCACGGTGCACGTCCCTGTTTTTGACTTTGGAGAAGCCTACCTGGCGACCAAGTCAGCTAGCATAAAGGTGCGAGCGGAGAACGAACGTCTTCTGGCCGTGCAGCAGGACGTACGCAAGGACCTCGCGGATGCCGTTTCGTCAATCAAGCAGTCTGCCGCCGATTTCGCCAAGGCCGGCAGTGAGGTCGCCGAGAAGCAGCGGGTGGCCATCCGCCTCGAAAAAATGGCGCAGCTCGACGATGCGCTTTTAAGCGAACTAAACGAGTCGAAACTAAAACTGCTTGACGCAAAAGAAGCACTTGAGGAGACACACTATCAGCTTCTCCTTCGCTACGCGCTTTATCAAAAGATCACTGCTGGTAAGTGGAAATGGTTCACGCAGTAGCCGCCAACCCGATTTGCCGATCACCTCTGCTCTTTGACAGAATTTGCCTGACACAATTTGCGCAATGCACTTTGCGAAGATTGCTCTGCTCGCTTTCGATTCTCCTGACCCCGGCTGTCCTATTTGCGGCTGACGCCGATGGCGCCCAGCCAAAAGCGCCAGCATGCGGTATTTTTTACCTGTTAAAAGCCGACAGTGTAAACTCTCCCTCCCGCAACCTGGCAAAGGAGCCTTGCTGGACAAACCCTTATGTCCAAGGCGTCTTGTTGCGTACGCACTGGAACAAGATCCAGCCTAGCGAGGAAGCGGTTAACTGGTCGTTTTTCGATCAAGGAGTTGCGCTGGCTGAGCAATATGACAAGCGAGTCGGACTACTTGTCACGGCCGGTGTCACTACTCCAGAGTGGGTTTATGCCGCCGGTGCCAGTCGCTTCACCCTCAGAAAATTGCGCGACCCTAAGTCGTCACCAAATCAACCGTTGCCATGGGATCCGGTTTTCCAGGCGAAATGGGGCAATGTAATTCGAGCACTCGGAGAACGCTACGACGGCAATCCGCGGGTCGCCTACGTTGTCATGGGGGGCTCAGGGAGAAAGGCAGAGTCATTCTTTGCGTCGGCGGCCGAGGATGTTGCCGCGTTCGACCAGCTCGGCGGACTCACCTCATGGAAGACCGGCGTCGAATGGATCACGGATCAATACGCCACACACTTCAGCGGTACCCCATTTTTGTTAGACCTTGGGGCGCCTGTTCCCAGCGCGCAGGGTCGAACAGCCTTAGCGGACGTTTGCAGTTACGCAATTGCGGCGTATCCGCACCGGTTTGGAGTCAAATCGGACGGACTCTCGGCCAACTATGATCTAAACGCTTTTGGAGCGAGAGAAGTTTCAGCACTTAGCGGCTCGACTACGGTGGGATTTCAGATGTCGCTGCCATCAAAACGCGCATTGAACCCGCATGGCGGCTTCCTGCTAGCGGATGCACTTAATCGCGGAATTGGTTTAGGCGCTCACTTCATCGAAGTTTACGCTGTCGACTGCAATGACCCAGTTCAAGCACAAGTTCTTACGCAAACGGCCGACACGTTGAAAAAAACGTCCAGCATGCCGGCGCTTCCAGAGAAAAGCGGTAACAAAACGGGTCCTTAACCCGAAGTATCCCGGCGTACTCTCAGGGCGTTCGATGCCCTACATGCCCGAATAACGCGGATCGTACTCCGGCTGATTGCCTATTTAGCCGACGCTTGGCGCGCGTTCTGCTAATAGCTGATAATTATGGAAATTACAGCA
>Ga0187779_10003034_pt1 | contig 10216 bp, 9 predicted proteins | sample 1015_Q2_SP10_10__FD_132435 | JGI IMG/M metagenome (GOLD analysis project Ga0187779, IMG submission 132435) | Tropical peat soil microbial communities from peatlands in Department of Meta, Colombia - 1015_Q2_SP10_10_MG | ecosystem: Environmental > Terrestrial > Soil > Wetlands > Peat | place...
AGCACGACCGCCCCGGCCTTCTCCAGGACGTTCGTGGGCAACATCCACCGCTTCGGCCGCAGCTATGAGGTCGGCCTGGTGGCACTCCACTACCTCCGCCATTACCCCCTGCGCCTGCCGGCCATGATGCCGGCGGGGGTCAGCATGCTGACCAGCGGCCGGATGGGCTTCGGCGTGCACCGAATCCGGCAGATGCACCAGCTGACGGCCATCCTCGACCGCGCCGCGGCACTGGAAACGGGCCGATGACCAGCCTGCTCTACTACCCCGGCTGCTCCATGAGCGGCAGCGGCCGAGCCTACGCCGCGTCGCTCACGGCCGTGTGCACCGAGCTGGGCCTGGACCTCGAAGAGATCGACGACTGGAACTGCTGCGGCGCGTTCGAGTACTTCGCCCTGAGCCAGGTCCGGGCGTACGCCCTCGTCAGCCGCAACCTGGCCCTCGCCGAGAAGCAGGGCGACGGCAGCCGCACGGTCGTCGCTCCGTGCAGCGCCTGCTACCTCAACCTGGCCAAGACGGACCACGACCTGCGCGAGAACCCGGGCCTGCGAGCCCTGGTTGACGACGCCCTGGCTGCGGGCGGCCTGCAGTACCAGCCCGGCTCCGTCGAGGTGCGCCACCTCTTCGAGGTGCTCGTCCGGGAGGTCGGCATCGAGGAGATCGGCCGCCACGTCACGCATCCCCTGGCCGGTCTTCGCGTGGCGCCCTACCTGGGCTGCCTGGTGACCCGGCCCGACTACGACCACCGCTGGCCGCTGCGCGAGCACCCCCTCGAGTTCGATCGCCTGCTGAGCTCGCTCGGGGCGGAGGTCGTGGACTTCCCGCTCAGGACGGCGTGCTGTGGCGGCCACATGACGCAGATCAGCCCCGACACGGGCTTCGACCTCATCCGGCGGCTGCTCGACGCGGCCGTCCGCGCGGAGGCCGACATGCTCGTGACGGTCTGCCCCATGTGCCAGATGAACGTGGATGTCTACCAGGCCGAGTTGAACCACCACTTCAAGACCGACTACCGCATGCCGATCCTCTTCTTCACCCAGCTGATGGGCCTGGCCTTCGGAGAATCACCGGCCAGCCTGGAGATCGGCCACGAGGTCGTCAGCGCCCGGCACGCCCTGGGGAAGATCGGCGTCGTGGTGCCGGAGGAGGCCGAGACCGAGGGTGCCCCCGGTCACGTGCCGCCACGTCGGCCGAAGAAGCCCACGGGCTTGCCGATGCCCAGCATGCCGGGCCCGCAGGAGGTCCGCCGATGAGCCCGGACGACGCCGGCGTCACCGTCTCCGCGGGCGGCGAACCGGCCCCCGTCGTCGTGCCCTCCGCGACCAGCCCGACCGATGGCGCGCCGCAGGAGCGCATCGGCGTCTACGTCTGCCACTGCGGCACGAACATCGCCGGCACCGTCGACGTCGCGGCGGTCCGCGACTGGGCCGCCGACCGGCTGGCCGGCCACGGCGTGGTCGTGGCGCGCGACTACGAGTTCATGTGCTCGAGCAGCGGCCAGGAGCTGATCGAGAAGGATATCCACGACATGGGCCTGACGCGGGTGGTCGTGGCCGCCTGCTCGCCCCACATGCACGAGCGGACGTTCCGGGGCGCGTGCGAGCGCGCCGGGCTCAACCCGTACCTCTGCGAGCTGGTGTCGATCCGCGAGCAGGTCTCCTGGGTCCACACCGATCACGCCGCGGCCACCGCCAAGGCCGAGGCGGTCGTGGCCGGCGGGGTCCTGCGCGTGGCCCAGCAGGTGCCCCTGGAGCCCTACCGGGTGCCCATCAACCCGGCCACCCTGGTCGTCGGCGGGGGGATCGCGGGGATCTCGGCGGCGCTCGAGATCGCCGATGCCGGCTTCCCCGTCCACCTCGTGGAGCGCGAGCCGTCCATCGGCGGCCACATGGCCCAGTTCGACAAGACCTTCCCGACCCTGGACTGCGCCGCGTGCATCCTCACCCCCAAGATGGTCACGGCGGGGAGCCATCCCAACATCACGCTCCACACGTGGAGCGAGGTGACCGACGTGAAGGGCTACGTGGGCAACTTCACGGCCACGGTCCGCCATCGGGCCCGCTACATCAACACCGACCTGTGCACGGGCTGCGGGATCTGCCAGGAGAAGTGCCCGGCCAAGGTCGTCGACGACGTCTTCGAGGCCGGCATCGGCTACCGCAAGGGTGTGTACACGCCGTTCCCCCAGGCGGTCCCCAAGTACCCCGTGATCGACCGGGACAACTGCATCTACTTCGAGCGCGGCACGTGCAAGGCGTGCGTCAAGTTCTGCCCCACCGGCGCCATCGACCTGGAGCAGCAGGACGAGGACGTCGAGCTGGAGGTGGGCAACATCGTGCTGGCCACCGGCTACGAGACGTTCGACGCCCGGCGCGTCGAGCCCTACGGCTACGGCCGCCTGGCCAACGTGTTCACCAGCCTCGAGTTCGAGCGGATGAGCAACGCGGCCGGGCCGACGAGCGGCCGGATCGTCCTGCGCGACGGGGTCACCGAGCCCAGGGCGGTGGGCATCGTCCACTGCGTCGGCAGCCGCGACCGCAACTACAACCCCTACTGCTCGGCCATCTGCTGCATGCAGAGCCTGAAGTTCGCCCACCTCGTGCGGGAGCACACGGACGCCACGGTGTACGAGTTCTACATCGACATGCGCACGCCCGGGAAGGGCTACGACGAGTTCTACCAGCGCCTGCAGGCCGAGGGCACGGTGTTCGTGCGGGGCCGCGTCGCCGAGATCACGGACACGCTGCGGCTGCCCCAGGAGGCGGCCCAGGATGGTCGCCTCATCATCCAGGTGGAGGACACCCTGGCCGGCGAGCAGCGGCGGATCCCGGTCGACATGGTCATCCTCTCCACCGGCCTGAACCCCCGCTCCGATGCCCGCGAGGTGGCGCGCACGTTCGGGATCACCTGCAGCTCGGACGGCTGGGTCATCGAGCGTCACCCCAAGCTCGACCCCGTGGCCACCATGACGGAAGGTGTCTTCGCCGCCGGGTGTGCGCTCGGGCCGCGCGACATCCCGGCCAGCGTCTCCAACGGGGCCGCCGCGGCCGCCCGCATCCTGGGTCGGATCCAGCAGGGCGAGATGGCCCTCGAGCCGGTCCGCGCCCAGCTCGACGAGGCCCGCTGCTCGGGCTGCCGCATCTGCAACGACCTGTGCCCCTACAACGCCATCACCTTCCTGGACGAGCGCCACGTGGTCGAGGTCAACGCCGCCCTGTGCCAGGGCTGCGGCACGTGCGTGGCCGCCTGCCCGGCGGGCGCGCTGAGCAGCACCGGCTTCAGCGATGCGCAGATCCTGAGCCAGATCGAGGGCCTGCTGATGGTCCCGGCCGTCGATCCGGTCCCCGTGGGAGCCACCGCATGAGCGTCACCGCCGCGCCCCGCCCGGCCCTCGCCGGCGACGCCGCCGCACCGGCCGCGTCGCGCTTCGAGCCGCTGATCATCGGCTTCACCTGCAACTGGTGCAGCTACCGGGCGGCCGACCTGGCCGGCACGGCACGCATCAAGTACCCGCCCAACGTCCGCCTCGTGCGGCTCATGTGCGCGGGGCGCCTGGATCCGACCTTCGTCCTGAAGGCGTTCGCCGGCGGCGCGGACGCCGTGATGGTCACCGGCTGCTGGCCGGGCGACTGCCACTACCGCGAGCAGAACTTCAAGGGGCTGCGGCGCTTCCTGCTCCTGCGCCGGGTCATCACCGCTCTCGGCATCGAGCCGGCGCGGCTCCAGCTCGTGTGGGCCAGCGCCGCCGAGGGCGACCGCCTGGCCCACGAGATCGCCCGCATCGTCGAGGAGGTCAGGGCCCTGGGGCCGCTCGAGGCGCGTGAACGGGTCACCCAGGCGGCGGCGCTGGCCGTCCCCGTGGAGGCGACGACATGACGGCCATCCCCGTCCCGGCCCTGGCCCCCGCGCCGCCGGTGGCGGCCCCCGCCGCGCCCCGCCACCGCTTCGCCATGTACTGGGCGTCGGCCTGCGGTGGGTGCGACATCGCGGTGCTCAATGTCGAGGGCGTGCTGCCCCTGGTTGACGCGCACTTCGACATCGTCTTCTGGCCGGCCGCGGTCGATGCCAAGTACGCCGACCTGGAGGCCATGCCCGACGCCTCCATCGACATCACCCTGTTCTCGGGTGGCATCCGCAACTCCGAGAATGAGGCGCTGGCGCGGCTGCTGCGCCGCAAGTCGAAGCTCCTGGTGGCCTTCGGGTCGTGCGCCGGCGAGGGCTGCATCCCCGGCCTGGCGAACCTCAGCCCCCTGAGCGCCGTCTTCGAGGCAGCGTACGACGGGCCGGGCACCGACAACCCCGAGCACGTGCTCCCGCAGCCGATGTGGACGGCGCCGGAGGGCGAGCTCGACCTGCCGCTCATGGCCCCGCTCCTCCGCACGCTCGACCAGGTCGTGCCGGTCGATTACTCGGTGCCGGGCTGCCCGCCCGAGTCCGCCCGTATCGGGGAGGTGCTGGCTGTCGTGGTCGAGGCCCTGGAGGGCCGCGCGGCGCTGCCGCCAGTCGGCTCCGTCCTGGGGGCCGGCCATTCCACGGTCTGCGACGAGTGCCCCCGCACGCGCGGGGTGAAGCACATCACCAGCTTCCGGCGCATCCAGGACGTGTCCCCCATCGACCCGGACCTGTGCCTCCTGGAGCAGGGCATCCCCTGCAACGGTCCGGCCACCCGCGACGGCTGCGCGGCCCGCTGCCCGCTCGTCGGGGCGCCCTGCATCGGCTGCTACGGACCGGCGGACGGGGTGGTCGACTACGGCGCGCGCCTGATGTCGGCGTTCGCCTCGGTGGTCGACGCGCAGGAGCCAGCCGAGATCGAGAGGATCCTGGACGGCATCGCCGATCCGGTCGGCCAGTTCTACCGCTTCTCGCTCGCCCGGTCCCTGCTCGGCGGGAGCCGCGCGGCCCGCCTCGGAAGGTAGAGCCATGACACGCGTCGCCATCGATCCGATCACCCGCCTGGAGGGCCACGGCAAGATCGAGATCTTCCTCGACGAGCAGGGTGACGTCGCCCACACGTACTTCCAGGTGCCCGAGCTCCGCGGCTTCGAGCGCTTCTGCGTGGGGCGGCCGGTGGAGGAGATGCCCACCCTGACCAGCCGGATCTGCGGCGTCTGCCCGGAGGCCCACCACATGGCGGCCGCCAAGGCCGTCGACGCCGTGTACCACGTCCGGCCGCCCCGGCCGGCCGCGATGCTCCGTGAACTCCTCTACAGCGCCTTCGTGGTGGCCGATCACACGACCCACTTCTACGTCCTCTCCGGCCCCGACTTCCTGGTCGGGCCGGACGCCCCCGCCACCGAGCGCAACATCCTGGGCGTGCTGCACCGCGTGGGGATGGATGTCGGCGGGCGGGTGATCGAGGCGCGCCGGATGGGCCACGCCATCATCGAGATGCTGGGTGGGCGCAAGGTCCATCCCTGCACCTCGGTGCCCGGCGGGGTCACGAAGGGCCTCACGGAGGACGAACGAGCCGACATCGAGCGGATGGGCCGGGCGATGGTCGACTTTGCGGCCTTCAGCCTGGGCCTGTGGGATCAGCTCATCCTCGGCAACGAGGAGTACGTGGCCATGATCCGGGGCGACGCCTACACGCACGAGACGTACTACATGGGCACGGTCGACCCGGCCGGACGGCTCAACCTGTACGACGGCCAGATCCGCGTCGTGGCGCCCGACGGCGAGCGCCTGGGCCAGTACGAACCATCCCACTACCCCGAATGGATCGCCGAGCGGGTCGAGCCGTGGACCTACCTCAAGTTCCCGTACCTCCGCCAGGTCGGCTGGCGAGGCCTGGTGGACGGCAAGGACTCGGGCGTCTACTGCGTGGGGCCGATCGGTCGGCTCAACGCCGCCGACGGGATGGCCACGCCACGGGCCCAGGAGGCCTACGCACGCCTCTACGAGACGCTCGCGCCCGCGGACGGTGGGCCGAAGCGCCTCATCCACCAGCGTTTGGCGATGCACTGGGCCCGGCTCGTCGAGCTGATGTATGCGGCGGAGCGCGTCGTCGAGCTGGCGACCGATGCCGAGATCACCTCCGACCAGCTCCGCACCGTGCCCACCGAGACGCCCACCGAGGGGGTCGGGTCGGTGGAGGCGCCGCGCGGCACGTTGACGCATCACTACTGGACCGACGCCCGCGGCCTGGTCACGAAGGTCAACCTGATCGTGGGCACGACCAACAACTACGCGCCCATCGCCATGTCGGTCGAACGGGCGGCCCGCTCGCTCATCCACGCCGGTGCGCCCGTCGGCCCGGGCTTGCTGAACCGCATCGAGATGGCCTTCCGCGCCTATGACCCGTGCTTCGGGTGCGCGACCCATTCGCTCGCCGGCCAGATGCCCCTCGAGGTGACCCTCCACGATCCAACGGGGGCGACGGTCGATGTCCTCCGCCAGCACTGCTAGGTCGGCGGGTCCCGGGACGGCGGCGTCAGGCGACTCGATCCTCGTCGTCGGTTTGGGCAACCCCGTGCGCGGCGACGACGGGGTCGGCTGGCGGGTGCTCGACTGGCTCGATGACCGGCTGGAGGCCACTGCGCCCGCCGAGCGCCCCACCGACGTCGAGTTCGACCGGCTGGCCGTGGGCGGCCTGGCCCTGATGGAGCGCCTCGTCGGCTACCGGCGGGCGATCCTCGTCGACGCCCTCCAGGAGGGCCGGGTGCCCGGCGCCGTCACGTGCCGGCCGCTCCATGAGCTGGCGGGCAGTCCGGCGGCCCACCTTGACTCGAGCCATGACGCCAGCCTGGAGGCGGCCCTGGCCGCGGGCGAGGCACTCGGCGCGGCGTTGCCATCCGACATCACGGTGGTGGGCGTGGAGGTGCGCGAGGTCGACACGTTCAGCGACCACCTCTCGCCGGCGGTCGAGGCAGCGGTGCCGGCGGCCGCCGACGCCGTGGCGGCCCTCCTCCCGCCCCCCGGTACGGGCGCCGCGACGGCCCGGCCCTAGCTCAGGGGCCCGGTCGGGCCTCGCCGGGGCGGGGATGGGCACGGCGCCTCGCGCGCGTGGACCAGACCATCTCGATCGACTCGGGCGTGGGGACCACCAGCCCGGGCGCCCCGCAAGCCGGACATGGCGCGTCGGGCGCGGACGCTTCGAAGGGTCGCCCGCAGGCCACGCAGACGGCACGCCGCGCGGTGTGCTGGATCGTCAGGCGCCGCTGGTCGAAGTCCGGCAGGACCATCCCCAGATGGAGCCGGAACGCATCGTCGAAGGCAGACGCGTCATCGTGGCCGCCGCGGACGATCATCCGGACCGCCGGCCCGTCGCGGTCGAGATGACGCTCCTGCAGGGCCTCGGCCACCGATGCCGCCAGCCCGCCCTCGTGCACGGCGATCAGCCCGCCGCGGCTGCCGTTGCGGCGTCATCCTGCGCCAGGGCCCCGCGCAGGGCGCGGCACATCTCCGCCGCCATCTCGGGCTCGAGGCGCTCCAGGATCGTGCCCATGCCGACCAGGGCCCAGTCACCGACCGCGATATCGGGCACGATGACCGTCGATGCCCGGCGCTGTCGGCCGTCCTGGTCGACCGTGGCGCCCTGCGCATCGAGCGCCACCACCCGCGCCGGCCAAGTCACACACATCAGCAGGGACCTCTCTGCCGGCAGCGTGCGCCGGCCGCGGCGCCGGCGAACAGGGTCGAAGGTCACGTGCGGCGTGGCCCTTTGGCTGCGCCGTTCCGTTGCCGCCGGCGCCTACCATAGGGTGCCATCGGAACAGGAGTTCCCCGTGCGCACCGGCGCGATAGCCATGCTGGTCCTGGCCACCCTCGTCGCGGGGGCCGCCTGCGGCTCGCCGACGCCGGCCTCGCCGACCGCCACGACCGGGGCGCCCGGCTCGCCGGTCCAGAGCGTCGGCCCGTTCCCGGTTCCGTCGGCGACGCCGACGCCCAGCCCCTCCGCGGCGTCGCCGAACCCCACCCCGTCACCGACGGCCGCCCCGACGCCGATCCCGTCGACAGGGGTGGCCGCCTCCATGCAGGAGTCCCGCGTCGGGGCCGGCAGCGAACCGACCGTCTCGGTCGGTCCGCGCGGCGAGCTTGCCGTGATCGTCCAGGACATCGCCTGGCCCGTGGGCTGCAGTCGGCCCGCGGTCCGCTTCTCGGCAGATGGCGGCCGCACCTGGAGCGCCCCCAGCCAGCCGTGGGGCAGCCACTGCCTCGACCTCCACGCGGTCATCGCCTGGGGCGCCGGCGGCCGGCTGTGGGCCGGTGACGCGATGGGCGTGACGGGCGGCGTGCGCATGTCGGTCACCTACTCCGACGATCTGGGCCGCATCTGGGCCGCGCCGTGGCTCGAGCCGTTCACCCCGGCCTGGTTCGGCTGCTTCCCCACGATGACGGTCGACCTGGATGCCAGCAGCCCCACCTACGGCACGCTCTATGTGGCCTACAACTGGCTCCCCGACGCGTCCGGCCCGGGCCTGCATGTGCTCGCCAAGCCACTTCACGGACCGTGGGTCCAGGCGGAGGTCCCGGCCGTCGGGCTGACCGGCTACCCGGCCCATGACCGCATCGGCTATCGCCTGGCGGCCATCCGGGGCGGGGTCCTCGTCAGCTTCTACGAGGCGGACCTGCGCCAGTTCGCGGGCGAGTTCAGCCCGGCCAACTCCGCTCCGGGCAACGTCGGCCGGCAGGGCTTCGCCACCGCCGCGATCTCCTTCGACGGCACCACCCTGAAGGTCGGTCGCCCGCGGTGGGCCACCACTGTCAGCGGCAGCGATGCCGTCTACCTGGAGCCCCAGTGGCAATCGCAGCTGGCGTCCGACAGCAGCGGCGGCACCGCTCGGCGCTGGCTGGTCGTCGAGAGCGGCGATCGGGTCCGGGTCGGCTGGAGCAGCAACGGCACGGCCTGGACCTGGACGACCCTGGCGGTCGGCTTCAAACCCTCGCTGGCCGTCTCGAGCGCGGCCGACGGCGGGGTCGTGTTCGTCGGCTGGCACGTCCTGCGCGATGGGCGGGTCCAGAACGAATGGGCCCTGTCGTACGACCACGGCCGGACGTGGAGCAAGCCGCGCCTGGTCAGCGCCGCGACGTGGGTGCTGCCGGACGTGACCGATGGGACGGGGCTCCGGGAGAACGCCACCTACGGCGGCGGGACGTTCTACTGGACCTGGGCGGACACCCGCTCAGGGCCCATCGTGACCTACCTGGCCCGCATCCGGCCCTGAGCGCGCGGCGAGCTCAGAAGTAGTCCAGCGGGTCGACCACGTGCCCGCCGGCCCAGATCGGGCCGATCCAGACGGAGAAGTGGCAGTGCGGACCGGTCGCGTCCCCGGTCATGCCGACCCGGCCGATCAGCTGGCCGCGACCGATCAGCTGGCCGGTGTGGACCAGGACGGCCGACATGTGGTGGTAGCTCGTGTAGAAGTCGTGCCCGTCGCTGACCCACACCTGGTACCCCCCGCCGTTGTCCTTCCAGCCGGCGAAGATCACCGTGCCCGCGGCGGCGGCCACGATGCGCGTCCCGACCGGCGCGGCGATGTCGATGCCGCTGTGGAAGTGGGGGCAGTCGCCCATGGGCGGCTCGGCCCAGAAGCCGGTGCAACCGAAGCCCTGGCTGATGTAGCCGCCCGGCACGGGCCAGGCCAGCGGCGCGAACCCGCAGCCGGTGCAGCCCGTCGGGCTGCTCACCGTGGTGCTGGCTCGAGCGGTCGGCCGGGCGGTCGCGGCCACGGCGATGGAGGACCCCACGCCGTTGGGGATCATGACCTGCTGGCCCAGCGTCAACTCGTCGGTGGCGAGCCCGTTGTACGTCACGACCGCCGCCGGGTCGGCGTGGAAGCGCGCCGCGACGGCCGCCACGGAGTCTCCTTCCTGGGCCGTGTACAGGACGCCGTCGACGAGGGGGATGCGCAGCACCTGGCCCACGTGGAGCCGGTCCTTGGAAGCGAGCGAGTTGGCCCACCAGATGGTCATCATGCTCAGGCCGAAGCGGGCGGCGATCCCGGTCAACGTGTCGCCATGCACCACGGAGTACAGCCGCATCTGCAGGGGGGCCTGTGACGGCTGGACGGCGAGCGGTGCGAGGAGCGTGCCGTCGGCGGCGTACGGTCCGCTGGACGGCACCGCGGCCTCCGCCTCGCCTGCCATCAGCGGCCTGACGGGGGAGGCCGGCGCGGTCAGGCCGTCGGGCTCGGCGGCGCGCAGGTCGGCGATGCCGGGGTTCACCACGTTGCTGGTCGCCCGGGGCTGCGCCGAGGCGGCAGGCAGGATGGCGAAC
>Ga0187779_10003036_pt1 | contig 10213 bp, 10 predicted proteins | sample 1015_Q2_SP10_10__FD_132435 | JGI IMG/M metagenome (GOLD analysis project Ga0187779, IMG submission 132435) | Tropical peat soil microbial communities from peatlands in Department of Meta, Colombia - 1015_Q2_SP10_10_MG | ecosystem: Environmental > Terrestrial > Soil > Wetlands > Peat | place...
AAGGACGCGGTTGCGATCTACCCGCTCTTCGCCTTCCTCGCCGTGCGGTTCGCGATCGCGTCGACCACGCTGGCCGTGCCCGCGGCGCGGCGAGTGCGCGGCCTCGGCCAGCGGGGCCTCGCCGCAGGTGCGCTGCTCGGCATGCTGCTCGCGGCCGGGTACGCGCTGCAGACCGCGGGGCTCGAGCGCACCACCGTCTCCAGCACGGGCTTCGTCACCGGTCTCTACGTCGTCCTGACGCCGTTGTTCGGGCTCGCGTTCTTCCGCACCCGCGTCGGCCTCGAGGTCTGGGGCGGCGTCGTGCTGGCGGTGATCGGGCTGGCGATGCTCTCAGGCGTCCAGGCCGGCTCGACCTACGGCGACGCACTCGTGCTCGCGAGCGCGGCCGCGCAGGCGCTCCAGATCGTCGGCGTCGAGCGGTTCGCGTCGCGCTACGACGCGATCGCGCTCACGTTCGTGGAGATGATCGTTTCGTTCGGGGTCTTCCTCGTGATCGCGCTGGCGATCGGCGACCTCGGCGTGCCGCGCGGCCGGACCGTCTGGGGTGCCCTGCTCGTCACCGGTGTCTTCGCGAGCGCGCTCGCGTATCTCGTCCAGGTGTGGGCACAACGGCGCATGAGCGCGGCGCGGATCGCGATCGTCTTCTCGCTCGAGACCGTCTTCGCCGGCCTCTTCGGGTTCGTCCTCGCCGGGGACCGCCTCGGCGCGCTCGGCTGGGGCGGATGCGCGTTGATCCTGGCGGGGATCGTCCTGGCCGAGCCTGCGGCCGCCGGCGTGCTGCGGCGGCTCGTCGGAGGTGGCGGCGGCGGGCGCGACGGGACGGTGGCAGCGGCCTCCGATGATTGATACCCTCAGACTCAGATTTTCTCAGTAAACGTAAAGAAGGAGATACACGCAATGGCGAAGACCATTGGTATCGACCTCGGGACGACCAACAGCTGCATGGCCGTGCTCGAGGGCGGCGAGCCGACCGTGATCCCGAACGCCGAGGGCGGTCGGACGACACCGTCGGTCGTCGCGTTCACGAAGGACGGGCAGCGGCTCGTCGGAGCGCCGGCTCGGCGCCAGCAGGTGACGAACCCCGAGAACACGATCTTCTCGATCAAGCGCTTCATGGGCCGCAAGTGGGACGAGGTCTCGGAGGAGATGACGATCGTCCCCTACGAGGTCGTCAAGGGCGCGAACGGCGACGCGCGCGTGCAGGTCGAGGGCAAGGACTACGCGCCGCCGGAGATCAGCGCCATGATCCTCCAGAAGCTCAAGGCCGACGCGGAGGCCTATCTCGGCGAATCCGTCTCGGACGCCGTGATCACCGTCCCCGCCTACTTCAACAACGCGCAGCGGGAGGCGACGAAGGACGCCGGCAAGATCGCCGGGCTCAACGTCCTCCGGATCATCAACGAGCCGACTGCGGCAGCGCTCGCGTACGGCCTCGACAAGGAAGGCTCCGACCAGACGATCCTCGTCTTCGACCTCGGCGGCGGCACGTTCGACGTGTCCGTGCTCGAGCTCGGCGAGGGCGTCTTCGAGGTGAAGGCGACGAACGGCGACAACCACCTCGGCGGCGACAACTTCGACAAGGCGATCGTCGACTGGATGGTCTCCGAGTTCAAGAAGGACCAGGGCATCGACCTGGCAGCGGATCGGATGGCGCTGCAGCGTCTCTACGAGGCAGCCGAGAAGGCGAAGATCGAGCTCTCGTCGACGATGACGACGCAGATCAACCTGCCGTTCATCACGGCAACTCAGGAGGGGCCGAAGCACCTCGACCTCCAGCTCACCCGCGCGAAGCTCGAGGAGCTCGTCGCGGATCTGATCGAGCGGACCGTCGGCCCGACGCGCCAGGCGCTCTCCGACGCCGGCATCGACAAGTCGAAGATCGACCATGTCGTGCTCGTCGGCGGCATGACGCGCATGCCTGCGGTCCAGGCGAAGGTCAAGGAGCTCATCGGCAAGGACCCGCACAAGGGCGTCAACCCGGACGAGGTCGTCGCCGTCGGCGCCGCGATCCAGGCCGGCGTCCTCCGCGGCGAGGTGAAGGACATCCTCCTGCTCGACGTGACGCCGCTCTCGCTCGGTATCGAGACGAAGGGCGGTGTGGCGACGAAGCTGATCGAGCGCAACACGACGATTCCGACGAAGAAGTCCGAGACGTTCACCACGGCCGAGGACAACCAGCCCTCCGTCGAGGTGCACGTGCTGCAGGGCGAGTCGGAGATGGCGGCGTTCAACAAGACGCTCGGCAAGTTCCAGCTCGTCGGGATTCCGCCCGCACCGCGCGGGATGCCGCAGATCGAGGTCTCGTTCGACATCGACGCGAACGGGATCATCAACGTCTCGGCGAAGGATCTCGGGACCGGGAACCAGCAGCAGATCCGCATCGAGGGCGGCTCGGGCCTGAAGGAAGAAGAGGTCCAGCAGATGATCCGCGACGCGGAGGCGCACGCCGACGAGGCACGCAAGCTGCGCGAGGTCGCCGACACGAAGAACGTCGCCGAAACGCTCGCGTACCAGACCGAGCGCTCGCTCAAGGATCACCGGGAGGCGCTCGACGAGGCCGACGCGGCAACGATCGAGGGCCGCGTCATGGAGCTGCGCCAGGCGCTCGAGAGCGACGACGTCGCCGAGATCAGGGCGAAGACGCAGGCGCTGGAGGAGGCCTCGCACAAGCTCGCCGAAGCGGTGTACGCGTCGGCTCAGCAGCAGCCCCAGACGGCGACCACCGGTGAGAACGGCTCGGCTTCGTCCAGCGACGACGAGGTCGTCGAGGATGCGGACTACGAGGTCATCGACGAGCCGGAGGAGGCCACGAAGTCGTAATGGCCGACGAGCAGCTCACGCGGGACGAGACGCCCGAGACGCAGAGCGAGCAGGAGCAGACCGAGGAGGGCGGCGACGTCGACGTCGCCGCCCTCAAGGCCGAGCGGGACGAGTTGTTCGACCGCCTCCAGCGGCTCGCGGCCGAGTTCGACAACTTCCGCAAGCGAAGCGTGCGCGAGCAGGCGGCGCTCTCGCAGCGGGCGAACGAGCGACTCGTGAAGGAGCTCCTGCCGATCCTCGACGACCTCGGCCGCGCGCTCGACGCCGCCGCCGAGCACGAGGAGGCGAAGCTCGAGGAGGGCGTGCGGCTCGTCCATCGTGCGCTCGCCGAGGTGCTGGCGAAGGAAGGCGTCGCGGAGATCGCCACCGACGGCCGCTTCGACCCGCACGTGCACGAGGCGCTGCTGACGCAGCCGTCGGACGCCGAGGAGGGCAGCGTGATCGAGGTCGTGCAGAAGGGCTACGTGCTCGGCGACCGCGTACTGCGGCCGGCACGCGTCGTGGTCGCGGCCACGCCGCCGTCCGACGAGGCCTGACGTGGCGACGCTGTACGACACGCTCGGTGTCAAGAAGGGCGCGTCCCAGGACGAGATCAAGAAGGCGTACCGGAAGCTTGCTGCCAGGTACCACCCGGACAAGAACCCCGGAGACGCCTCCGCCGAGGAGAAGTTCAAGGAGCTCCAGGCGGCGTACGACGTCCTCTCCGACCCGGACAAACGCAAGCAGTACGACACCTACGGGTCGACGAACGGCAGAACGGGCTTCGATCCGCGCAACGCCGACTTCGGCGGCGGGAGTTTCACGATCAACGATCTCGGCGATCTCGGCGACCTGTTCGGCGGGTTGTTCAATCGCGGCGGCCGTTCGCAGTCGCAGCGGCGTCCCGAGCGCGGCGCCGACGTCGAGGTGTCGGTGAACGTGTCTTTCGAGGACTCGCTGCGCGGGATCGAGACGAAGATCCCCGTCGAGATGACCACGGCCTGCCGCGAGTGCGGCGGCTCGGGGGCGCAGCCAGGGACGACCCCGGTGATCTGCCCCGAGTGCAACGGCCGCGGCGTCGTCTCGGAGAGCCAGGGTCTGTTCGCGCTGTCCCAGCCGTGCCCCCGCTGTCGCGGCAACGGCACCGTGATCGAGAAGCCGTGCGCGAAGTGCGGCGGCAGCGGACGCGAGCGGCGGACGAAGAACTACACGGTGAAGATCCCGGCCGGGGTCAAGGACGGCACGAGGATCAAGCTCAAGGGGAAGGGCGAACCAGGCGCAAACGGCGGTGCTGCCGGCGACCTCGTCGTGATCACGCGCGTCGCGCCGTCGGAGCGGTACGAGCGCCGCGACGCGGATCTCGTCATCGACGTGCCCGTCACCTACGCCGAGGCGGCGCTCGGCGCGATGGTCGAGGTGCCGACTCCCTATGGCGAACGGCTTTCGCTGAAGGTGAAGGCGGGCTCGCAGGACGGACAGCTGCTTCGCATGCGCGGCCACGGGGCGCCCAAGCTCAAGGGCAGCGGCCGCGGCGACCTGCTCGCACGGTTGCGCGTCACGGTTCCGAAGAAGCTCTCGAAGCAGGAGCGCGAGGCGCTCGAGACGTTGAAGAAGGTCTCGCACGAGAACCCGCGCGAGGTGTTCGAGTCGTGAAGCTCGCCGCCATCCTCCTCGTCTCGATCGGGGTCACCGGCCTCATCGTCGGGTACGCACTGATGCGTCGTCGCGTCGAGCAGATGCGCAGACCGAAGGCGGGTGGCAAGTGATGGACGACCGGCCGCGGTACATGATCTCCGTCGCCTCCGAGCTCGTCGGCGTGCATCCGCAGACGCTGCGCATCTACGAGGCGAAGGGGCTGATCCGCCCGAAGCGCACCGCAGGCAACACGCGGCTCTACTCCGAGGCAGACATCGAGCGCCTTCGGCTGATCCAACAGCTGACGAACGAGTTGGGCCTGAACCTCGCTGGCGTCCAGCACGTGCTCCGGCTGCAGGACGACCTCGTCCAGATGCGTCGGCGGCTTGACCGGATGGAGCGCGAGATGCGGGAAGCGATCAGCGCCGTCCACCGCCAGTACCGGCGCGACCTCGTTCCCTACCAACCCCCGACCCAATTGACACCGACATGGACTTCAACAAGCTCACGCTGAAATCACAGGAAGCGATCGCGAGCGCGCAGGAGCTCGCGCGCAGACGCGGGAACCCCGAGCTCTATCCCGAGCACCTGGTGCTCGCGCTCCTCGACCAGGAGCTGCCGCAGCAGCTCGTCACCGACGCCGCTGCGCTGCGCGCACAGACCGATGTCGCGTTGCGGGGCAAGCCGACGATCGAGGGCGCGCAGCAGCAGCCGGGCGTCTCTGCCGCGTTCTCGCGCGTGCTCGACGACGCCGCCGACGAGGCGAGGCGGATGGAGGACGACTACGTCTCGACCGAGCACCTGCTGCTCGCGCTCGAGGTCGTCCCGCGCGACCAACTCCTGGCCAGGATCAAGTCGGTGCGCGGCGGCCAGCGGGTGACGACCCAGGATCCCGAGGAGACGTACCAGGCGCTCGAGAAGTTCGGGCGGGATCTCACGGCAGCCGCCGAGGAAGGAAAGCTCGACCCCGTGATCGGCCGCGACGAGGAGATTCGCCGCGTGATCCAGGTGCTCTCCCGTCGGACGAAGAACAACCCGGTGCTGATCGGCGATCCCGGCGTGGGGAAGACTGCGATCGCGGAGGGGCTCGCCCAGCGGATCGTCGCCGGCGACGTTCCGGACGGCCTGAGGGGCAAGCGCGTCTGGGCGCTCGACATCGGCGCGCTCGTCGCGGGCTCGAAGTACCGCGGCGAGTTCGAGGAGCGCCTGAAGGCGGTCCTCAACGACATCCAGGCCGCGGAAGGCCAGATCGTCCTCTTCATCGACGAGCTGCACACGATCGTCGGCGCGGGCGCCGCCGAAGGCGCCGTCAGTGCGGGCAACCTCCTCAAGCCGATGCTCGCGCGCGGCGAGCTGCGCGCGATCGGCGCGACGACGCTCGACGAGTACCGCAAGCACATCGAGAAAGACGCGGCGCTCGAGCGTCGATTCCAGCCGATCTTCGTCGGCGAGCCATCCGTCGCGGACACGATTGCGATCCTCCGCGGCTTGAAGGAGCGCTACGAGGCCCACCACGGCGTGCGGATCCGCGATGCCGCGCTCGTCGCCGCGGCCGTCCTCTCCGACCGCTACATCGCCGACCGGTTCCTCCCAGACAAGGCGATCGACCTCGTCGACGAGGCGGGATCACGGCTGCGCATAGAGATCGACTCGTCGCCGGTCGAGCTCGACGAGGCCGACCGTCGCGTGCGCCAGCTCGAGATCGAGCTCGCGGCGATGGCGAAGGAGTCGAAGGACGTCCGCGAGCCCGTGCAGCGCGAGCTCGCCGAGGCGCGCGAGGCGCGCGACGGGCTGGCGGCGCGCTGGTCGCAGGAGAAGGAAGCGCTCGACCGGGTCAAGGAGATCACGCAGAAGATCGACGCGCTGCGGATGGAGTACGAGCGCGCCGAGCGCGCCGGCGACTTCAATCGCGCGGCGGAGATCCGCCACGGCGAGCTCCCGGCGCTCGAGCGCGAGCTCGAGTCGCGTGACGGCATCGGCCCGGAGAACCCGATGGTGAAGGAGGAGGTCGACGAGGACGACGTCGCGGCCGTGGTCGCGCGTTGGACCGGGATCCCGGTCGATCGGCTGCTCGAGGGAGAGACGGAGAAGCTGATCCACATGGAAGACCGGCTCCACCAGCGCGTGGTCGGCCAGGACGAGGCGGTCGAGGCGGTGGCGAACGCGCTGCGACGGGCCCGCACCGGCCTCCAGGACCCGAACCGGCCGATCGGCTCGTTCATCTTCCTCGGCCCGACGGGCGTCGGGAAGACCGAGCTCGCGCGCGCCCTCGCCGAGTTCATGTTCGACGACGAGCGTGCGCTCGTCCGGCTCGACATGTCGGAGTACCAGGAGCGGCACACCGTCGCACGGCTGATCGGCGCGCCGCCGGGCTATGTCGGCTACGAGGAGGGAGGCCAGCTCACGGAAGCGGTGCGCCGTCGTCCCTACTCGGTGATCCTCCTCGACGAGATCGAGAAGGCGCACAACGAGGTCTTCGACGTGCTCCTGCAGATCCTCGACGACGGGCGGCTCACGGACGGCCACGGGCGGACCGTCGACTTCCGCAACACGGTGCTGATCATGACCTCGAACCTCCGCTCGGCCGCGCAGCTGCGCGAGTTCTTCCGGCCCGAGTTCCTCAACAGGATCGACGAGGTCGTCGAGTTCCGCGCGCTCGACCGCGTGCAGCTCGAGGAGATCGTGGACCTGCAGCTCGTGCGGCTGCGGCGGCGGCTCGCAGACCGCGGGATCACGATGGAGCTGACCGATGCAGCGAAGGAGGCGCTCGCAGAGGCGGGCTGGGACCCCGACTACGGCGCGCGGCCGCTCAAGCGTGCGATCCAGCGTCTGGTCGAGAATCCGCTGGCGCTCCGTCTACTCGAAGGCGAGTTCGCCGAGGGCGACGCGGTGCGCGTCGACGCCGTCGACGGAGAACTCGCGTTCACCTCGTCGGAGGCGGTCGGGTCGACCGCCCTCTAGCCGGCGTCAGCGGATGTGCCGACGCATCTCGGCGACGAGCGCCTGAACCCAGCGCATCCCCTCGGGATTCGGCTCGTGGCCGATGAACCGCCAACGTCGCTGCTCGAAATAGAGGCAGGCGCGGATCTCGTCCACGGACTCCGGCAGGCGTCCGTTCTTCTGCCAGCGCGAGAAGGCCCAGTTCGCGACCTCGCTGGCGACGTCCACCGAGCGGTAGCGCTGCTCGGGGTCGAACGTCGACGCGAACGACGCGTACTCGGACCACTCGGATCCCGGCGCGGGCAGGTCCTCTACCCGCAGGTGCGGCGTCGGAATGAGTGTGGCGGTACTCATGCAATGACCTCCAGACGGCGTAGGACTGCACACTCGAGCGGTCCCAGAAGATCGGTTTACGTGCCGGTTCAGATGCCGCAGGCGGCGAAAGCTTGCCCGCCGGCGTGAAGTTCCCTCGATCGGGTGACTCGGCTGGCGCGTGCGCAAGCTGGTAAGGGTTGCGGCGTGGTGCTCCTCGTCGCAGCGACCCGGCTGGAAGCGGAGGTCGTGTCGGGCGTGCCGACCCTCGTCTGCGGCGTCGGGCCCGTCGAGGCTGCGGTCGCGACTGCACGCGAGCTCGGCGATCGTCGGCCCGATGCGCTCCTCCACATCGGTCTCGCAGGGGCGCGGGCGCTTCAGCCGCCTTCGCTCGTGCTCGGCTCCGAGTCCGTCTACTGCGACGTCGTCGATCCAGCCTCGGCGCTCCCGCGCGTCGAGCGGGTGGAGCCCGCCGGCGATCTCCTGGCGGCCGCGCGCCGCGCGCTGCCCGAGGCGCACGTGCTCGCGATCGCGACGGCCGGCCGGGTCGGCGGCGGGGGAGACCTCTGCGAGGTCGAGGCGATGGAAGGCTTCGGCGTGCTCCGCGCGGCGGCCGTGGCGGGCGTGCCCGCCGTCGAGTTGCGCGCGGTCTCGAACGCCGTCGGCGAGGGCGATCGCCGCCGCTGGCGCGTGGACGAGGCGCTGGCCGCGCTCGCCGAGGCCGTGCCACGTGTCCTCGCCGAGCTCGGGTGATGAAACGCCGTATCGCCCTTCGCGCCGGCGGACTGGTCGCCGTCGCGCTCGCCGTCGTCGCCGGTCTGACCGTCTACTTCAGCAAGCAGGGCGTGCCCCCGTGTCTGTTCAACGGGGTGAATACGTGGAGCCCACCGACCGACAAGCAGGTGCATCACTTCCTGCTCGTCGCTCCGGACCACGCGCTCTGCCTCTTCGACATGGACGCGCAGCAGGCACCTGCCGGCTACGTGCCGTTGCCGAACATCCGTGGGATCACAGCCCTCGAGGCGCGAGGCGGCCAGGTCGCCGTGCGCTACGACGGTGGACGCGGCGCGCTCGTCGACCTGCGGACGAATCACGTCCGCTACGGCGTCGCGCCGCCGCCCGCGCCCACGAACGACGCCGTCGCGCGCAACCTCGCCGCACGCGTCGAGTACGCGACGATGCCCGGACGGCTCGGGTTCCAGGTCCGTCGGCTCGACACCGGCGAGCTCCTCGACACCGTCTCCTTCCCGGGTTATACGTGGAGTCCGCGTGCCGGCCCGAACCCACCCGACCACGGCATCTCGCTCGCTCCGGACCGTCCGGAGCTCTGGGTGCTCGACGCACCGAACTCCGTCGTCCACGTCTACGACGTGGAGGGGAAGCTCGCGGTGCACCCACGACTCGTCGACACGATCAAGCTGACGCGGAAGCTGACCGGAGTGGAACGTCCGTGCGCATCTGCCAGCTGCGTGCGGATCGGAGCGCTCCTGCACAGCGCCGACGGCCGTTTCGTGTTCGTCGGCGACGTCGGCGACGTCATCGACACCTCGCGCCGTGAGGAGATCGCGAACCTGGAAGCGCTGCGCCAGTCGCGCGTCATGCTCGAGGTCGACTGGGCGAACGGCGAGCCTGAGTTCCCCTGAGCCGCTTTCCACCTCGGCCGTCGCGCTAGCGTTTCCTGCGTGCCGCGCTCGGAGCTCCCGCCTCCGCTCCCACCCGAGACGCGCACCGTGGGCCAGCTCGTGGCCGAGTCGTTGAGGCTCTACGGCGCGCGGTTCTGGCCGTCGCTCGCGCTCGGGATCGGTCCTGCGCTCACCGGTGCAGGGCTCGTGTCCCTGCCGCGCACGCTGGAGTGGGCGCTCGTCCCGACGGTCGGCGCCGTGCTCTGGTCGGGTGCGTTCGTCGGCGCGTGCAGGCTGGCGCTCACGCAGGAGCGCGGGCGCACGGGAGTGGCGTTCTGCGCGGGCGTGATCGCGTTCGCCCCGTTCCTGCTGCAGCGCGTCGCCAAGCTGCCGGGCTTCGACCTCGTCACGCTCGCGTTCTTCGCCGTCGTCGGTCTCGCCGTGCCGGCCGCGCTGGTCGAGGGCGGCAACCTCGTCCGGTCGCTGCGGCGCGCGCTCGAACTCGCGCGGGCGGATCTCGTCCATCTCCTCGGCTCGATCGCAGCGCTCGTGATCACGATCTTCCTGAGCGGGCTGATGCTCATCCTGCTCCTGCTCGGTTTCGGCAACCAGGCGATCCGCGCGGCAGCCCTGATCGCGTTCGTCGTGCTGGCCCCGGTCTTCCTGCTCGGCTCGGCGCTGCTCTACGTCGACCAGGCGGCGCGCGTCGTACACTCTGGCACCCGATCGAGGAGGCGAGGCGATGGCGACCTACATCCTGCTCTCGAGCCTGACGCCGCAGGGCGTGCAGACGCTGAAGTCGAACCCTGACCGTCTGCGCGAGGTCAACAGGGACGTGGAGGAGCTCGGCGCCACGGTGTTGCACCAGTGGGCGACGCTCGGGGAGTACGACTTCGTCAACATCG
>Ga0187779_10003038_pt1 | contig 10210 bp, 10 predicted proteins | sample 1015_Q2_SP10_10__FD_132435 | JGI IMG/M metagenome (GOLD analysis project Ga0187779, IMG submission 132435) | Tropical peat soil microbial communities from peatlands in Department of Meta, Colombia - 1015_Q2_SP10_10_MG | ecosystem: Environmental > Terrestrial > Soil > Wetlands > Peat | place...
ATCAGCGCCGTACCACAGCGTGCTGACCGGTGCGAGTCCTTTCCCACGACCGCAATCCTCAGCCCCCCTGCCGATATGAGGACGGCGCGGCCGGGAACGCAAAGTCAGGGGCTGCGCTGCCGCTGACGGGAACGGTCGAGTGGGCCCGACAATGCATCGGCGACGAGCGCCAACCCGTGCCTTTTCTCCGATCCGGCTACCCCAGCAGCGGACTGGCGCAAGATCGAGCGCTGGACGGTAGGGATTTCTGGCCTGTATCGCACGGCTCAGGCTGAGCTCACGCGGGTAGGAAGTCGACGCCCCTCGGACATTCGGAGGAACGTCCGAGGGGCGGTTCTCTCGAGCGGCACCAGCAGATGTGGCGATCCCGCCCCCTGGTGCCGCTCCGGCCCCCACTAGCCCGTAACGGACGTATCGACTTGAGGTGCCTGTGCCATGAGTCGAACATTCGTCCACGTACCCGTGGGGAGGGAGCCTATGAACACGCCACAGACCACCGGACAGGACACGGCCTGGTGCCATGTGAGGGTCAGGGTCCGGCTTCGAGGATGAGGGTGAACCGGGGGTTTGGTGGTCCCCCGGACGTGGATGAATCCGCCGCCGCGGGTGATGTCGGCGAGTCGTGCCTGGCCGGCCTGGGCGCCGAGCGCGAGCCCGCACGGACGGTCGTGTGTCAGCAACCGCCGGTTGTGCGCGGCGCACAATTTGGCGATCGCCGGCGGTCACGACCACTCAGTCGATGCGGCTAGCGCAACCGTGGCGAACCACTCGTCAGCCGGCCGGATGCGCCGATGCGGCTTTTTACGGCAATTGCGCGAGTGACCGTCGCTCGGTATCAAGTTTGACGGGCCCGCGCCCGTTAAGTACGACGTGAGCAAGGATGCTTGGAGTCGGGTATGCGCGTCGGGACAGCTGTCATCCCTTGAGACCGTCTGTCGTCCCTTATCGCGGTTGGATTGAGATGACGATCTCCGACGGCCGCTCTACGTGCCCCAGACGATCGCTGGCGTGCTCCACTCCCCGTTCCAACACAAGCACGCGGACAACACGTCATGTACGCGCAAGGCACCTGTCCGGATCAGCTGCGACATATTCTCATCGCGGCGCGTTGCTCAAATCGGCGCGGCCGCACAGCGGCCGGCCGAGACTGGCTTCTCCGAGCGTTGTTGCTACCGTTCCGATTGGAGCGCTCCTTGGGTCGGGGGGGCGCGTGGGTGGTATCGAAGGATTAATGGGGCGCATGGAGTTGCGACTTGCTGGGGGTACGGCTTTGACGTCGCCTGTCATCGTGGTGGGCCACCGGGGTATGGGCGTCCGTCGGCAGGGTGAGGGTAGGCTCAGACGGCGGTTCGGGCGGCAAGTGCCCGCCCGGCATCAACGCTCGCCTGCGCGCGATGGCTGCGCGTATCCACCACCGCGTTGTCAGGACAGAGTGTGAGTCCGCGGCATCGTCGACTTCTGAGCGACCTCCGGCATATGGAGGAGCTCTCGCGCGGCGGTGCGGTGACCTTCCGCACCGAAGGACATCCGCCGGAGCTCTATCACGTCATGCTCACCGGCACCGGCCTGGCCTGCGATGCAGACCTGCGGGTCACAACGCGCGTCCTGCACAGATGCGACGTCTATCTGCACAGCGATTATCCAAGGCGGCCCCCGGTCGTCACCTGGCTCACGCCAGTGTTTCATCCAAACATCTTGGGGCCGGACAGAAACGGTGGGGTGTGCATTGGTAGCTGGAGCGCCTCCGAGAGCCTCGCAGACCTATGCGCGCGTCTCTTGGATCTTGTGCAGTATCGCTCGCTGAACGCCAGCGATGCGCTCGATCCAGTCGCCGCCTCGTGGGTCCGCCAGAGCGGCATCGAGCCCGGCTGCGATCTGAGCCGGCTGGTCGGCGCGTCGGTCGTTAACCCAGATGTTGTGTTGACGTCCAGGGTTTGCGACCCATGACCCGGTGGCATCGACTAGGCGCCGGGATGCGCTGTCTGCGCGACGGACGCCGTCCGGAGCGTGACGCGCGCCGTCCGGAGATACCTGGCTTGATGGCCGTAAACGAGGCGACGGTGTATCCCCACGTGTTCGGCAACGCGGACCGCGAAGTGGGTGGCGTCCTCGTAGGGCGCATCGAGCGAGGAGCGGCCCCGGTGGTCACAGGGGCGATCCCCGCTCTGAGCGCCGACGAGCGGCGAGCGACTCTCACCTTTACTCAAGACGCCTGGGAGCACATCCATCGCACGCTGGATTGCGACTTCTCTGCGGCCGAGCGGATCGTCGGCTGGTATCACAGCCATCCTGGCTTCGGCATCTTCCTGTCCGAACACGACCTGTTCATCCACCGCAACTTCTTCAGCGGCCGATCGCAGATTGCGCTGGTCGTCGATCCAATCGGGATGACCGAGGGGGTATTCGCGTGGCGCGACCGAGACATCGCGTGCTTCCTCGAGCGCCCGACTCCCCGCGGATGGGTGGCCGCGGACCACGCGGACTCGCCTCAGCCTCATCAGCGACTGTGGACCGTGGAATCACGCGCACCGGCTCGCAATCAACGCCTGGCTCTGATTGTCGCCGGCGCCGTGGGACTGAGCATCGGCTTCGGCTTGTGGGACGTCGTCGTGAAGCCGAGCCCGGCGCTGAACACCGACGTCGTCGTCCCAGGTGTGAAGGCGCCGTCGCGTGACGCGCCCGCGCCGGCAGCGACCCGTCATCACAAGCCTGGTCACGTGACAACAACGCGAACGAGCTCCTACGGAGGGTGAGAGATGGATGATGGGGCGGCACGGCCGCAATTCGGATTTGCGGGCAAGGCAGAGACCGGACGTGCCTGCCCGTACTGCCGGTTTCCGCTGAAGGAGAGCGTCGAGATCGTCGAGTGCGGCATCTGTCACGCACCGCATCACGGCGACTGCTGGCAGGACAACGGCGGCTGCGCCGTAGTCGCGTGCGCCGGCGGACCGGCACAAAAGGTCGCGCGCGCGGGATTGCCAATTCCGACCGCCACTATGGCGACTGCGGTCCCTCCGGCGCCAATAGAGACAACGGCTGAACCTGCGAGGTTCGGGCCGACCTCGCCGCCGCTGACTCCACCGCCTGCGGGGCGGGGGATCGCGGAGTCGCCACGGCCGCGGCGCTCGGCCGCGCCGTGGCTGATCGGTGCGGCGGCGGTCCTGGCAGTCGCCCTGGCGGGCGCGGCAGTCGCGGTTGCGCTGGGCCGCCGGGGTGAAGCGACAAGGACTGTGGTGTCAGTCGCGCCCGCGAATGCGTCGGGGGTCGCGACCGCCGACACAGGGGCAACCACGAGCGCCACCAGCGCCACCAACACCAGCACCAGTTCCACTGAGACTGAGAGTGGGACAGGGAGCACGACGGACGGCGAGTCCGGGTCCGCAACCGCGCCGACTACGGCTACGACCGCCGCGCTGCTGCCCGACGAGTCCCAAGCCGAGATGACCAACGGTATTCAGCAGGTCTTGCTTCAGTTCCATCAGGACATCAGCACGGGCGACTGGCAGGACGCCTGGAACCTGCTCAGCGCGCGCAAGCAGCAGCAATCGCTGCAGCAGAGCGGCTACAACGGCTGGGTCGCGAACCAGAAGTCGCTCGGTCAGTACCTCGATCCGTCGGGGCTTCAGGTCTCGATCGTGAGCACGGATCAAGGCTCGGGTGTTGCGACCGTCGACATCACCGGGATGACCTGGAGTCCGCCCGGACGCTCCCCGTGCTCGTGGAGCGGCATCACGTGGGTGAAGTACGAAGACGGCGGCTGGCATTACGACCCGGGGTACTCGACCACTCCGCAGCGTCGGTCCCAATGGGGGCCGCCGAGTGACACGTCATCGACGGCCTACGCAAACTGGACGCAGAACACGTGGCCGAAGCTGATAGGAGGACAATGCGTCTCGCCGAGCTAATTCGGGAGCGCCAGTCCGTGGCGCGTCTTGTGGCGGTCCTCCTGCTCGCCCTTGCCGTCGGTGTGCTCGTGGGTGCGATCGCCGAGGGTGGCGGCGGCACGCGCACGGTGACCGTCGACGGAACTCTCGGGCCTCACGCGAAGCGGACGGCACGCCAGGTTGCCGCGACCACGCCCCTTCCCGCTGTTCGCGCGGTGGCGCCATCCGTCAGCGACGGTGAGCCGCACGCGGGTCCGGACCCGAGCTCATCGTCCGCGGGTTGGCGCGGTCCCCTCACCGCGGCGCTCGAAAAGGGTGTAGACCTCGCAAAGCGTGACGGGGGGATGGCTGCCGCTGCGGTATGGGTTGACGACTGGAGCAGTCCGGTTGTGATTGGACCGGACCGACCGGATCGGATGTGGAGCATCAGCAAGCCCGTGGCCGCCATAGCGACCCTGCAGGCGAGCAACGGCTCCTTATCGGCGAACGTCAACGATGCCATGATCGCCTCCATCCAGAGGTCCGACAACTGCTCGGAGCGAGGTGTGGTGCTCACGCTCCAGCGCCTGGCGGGAGGGAACCCGGACACGGCGGCCCGTCGATTCGACGACACCCTGGAGGAGGCCGGGGTCCAATCTAGTGGGCCGCTACAGATCCTGCCCGCCTCGGAGGCTGGAACGGAGTGCCTTCACCGTCTTGAAAGCTCGGGGATCAGCGGGACCTCCGACTCCGCCCCCGGTTTTGGAACCTATAGCTGGACCTTGCGCGATGCCGTCAGCTTCGCACACGCGCTCGCAGACGGCAGGTATGGCGGCGCCGGGGAAACGGTGTTGGCGCTGATGCGGCTCCACAAGGACTACGGACTCGAGCCCGACTCAACCGCTGACTACACGAGTCCTTTGGACTGGCCGCCCAGCGGCGGTACCTTTCCGGCGGTATGGCACCCCGCGTACAAGGGGGGCTGGGGTGGTCATGCTTCTCGCCCGGGGTTCCCGAAGGGCGACTTCATGGCGGCGCAGATCGTCGTGCTCGACCTCGGAGGTCATCGGGTGGCGCTCGCAGCCAGGTTCTGGCCGAGCCGCGAGCCGAGCTCGGACGATCCCGGTGTAACGCCGGCCCCACAGGCACTGCATGGTCTGTTCGATCAGGTGCAAGAGACGCTGGCCGGCCTGCAGCACCATGGGTGAGCGAACTGCGCGTCGACCGACAGAGTTGATGGGTCAAGTGGATGAAAGACAACGGAGGTGCTGAAATGAGTGATAGGCTGCCGCGCGTAGACAAGCCGACGCGGCTTGTGATAACCGAGGAGTCACTGGGTGACCCAGGGGCTGGTCCGCGCCAGAATGGCTCGGCACAGGTCACCGAGCCGGCGAAGGCGCCGGCCGTGCAGACCCAAGCGAAACCCGGCGCCGTGAGTCACCTCAGCGCGCCAATGGTCGCTGCGACAGCTTCGGGCCCCGGAACGGGCGCCCAGCTGCCGGCACTGGCGCCGTCAAGCAAGCCCGTGGTGGCGAGCGAGCGTTCGTTCTGCTCGGCATGTGGCAGTCCAATTGATCAGCGCGCGATGATCTGTCCTCGGTGCGGCGTCGCCGCGGCGGGTGCCGTGACGGCGACGGCGACGATGGCGGCGCTGACCATGCGGCACAAGTCACCAGGCATAGCCATCCTGTGTTCACTGTTCCTTCCAGGCGCAGGACAGATGTACGTGGGCCGGACTGGGCGAGGGATCGCCTTCTTCTGTGGAGCGGTCGTTTCGTACCTGCTGATCATCGCGCTGATCGGGTTGATCCTTGTCCCGATCGTGGCGATCTGGGCAGCGGTCGACGCCAACAAGCTGGCGAACGAGTACAACGCGCAGCTCCTCGCCGGAATGCGGCCGGCTTAAGGAACAAGAGGCTGGGGGAACGGTGGAGGATCTAATCCCAACCGGGGAAGACGGCGTTTACGTCCGTCGACGGACGAGCTCAGGCCGGATCGAGCTGGGAGTCGAGGACTTCCCGGACGAAGGCTCCGGCGCTGCCCCCTCGCTGGCGGTGAATGGCGCGGAAGGCGGTCAGGCCCCCTCCCGCGACCCCGCGGGCGAGGTGCGCTGGCGGGGGGCCGCCGTTCTCCACGGGGAGCGGCGGCTGGCGATTCCGGAATCGGGCCTGTTGCTCGGGCGCTCGCCTGACGCCGACGTACGCGTCGAGCGTGGAGACGCCGCGGAGGTCGAGGCGTCGATCGAGCCGACCGCGGGCGGGTACGTGATTGTCGAGCGTGGGACCGGCGTCACGTTCGTGAATGGCGAGAGGGTGATCGCCGGCGAGCGGCGGCCCCTTGAGCGCGGGGACTCGATCTCAGTGTCGGGAGAGATCCTCTATTACCTTCCGGCGGGTACGGCGATGCAGCCGCTCGCGCCGATCGCGCCGATCGACGCCGGGCGACTCCGCACTCGTAAGCCGGAGTACACGATCGGACGGGATCCTGCCTGCGACCTCGTCCTCGACCACCCGACGGTGTCGCGCACACATGCTGTTATCCGGGTCGTCGATGGCACCACGATCATCGAGGACCGCGCTAGCGCCACTGGCTTGCGCGTGAACGGGGAGACCGTCAAGCGCGCGCAGCTCGTGGCCGGCGATCAGCTGGCGATCGGTCCCTTCCGTGTGGTGTTCGACGGAGACGCGCTGGTTGATCGGGCTCCGACGCGAGGCTTCCCCGTCGTCGCCAAGGGAATCCAGGTGGACGTCGACGCCGGAACGATTCTGCAGCCGCTTGACCTTCAGCTCCGCCCCGGCGAGATGGTCGCCGTGATCGGAGAGTCGGGAGCGGGAAAGACGACCTTGCTCAAGACGCTCGCCGGCGTTTCGCCAACCACACGGGGCCGGATACTGATTGGTGGCGAGGACGCGGCGGAGCGGACCGGTGACATCGGCTATGTCCCCCAATTCGACATCGTGCATGGTGCGTTGACGGTTCGCGAGGCGCTCGACTACGCGGCCCGACTCCGTCTCCCGGCGGACACTGCCGACAGCGAGCGCGAGGCGCGCGTGACCGAAATCATCGCGACCCTCGGTCTCCAGAAGCGGGCTGATGTCAGGGTCGAGCGGCTCTCGGGGGGGCAGAGGAAGCGTGTGGCGGTCGGAGTCGAGTTGCTCCATCGGCCGGGTGTCCTGTTCCTGGACGAGCCGACGACCGGTCTGGACCCGGCCCTCGAGCATCGGATGATGGACCTCTTCCGGAGCCTGGCGGAGGCTGGGCAGACCGTCGTGTTGACCACACACGCGACCGCGAGCCTGTCCCTGTGCGGACGGATCGTCCTGATGGGCGCAGGTGGGGTGATGCTATTCGACGGAACGCCCGACGAGCTCCTCGCGACGTTTGACACCGACAGCTTTGACGCCGTCTACGCACGGCTCGACGCGGTTGGGGAGCGGCTCGAGCGCAACCGGACAATCGTCGTTCCTGGACCGCCGACCGCCAGCTCAGCCGGCCGGCCCCGGCGGCTCCGACCGGTCCGGAACGATCTCGAGTATCAGGTGCGGGTGCTGGCAAGCAGGTATGCGACCCTCTTCTTGAGGGACCGCCGGCACCTGAAGAGCGCGTTCATCCAGATTCCCATTCTGGCCGTACTCACGGCACTGCTCTTCAACGCGCAGGCATTTCTCCGTTTCAACCCGGCGGACCCCAGCCGTACGCTCTTCACTTCCCAGGGTGCTCAGATCATCTTCTTCATGGTGACGATCTCAGTATGGCTGGGGTCGATCAACGCCGCGCGTGAGATCGTCAAGGAGCGCACCGTCCTGTCGCGCGAGGTCGCGGTCGGTGTGCAGCTGCCGGCCTACATCGCTTCGAAGCTGGTCGTGCTACTGACCCTGAGCACCATCCAAACGTCGCTGTTCGCGATCGTCGTCCTCACCCTTCGGCCGCTCCACGAGAGTGCGGCCGTGCTCGTCCAGCTGATCGCCGTGCTGATCATCGCGAGCTGGGTGGCGGTCTTGCTGGGTCTGGTCGTATCGGCTGTCGCGCGGAGCGAGGACCAGGCGACCGGTGTGATCCCGATCCTGCTGGTTCCGGAACTGCTCTTCGGCGGGGCGATCGTGCCGCTGGCGCAGATGAGCGGGCTGATGCACATCGTCGCGGCGCTCGTCCCCGCGCGCTGGAGCTACGCCGCGGCTGGCAACGCGATCCACCTACAGCAGCGCATCCACCAGGACCCGGTGTTCGCGCCTATCAGCCGCTTCGGTGAGCACTTCTTCTCTTTGCCTTTGCAAGGTTACGTATTGATCAGCATGCTCTTCGCGGCATGTCTGTGCGCGCTCCTCGGCGCGCTCCTGCAAAAGCCATACGCGCCATGACCACCGTTACGCAGCCAAACCGCCGGCACAGGCACACTCGCATTGCGGGACGATCGGTCGCCGTTGCGGCGAGCGTCTTGTTGCCGCTGGTTCCCGTGGTTGGGTACGTGCTCGGCCAGGTGCTGCTACCGGGTATCGCTGCGGACCGCATTCGGGATTCCCTCGAGGCTCATGCGACGGGCGTGCGTGTGTCGGTCAGCGCTGACCCGGGGCTTGAGTTGCTGCTCGGCCACGCTGACACGGTGACCGTTCATATCGATCAACTGTACCCGCGACAGGCCCACGGCAGAATCCACAGCCTCTTCGCCCGTGTGGGCGAGACAGATAACCTCGACGCATCGATCCGAGAGGCCTTCGTGGGTGGACTCGCGATCGATGACATACACCTCACCAAGCATGGTTCACTTCTTCTCGGCCGGGCGACGGTCACGACTGTCGCGATAGACGCCGCATTGCCGTTGCATCTGCGAATTGCTGACCGAAATCCAAACGCGAGCACACTGCTACTGAGTGGCCGAGTGGATATTTTCGGTCACAAGCTCGGAGGCACCGCGAGCGTTAAGGCTGAGAGGGGACAGCTCGTGATCGCGCCGGCGAACCCCTTGCTCGCATTCCTGCACGCGACGATTTTCGATGATCCCCATGTCCAAGTCGAGACGATTTCTGCCCGCGCCGTCCCAGGCGGCTACACGTTTGTTGCGAGTGGGCGATTCCAATGAGCGCCGTACAGCCTGGGACAAGGAGCGGTCGGGATGGCCGCGTGGGGTCAGAAGGGGCCAGGCGTGAACCCTAGGCTGCGTCGGCTGCAAGCCGACTACGACGACGTGCGGGAGACCTTCTCCGGCCATCCACATGTGACAGTGGAACCTCTGGGAACTGGCCGGCCCCCCGAGAGCTATCGCGTGACCTATCGCCTGCGCGGCCTGGCTCTGACAGGGGAGCAGCCCGAGTATTCGGAGCACCACCAGGCCGAGATCATGCTCCCGCGGCACTATCCGGCGGAGAAGCCATACGTGGTGCCGCTGACGACAATCTTCCACCCGAACATCAGGGACTACTACTGCATCGCGGATTATTGGGCGGCGGGAACGACCCTGGCGGACGTGATCGTGAAGCTGGGGGACATGATCCAGTGGCGGGTGTACAACGCCGCCAGCCCGCTTGACGCCATCGCGGCGAGATGGGCGACAGAACAGGAGGCTAACGGCCTGTTTCCGATTGGCAAGGTCGATCTCGGCGTGGAAGACTTCGATGTCGGCCTGAAGCGCCGCGCCGATCGAGGCAGCGGTGACGCACCGTCAATCTCGGGATCTCCTGTACCGGCGCTGGCGCCGGTCGTGGGAGTGGATCCTCAGCCGGCGGGGCCCCGGCACGACGACGACTTCGTCGTAACCCTGAGATCGGATTGACGGAGAGGCAATGACGGAGCGCATCATTCTCACCGAAGACGACTTTCGCGGGCCGCATGCGGCGCCGAGTGGACTGGAGGCAGGCAGGACGATGCCGGGGTTGCCCCCGCTGCGAGCGACCTCCGCGAGGCCGGTCGCACCGCTGTCGACGGGAGCGGACGGGCCTCTGCGCGCAGCGTTTCCGGCAACGCTCCGCGGGGGCGCTAACCCGCTCGTTGACCCGCGGACGAGCTTTCTGCTCGCGGCGGCGATAGGCGTGTTCCTGGCTTGGGGGGTCACGCAGTTGCTGGGGATTGGGCAGGCAGAGTTCTTTACGAGCAATTCCGCAGTAGACCGGGCGACGGGCTGCTCGGGTACTCCGAGCGGGCGGTCGCTGTGCCGGTAGGGCCGGCATGGCGACAGGGGGGCTGATTGCCGAGTGACCGGAAGGCGGCGGCGCAAGCGCGGTGGCCGGGCAGCATCCCGCGTGCCCGATAGATAAGCAGCGAGATCATGAGAAAGGAAGATGAAGAATGGACTTGACGGTCGTGGACGCGACTGGCAATAAGACAGAGGAAGTCACGGTGCCGGAAACCGTCGC
>Ga0187779_10003039_pt1 | contig 10208 bp, 7 predicted proteins | sample 1015_Q2_SP10_10__FD_132435 | JGI IMG/M metagenome (GOLD analysis project Ga0187779, IMG submission 132435) | Tropical peat soil microbial communities from peatlands in Department of Meta, Colombia - 1015_Q2_SP10_10_MG | ecosystem: Environmental > Terrestrial > Soil > Wetlands > Peat | place...
CGTGAGTACATTCAGTATGGTTGGGCCAACCGGGAGACCGCCGCGCAGTGCCATTACTGCGTGAGAAGCCAAGGCGATGCCGACAGCCAGACGGAGCAAGAGCAGTCCTAGGCCGGGCGCACCGTGGGCGAAAGTGGAGAAAAGTCTGCGCACAACCTAATCAGATTACGAACGCTCTACCGGAGACAACCCCTGGAGGGTCCAATCGGGGGACTCTTTGGGGCGAACTACAATCCGATGATTCCCCGCCCGATCATCGCCGCGTGCATACGGTCCTTGGCGCCCAGTTTGGAGAGGATGTTTCGAACCTGCCCCTTCACCGTCTCTTCGCTCACGGAGAACTGCTCGGCGATTTCCTTATTCGCATTCCCCTTAGCAATCAACTGCAGCACTCGGATTTCCGCAGGTGCCGGGGCATCGTCCGCAGCATGCTTGGCAACTTCGTAGCTGGCTTCGGCGGAGATCGCTTTTTTTCAGTGTGGACCGCTCGGGTCGTATCGAGCAGTTCGCGATGTAAGGCGCTCTTCAGCAGGTAACCCTGGACCCCGGCTTTGATCGCGCGCATCACCTAATCCTGCGATGTTCTGTTCGATAGCGAAAACGCCGGGCGACCACCTGTCTAGACAAGGGGAAAAAGGTCTGGATTTAATACCATGATGCCACCCTAAAGGGTCTCCGGATGAACTCCGACTAACGAACTTCTACGATGACCAGGGAAACATCGTCGGCTAAGGGGCCGTGTCTCCAGGCCTCCACGCCGTTGAGGATGCCTTGCCTCATTTCCGGTAATCTCAGGTTCGCCGAATCGAGGACTAACTGAGAAAAGCGGTCGACGCCGAGCATCTCCTCCCGATCGTTAAAAACCTCCACGAGCCCGTCCGTATAGAGAATTAAACGATCGCCACGTTTGAGCTCAATTTCGTCCATCTCCTCGGTTGGTGCAGTTTCCGTGAGACAGCCGAGGATCCCGCTCTGCGACTTGAATAGGTGAATTTCGCCATCTGAAACAAGAATGGTTGGCGGATGCCCTGCGGCAGAAAAGGTGGCGCGGCGTCCCCGCATATTGAACCGAACTGCGGCCATGGTGAAGTAAAAGCCGTCCGTCACCAGGCGATCGTGAACGAAATCGTGAACCCGTCGCAAGATGTTACTTGGCTCCACTCTACGCTCGAGCGCATGGAGTGTTTCTGAGTAAATGCGGTTGGCCATAAGCGCAGAACCAATACCATGGCCGGATACATCGCACATCAGGATACTTAGAGCTTCGTCGCCGTGCGGAAAGACCACGCCAAAATCCCCGCCGATTGTGCGTGCAGGGTTGTAGTAAGTCTCGACCGAGACATCGTTCCAAACCAAGTTTCGAGGTGCGAGCGACTGTTGGACACGCGCAGCGAGCGAGAGTTCTGCCTCTATTTCCATCTGCCGCTGCTCCAGAAGAACGTTGGATTCACGGAGTTGCTCCTCCACACGTTTCTGTGCGCTGATGTCTGTAACGATGACGACCACGTATTCCTGTCCATCTGGTCCCTGAATCACCCGTCCGCTGAAAATCGCTGGCACTCTCTCGCCGTTTTTGCGGGGCAGATAGAACTCGCTGCGACTGCGACCATAGCGATGGCCTGATTCATGCTGGCGCAGAATGTGCGGCAGATCTTTGGCAGGGAAGATCGCATCGGGCGTGAGACCACAGATTTCCTCACGGCTGTACATCCCCAGTCTGAGCAGGGCGTCATTCGTGCACACGATGCGGAGTTGACTGTCCACGATGGCTACTCCCTCGTTCAGCTCTTCCAGGATGCTCTCCGTCTGTCGCAGCCAATCCGGCGTGTTGGCATTAATGCTAGGCATGGTGATGCTCCCTGCGACTTGCCGGCGATGATTGTGTATCGCGATCTAGCAAGCGTGCCACGAGGGCAAACAGAACACTGACGGAGATTCCGCACATCAACACGCCGATGATACTCTCCAAAGGCCCTAGGAGTCGCCAGCTGGACGGCAGGACCATGTCGCCGTACCCGACAGTGGAATAACTACTCGCGGAAAAGTAAAAGGCAAGTTCCCATGACGGGAAGCAACGCGTTCGATAGAAGGCGGCCCAAAGAAGAATCGTGAGCCCGTGCAGGAGGATAATTACGGCCATCGATTGCACAACGAGGAAGGCCGAATAGGCAGGACCGCGCTTGTGCGTGTCCCGGATTAGCACCCGCTTGAGCCACTCGATGACCGTGGTTATGCAGGCACACTGCAGGCAAAGCGTAATGCTCAGCAAAAGCACTGCCGCGCCAAGTTGATACAAAAGAATCATTACGAAACCTTTTACGAACCAAACGTCCTCACTCGTTCGAGTGTCTTTCTTAAATCTCTACCACGCCAACCTTTCTTCAGCTGGTGTGCGGTACGATCTCGGCGGTCGAGTGAACTTCAGTCTCTCCCCGCGCTTTGTTTGTCTCCCAGCGGATGATTTTTAAGTCGAGTACAAAAATGCTGTAGAGAACGGGAACCAGAAGCAACGTCACAAAGGTCGCCACGGCGAGTCCGCCGATCTGTGCATAGCAAAGAGGCTGCCACAAGGGTCCCCCTTCGAGCGCCAAGGGAAACAGCGCCAAGATAGTTGCCAACACGGTGATCATTACGGGCCGGATACGCTGGATTCCTGCATCCGGGAGTGCCTGCTCCAGTGGCTCCCCTTTCTCGTGCATTTCCTCGATGAAGTCGAAAAGCACGATGACATGGCTGACGATAACGCCGATCAAACTGGCGATGCCCAGAAAGGCCATAAATCCAAACGGCGTATGCATGATCGCGAGGGCGATCAGGGCACCCACCGCTCCGTACGGGGCGGCAGCGAACACCAGAAGCGGTTTCACTGCGTTGTTGAATTGAATGAGAAGCGCGAGATAAATTCCCAGCAAAGAGATGAGGAGAACGAGTTTGAGATTGTCGAATCCATCGATTTGTTTGGCTCGTTCACCACCAATGCGGAGTTGATAGCCGGGAGGAAGATTCTTCTGAAACTCCTGAACTTTTGGAAGGATCTGCTTAAGGACTTCAGAGGCGAGAACCCCGGGCTGAGGGTAGCAAAGGATCGAAATTGTACGGAAGTGCTCACGACGAGCGATGCGACTTGTTTCCAAGGAATTTCCCACTGTCGCGATGGACAGCAGGGGCACGCGGTTGTTCGTCTGTGAAGAGTAAACATACAGGTTCTTGATGTCGGCAAGCTGAGCCCGCTCCTCCATGCGAAGGCGCGCGACAATGGGGATGTCCTTGTCGCCTTCCTTGAACACGCCCACCGGGGCACCGCTCATGGCCGTGGCCGAAGCATTCGCGACATCGGCATTTGTAATCGCTGCCACGTTGGCGCGGTCTGGATCGATCTGAATTCTCTGCTGAACATTGTCCGGTAACCAATCATCACGCAGAACGGCAATACCGCCCGCCTGCCTGACAATATCCTGAGCCTGATCGGCAATCTGTCGGAGAGTGCGAATATCAGCGACCTCATTTTTTGCGTCAACGTCTTCCTGGCCGGAGATCAGCAGCTCGACAGGATTCTCAACCGGATTGGTCTGAAGCTGACGAACGGTAATCCACGCACCCGGCACTTCCTTGTCGAGCGTGTCCTGAATCGGCCGAGCTAACTTTGGCGAAGCTTTTTTGTCAGTAACCTCGATGATCATCTGTGCGTAGTTGGTTTGCGGCATTTCCGGCGAGACCGAAAACCAGAAGCGAGGCCCTCCACCACCGGCGAAGGTCGTTAGCGACTTAAGAAGATGCCCTCGATGCTCCTTCGTAGTGATATCCGGTGAATTGTCAATCACCTGCCGAACGACTCTTTCGGCCTGAATGGCAGTGTTGTTCGTCACGCTCAGCGGAGTGTCGTTGGGCAGCCAAATATCCAGATAAAACCAATACTGGACATCTTCGGGAAAGAATTGAGTCTTCAGGCGAGAACCTAAGATCGCGCCAGGAATGAGGAAAACCAAGGAGCCTGCGAGGACGGCCCAACGGTGTTTGATGGCCTTGCCGACGAGTTTGTTGTAGAAACCATAAAAACCCCGCTGGCGCCTCTCCTCGATCGTCGGTTCCCGCTTTGTGGGGGCCCGCAGAATGTAGTAGCCAAGGAACGGAACAAACGTCATGGCGACAAAATAAGCGCACAACAAAGAGGCAGTCATCACCACCGGGAGGCTCTTCAAAAACTCCCCGGTATTGCCGGTCAACATCAGAAACGGCAGGTAGGCGATGATGTTAGTGATCGTGGCGTAGAAAATGGCGGTTGCCAGCTTGGTCGGGCCGAGCCAACATGCAACACTGCGCTGAAACCCTTCAGCCAAGTGGCGTTTGATGCCGTCGCCCGAGACCACAGGCACGTCCACGAGAAGCCCTAGCGCGATGATCAGCGTGGCGATGGAGACCTGTTGGAGATCGATGCCGAGCATATATACGATGCCGAACGTCATCGCGAGAGTAATAGGTATGGCGAGAGCCATAATCAGCGCCAGCCGCCACTCCCAAAATCCTAGCAGCGAAACAATGACGACGAGGATAATGGCTTCGATAAGCGCCCGCATGAACAGGTCGATGTTCTCTTTGACCTGGAGCGGTTGGTCGGATGTGTGCGCCAAAATCAGGTCAGAGGGCAGAATTTGCCGAAGCTGTGAAAGTTTCGCGTTGACGGACCCTCCGAATCGAGCGATCTGCTTCCTGTCGCGCATATAAACGGCCAGGGTGATGGCGCGGCTGCGCTGCCAGTGCCCATTTGGGTCTCGCCAAGTGTAGTAGTTGAGATACTGGGCAGGAGCCTGATAGCCGCGGCCGATTTGGACAAGATCCCGTAAGTACACGGGAGCACCCTCCGGCGTGGCCGAGATAGCCACATCCCCGATGCTTTCGGCTTCATGAAATTGTCCAGAAGGAATGAGTGTGACTCTGCGCTCGCTGGTCTCAACCGTTCCGCCGGGTGCGATGATGTTACGCGCCGAAAGGACTTTGGAGAGATCCGTAGGACGCAAGCCATAAGCGGCGAGGCGGTCCTGGGAATAGTCCAGATAGATGGTCTGCGGCAAAACGCCCCTCCGCTCCACCTTAGAAACTTCAGGAGCCCCCTGCAGCGTTCGGCCGATCAAGTCAGAGAAATTGTCGAGTTCAGCATAGCTGTATTTGTCGCCAGCAACCTTGGCCAATTTCGCTCGAGTTTCGCCGGGATCGCGGATGATGGCTGGCTCCCATGTATCGGGATGCAACTCGGACCGTTTTAGCCTCTCCGAGATAAACCGCTGGATGAACGCTTGAATGGAAATGTCATCCGCTTTAGAAATGCCATCCACGAGAATGAATCCGCTTCCCTGGATGATTTCCGAGTCTCCAATAATGTCGGCACTCTGCGCTTGCTCTTGAAATAGGTATACGGTGTCAAGAACGGAGCGGGCCGAAATGGATTGCGGGAATGACTCGACCACCGTGAAGCGCTGCCCCTTTCCGGTCGGCTGTTTTGCATCGCGAGCTCTGCGAATCGCTGCTTCGACGGAATTGGCACGAGCCGCAATTTCGATGTCGTCCGCCTTCGGGCTCGCGACGGTCAACATGAGGGCGGCAGTGTCTCCGAAATCGCTCTGGAAAGTGATAGGGCCGGCGCCCTGCGGCAACTGAGAATTTAGAGCATTCAGCTTGAGGTTGATATCGCTGAATTGCCGCTTGGTATCGGTGATGCCTTCATCCAGTTGAATGGTGACAAACGAATAGCCTGGGAGAGATATGGACTTAATGCCATAGTCCGCGTCGGTACCCGGGTGAACGGTCTTATTCTCGGCCGCAACGTCCTCAATTCGACGGGTAATGAATTGCTCGACCTGTTGCGCCGTGGCTCCTGGCCAAGGACAAGCCGCCACACCGAGGCGCACGGGAATATCCGGGTCCTTCCTCTGCGGCATGGACGTGTAGCCGAACCAACCCCAGACGAGAACTCCGACAAGAAGCATCCATGAAATATGCGGATGCTCCACGAAGAATTTCGGGATATTGCGGCGATGGCTGATCTCTCGCTCGTTTTCAGTCGTCATTTCCTCTATTCCTCTATGGGATAAGCTGGATGAAATCGCCGTCCTTCAAACCAGCGGAGCCGACGACGATGACCTTGTCCCCGGGATTTAGGCCGTCGACGGCCACATCACTGTCGTGGGTTTCACCCAGTGCGACCTCACTTAATTGCGCCACCCACTTGGTCCCCTGTTGTTTGGCAATGAAAACGGCATAGTGTCCAGGTGCGGATGGGTTCGAGACCACAGCGCTAAGAGGGACGGAGGGAACAGGGGTCTTATGAACGCCCGCCAGACTCAGCGAAGCAATCATCCCGGGCTTTAAGTCGGCCTTGGGATTGGGTACGGTCACCTCGACAGCAAAGACGCGATTTTTCTCATCGGCACTGGCGGCGATGCTTGTGACCCGGCCGTTGTATTCTTTCGGGTCGTCCTGAAGATGAATCGTGAATTGTTGCCCCAGGCGGAGCCGCCTCACGGCGTACTCGGGAACACCGAAGCCGATCTTGACGGCACTTGTGTCGGCGATGGTGAAGGCTGGCGCCCCGGGCGAGGCAAGGTTCCCAAGTTCAATGCTCCGCGCAAGAATGTACCCGGAAAACGGCGCGGTCAGATCGGCATCCTTCAGGGTCAACTGGGCCTGGTGCAGATTCGCGGTGGCCTGATCGACCGCGGCGAGGGTTGAATCGAATTTCGCCTGGGCTCGATCGAAATCGGGCTTGGTCAAGCTGTCTGCGGCGTAAAGAGTCTTTGCGCGTTCGTAATCCTTCGTTGCCTCCACGTGCTGTGCCTCGGCGAGACTCAGGGTTGCCGTGGCTTGGTCAAGCTGGTTCTTCAAATCCTGGTGCCGGATCTGAGCAAGAACGGCTCCCCGGGTAACATAGTCTCCCGAACCTATGTTTCGACGCCTGCCGTCTGCCCCCACGACCTGCCTAATTTCGGTCACGTAGCCTGGGGACTTGAATGACAGAACCGCTTCTGCGAATGGCAAAACAGAAGCCGAGTAGCGCAGATCTTCCGACGGAGAATACAAAACCACATCGACCACATGGACCGGCGTAGGAGATTTCGCTGCGACTTTCGTGGGCTGCTGACAGCCACTGGTGACCATTACCATCATGAAAAGCCCAGCGGCTATTCCTGGTGCGACTCCTTTCTGCAATCTGCTCGGTCGAATGTCGGCTCCTCTTCGATCGCTGTCTCGAACGCCTTTGCGGCAGGCAGTAAGTCTTGAAGTGCATTTGATTCGCATTGATCACTCTTCTCCCATCGCTTTACGCAGTTCCGCGAAAGCGCTCCAATAGGAGGACAGCGCTTCCTGAAACTTGAAATTCGTTTCGGAACTCTGCGCTTGAGCCTGCAGTAGGTCTCTCAAGAGCGCGACCTGCGCCTTATATTTGTTGTTTGTGACACGAAGCTGCTCAGTGGCAGCCTCGTGGGCGGTCCGAGAGGCCTTAAGCAGCAAAGAAGCGTCATACCAGTTGCGGTACTTTGCCCCAACCTCCACGGCGATTTTTGAATCTGCCTCTTCGATACCGTTGCGCGTCTGTTCGATCGTTTTCGTCGCCTCGACAACCTTGTTGTGACGGCGTCCCCAATCGAAGGGTTCCCAAGTCAGCAGGAATCCGGCCGTGGCCACGTTTGATGGAAGAACTTGCACATTGAAGAGGCCCTGATAGCGCACAGAGAGGCTGAGGTCAGGGATATATTCAGCTTTCGCGAGACGCCGGTCATATTCGGCCTGCTTTTCTTTCAGGTGAGCTTGCCGGCACTCGGGGCGGTTCGCAAGCGCTTCCTGCCGGGCGGAGGCGAGAGTCAGATCATTCGAGTCTTGCTCAGGAACGAACTCGACACGAAAGGCTGTCGCAACATCACGCCCAAGCAGCTGATTCAAGGCCTCGCGCTGCGTCGCCAATCCATGCTCGGCGACCGACAACTCATAACGCGCCTTAGCTAGGCGTGCGTCGACTTCCAATGCATCAGCGCGCAGAACCGTCTTTTCTGACACGTATTGGATTGTGACCCGCTGTGCTTCTTCGAAGGTTTTTACCTCTTCGCGCGCAGCGTCCACACCCGACTGAATTGCAAAAAGGTTGAAGTACGCGTTACGGACTTCGGCAGCGATCTTCTGCCGTTCGGCACGGACATCCTCGCGAGCAACCTCACGTCCGAGTTCTGTTAGGTGAATGCCGAGGCCGATCTTGTATTGTTGAGTAAGCGGTTGATCCGCGTTGGCGGTGATGTAGGTGGTAAACACCGCTGGCGTGTGAATTTTGGAATTGGCAGATGGAATCGGACCAATTCCAGGGTAGGTCCCAAACGAACCGGCGGGAAATGTGAAGTCAAACGGTTGCAAAAGCTCGCCGCCGAGCATGGTGAATTGGAATTGAGGTTTTCGCCGGCTACGCGCCGTACTCACTTGGAAGTCGTATTTCTGAACCTCCAGGACCGAGTTCTTCACCAAGCGATTGTGCTGTAATGCAAGAGACACCGCTTCATCTAGAGTGAGGACGGGCGCCTGAGCATCGGGATCCGATATCTGCTCTTGGGCCGACGAGGCCATCGGCAATGTGATGGCGCATACGAGAAAGATCACTGATAGATATTTACTTCTCATGACTGTTCATCCGTTTGTCTAAGCTTTCCTTCCTGCAAGCCCTCGAAGAGTCGTCGTGACCACTTTTTTTGCAATGCGCTCGATGGACATACGCCCGACGTTTGTGAGGCCATCGATCGCAAGCATGGTTAGACCGTGAACTACGGCCCAGGCGTAGAGAGCCGCAGATTGCAATTCCGACTTTCGGGCGAATGCGGGGTCAAAGACTCCATCACGAGTGCCGTGACGGAGAATGGTCTCCAGAACAGCGTAACCCGCAACCCATCCCGCCAGAACTTTCTCTGGTCGCCAGTCGTCCGGGCCATTCGGCGCAACACTAAACATCAGCCGATAAAGCGTTGGATTCTCAATTCCAAACCTGACATATGCAGATGCCATTTTTGACAACGCTTTACGAGGATCGGCAATCTTCGCGACCGCTGCGGTCAATTCTCTGCGAAGTAGCTCGCGGCCAGCCGCTGCCGCTGCATCCAACAGGTCTCGTTTGTGTGGGAAATGGTTATACGGCGCGTTGTGACTCACCCCCGCCCGGCGTGCGACTTCGCGCAGGGAGAAGTTCCAGTCCTTCTCTTCTGCGGCTAGCTCCAACGCAGCTTGAATGAGCGCTCTACGCAAATCTCCGTGATGATAGGTGTCCGTGCTCAGAGTCCGCGGTTTTGAGTTGTTCATCGCCGTAACCATCGCAAAATCTCGCTATCGGAGATGTGGGCGCTGCCAAGGGTCGATGTTGTCGGTATCCATATGCCCGCTTGCATCGGCCGTAGGTAATGCAGATGAAGTGCCAATTTGCCCCTTTGTAAGTTCTTGAATCTATGTGGCCAGAACAGAGTTGGCCTTACGGTACTGCCCTTATGAGGGCAGCGCCGATGGCAGACTCAGAGTGGCAGTAATCCCGCTTTGTGAGTCGTGCCGTGATTTGAGCAGACCCGTCAGATAAGAGTCGTTCCAAGTTGATCTGTTACAGAGGGGAAAACCACGGATGGCAAGCAGCCAGATAGATTGATTCGACCGGAGGTCTTTCTTTTTCTTTGGCGAGCTAGCTAAATGCGCCTGTTATCGGTAAGCCATTTTGGATGTTCTTGCCGCCAAAACGGCAATGTGCCTCCGTAGCGTCCTTCTGCCATGAAACACCCGAGCCTTTACAGCGGAGAGCGACAACCCCATGTGCTTCGCGGTTTCTCGAGCCGATAGCTCGTGAAGCTCTTTCATCTCGACCACGATGCGTATGTTCGGCGTTAGCCGTTCCATCGCCATAGATAGAACGCACGTCTTCTCCCGCTGTAGGTAGGTAGCCTCAGGGTCAGGGCTCACATCAGCTACATCGAATCCCAGCCTGGCTTCGTCATCATTGATCGTGTCGTTTAGAGGTACTTCGGGTATTGCATGAGCTTTTCGCAACCACATCAGTGCCTCGTTTATTGCAATACGTATTAACCACGTTGAGAACGAGGAATTCCCTTTGAATTTCCTCAAGTAGACAAACGCTTTCTGAAAGGTTTGCTGAACAACGTCTTCAGCGTCTTCACGAACCCGTGTGTAGCGCAGTGCAACCC
>Ga0187779_10003040_pt1 | contig 10208 bp, 5 predicted proteins | sample 1015_Q2_SP10_10__FD_132435 | JGI IMG/M metagenome (GOLD analysis project Ga0187779, IMG submission 132435) | Tropical peat soil microbial communities from peatlands in Department of Meta, Colombia - 1015_Q2_SP10_10_MG | ecosystem: Environmental > Terrestrial > Soil > Wetlands > Peat | place...
ATCTCCGGCTCGAGCGCCATGCCGCACAACGGGCACGTGCCGGGCCCAGGCTGCCGGATCTCCGGGTGCATTGGGCAAGTGTGGATCGCCGCACCGGCTGGAGCGCGCGCCGGGTGTCCCTTGCCGATGTCGCCGACTCGCACGTGCGCGATGCGAGCGTCCGCGCGAGGGCTCGCGTGCCCCGCGTGCGCGGGCGATCCGTGCGCGAGCGCAGCCGGGCGCCCGCGACCGATCCGGCCGATTGACACGCGCGCCGTTTGTCCCGGCGAGCCGGGAGGTTTGCTCAAGTAATCCTTCGGTGCAGCCTTGAAGCGCGACAGGCAACCGCCGCAGCAGAAAAGGTAGTCGCGTCCTTCGTAGGTGTATCGGTGCGGCGAATCGGCGTTGACCCGCATGCCGCAAACCGGATCGATCGCACGCTTGTCCTCATCCGCACCCGATCCACCCGCGTGTTGGTGCATGTGCTCGTTCATTGGTGGCTTCAACTCAGATGCGCCGGCGACCTGTCCCGGCGAGCCGGGGGCGTTCCGATCTTAGCAGACCGGCAATTCCACCTAGATGAAGCCGCCGCCGGTCCTTCGCAAGGCGCAGGACGCGGCCCGTGTGCGGGCTTCGGGCCAAACGCAAGAGGGGAGGTGCGGCGGCGTGCCCAGGGCGGGCCGAGGCGGCATCGAATCGAACACGCCGCAGGCCGCTGTTCAACGAAACGATCGATGCGAATAGCCAGAGAGGCAGGACGATGCAACCGGTCCTTCGCCGACATCGTTTCGGGAGTGTCTCGTCACCCCCGCACAGCGCCGCACGAATCCGACAGTAGCGCGGCGCTGGTTTGCCATATTGACGCAGGTCAAGATGCCGCGGCGTGCAGCGCCTCGCGCCCGGAGCCGAGCCGGCGATGCCATCGCGAGCGGCGAACGAGCGAATACGCCGCGGGAATGACGAACATCGAGAGCACCGGCGCCGTGATCATCCCGCCGACCATCGGCGCCGCGATCCGCCGCATCACTTCCGATCCCGTTCCGCTGCCCCACATGATCGGCAGCAGCCCCGCGACGATGATCGCGACGGTCATCGACTTCGGTCGCACCCGTAGCGCCGCGCCTTCGACGATCGCCTCGATCAGCGAGGCGTCCGTCAACGGACGCTCGAGCGCTTCGCGCCGCGCCACCGCTTCGTTCACGTAGATCAGCATCACGACGCCGAATTCCGCCGCGACGCCGCCCAGCGCGACGAAGCCGATCGCGGAGGCGATCGACATGTTGTAGCCGAGCAGGTACATGAGCCACAGCCCGCCGACGAGCGCGAACGGCAGCGTGACCATGATGAGCAGCGCCTCGGTGAAGCGCCGGAACGTCAGGTACAGCAGCAGGAAGATGATCAGGAGTGTCGCCGGAGCGACGACTCTCAGCTTGGCGGTCGCGCGCTCCAGATATTCGAATTGTCCCGACCACGACACCGAATAGCCGGCCGGCAGCTTGACCTCGGCCGCGACCGCGCGCTGCATGTCGTGCACCGCGGACAGGAGATCGCGGCCGCGAATGTCGACGTAGACCCAGCCCGACAGCCGCGCATTCTCGCTTTTCAGCATCGGCGGTCCGTCGTTGACGCGGATGGTCGCGACGTCTCCGAGGCGGATCTGCGCGCCGCGGTCGGTGATGAGCGGGAGGCTCCGCAGCGCGTCCACGGAGTCCCGCACCTCCCGCGGATAGCGCACGTTGATCGGAAACCGCTGCAGACCCTCGATCGTCTCGCCGATGTTGTCCCCGCCGATCGCCGCCGAAGCGATGCTCTGCACGTCGGCGATGTTGAGTCCGTAGCGCGCCGCCGCGTCGCGATCGATGTCGATGTCGATGTAGCGTCCGCCGCCGAGCCGCTCGGCAAGCGCCGACGTGACGCCGGGCACCTTGCCGACGACGCGCTCGATCTCGCCGGTGACGCGATCGATCTCGGCCAGATCCGTGCCGGCCACTTTCACGCCGACGGGGCTCTTGATGCCGGTGGCGAGCATGTCGATGCGATTGCGGATCGGCGGCACCCAGATGTTGGAGAGGCCGGGCACCTTGACCACGCGATCGAGCTCGTCGACCAGCTTGTCGGGCGTCATGCCCGGCCGCCACTCCGCGCGCGGCTTGAACTGGATCGTCGTCTCGAACATCTCGAGCGGCGCCGGATCGGTCGCGGTCTCGGCCCGGCCGGCCTTGCCGAACACGCTCTGCACTTCCGGCACGGTCTTGATCAGCCGATCGGTCTGCTGCAGCAGCTCCGCGACCTTGCCGGTCGCGATGCTCGGCAGCGCGGAGGGCATGTACAGCAGGTCGCCCTCGTCGAGCGGCGGCATGAACTCTCCGCCGAGGTGAAAGAACGGCCACGCGCTCGCCGCGACGATCGCGGCGGCGATGGCGAGCGTGGTCAGCGGATGTTTCAGGACGGCCCCCACCGCCGGCCGATACGCGGCGATGAGCCAGCGATTGAGCGGATTCGCGTTCTCGTCCGGGATGCGGCCGCGGATCGCGTAGCCCATCAAGACCGGGATCAGCGTCACCGCCAGCCCTGCCGCCGCCGCCATGGCGTAGGTCTTGGTGTAGGCGAGCGGCGCGAAGAGCTTGCCCTCCTGCGCCTCGAGCGTGAACACCGGCACGAAGGACAGCGTGATGATCAGAAGCGAGAAAAAAAGCGCCGGGCCGACTTCGGCCGCGGCATCGCCGATCACTCGCCACCGCTCCTCGCCGGCGAGCGTCGCGCCAGGGTGGTCGCGACTCCAGTGCTCGATCTTCTTGTGCGCGTTCTCGATCATGACCACCGCCGCGTCGAGCATGGCACCGATGGCGATGGCGATGCCGCCGAGCGACATGATGTTGGCGTTGACGCCCTGGTAGACCATGACGATGAACGCCACCAGGACGCCGAGCGGCAGCGACACGACCGCCACCAGCGCCGAGCGAAGGTGGAACAGGAAGACGACGCAGACCAGGGCGACGACGACGAATTCCTCGAGCAGTTTCTCCTTCAGGTTGTCCACCGCGCGCTGGATGAGCTGCGAGCGGTCGTAGGTCGGCACGATTTCCACGCCCGGCGGCAGGCTCGCCTTCAACTTCTCGAGCTTCGCCTTGACCGCGTCGACCGTGTCGAGCGCGTTCTTGCCGCTGCGCATCACGATCACGCCGCCGGCGACTTCGCCCTCGCCGTTGAGCTCGGCGATGCCGCGTCGCATCTCGGGCCCGATCTGCAGGCGCGCGACGTCGCCCAGGCGCACCGGCACGCCCGCGTCCGAGGTCGAAAGCGGAATCTTGCGGAAGTCGTCGAGCGACTTGAGGTAGCCGGAGGTGCGGACCATGTATTCGGCCTCGCCGAGCTCGACCACCGAGCCGCCGCTCTCCTGGTTCGCCTTCTGCACCGCTTCGATCACCTTCGCGTGCGGGATGTTGTAGGCGTGAAGCCGCGCTGGGTCGAGCACGATCTGATATTGCCGGACCATGCCGCCGACGCTCGCCACCTCGGAGACGTTCGGCACCGCCTTCAGCTCGTACTTGAGGAACCAGTCCTGCAGCGCGCGCAACTGCGACAGATCCATCTTGCCCGTGCGATCGACCAGGGCGTATTCGTAGATCCAGCCCACGCCCGTCGCATCGGGCCCCAGCGACGCCTTGGCCTGCGCGGGAAGGCGCGCCGCGACCTGATTGAGATATTCGAGCACCCGCGAGCGCGCCCAGTAGGGATCCGTGCCGTCGTCGAACAGGATGTAGACGAACGAATCGCCGAAGAACGAATAGCCGCGCACGGCCTTAGCACCCGGGACCGACAGCATGGTCGTGGTGAGCGGATAGGTGATCTGGTTCTCGACGATCTGCGGCGCCTGACCGGGATAGCTGGTGCGGATGATCACCTGCACATCCGAGAGATCGGGAATGGCGTCGACCGGCGTGCGATACAGCGCCCAGACGCCCCACGCGGTCGCGATCAGCGTGCCGATCAAGACCAGCAGTCGATTGGCGATCGACCAGCGAATCAGCCGGGCGATCATTTCTTTTCACCCACGTTCGCAGGGGCCGCGGCATCCGATGCGCCCATGCGATTGATCGATGCTCGCAGATTCGCTTCGGAGTCGATCAGGAACTGGCCCGACACCACGACCTTCTGTCCCGCGTGCAAACCGCTGCGGATCTCGGTCCTGCCATTGCTGTCGAGGCCGACGTCCACGTCCACCGGCGCGAAGCGGCCGTCGCCCTGCGCCACCAGCACGACGCTGCGCTTGCCTGTCTGGATGACCGCTTCGGTTGGGACCAGCAGAACGTCCCTGCGCGCGGCCGGCGAGAAATTGACGCTCGCGAACATCCCCGGCACGAGCTGTCCGTTCGGGTTCGCGAGCTCCACCCTCGCCTTGATCGTGCGCGTGGCGGGATTCACTTCCGGCAGGATGGCGCTGATCCTGCCTTTGAACACGCTGCCCGGAAGCGCGGCGACGCGCGCCTCGACGGCGTTGCCCGGGCGCAGCTGCGCGGCGAAGCGCTCGGGCACGTCGGCGTTGATCCAGATCGTCGAGAGCCCGTTGATGCGAAACAGCGTCGCCCCCGCCATCACCGTCATGCCCTCGCGCGCAGCGAGCTCGGCGATCACGCCGCCGATGGGCGCGGTCAACGTCGCGCGCGCGTGCACGGCGGCGGTCGATTCCACCTGCCTTATCTGCTCCTCGGTCATGCCGGCGAGACGCATGCGCTGCCGCGCCGCCTCGACCAGGCCCGCGAACGCGTTCGGGTCGGACTGAGCGATGCGCCTGGCCGACAGAAATTCCTCCTGCGCCGCGACCCAGTCCGGCACGTAGACCTCCGCGAGCGGCTGGCCGCGGCGCACCGGATCGAGCGGCGCGCGCACGTACAAGCGCTCGAGGAAGCCGTTGCTGCGCGCCTGAACGACCGCGGCGTCGCGCTCGTTGTAGGCGGCGCTTCCGACGGTCTCGACGCCGAGACTGATCGAGCCCTGCTCCACTTCCGCGGTGCGTACGCCGAGGTTCTGCTGCACGCGCGGGCTGATGGAAACCGAAGCGCCGTCCGCCTCCGCGCTGTCCGCATAGAACGGAACCAGCTCCATGTCCATGAACGGCGACTTGCCGGGCTTGTCGAATCGCGGCCCCGGTACCATCGGGTCGTGCCAGTACAGGATCTTCTTGCCGTTGGAAGGATCGATGTCGCCGGACTTCAACGAACCGGGACCTGCGGGCACGGCAGCGACGGTCGCCGCTGCGACACCGTTTTTCGCGTGCTCCAGTCCCGTTCGATACGAAACGTAGCCGACGACCGCGGCGAGCGCCGCGGCGCCGGCGAGCGTGACGATCATCCTGGCGTTCATGGCGCCTCCGATTCGTTTCGGTCCTCGAGAACCAGCGCGTTGAGCTGCGCCCAGAGCCGGGCCGCGTCGGCTTCGAGCTGCAGCGCCTGCATGCGGACCTCGATCTCGCCGCGGCGGGCCGCGAGCACGTCGTTCAAGCCGCTCTTGGCGCCGCGGTAGGCGGCGAGCGTGGCCGACGTGCGCTCGCTCGCCAGCGGAAGCAGCTCGCGCTCGTAGCGCTTGAGGCGCTGGCGATCGCTCTCCCACTCGGCGAGCATCGCGCGCACCTCGGCGGTGTGCGCCCGGAGCCTGTCTTCACGCTCGGCACGTGCCTGGTCGAGCAGCGCGAGCTTGGCGGAGAGCTCGCGGTCCTGGCGGTTCTTCGGGTCCCACTGCAGCGGAACCGAGACATTGACGGAGATCATGTTCGAGAAGGCGGGTCCGCGCTGGCTGTACATGAGCTGCACGCTCCAGTCGGGTTTCTTGTTGCTCTCGGCCATCCGCACTTCGGCCGCCGCCAGCTCTTCATCGCGCGAGAGCACAGCCATCTCCGGGTGATGCGCGATGTCGGCATCGAGCGTCCCGGGCTCGAAAGCGAGCGTGTCGATCGCCGGGCGGCCGGCGAGCGGGGCGCTCGCCGCGTCGCCGATCCAGCGCGCGAGCGCGATGCGCGCCGAAGCGACGCGCCGCGCCGATTCGCTCGTCCGATCGTCCAGTGTCGCGAGCGCGCCGCGCGCGACCAGCACGTCGGCGAGATTGCCGCGGCCGGAGCGATACGCGGTCTCCGCCGCTTCGATCTCCAGCCGCGCCTGCCGGATTTGATCGGCAAGGACCGCGGCCTGCGCTTCCGCGTAATAGCGATCGAGCCACGCGAGCGCCGTATCGCGCCGGATCGCGGCGATTCGCGCCTCTTTCTCGGCGAGCGACTTGTCGGCTTCGCGCTCGAAGCGCTCGGCACGCGCCCGGCGCTTGTCCTCCCGAGTGAATTCCTGCATGACCCCGACGCTGCGCATGGTCATGAAATCGCTGGTCGTGCTCCATGCGTCCGGGCCGTTGATAGGGAGATTGTTGATGCCGACCGTGGCCACGGGATCGGGAAGCTGCGCGACGGCCGTCGCCATCTCGCGCGCCGCATTCGCCGCCGAATCCTGCGCCGCCGGCGCGCGCGACAGGGCGACGGCCTGGCGCTGCGCTTCCGCGAGCGTGAGCGGCGGCTCGGCCGCGACCACGGGGAGCGATGTCCCGAGCAGCGCGATCGCGATCATCGCGGCAAGCCTTTCGAGCGCCGCTCGCGCGGCGAGTGTCCTGTTCATGCGGTCTCCGGATGGAACCAAGAAAGCCACGACGTCGGCGCGAATCGAGCTCCGCGCCGATGCAACGCGAATCCGAAGATCAGTTGAGGAGGCGGCCGAACAACAACGACAGCGGAGGTGAAGCGATGGTCGCCCGAGGGGGCGGTGCGTGCACGACGTTCGGCGCGATGAGATTGATCACGCGAATGACCAGCACGCTCGGTGGCGCCAGCGCGATGCGGACATCCGCGGCCTTGTCGGCCTGCTCACGGGGAACGCACTGCGCATCGCACGCCGCACGGCTGACGTCGCCTGTAGTCGCCATCGCGGGACAATCGGCAGGATGCGCTGCTCCGCCGGACGCATGAGCTGCCGCGGGTGCACGGGGCTCGATCCCGTTCATGCACGCATGGGCGAGGCTGATGAACTGGGCGGATGCAAAGCCCACGATCATCAATGCTGCCAGCGAGCGGCGCCAGAGGCGCACGTCGACCCCCGAGTAGGATGCGATACTGGCGTGAGCTTGCCCGTTAAGGCCGCTTTTCGCGTTGATCTGCGTCAACGCCCGTATTTTTCAGCGACCGAGCAAGCGGCCGAGCGCCTTGCCGACGTCCTGCGCGGCGGTCGCCGCGGGATTGGCGTTGGGCGTGGCCTGTTTCTGCGCGGTTGCGCCGCCGCTCCGACCGAGCGCGATCTGGCACGGTGCGCCGGGGTCCGCGCGCGCCTCGGCAAGCAGCGACTCGCCGAGGATCGACAGTCCGCCCGTGTAGACCGCGGCGCCGAGGCGCGCGACCGTCGCCGCGGTGGCGGTCGCGTCGATGCCCACGGAAGGCGACGCGAACGAGCCGCGCAGGCGCACGAGCTGCGCCACCTGCGGAACTTCGATCCGGATCCCTTCGCGGATCTGCGGATGGAACGAGAGGTCGATCGTCTCGTCACGGAAATCGAGCGTGCCGCTCGCGCTCGCGCCAACCTTGCTCGTTTCCGCGGCGATGCTCCGATCGACGCTGGCCACGCCGTTCTTGAGCGGCAGCCGGACGACCACGCACTGCAACTGGGTCTGCGCGTCGATGTCGCGGAACGCGTTCACCGATCCGGCGAGCCGGTCGAGCGACGAATCCTGCGTCCCCTTGCCGCCGGCGACGGTAGCCGGTCCGACGAGCGCGACGATGCTGCCGTTGGCCGTGCCCATCCACTGATGCAGGGACGCGCCGCGAGCGGCCAAGTCGACCTTGAGCTCGGTCTTGCCGCCGTGCACCTCGCGCTGGACGCCGGCGGCGTTGAGCACAGCGCCGAGATCGAGGTTCTTCGCTTCGGCGTGCACATTGAGCGCGGCCTCCTGTCCATGGCTCGCGTCGACCTCTGCACGCGCGAGGACGCTGCCGCCGAACAGCGTCGCCTGCAGCGCAGGAACCTCGAGCTTGCCGTTGACGAGAGCGACCTGCACGTGAACCTGATCGAGCCTGCGGCCGTCGGGAAGCGTCAGCACGCCGGCGGAAAGCTCGCCTTCGGCGTCGAAGTCGCGGAGCGCCGCGAGGTCGATCGGCGCGTCGCTGAAGACGTACTTCGACCGCGCCTGCTTCGCCGCCGACTTCGCCGCCGCGACCGCCGCGGGAGGAAACGCGAAATCGGCGACCGAGAGCACCGGCGCATCGAGCTTGAACGTGACTTTCGGGCGAGACGTTCCGCCGACCACCGCGATCTTCCCGGTGAGCTGGCTCGTGCCCGAGCCGATCTTGAGGTTGTCGAGACCGACCGTGCTCTTCTGGACGGTGACTTGCGTGTCGACCGTCGCTTTCTTGTTGTTGATCGTGCCTTGAACCGCCACCGGATACGGCCACTTCTGGCGCATCAGCTGGTCGAGCGGACCGAAGTCGCCCTCGAGCGCGACGGCGGTGTCGTTGATCGTGCCGCGGAAGGTTCCACTCACCGGCGCGCTTGCGTCGCGGGCGTGGACCGACAAGGTCTCGACCACGATCCGGGTGATCTCTCCCGTCTTCCCGTCGCGGTAGGTGATCGCGCCGTTGTCGATGGCCATGTCGCCGACCGTGAATCCGCCCAGCGTCGCGCCCGACGGAGCGCGGTCGGTGGTCGTCGCGGCCGTGGCCGCCGAAGGAAACTCCCAGTTGCCTTTGCCCGAGGCATCGGTCTCGAGAACGATCGTCGGCTCGATCAGCTTGAAACTGATCACGTCGAATTGCCGGCGCAGCAACGGCAGCAGCGCGATCTGCGCCTCGATGCGCTTGGCCGTGACCATCTGCGGATCCTTGCTCCACGGCGCGTTGGCGAGCGTCACGTCGTCGAGGACCAGCCTCGGCTCGAGGCCCAGCTTGAGGTCGATGCCGCCGTGCACCACGAGATCGCGTCCCGTGGCGTCCTTGACGCGATGCTGGATCGGTCCGAGAAATTCCTTAACGTCGACCGTGCGGACCGCGACGGCGACCGCGACCAGCAGCAGCACGACGATGCCACCCAATACCGCGAGCGCGCGCCAGAAGATCGGCATGCCGGGGATTCTAGCGCGTTGGCGAGCGGCGGTACGCTATCGTCGCCGGAGGGCGACATCGAATGCGATTACCCGGCGAAGGCCGGGGTCCAAGTCCGCAGCAAATCGGGTGCCCGCTTGCGCGGGGACGACGAATCTACCGCAGCGATGCGTTGAACTTCTCGAGCGCGGCTGCGCCGGGCACGAGCTCCTTCTCGGTCAAGCCGTTGAGCGGCGCCTCGACCGTGTTGAGCAGCCCGTGCAGGTCGTCCGCGTCGGGACGGACGTAGAGGAGTCCCGTCACGATCTCGCCGGCCTCCTTGCGCTGCTCGAGATGCGTGAGCACCGCGAGCCTGTCGGTCGGGTCGTAGTCCTCGTGGAGCTTGCGCAGGCGCAGCACCGAGCCGTCGTGCTGCACGACCTCGCGCACGCTTCCCGGCGCGTAGTCGGCGGTGATCTCGGTGCGCATCGGCATGAAGTCGAGGCGGTTGACCGCGTCGTTGTGCTCGCGCACGAAGTCGTAGCTCTTGGTCGACCCCGCATGGTTGTTGAACGCGACGCAGGGGCTCACGACGTCGATGAACGCCGCGCCTCGATGGGTGACCGCGGCGCGCACGAGCGGAACGAGCTGCTCCTTGTCGCCGGAGAAGCTCCGCGCGACGAACGTCGCTCCGAGCTGCAGCGCGAGCATCACGAGATCGATCGGCTCGTCGTTGTTCACCGCGCCGCGCTTCGCCTTCGATCCCTTGTCGGCGGTCGCCGAGAACTGGCCCTTGGTGAGCCCGTAGACGCCGTTGTTCTCGACGATGTAGACCATGTCCACCCCGCGCCGCATGGCGTGGGCGAACTGCCCCAGCCCGATCGAGGCCGAATCGCCGTCGCCGGAGACGCCGAGGTAGATGAGCTCCCGATTGGCGAGGTTGGCGCCCGTCAGCACCGAAGGCATCCGGCCGTGCACGCTGTTGAAGCCGTGCGAGTTGCCGAGAAAATACGTCGGGGTCTTCGACGAGCAGCCGATCCCCGAGAGCTTCGCCACGCGATGCGGCGGGACGTCGAGCTCGAAAAACGCCTGAATGATCGCCGCCGAGATCGAGTCGTGTCCGCAGCCG
>Ga0187779_10003041_pt1 | contig 10205 bp, 9 predicted proteins | sample 1015_Q2_SP10_10__FD_132435 | JGI IMG/M metagenome (GOLD analysis project Ga0187779, IMG submission 132435) | Tropical peat soil microbial communities from peatlands in Department of Meta, Colombia - 1015_Q2_SP10_10_MG | ecosystem: Environmental > Terrestrial > Soil > Wetlands > Peat | place...
CTTCGAGGACGTCGCCGGCGTCGACGAGGCCAAGCAGGACCTGCAGGAGATCGTCGAATTCCTGCGCGACCCGGGCAAATTCCAGCGTCTCGGTGGACGCATTCCGCGCGGCGTGCTGCTGGTCGGCCCGCCGGGCACCGGCAAGACCCTCATTGCGCGCGCCGTCGCCGGCGAAGCCAACGTGCCGTTCTTCACGATCTCGGGCTCCGACTTCGTCGAGATGTTCGTCGGTGTCGGCGCCTCGCGCGTGCGCGACATGTTCGAGCAGGCCAAGAAGAACGCCCCGTGCATCATCTTCATCGACGAAATCGATGCGGTGGGCCGTCATCGCGGCGCCGGTCTCGGCGGCGGCAATGACGAGCGCGAACAGACCCTCAACCAGTTGCTGGTCGAGATGGATGGCTTCGAGGCGAACGAGGGCATCATCCTCATCGCCGCGACCAACCGGCCCGACGTGCTCGATCCGGCGCTGCTGCGCCCCGGTCGCTTCGACCGCCAGGTCGTGGTGCCGAACCCGGACGTCGTCGGCCGCGAGTCGATCCTGAAGGTGCACGTGCGCAAGGTGCCGCTGGCGCCCGACGTGAACCTCAAGACCATTGCGCGCGGCACGCCCGGCTTCTCCGGCGCCGATCTCATGAATCTCGTCAACGAAGCGGCCCTGATGGCGGCGCGGCGCAACAAGCGCATGGTGACGCAGGCCGAGTTCGAGGACGCCAAGGACAAGGTGATGATGGGCGCCGAGCGCAAGTCGCTCGTCATGACCGAGGAGGAGAAGCTCCTCACCGCCTATCACGAAGGCGGCCACGCCATCATCGCGCTCAACGTCAAGGCGACCGATCCGGTGCACAAGGCGACCATCATCCCGCGCGGCCGCGCGCTCGGCATGGTCATGCAGTTGCCGGAACGCGACAAGCTGTCGATGAGCCGCGAGCAGATGACGTCGCGTCTCGCCATCATGATGGGCGGGCGCGTCGCCGAGGAAATGGTGTTCGGCAAGGAGAAGGTCACCTCCGGCGCCGCGTCCGACATCGAGCAGGCCACCAAGCTTGCGCGCATGATGGTGACGCGCTGGGGCCTGTCCGACGAGCTTGGCACGGTCGCCTACGGCGAGAACCAGGACGAGGTGTTCCTCGGCTACCAGGTCTCCCGCCAGCAGAACATCTCGGAGGAGACCTCGCGCAAGATCGACAGCGAGATCCGCCGTCTGGTCGAGGCAGGCTATGCCGAAGCGACCCAGATCCTCACCGAGAAACGCGCCGACCTCGAGACGCTCGCCCGCGGGCTCCTGGAGTTCGAGACGCTGACGGGCGAAGAGATCACCGACCTGCTCGCCGGCAAGCGCCCGGTGCGCGAGAGCGTGATCGAGCCGACCACGCCGCGCTCCTCCGCGGTGCCGCCGTCGGGCAAGCCGCGCTCGGCGCCGCCGCCGACCGGCGATATCGCGCCGCAGCCGCAGGGCTGATCGGCCGCGAAAGAAATCCGGAGCGCCCGCCGCATGGCGGGCGTTCTGTTTTGGGGGTTCACCGTGGCACACGGCTTGCGATAGGGGTGGTCGATGGACGCCACCTCGCACACCCAGCGCTGGACGCTCGCCGCCTTTCGTGAGGGCGCCATGGCGACGATGCCGCTGATGCCGGGGCTCTGCGCCTTCGGCATCGCGTTCGGCACGGTCGCGGCGCGCAAGGGCTTTTCGCTGCTGGATGCCTGCCTGATGAGCGCGACCGTGTTTTCCGGCGTGGCGCAGATCATCGTCGTCGACGCCTGGCCCAATGCGCTGACCGCTGCCACGATCTTCGCCAGCGCCGTGATCACGGCGCTCATCTGCTCGCGGTTCATCCTGATCGGCGCGTCGATGCGGCCATGGTTCGGCGGCATGCCGGAACGCGGCCTCGTCTATTTCACGCTTTACCTCCTGGTCGAGCCGCCCTGGCTGCTCGGCACGCGCTACTACAGCAATGGCGGCCGCGATCCGGCCTTCGTGCTCGGCAGCTGCGCCATGTGCTGGCTGTCCTGGGTCGGCTCGACCGCGCCCGGCTACTGGGTCGGCGCTTCGATCGGCGACCCGCAGCGCTTCGGCCTCGATCTCATCATGCCGGCGTTCTTCGTCGTCATGCTGGTGTCGATGTGGCAGGGCCCGCGCCGCGCCGTGGGTTGGATCGTGGGCAGCATTGTCGCGGTCGCGACGGCACAAGTGTTCGGCGGCTTCTGGTACGTGCTCGCGGGCGCGCTGGCCGGCAGCATCGCGGGCGGGTTCGTCGATGATTGAGCGCGATCCTTTCGGCTTCATTGCCATGCTGGCGGCGATGGCCGCGGCGGTCACCGTCTGCCGCATCGGCGGCTACTGGTTGCTCGGCCGTTTCACCATCGGCGCGCGGCTCCGCAAGATCCTCAACGCGCTGCCGGGTGCGGTGATTGCGTCGACCATCGCGCCGATTCTGGTGACCGGCGGCGTCAGCGCCTGGGCCGCGCTCTCGGCGGCCGCGCTGACCATGATCTTGGTGCGCAACGATTTTGCCGCGCTGCTGGCCGGCGTCGCCATCGCGGCTGGCGCGCGGGCGAGCGGGTTTTGATCCCGATCAATATGGCGTCTCGCGCCGTCCGCTACCTCATGAGTCGCGACGCGGGAGTTGATTCGGCAGCGCCCTAACGGCGCACGTAGCCGGTACACATGCCGAGGGATGCCCGACGCGGGCTGCGTTTCCCCGGCATGTGGCTGGCTTCGCCGTTGATGGGCTAAAAGCGCGATATGCCCCTGCAAAACCGTGTCACGCCGTTCGGTGATCTGATCGCGACCAAGTCCCGCGGCACGCTGTTTGGCAACCGCGGAGGCAGGTTCCACAACGACGACAAGGCCCTCGGCCGCCGGCGCTGGGTGTCGCGGCAATGGATCTGCTGCGTGCTCGACTTCAAGGGCCGCCAGCGCGATGTCTGGGGCTGCTACTACACCGAGCTGTTCTTCCTCGACGAGGTCACGGCCTTCGCTGCCGGGCATCGGCCGTGCTTCGAATGCCGGCGCCAGGATGCCGAGCGCTTCGCGCGGGCGTTCTCGGGCAAAACAAAGCGCGCCGGCGCGGGTGAGATGGACGACGTGCTGCACGCCGAGCGCCTCGCCGGCAAGGACAAGCGCACGCATCGTCGCAAGATCGACGCCTTGCCCGACGGCGCCATGATCGTGCGCGACGGTGAAGCCTTCGCGGTGCGCGGGCGCAAGCTGCTGCGCTGGACGCCGTCGGGTTATGCAGACGCCACACCCCGGCCTCGGGGCGTCTCGGTCGAGGCGCTGACGCCGCCGGCGATTCTCGCTGTGCTGTTGCGCGGTTATGCGCCGCTCTGGCACAACAGCGCGGCCAACTGACGCGGCGGAAGGCCTCCAAACAATGCGCTAGATCAAAGACGGTTGGCGGGCAGGGGGCTAGGTGTAGTTTATGTCCATGCCTGCCGCCCTCTCCCGCCGCCGCGACTATGCGGGGCCGGCGCTATTCGCCTACGGATTCCGGCCGTTCTTCCTTGCCGCCGGCCTGTGGGCCGCTTTCGGCATCCTGCTCTGGTTGCCGCAATATTTCGGCGCGTTGACGTTGCCGACGGTTTTCGGCGCGCTCGACTGGCACATTCACGAGATGCTCTACGGCTATGTCGCGGCGAGCATCGCCGGCTTCCTGCTCACCGCCATTCCGAACTGGACAGGGCGGCTGCCGGTCAACGGCTGGCCGCTCGCGGCGCTCGCAGCGTTGTGGCTTGCCGGCCGCGCGGCGATGCTGCTGTCCGGCGCGATCGGCGGTGTTGCCGCGGCGCTGATCGACATTGCCTTCCTCGCCGCAATCGCGGCCGTTGCCGCGCGCGAAATCGTCGCCGGCAAGAACTGGCGCAATCTGCGCGTACTCATCGTGCTCGGGGTGCTGATCGCCGGCAACATCGTCTTCCACGTCGAGGTGCTGCTGACCGGCAGCGCCAATTACGGCATCCGCATTGCCATTGCCGCGGTGATCCTGCTGATCTCGCTGGTCGGCGGCCGCATCGTGCCGAGCTTCACCGGCAACTGGCTTGCCCGCAACAATCCGGGGCGGCGGCCCGCGCCGTTTTCGCGCTTCGACATGATCGCGGTCGCTGCGAGCGCGCTGGCGCTGATCGGCTGGATCGCCGCACCGGCAAGCGTTGCCGCTGGCGCGCTGCTCATCGCCGCCGGCACATTGCAATCCGCGCGGCTTGTGCGCTGGGCCGGCGACCGCACATTCGCCGACCGGCTCGTTCTGGTGCTGCACGTCGGCTATCTGTTCGTACCGCTCGGCTTTTTGCTGATCGGCGCCTCCGTTTTCACCGGCGCGGTCCCGCCGACCGCCGGCATCCACGCCTGGACCGCCGGCGCCATCGGATTGATGACGCTCGCGGTGATGACACGCGCGAGCCTCGGCCATACCGGACGGCCGCTCGAGGCGGGCATCGTCACGCAGACGATCTACGCGCTGGTGCTGGCCGGTGCGGCTGTGCGCATCGTCGCGGCGTTTACCGGCTCGCTGGCGCTGCTCGAAGCCGCGGGTGTGCTGTGGGTCGCGGGCTTCGCCGTTTTTGTGATCACCTTTGGCCCGCTGCTCGTCACGCACAAGCCGGCCTGGGCCGAAGCGCGCTGTTGAGGCTTACGGCGGCTCGATCGGTCCGACGTCCTTCGCCGCCGGCACGCGCCGCGTCCAGCCGAAGAACACAATCGCCGCCATGATGACGAGCATCGCGATCACCAGCACCACGCAGGCCGGCCACTTGCCGAGCGTCCAGGCGATGCCGCCGAGCGCCGCGCCGAAGCTGCCGCCGACATAGAAGCTCGTGACGTAGAGCCCGACCGCGGAGGAGCGCCCGGTCTTGGCGGTGATCGTGACGTAGCCGGTCGATATCGCCTGGCAGATCAAACCGCAGCCGGCGCTGATGGCGAGGCCTATGATGATGAGCGTCAGCGACGGCGCGAGCGTCAGCAGGATGCCGGCGATCCATAGCGCGATGACGCGCACCGTGAAGCGCCGCCGCCCGAAGCGCGTCACCGCCCAGCCGACCCAGGGCGCCAGCACCGAACCGGTCAGATAGACGACGAACAGCGCGCCGAGCCAGCTGGCCGACAGATTGTAGGGATCGGCGGCGAGATGGAAGCTGATGTACGTGAACGTGCAGATGAAGTTGAACAGCACGCCGAAGCCGACGGCGTAGGTCGCGATCAGCTGCCCGTTACGGAAATGGGCGAGCATTTGCCGCGTCGACGCGGCAAAGCCCTCCGAGCGCACGAATTTGCGCTCCGGCGGCAGGATGACGGCAACGACGCTCGCGCAAACGACGGCGATGCCGGCGAGCGCGAAGAAGCCGGAGCGCCAGCCGATCAAGTCGGCGAGCAGGCCCGTGAACAGCCGCCCCGTGAAGCCGCCGACGCTCGAGCCCGACGAATAGATGCCGGCGGCGGTCGTCGCCTCCTGATGCGGCCACTCATCGCCGATATAGGCAACGGTGACGGCAAAGATCGCGGGCAGCACGAGGCCCTGCACCGCGCGCCAGAACACCAGCCCCGACAGACTCTCAGACAACCCCGCCATCACCGTCGGGATCGCCAGCACGAACATCGCCGCGACGATGACGCGCTTGCGGCCGAGCACGTCGGCGACCGCGCCGGTGAACGGCGCGGTCAGCGCCACCGCGAGCGTCGACACCGTGATGATGGTCGAGACTTCCGAGGCGCTGGCGTGAAATTCGCCCGACAGCAGCGGCAGGATCGATTGCGGCGCGTAGAGATTGACGAAGGCGCAATAGCCGGCGAGCCCCACCGCCAGATGGCGGGCCGAGAAGTGTCGGGTTTTGGGTGCGTCCATCAAGACAACCGGCGGGCCGAACGAAGATGCATTGTTTTAGCGGCTGCCGCCACGGGGCGGCGGTGCGGGGCTGCGGGGCGTGCCGCGCATAGCTTCAGGCCTCAAGCGCCAAGCGCGCGTGCTTCAGCGTATCGTCGGGCGTGCCGGAGGCATCGACCGTCCGCCAGTCAAGTGCGCCGAGGGCGTATTGTTCCTGCGCGCGCGCAACCTCGGCATCGGCATCGGAGGCATCGCCCTTGCGGCCGCCGACCCGCGACAGCCGCGTGGCGAGATCGGCGGTGAGGAAGAGTCCGTGGAAGGCGGCGTCGCCCCCGGCCAGTGCGATGGCGCTGCGCTCGTCCGGATTGGCGTAGACCGCATCGACGATCGCCGAATGCCCGGCGGCGATTGTGCGCCGCGCCTTGGCGGCGATCGCCTCATAGACGCGCGCCGTGACGTCGCGCGCGTAAGCCGCCTTCGGCAGCGTCTCGGTCTCTTCGGCGCCGAACAGCGCCTTGCGCTCGACGTCGCTGCGGATGACGACCGCGCCCGGCGCGGGCGGGATATCGGACGCGAGCGCGCGTGCCAGCAGCGACTTGCCGGTGCCGGACAAGCCGCCAACGGCGATCAGGCGCGGCGCGGGCGGCGCGATGAGCCGCTGCGCCAGCGCGAAATAATCGCGCGCGCTCCGCTCGGCCTCGTCGCGTTTGGCTCTGTGCAATTCGTGTCCTTTGGCGCGGGCGGCCGTCACCTTGGCGCGGATCGCCGCGCGCACCGAGAGAAAGAGCGGCAAGGCCGCGAGCGCATCGATGTCCTCGTCGCTGCGCGTCTCGGCGAGGTAGCGGTTGAGCACGATGTTGGCCTGCGCGTCGAGCTTGCGCTCGATCAGGTCCATCAGCAGGAAGGCGAGATCGTACAGCACGTCGCCGGTCGCGATCTTCGGATCGAACTCGATGGCATCGAACAATGTCGGAACGCCGTCCAGCAGCACGATATTGCCGAGATGCAGGTCGCCGTGACAGCGCCGCACGAAACCTCTGCGCTCGCGCGCGTCGAGCAAGGCCCGCACGCGCTTGTAAGCGGTGCGCGTCGCGGCGCTGAGCACGATTACCTGCGCCGCCGGAAACAGTTCAGGGTTGCCGCGCAGTTCGAGATCGTTCTGCTCGATGATCTCGTCGAGCGCCGCGGCAAAGCCCTCGCCGCGCGGCGCTGCGGCATGCGCGCTGGCGACGGCACGGCCAAGCGCATCGGCAAGCTGTGCGTCGATTTCGCCGCGTTCGGCGGCATGATCGAGCGTCTGCTCCTCGTCGAAACGGCGCATGTCGACCGCCCATTCGACGGCCTCGCCGTCGCCGCCGACCGTCAGGCCGTCGCCGTCGCGCGTGATCGCAACGACACCGCGGTAGATCGCCGGCGCGAACGACTTGTTGACCGCAATTTCCGCCTCGCAGGCAGCCTTGCGTTTATCGAGGGTCGAATAGTCGAGAAACGGAAACCGCACCGCGCGCTTGACCTTGAGGGCGCGCTCGCCGCCGAGGAAGACTGACGCCGCGTGCGTATCGATGCGCTTGACGGCGTCGCCGCCGAAGGTCGACGGGCGCCCGAGAAGCTTCATCACCGCATCCTGCGGGTCGTTCGCCATTGAGCGTCCTATGGCCGTTCTGGTCGTGCGAAAAACCTATGTGCCACGGGCCTTCTGAAGCTGATCCAGATCAATACGGAGCCTGCGCGTCCGGGCCAAATTATCGCCAATTGACGACAGGAGAACACCCCGTGACCACGTTGCCGCACACCTTCAAACGCATCAGGCTTAACCTTGCCCGCTCCAAGGAGTTTCCGCAGGGCTCCCCCGCGCGCGGCTACGAGTTCGTCGCGCCGCTGGACGCGCAAGGGCATATCGACGCCGGCGAGTGGAAGAAAGAGAAGGAGCATTGCCGCGTCCGACGCTTCTGGGAAGGCAAGGACGACGAGGTCGGCCGCCTCGAACATCGCCCCGGCGGGCCGGAGCATGCGCGATGGGTGTTCGACTACAATGCCAAGCGCGCCGATGACGACGAGAGCGGCTACCGCTTCGGCGCCCACGCCTTCAGGCAGGGCGAATACGTCTCGATTCGAGGCGAAGACGGCGATATGCATACCTTCCAGGTCGCCTCGGTCACGCCTGCGACGTAGGTGACGCGAACTTAAACCGGTATTGCGCGTTAAAAACGCGGGAGGCGGGCGCGGAGTGATTGCGCATGCGCGCTCTGACCGTCGAGCCGGGCAAGCTGAATTCCATCCGTCTCGAGCAAGTCGATGAACCGCCGGAAAGCGACGGCGCCGTCCTGGTCCGTGCGCTCGCGCTTGGTGTTTGCGGCACCGACCACGAAATCATCGCCGGCGAATATGGCTGGGCGCCGAAAAGCCGCGACCGGCTGATCCTCGGACACGAGTCGCTCGGCGAGGTCGTGGATGCCCCGTCAGGCAGCCCGTTCAAGCGCGGCGATCTCGTCGTCGGCATCGTGCGCCGGCCCGATCCGGTGCCCTGTCCGGCATGCGCGGCAGGCGAATGGGACATGTGCCGCAACGGCCTCTACACCGAGCGCGGTATCAAGGAGCGCAACGGCTACGGCTCGGAGTTTTTCCGCGTCGAGCCGGATTTCCTGGTCAAGGTTGATCCCGCACTCGGCCAGCTCGCGGTGCTGATGGAGCCGACCAGCATCGTCGCCAAGGCTTGGGAGCAGGTCGAGCGCATCGGCGCCCGCAGCCCGTTCTGGCAGCCGCGCCTCGCGCTCATCACCGGCGCCGGTCCCGTCGGCCTGCTTGCCGCGCTGCTCGCGCGGCAGCGCGGCTTCGAATTGCATATCCTCGACCGCAACACCGACGGTCCGAAGCCGCAGCTCGCACGCGATCTCGGCGCTACCTATCACACGGGAAGCCTTGGCGACCTGCGTCCCGACATCGTCATCGAATGCACCGGCGCAGGCTCGGTCGTACTCGAGGTCATGAGGCGCGTTGCGCCGAACGGCATCGTCTGCCTCGCCGGCGTTTCCTCCGGCGGCCACACGCTCAAGTTCGACGTCGGCGAGCTCAATCGCGGCATGGTGCTGGAGAACGACGTTGTGTTCGGCAGCGTCAATGCCAATCGCCGCCATTACCGCTCGGCCGTCGATGCGCTCGCTCAGGCCGATAAGAGCTGGCTGGCGCGGCTAATCACGCGCCGCGTGCCGCTGGCGCGCTGGCAAGAGGCATTCTCGCCGCAGGCCGGCGACGTCAAGGTCATCCTGGATTTCGCTGCATGACAGAAATGAAGCCCGCCGAGCAGCGCAGCGTCGACAGCTCTGCCATGCCGCAGGATCTCGCCAAGGTCTATTGACCGCGCGCCAAGGCCTGCGGAAGAGTGCGCGCCTCGCCGTGTGAGAAGCGGCCAAGCAAGGGAGGCGCGCAGTGCTCATCGATCTTCGTACCTATACGGTCCGTCCAGGCAGCATGCCGGCCCAGCTCGCGCTTTACGAGAAGTTCGGCTATCCGATCCAGTTGCGCTACATGGGCGAGCCGCATTTCTATCTCACGGCGGAAACCGGTGAGCTCAACACCATCGTGCACGGCTGGGTCTATGACAGCGCGGGCGACCGCGAACAGAAGCGCGCGCAGATGGGCAAGGATCCGGAGTGGAAGGTTTACCTGAATGAGAACCTGAAGGCGGGCAACATCATCGGTCAGCGCACCAGCCTGATGGTGCCGGCGTCGTTTGCGCCGCCGATCCCGAAGGCGAAGATTCACAGCAAGTAGGTCAGTCATGCGCGGCAGTAGCAGCAACACGCGGACCGGCGGCGAAATCCTGGTCGACCAGCTGGCGATCTACGGCGTGCGCCACGTCTTCTGCGTGCCCGGCGAAAGCTATCTTGCCGCGCTCGACGCCTTCCACGACCGCGACATCCAGCTCACCGTCTGCCGCCACGAAAGCGCGGCGGCGATCGCGGCGGAAGCGATCGGTAAAGCGACGGGGCGGCCTGGCGTCTGCTTCGTCACGCGCGGACCGGGCGCAACCAATGCCTCCGCCGGCATCCATATCGCACGGCAGGACTCGACGCCGCTGATCGTCTTTGTCGGCCAGGTAGCGCGGGCAATGCGCGAGCGCGACGCCTTCCAGGAGCTCGATTACCGCGCAGTGTTCGGCTCGATCTGCAAGTTCGCGACTGAGATCGAGGATCCGGCGCGCATCCCGGAGGTTGTCTCTTACGCCTTCCATGTCACCTGTCAGGGCCGGCCCGGGCCGGTGGTGATCGCGCTGCCGGAAGACATGCTGACCGAGCGCGTCGCCGTGCCCGATGCGAAAGCCTTCGTGCCGGCCGAAACGTGGCCCGGCGCCGCCGACGTGAGCCGCCTGCAGAAGATGCTGTCGGC
>Ga0187779_10003042_pt1 | contig 10205 bp, 11 predicted proteins | sample 1015_Q2_SP10_10__FD_132435 | JGI IMG/M metagenome (GOLD analysis project Ga0187779, IMG submission 132435) | Tropical peat soil microbial communities from peatlands in Department of Meta, Colombia - 1015_Q2_SP10_10_MG | ecosystem: Environmental > Terrestrial > Soil > Wetlands > Peat | place...
GACACGTCCACCAGATGAAGGAGGATTGAGGTCCGCTCGACATGGCGCAGAAATTCGAACCCGAGGCCCGCACCCTTATGCGCATTCTCGATGAGACCCGGAATATCCGCAACGACGAAGCTCTTCCTGCCTTCCGGCTTCACCACACCGAGCACCGGGGTGAGCGTGGTGAAGGGATAATCCGCGATTTTCGGCTTGGCGGCTGAAATGCGCGAGATGAGCGTTGATTTGCCCGCATTCGGGAATCCCACAAGCCCGACATTGGCAAGAAGCTTGAGCTCAAGAAAAAGTAACTGCTCTTCACCGGGTTCGCCAGGCTGGGCAAACCTCGGCGCCTGGTGAGTCGCCGTCTTGAAAAAGGCGTTCCCCTTTCCGCCTCTCCCTCCTTTCGCGGCAATGAACTCCAGTCCGTCGGCATCCAGATCAATGATCAGCCCGTGGGTCTCGGCGTCGCAGACGAGCGTGCCAACGGGCACCCGGATCACAATACCGTCGGCGTCAGCGCCGGACTGCTGCTTTCCGCGGCCCTGCTCACCGTTCTTGGCGAAATAATTCTGCTGGTACTTGAGATCGATAAGCGTACCGAGCTGGCTGTCTGCCCTGATGATGATGTCACCACCCTTGCCGCCATCGCCGCCATCCGGTCCCCCGCGCGGTACATAGGCCTCACGCCTGAAGCTGACACAACCGCGCCCGCCGTGGCCCGCCTTAACATCAATCTTGACTCTGTCAATAAAGTTGGACATCTTTACCCTGTAAAACTAACGCAAACACATCAGAAGCTGCATCATCATTGCATCCTCCCAAAAGGAGCGCGGCAACCCTCGCGGTACATCCGTGATTACTTAGACCGCCGCACTGCACGCAATGACACAATATCAGATGCTTTCGTACTCAATGAAAATATAATGAAAATATACAGAGACCATTCTAAAAATGCAAGCCTTGAAAACAAAGGAGAAAAATGCCATCAAGGCTTGAAAAAGAAAAAGGCGGCATGATTGAAATGCCGCCTCTTTAATACCCCCGGACAATGAAAGTCCTGTTACACCGCTTCGTAGACGCTCACCTGCTTGCGGGTCTTGTCAAAGCGCTCGAACTTCACAAAACCCCTGACCTTGGCAAAAAGCGTGTCATCACTGCCCTTACCCACGTTATTACCGGGATGGAACTTGGTCCCGCGCTGCCTTACGATGATCGTACCGGCGTTCACAAGCTGGCCGTCAAAACGCTTTACGCCGAGGTACTGTGGGTTGCTGTCCCTTCCATTTCTTGAACTGCCAACGCCTTTTTTATGAGCCATGATCTGATCCTCCGAAAAAACAATATCCAAATTTCAAGCTCTGACATGCAGAAAACTTCATAAATTTCAACGACCGAGAGCAAATCCCGGGCGCTCGCCCTACGCTTTGATCTCTTTCACCTTGATCGCCGTGTAATTTTGGCGGTGACCAGTGGTCTTGCGAAATCCCTTGCGCCTCCGGTGCTTGAATATGAGGAGCTTCTCGCCCCTGCCCTCTTCCACCACTTCCGCCGTAACAGTCGCGGATTCAAGTGTGGGCTTGCCGACGGATATCTTGTCTCCGTCTGCGATCATATAAACATCTTTTATCTCAACGGTATCGCCCTTCTTGGCATCAAGGGTTTCCACCCTTACCACCTCTCCGGGCGCTACCTTGTACTGTTTTCCCCCGGTCATAATGACTGCGTACATTCCGAAAACCTCCTTCGCGCGATTCAACTTCCAGTTGTGCTTGCGAATTTGTAAAATACCATGTAATTCATCGAATTGTCAAGGTAAAAAACAATTTGCCCTATAAATTCTGTCGATGTGGGTCCTCGACATGTTAAAATACAGCGGACATAGGAGCCTCAGAGATGGCATATCATGAGTTCACCATCCGGATACCAAACTTATTCAGAGACGCGCTTGTACAAATGCTTACATCAAAAAGCTGTCTCGGGGTTATCGAGCATGACAACGAGGTCATTGCCTATTTTCCGGAAACCATTGATAGCAATACCACATCAAGGGATCTCACCATTTTGAAGGAGCTTTTGAAAAAAACGCACCGAAATCTCGAACTGACCTTTGACCACAGCATCATCCCAGATCAGGACTGGAACGAATCCTGGAAAAAGGGCTTCACTTCTCTCGATGTCGGGAAACTGTTCACCATCCTCCCTCCCTGGGAGGGGGAAAAAAGCGGCCGCATAAATTTGATTATCGACCCCGGCATGGCTTTCGGCACCGGACACCATGAGACCACGCGTTCGTGCCTTGTGCTCATGGGAAAATATGCGATAAAAAGCTCAAAAGACCGGTTTCTCGACCTGGGCACCGGCACGGGTCTCCTCGCTATCGCAGCCTCGAGGCTCGGCTACAGACAGGTAGTCGCACTCGACATCGATCCCCTTGCCGTGGAGGCGGCAGTTAAGAATGTCTCACTGAACCGCATCGAAAATGTGCTGATCAAGACAGGAAGCATAACAGATGTAGAAGGATCGTTCGACTGCATTGCTGCGAACATCATCTCCAGCGTGTTGACCTTTCTGGCTCCCGAAATCTCTTCCCGTTTGAACCCCTCCGGCGTAACCATTCTTTCCGGCATCCTTGCCGAACAGGCGGATGAAGTCGTCAAGGCATACGAGCTGACAGGCCTGATGTTCATCGAGAATTTCCCTGATGACAAGTGGGTCTCTCTCGTATTCCGTAAATAGGCAATTTCTCCTATATCGGTAATGCTGATTTCATGTAGAAAGGAACGTGCGTCTGCGGGTCATTCAGTGATAGGGCTAAACCATGCCTTCGTCGGTCCCTGCACGTAATGACAGTTGAACGAACAATAGGTCGGATAATCGTTCAGCACGGTGGTCGTATATGCAGTGATTACCATCTCTCCGATGAGATCATTACCGAGCGTCAGGGTGTTGCTGTAGGCAAGCTCATCATAGACCGCGCCGTACGGAGTATTCGAACCGTGGACATCATGGCAGTTGACGCACGTGATCCCCGACCCCACAGCCGTCCCCCGGAACGAAGTAGGCGCGCCGAGATGGAACCAATGAAGATTGGAATCTTGCACCCATACACCATAATCGTTCAAAGGACTCCCGCTGTAAGGTAGGCCGGGATCCGGAACATTGTGGTCTGCAAAATGCGTGACCACCCCGGATGTATAATAAGGCGGGTTATATCCATTCGGCCCCCACAAGAAGCCGTAACCTGAATCCAGGATTCCTCCGAACTTGACGCCAAGGGTGTCTTCCTTCGTGAAGCCTGGATAGCCGGCATGGCAATTAAAGCAGAGCGTGAAGTCAGATTCATAGTACGTGGCCGTATTCTGGGAATAAACGAAGTTCTGCGTGGCCAGTATTTGACTGGTCGAACCATGGGCGTTGATGGCTCCGCTGTTGCCATGACAACCGGTTCCGGCAGCACCAGTCCCGAGACAGGTCAGCTTCAATCCCGATACATGGTTGCCGTTTGGGCCATGGCCATGGGATTTTGCCCAGCTGCTCGCAATCCTGGTGGCATAGGAATACGGGGGTGTGCCCAGTGCCGACCCGTCATCGAACGGGCTTGTGGGTGTCCCTCCGGAAACGAACGTAGCTGTAGCCCCGTTCTCGTCATGGCAGCTGAGGCAGAAAGGCTCAAGTCCGGCGACATTGGAAGGATCATAGGCGATGCTCGTACCTGCATTGTCGGCATTCCGCAGCCACACGGTGCCCGCTGTATGGTGTGACTGATCGTGACAGACCTCGCACTGCGTGCCGGCCGGATCGCCGCTGGTTGTGACATGATGGGACACGATCGAAGCATTGCTTCCAAAATCCCCCTCTGGACCTGTGATAATGCGCCGCGGGCCCAGGACGTACGAGTGGCATCCGCTGCAAAACTGGAAATTCACAGTCTCGGTCCCGTACCAGTCGAGCGTGTCCGTTCCATGGCAGTTGAGGTCTGTGCACGACCCGGTGTGAGGCCCGGTTTCGTTTATCCATCTGCCGTTCGGGTTCGTCGAATCGAAATAAACAATTAGAACGGCGGGATTGCCTGTATCAAGAACCCCGTTCATGTGGGTTGGCTTAGTATAATATCCAAAGTGACATTTCTGGCAGGCAAGGCCTATAACTTGGACATGAGCGACATGCTTTCCAAATGTGCCTGTTCCATTCGTCACCAAAGGATCTGGTGATGCCGTGCTCGTCGAATTATGACAGACTGCGGTACAGTCTGTTATCGGAGGCCCTGGAGTCACCTGCTTTGTTGATATGGCATCAGGCCCCGGACTGTAACTGCATCCGTAAGCGAGGAGGGCTATCGAAATCAAACCGATTATATGCAAAAAAAACGTTTTCATCAAAACCGCTGCCCCATTATTGTTTATGGCACAACCCGCAGTTCAAGGCCGGACTTACCGGATGCGGTGCTGACGTATGCCGCGCGACTTTGTGGCATACGACGCAGTTGTCAGCCGGTGCGAAACTGCCGCTGTAATGACACCATGTGCAATGCCGTTTGAGCCAGTTCCCGACATGGGTCCGCGGCTTGGTCTCGTTGTGGCATCTAACGCAAAAGTCCTGCTTATGACATGTCATGCAGCGCTCGCGGTTGCCTTCCGCCATGAACCCGTGGCTCAACGTGCGCCAGGTGTTCGTATGGTCGCGAGGCTTCCTCGTGTTATGACAGGTAATGCAATCATTCCACTTGTGACAGGTGAGACAGGATTTCCCGCTCTGGCCCGCCTCATTGAAGTTCATATTGGCCGATGCGCCATGAAACTCGATCCAGTTCCCCTTGTGCGAATCCGGCCTGGGGAACGGAATTTTGCCCCCGCCAGTTCCCGACACGCCAGACTGCACCGCTGGTGCGTAGCCGCCGTCTTCCGCTTGCACGTTCGCGCTGCTGCCCATCAGGCACGCCGCGGTGAGCACAATGCAGATGACGAACATTGTCATGACACGGACATTAAAAATCATAGCGCATCCCCAGTTTAAGCGTCTGATAGTTCTCGATGCCGGACTCATACTCATAGCCGCCGTTTATCGAAATTCTCTTGCTGAGCGGATATCTTCCGTTTATATAATACGTACGCACGTTTTCTCTGAGTCCTTCTTCAACGTAATAATCGTACTTGTAGAGGCTGTAGTAGGTCCCGGCGTTTATACTGGCGCTCTTTTTGTTTTTGAAGGTATATCCGATATCAAGCCCCGCAGAGTAGTAGTGCGTTCCCGTGGTTTCCCACCGTTCGCCGGTAAGGGTGAACGCAAAGTCTTTCGGCAAATCGATGAGTTCGAACACCAGAAAGGCCCGGCTGTAATCCTTGTCGAACGCGCTCTCCTCGTTCTCTTCCAGAAGGCCCCGTTTGAAGTAGCCGACGTCCACCGCATAATGCAGACCGAAGAGCTTTCGGAGTTTCACATCAATGCTCTGGTAGGGAGCCGACTGTCCGAGGACCGCATAGTACAGTGAGAGCTCGTTCGAGAGTTCGTTCTGGGTGGAGAATTGACGGAAGTAGTTAACGTACATTTCGGTGTCCGCTTCGGGAAAGGAGCTTATGGCCTTCACACTCAGGTCCCGCGGATCGTCGTTGAGATAACGGTACTTGACTGAGGCCTTCAAGAACGTTCCGAAGCTCTGCCAGAGCTTGAGGGAGATCATCCGGTCGTGCAAATCGACCGGGGTAGACGATGTAGGGGGTGATTGTTCATCCTCGACGAACAGATAATCCAAGCTGAACCTGGTGCTCGTGCCGAGAGCATAATCGAGGCCGGCACCAGCCAAGGTGTCATCGCCCCAGTGATAGCCAATCTCATAGAGATGGACGGCGACACCGCCGTAAAGCGTCACATTGAGCGGGGAAGATGGCTTGATGTCGGCTGCGATACCGTCAAAAAAGACCTGCTCGTCCCTCGTACCCGTCTGCCTCCCCATCCGTATCTGCGTGAAATACGGAAAGGGATTATTGATATCGAGATGCGCCTCGTAAAGGTATGCGTGGTATGAAGCCTGGTAGGTATCACCGATGTCTTTCAGGGGATTAAAAAACGTCTGGTTATTGAGACCGCTAAAATCATTTCTCGCGGTCCCGAAGAAATGAAATTCGTAACGGTTCTCCTTCGGCATGGTGGCATCAAGCCGCAGTTCCCCGTAAGCGTCCTGATCCCTCCACGTCGTATCGGAATAAGCGGCCGTTCGGTACTCGTATCTGCCGGCAAGATACCCGCTAATATTGAAAAGATTATCCGATGATTGTTCAGATCCGGACACGTCTACGGACGTCGTATACGCAAACAGATGAAAGGGGGAAAGAACGAACAACGAAAAGAGAAGTAAGAGGACTGAGAGAAGTATGCGGCGAAATAGTATATTTTTATTCTTCAAATATATATTCCCCCGTTGCTCCTGAACTACAATAGATAATAATCGATAAAATCATAATCTTGATCAGTGCTCCTGTCAAGTGAATTTTCCTGATGTTCCTGGTATGATCTCATGGTATTCCAAATGTTAAACAGTCTTGATTTTGCGTTCGAAGAATGCTATGGTATTTATGCATGCTCAGAAACTTATTCCTATCTTCGTCCCCTGGCTAAAAGGAGAAAAAATCTCCGTGAGGATAAAACCAGTTTTATCGATTACGCTTCTTTCCCTGTTCTGCATGTACTCCCAGGCCTCATCGGCGGAGATCGACTGCCTCCAGTGCCACGAGGAGCTTACCAAAGGGAAAAGCGTTCACGCGGCCGTTTCCATGGGTTGCACCGCCTGCCACACCGCCGTAGATGCAACAGACATCCCGCATAAGATGACATCTAAGATCCCGAAAGGGCTTTCCGCCGAACAGCCCGACCTGTGCTACGGATGCCATGACAAATCTCTGTTTAACAAAAAATTCGTGCACCCCGCTATAGGCATGGGTTGCACCAGCTGCCACAACCCTCATGCAAGCAAATACGCAAAGCTCCTGATCTCAGATCTCCCGGACCTGTGTTATGGCTGCCACGACAAGGGAATTTTCACGAAGAAGAACGTTCACCCTCCGGTTGCCGCAGGACAATGCTTGTTCTGCCACGACCCCCACTCCTCGGACTTAGCTTTCCGGCTTGAAAAGCCTATTGACGTACTCTGCGAGACCTGCCATGCCGGCAAGTCTTCGGGAAAACACATCCTTGCAGGATACGGTCTCGGCGATCGTCACCCGACGAAAGGCGTACCCGACCCCTCGCATCCCGGAAAAGAGCTCTCCTGCACAAGTTGTCACAGCGTTATTCATTCCTCGAATGGGAAGTTCCTGTTCCCGGACGAAGCTGTTCGCTCCGGCAATATGTGCCTGCTGTGCCACATAAAGATCAGTGTCCGTCCATGAAAGACGTTTCCGTTAGGAAGCGGTTTACAGCATTCTTGTGTCGAAATGTGCAGAATTCAACAATGATCGGACGGACGCTCATGCGAATCCATCCCGCTATCGTTTTGCTCCTCTCCGTTTTATCTTTTCCCTCGCTCTCGTTTGCTACGCCGGACTACGCCCGGCAGACGGGATTTGAGTGCAAGCACTGCCATATAGACGCCATCGGTGGCGGTCCGCTCACCCAGGCCGGGAAAATGTTTCTTGATGATATGAAGGTCAAAGGACTCTATCGGCCCCTGACCCCTGCGCAGCGGTACGTGCGCCTGATAATCGGATACCTGCACCTCGTGACGGCGATCGTCTGGTTCGGAACGATCATGTATGTCCATGTCCTCCTGAAGCCCGCTTACGCTTCTAAAGGCCTTCCAAAGGGCGAACTCAGGCTCGGCTGGCTTTCCATGATCATGATCCTCATATCGGGCGCGCTGCTGACAGTATCCCGGATCCCCGCTTGGAACGTCTTCGTCACCACCCGCTTTGGCATCCTGTTGAGCATAAAAATATTTCTGTTCCTTATCATGCTCGCCAGCGCGTTAGTTGTGACCATCTATATCGGCCCAAAATTAAAGAAACAGAAGGGCCTTGCCGCTTCTCTTGAGCCCGGCGACTGTACCCTTGACGGCCTTGCCCCGTTCGATGGTAAGGACGGCAGGCCCTCATACATTGCCTATAAGGGTATCATCTACGATGTGACGAGAAGCAGGTTTTGGAAGAACGGATCGCACGTTATGAAGCATGCGGCGGGAAACGATCTGACTGATTTCCTCAAGAACGCGCCTCATGGTGAAGACAGGATCCTTACCATGCCGCAGGTGGGCAAGCTCCTGGCATCTGAGGCAAAACCACGTCGACCATTCCATGAACGGCTCTTCTACTTCTTTGCATATATGAACCTCGTTCTCGTGTTCGTCATCACGTTCATCATCGCACTCTGGAGATGGTGGTAAAGATCCCGCCGATCTCTCTCCCTATGATGTGCATCATAGGCTCTTCCCTACGTTAATGATACAGTGTGTCAAAGAAGATCCATAACAAGATGAACAAGGAGGGAAAATATCATGGAGGTGCTCGATCTCAAGAAGTTGATGAAGTTCAACCCTGACAAGATATCACGAGAAATGCTGTCCGACAAGCCCGAGATGCGCGTCGCGCTCATGTGCTTGAGCCCTGGCCAGAAGCTTGAGCCCCACAAGGCGCCGTTGCGACTCATGATGTACTGCGTCGAAGGAACGGGGACTTTCACCGTTGGTGAAGAGAAAATCGAGGCGGACGAGAAAACCTGCATCCTGTGCGATCCGTCGGTGCCGCATGGTTTTGAGGCGAATAAGGGCCAGAAACTCGTCGTCATGGCGGTTGTGACACCGGTGGATTGAAACAGAAGAATATATTATAAGCGGTCTGAATCAAGATACACATCAACGGAACAATAAAAACGCCCTCACTTCCAAGTGAGGGCGTGCTCTCAAAGGGCAGCGCCGCTATGATCGACGCCCCTTTCATGTATTTTCTCCTCCCGCATTCCACGGATGCATGAAATGTCTCGTGACAAACCAATAAAGTCAACCCTCGATGGTGGTGCATAATTATGCAACTGCATGCTACTTTCGCATTATTGAACTGTAAACCGGATTTCTTCACTTCGATATAATTTCTTTTACAACTCGTATGACATGCATCATACCAGAAAATTGCGTTTTGGATTATGCTTTTCCCGTTACTGGCAAAAATCCAAACCAAGGAGGTGCGTATGGGAAATAAAGCAGCGAGGAATCTCTTTATCATTGGCAGTCTCTTCTTCTTCGTGGTCTTCCTTGCCCTCACAGTCGACACACTGGGGAAACTCGACAAACGGGCACCGGAAATCACGCAAGCAGTTGACGACGGCAAAATGGTATGGCACAAGTACGATTGCATCGGATGCCATACCATTCTCGGGAACGGGACCTATTTCGCTCCCGACCTGACCAAGGTAGCTGCTCGTAAGCCGAAAAGCTACCTTAAGCAGTTCATCATGGACCCCAAAGGAGTAAAGGGAGACGCGGTGATGCCCACTCTTGGGATCAGCTCCACCGAAGCTGACAACCTTCTGGCTTTTCTCGACTGGATGTCCAAGGTCGACACGAACGGTTGGCCTCCCAAACCGATACTTGCAACGGCCGCTGGCGTCGGGGGAAAAGAGCTGACTGCCGGACAACTGGTGTACCAGGCGCAGGGCTGCTCCAACTGCCATTCCATCAGCGGCATCGGCGGGACCTCTGGACCGGACCTGACGAAGGTAGGGAGCAGGCGCGATCGTGACTGGTTAATCGGCCATTTCAAGGACCCGCAGAAATATGTGAAGAATTCCGCGATGCCGCCGGTCACTGCCTCTAATGAGGAGATCGACCAACTCACAGCATACATGCTTACACTCAAGGAGGCGACAAAATGACAATGAAATATAAAAGTCAAAGGATCGCGCAGTACTTTTACACCTTCGCGATCCTGCTGTTCCTCGTGCAGGTGCTCGTCGGCCTTATCGGCGCCCTCGAGTTCATATGGCCGAACTTCTTCTTCCTGAAGTTTCACATCATCAAGACGCTCCATGTGAATGCGCTCGTGATCTGGCTCCTCGCCGGTCTCATGGGGGCGACCTACTATGTGGTTCCCGAGGAATCGGAAACGGAACTCTGGAGCTATCCTCTTGCCTTGTTTCAGTTCTGGGCAACGGTCGTTACCGTGACCTTGGTGGTGATCGGCTATATATGGATGGGTTTCGACCCCCAGGCGAATAAGACGGTGTTCGGCACTCTGATA
>Ga0187779_10003043_pt1 | contig 10204 bp, 9 predicted proteins | sample 1015_Q2_SP10_10__FD_132435 | JGI IMG/M metagenome (GOLD analysis project Ga0187779, IMG submission 132435) | Tropical peat soil microbial communities from peatlands in Department of Meta, Colombia - 1015_Q2_SP10_10_MG | ecosystem: Environmental > Terrestrial > Soil > Wetlands > Peat | place...
CCTGCCCGAACCAAAGGATTAGCCAAAAGAGGCCCACGCTCCCGAAGACATAGAAGGGCATGGCCCATCCATAACGCTGGACGAGCCAGCCGCTACCCATGAGACCGATCAGCGTGCCGACCGGAACCCCACTCGTCACAAAAGCCACTGCGCGCGCACGCTCCGTTGGGGGCACCCAGCGGCCGAACAACTCATACGCTCCGGGGAACAGCCCGGCCTCACCAACCCCCATAGCGATGCGCCCGGCCACCAGCACTGCGATCGACAACATCGCCGCGGGTGGTGTCAGCAGCGTGAAGATCGACCAGGCCAGCACTGAGTAGCCGATCACGCGCTTGCCGCCGAAGCGGTTCGCGAGAAGGCCGGCCACGAACATGAACAGAAAGTAGCCGACGAAGAACGCGGCGAGAACGAGCCCCTTCTGCGTCTGAGACCAGCCGAAGTGGTCCTTCATCGCAATTGCAGCAACCGAGATGTTCACCCGGTCGGTGTAGGCAATGATGCAGCCGAGGAAGGTGAGCGCGACGATGACGTAACGCCGCGGCTGCAAAGCGATCACGGAGGGCGCCCACACGCGACGCCTCGCCGCGCCACCAATGGTGCCGTTTCCCGCCAAGCGCAGCACTCCGCAGGTGATGGGGTCTAAGCTTGCGCCGCGGAGCGTGACGGGACAAGCGGCCTGCGGACCCGCGGAACACCAGTCCGCGAGCTCATCGATCGGACCGCAGTCAGGTCCCTATGTCGCAGCACGTGTGGCCGTCCGCTTTCGAGACAATTACAGCGCCTGCCCAACGGACCGGTTGTGGCCGCACGCGGTCTCTCGGGATTGAACGTTTGCCGTCGGGACAGCTTCTCGTGTTGCAGGCGCTCAATGTGTAGAATGATGTGTGGAGGCTTACACATTATGGCGACCAATCTATCGCTCGACCCTGATCTGATCGAAATGGCGCGCAAGTTGAGCGGGGAGCGCACCAAGCGGGCTGCGGTCACCAAGGCACTGGAAGAGTTTGTGGCACGCCGACGTCAGAAGGAGCTGGTCAAGTTGTTCGGTAAGCTCAATTGGGATCACTCATTCGACTACAAAGCCGGGCGCTCGCGGCGGTGAGTTTGTTCGTCGATACCAGTGTCTGGTCACTGGCATTGCGCCGCGATGCGCCCACGAAGGTCCCGCAGGTCGCGGCGCTAGCCGACGCCCTTGGCGCCGGCGAGACCGTCCTCACGACCGGACTCGTTCTCCAAGAGTTGTTGCAGGGTTTCGCTGGGCCCAAGGCAGGCGCTCAGATTCTCGAGCGGTTTTCCGCCGTGCCGCTCCTGGTTCCTGACCGAGATGATCACATCCAGGCTGCGGCGCTGCGAAACGCGTGTCGACGAGCGGGAGTCCAGGTTGGAACAATCGATGCGCTGATTGCGCAACTTTGCATCCGGCATGTTCTAACTCTTCTCAGCACCGATCAGGACTTCGCGAACATCGCGCGGCGCACGCCGCTCGACCTCTGGCGGCCTCGATCGCGATGACTTCAATGGATGCCCGCGTCATCGGTCTCCTTGCCATTCCTTGAGGTGCAAGTACCCGCGGGGCAGGCCATCAACGGCGGGCGTCTCAAGACCCGGCCGTAGGGACCGTCTCGGTGATCGCTGGCCGGCATTCGCTGAAAGTGGAGCGGGTGATGGGAATCGAACCCACGTTAGCAGCTTGGGAAGCTGCAGTTCTACCATTGAACTACACCCGCCCGGGGTGTGAGGGGATTCTATGCGCAGAGCCCTCGGCGGCCAACCGTGACCCTCAGAGCAGGCGCAGCGTGAGCGGCGGGATCCCGAGATCGCCATAGTCGGCGCGCCAGGTCTCGCCGGCGAGCACCGGCCAGGCCCCGGTGATCGTCCCCGTAGTGACGAGCTCGCCGGCCCGCAGCGGCGGACAGTCCCCTCGCGCGGCGGCGAGGCGCGCGAGCTCGACCAGGGCGAGCAGGGGGCTGCCGAGAACGTTGGCGCCGGTCCCCGAATCCACCCGCTCGCCGCCGCGGAACAGGGTCGCCGTGAAGCGCTCGAGCAGCCGAGCGAGCGCCTCGGGGTCACGCCCCGCGACCGGCACCGGCTCGCCGACGACGAGCGCGCCGTGCAGCCCGTAGGCGGCGACGGCGTCCGGCGCCCGTTGCTGCCAGCTCGGATAGGGCGACTGCACGAGCTCGAAACCCGCCGCGAACCATTCGACACCCGCGAGCACGCGCTCGGGCTCGTAGTCCGGCGGGATGGGACCGCGCAGCCGGAAGACGACCTCGGGCTCGATCTTCGGCTGCGTGAGCCCGGCGAGCGGGAGCTCCGCCGTGAGGGAGTGCACGGTGCGCGTCCACACCGGCGCCCAGAAGGGCTCCTCGACTGCATAGCGCGGCCACAGGCTCCTGTTGGTGTAGCCGAGCTTGCGACCCGCCCAGCGCCAGCCCTGGGCGAGGCGCCGTGCGCTGATCTCATTCAGCACGTCGTAGGCGAACTGCAGGTCAAAGCCCGCGAACCGCTGCGAGGGCGGCGCGAGCAGGCGCGCCGCGTCGGCGCAGCCGATCAGCTCGTCGGCGAGTTCGGCGGTACTGGGGCGCTCGTCGGACATGGCAGACCTGACCGGGGCACCCTAACAGAGGCTCCCGCGGACCGCGAGCGATGGCGCGTGTTGGCGCAGCCGACCGCGTGATGCGACTTGGCGTCACCGTCCACCCGGTGCAAAAATACCCGCTCGCCGGGCGACACAACTCCGATGCGGGAGAAGCGGTGATGCAGACCGTGGCGGTGATCGAGCGACGCCTCCTGCTCTGGCGCGACCCCCCCGTATGGCCCTTCCTGTGGCGCGGCCTGGTGCCGCTCGCCGCCCTCGCCGGCGTCGTTATCTACGCGCTCGGTCCCTTCGCGCATCGCAGCATCCAGTCACGCGTCGAGCAGCAGGTGCGTCAGCGCCTCAACGACGGCGGGTTCTCCTGGGTGACGCTCGCGGTCTCGGGTCAGAGCGTGCGCCTCTCGGGGAGCGAGCCGCGCAGCGGCGACGGTGCGCGCGCGGTGACGCTCGCACGCACCGCCCCCTGTACGACTTGGAGCGGCGAACGCGTGTGCGCCACGCGCGTGAGCGGGGAGTTCACGGACGCTCCTCCCGCCGCCGTCACGCCCGCCGCCGTCACGCCCGCCGGCGCCGCGCCCGCCGTGCCCCCGCCGGCGGCCGCGCCCCCCGTAAGGACCCCGGCCCACTCCTGCGAGGGGGCACTCGCGGCGCTCCTGGCCCACGAGCAGATCGAGTTTGCGCCCGGGAGCGCGCACATCGATCCGAAGAGCGGCCCGCTGCTCGATCGTCTCGCCCAGCAGGTGCGCGGCTGTCCCGGGACCGTGCTCATCGAGGGCTTCACCGACTCGGTCGGCCGCGGCATCGTCAACATCCACCTCAGTCAGGCGCGCGCCACGGCGGTGCGCGAGGCGCTGATTGCGCGCGGGGTCGCGCCCACGCGCCTGCGGGCGAAGGGCTACGGGGCGCACCACCCGATCGCCGACAACAGCACCGAGGCCGGCCGCGCGCAGAACCGCCGCATCGAGTTCCACGTGATCGGTCACAAGTGAGTCGCCCTTAGGGCGGGAGAGACACGATGGGTTTCCTCTTGGCGAAGATCCTGTTCCTCCTCGCGCTCGCCGCCGCGAGCGGCGGCTTCCTCTCCTACTGGTGGTTCCGCCGTCACTACGAGGACGTCACGCTCGAGTACACCCGCTCGCGCGCCGAGTGGGCCTCCTGGCGGCGGACGCTCGAGGACCGCCTCAGCACCCGCCCCGAGGTGGACCTGACCCCCTTGAGCCTGCAGATGCAGGCGGTCGAGGATGCCGTGCGCTCCCTGCCCCAGGCCGAGGGCGTCGACCTGAGACCCGTGCTCGATGCCATCACCGCCCTGCACCTGCCGATGCCCGAGCGACTGGACCTCGCGCCGCTGCAGGCGCGCCTCGATGACATCGAGCTGCGCCTCGGCGAGCTGCGCGTCGCCGCGCAGCCCCCCGGCGAGGGCGGCGGCGAGCGCCTCGCGGCGCTCGAGGCCCTCGTGCGCCGGCTCGGCGAGAGGCCGGCCTCGGACCTCGGCCCGCTCGACAAGCGCCTGATGGCGATCGAACACGCGCTCTTCCCCGTGCAGACGCGCCTGGATGAGCTCGAGAGCGCGGTGCGCGCCCAGCGCGGCGGCGCGGGGGCGGACCTGGCGCCCGTGCTCGAGCAGCTCGCGGCGCTGCGCACGCAGCTCGAGGGTCCGCTGGCGGCGAAGCCGGCGGTGCGCGAGGGCAGCCGCAACCTCCTCACCCATCCGGCCGAGGAGAAGCCCGACGACCTGACGCGCATCCGGGGCGTCGACAAGGTGCTCGAGCGCACCCTGCACCGCGTCGGCGTCTTCTACTTCTGGCAGATCGCCGAGTGGTCCGCCGAGGACGTGGTGTACGTCGACAGTCAGCTGCCGCGCTTCAAGGGCCGGATCACCCGCGACGGCTGGGTCGAGCAGGCGGGCGAGCTCGCCGCCGAGCCGCAGTCCGCGCGCCCGCCGACGGCTCACTAGCGCGGCGCCGTTGCGCCCCTCCTTATAATGTGGCGCGACGTGAGCACGAATCCCGGCACGAGTGATGAGGGCGCGGGCGAGCGCTCCGTGTGCGTGTACTGCGCCTCGAGTCGCAGTGCCCACCCCGACTACCGTGTCGCGGCGCGCCGCCTCGGCGAGGTGCTCGCCGACGAGGGTGTGCGCATCATCTACGGCGGCGGGGCGGTCGGCTCGATGGGCGCCCTGGCGGACGGCGCACTCAGCCGCGGCGGGCGCGTGCTCGGCATCCTGCCGCGCTTCATGGCCGAGCTCGAGTGGGGCCACAAGGGCCTCACCGAGCTGCAGCTGGTCGAGGACCTGCGCAGCCGCAAGCACCTGATGCTCACGCTCAGCCAGGCGGCCATCGCCCTTCCCGGCGGCTCGGGCACGCTCGAGGAGCTGCTCGAGGCGATCACGCTCAAGCGCCTCGGCCTGTATCTGAACCCGATCGTGCTCGTCAACACGCGCGGCTTCTTCACGCCCCTGCAGGAGCTGCTGACGCGCGCCGTGGAGGAGCGCTTCATGGACGTGCGGCACCTGAAGATGTGGCAGGTGGTCGACGCCCCCGAGGAGATCCCGCAGGCGCTCGCACGGGCACCCGGCTGGAGCGCCGAGGCGCGCAGCTTCGCCGCGATCTAGTGCTCCGCGGACGTGGTGCGGAATACGGGCAGTCCGCGCGCCTTGAGCATCCCGTGGACGGGGATGAAGAGGTAGTACCCGGCGAGGAACCAGATGGTGCGCCCGAGCGTCGGCGCCGGCGGCACGCCGGGCAGGAACGCACGCGCGATCCCCGGCCCGACGAAGTACCCCGCCACGAGGAACAGCACCAGTGCGGCGAAGTAGAGCGCCCCGGCGCGGGTCAGCTGACGCGCCCCCGTGCCCTTCGGGTAGTGCATGCGCGTGCGCAGGTACACCATCCCGAGGATGAACAGGAACGTGATCGCACTGATCGTGAGCGGGGAAAACATGGGGTGAGGCCGAAGGTTAACGCAGTTTAATCATTCGGCCACGGCCGGGGTAAGCGCGCGGGACTACTGTGTGCGGCCATGCACGACGGGCGGCGCGAGAGGCGTACGGTCCGCGCGCGGCTGGTCCGCGCGCGAGTGCTCGTCGCACCCGCCCTGGCCCTGCTCACCGCCGGCTGCAACCTCGGTCCCTACTACCACCGCCCCGACGTGCCGCCGCCCGCCGACTGGCTCACCCGAAGCGACGGCGCGGCCGCCGAGTGGCCGCCGGCGGACTGGTGGCGCGAGTTTCACTCCGAGGACCTCGACCTGTTCATCGCGCAGGCGCAGCGCGCCAACGACGACCTGAGGGCGGCGGTCGCGCGCGTGCACCAGGCGGACGCGCAGCGGCGCATCGCCGGCGCGCCGCTCCTGCCGTCGCTGGACGCGGGAGCGAGTGCCTCGCGCGCGCGCGCCGCGGTGCCACAGGGCGGCTTCGTCACGAGCAACGTCTTCAACCCCTTCGTCACGGCGAGCTACGAGCTCGACTTCTGGGGTAAGAACCGCGCGGGGCGCGCGGCGGCCACGGCCACGCTGTACGCGAGCCGCTTCGACCGCACGACGGTCGAGCTGACCGTGCTGGCGGGCGTCGCCACCACCTACTTCCAGGTGCTCGAGCTGCGCGACCGGCTGGCGATCGCGGACGCCAACCTCGCCAACGCCACCAAGACGCTCGAGGGGCTGCGGCTCGAGCAGCGCGCCGGCACCGCCAACGCGCTCGACGTCGCGCAGCAGGAGACCGTCACGGCGACCGTGAATGCGACCATCCCGCCGCTGCGCGAGCAGCTGCGGCAGAGCCTCGATGCGCTCGCGATCCTCCTGGGCGCGACGCCCGAGTCGGTCGACGTCGTGCACGGCACGCTCGATGAACTCGCCCAGCCCGCGGTGCGCCCCGGCCTGCCCTCGCAGCTGCTCGCGCGGCGCCCGGACATCGCCGAGGCCGAGGCCAATCTCATGGCCGCCAACGCCAACATCCAGGCGGCGCGCGCCGCGTTCTTCCCGAGCTTCTCCCTGACCGCCGAGGGCGGCTACGTGAGCTCCAATCTCACCAGCCTGATCAACCCGACCGAGCGCGTCTGGTCCCTCAGCGCGAGCGTCCTGCAGCCGATCTTCCACGGCGGCGCGCTCGCCGGCCAGTACCGCCTCTCCCAGGGACGCTACGAGGAGCTGCTCGCCGATTACCACAAGGCGGTGATCTCCGCGTACGGCAACGTCGAGGACGCGCTCATCGCCGTGCAGCAGACTCAGGAGCTGGTCAGGCGTCAGGGCGAGGCCGCCGATCACGCGCAGCGCGCCTTCCGCTTCGCGCAGCTGCAGATGCGCGCCGGCACGATCAACGTCCTCACCCTGCTCAATACGGAGACCGCCCTGTTCAACGCCCGTGACGCCCTCGCGCAGGCGAAACTCGCGCGCCTGACGGCGATCGTCGCGCTCTACCAGGCCCTCGGCGGCGGCTGGCAGGTGGAGGCCTCGTGAAGCGCCGTGCCCTCATCGTCGGCGCGCTCGCGCTGCTGGTGCTGGTGTTCGCCTGGTTCGGGCTGCGCGCCAAGCCCAAGGGTGACCCCAAGGGGCCGCCCGCGATCGCGGTCGACGTGGCCACCGCGACGCCACGCGACATGCCGGTGTACCTCGAGGGCCTCGGCACCGTGCAGGCGTTCTATACCGTCACCGTGAGCTCGCGCGTCGACGGCCAGGTAGAGAAGGTCGCGTTCACCGAGGGCCAGGACGTGAAGAAGGGCGCGCTGCTCGCGCAGATCGACCCGCGTCCCTTCGCGGCGGCGCTCGGGGTCGCGGTCGCCGCCCGCGACAAGGACCGGGCGCAGCTCGAGAACGCGCGCCGCGACCTCGCGCGCTACGAGCTGCTCGCGCCCGAGGACCTCGCCAGCAAGCAGACGCTCGACACGCAGAAGGCCCTCATCGCGCAGCTGAGCGCGCAGATCAAGGGCGACGAGGCGGCGATCGACAACGCGCGCACCCAGCTCGAGTACACGAGCATCCGCTCGCCCATCGACGGGCGCACCGGCATCCGCCAGGTCGACCCCGGCAACAACGTGCACGCGAGCGACTCGACCGGCATCGTCATGGTGACGCAGATCGAGCCGATCTCGGTGATCTTCTCGCTCCCCGAGGAGCACTTCTCGCAGCTCGCCGAGGCGCTGCAGACGGGGCCGGTGACGGCGATCGCGCTCGCGCGCGAGGACGCGCACGAGCTCGACCAGGGCACCGTCGCCCTCATCGACAACCAGATCGACCAGACGACCGGGACGCTGCGCGTCAAGGCGACGCTGCCCAACAAGCAGCGCCGCCTGTGGCCGGGCGAGTTCGTCAACATGCGCGTGCTCACGCGCATCGAGAAGCAGGCGCTCACCATCCCGACGAGCGCGCTCGAGCGCGGCCCGGACGGGGTGTTCACCTACGTCGTGCAGCCCGACTCCACGGTGGCGGTCGCGCCGCTCACCACCGGGCCCGAGCACGACGGCTTCGTCGTCGTGCAGAAGGGGCTCAAGCCCGGCGATCAGGTGGTGGCGAGCAATCAGTACCGCCTGCAGCCGGGCGCGCGCATCAAGGCGAACCCGGCACGCACCGCCGCGGCGCGGCCGCCGGAGCAGGCGCCGTGAACATCTCGCGCCCGTTCATCGAGCGCCCGGTCGCGACCACGCTGCTCATGGCGGCGCTGCTCCTGGTCGGGCTCGCGGCCTTCCCGTTCCTGCCGGTCGCGCCGCTCCCGCAGGTCGACTTCCCGACCATCCTCGTGAGCGCGCAGCTGCCGGGGGCGAGCCCGGAGATCATGGCCTCCTCGGTCGCGCAGCCGCTCGAGACGCAGTTCGCGCAGATCTCCGGGGTCTCGCAGATGACCTCGAGCAGCGTCCTCGGCACGACGCAGATCACGCTGCAGTTCAACCTCGACCGCAACATCGACGCCGCCGCTCAGGACGTGCAGGCGGCGATCGACGCCGCCGCCGGGCAGCTGCCGAAGAACCTGCCGGCGCCGCCCAACTACCGCAAGGTGAACCCCGCGGACGCGGCGATCCTGATCCTCGCCGTGCACTCGGACGTGCTGCCGATCACCGAGGTCGACAACTACGCCGAGACCGTCATCGCGCAGCAGCTCTCGCAGCTGTCCGGCATCGCCCAGGTGACGGTCGGCGGGCAGCAGAAGCCGGCGGTGCGCGTGCAGATCGACCCGGTGAAGCTCGCCGCGGTCGGCCTGCAGCTGGAGGACGTCGCCAACCTCATCACCACCGCCTCGGTCGACTCACCTCAGGGAGCGATCACCGGGGTGGAGAAGAACTTCACGATCTACGACAACGACCAGCTGCTGAAGGCCGCCCCCTGGAACGACGTGATCCTCGCCTACCGCAACGGCGCGCCGATCCGCATCAGGGACGTCGGCGTCGCCGTCGACGGACCCGAGAACACCCAGATCCGCGGCTTCCAGAACGGCAAGCTCGGGGTGCTGCTGCTGGTCTACAAGCAGCCGGGCGCGAACGTGATCGACGCGGTCGACTCCGTCAAGGCGACCCTGCCGCGCGTCATGAACTCGGTGCCGCCGTCGCTGAAGGTCGACCAGGTGATCGACCGCACGACGACCATCAAGGCCTCGGTCAGGGACGTCGAGTCCTCGCTCCTGCTCGCGATCGTGCTCGTGGTGACGGTGATCTTCCTGTTCCTGCGCAGCTTCTGGGCGACCGCGATCCCCGGGGTCACGGTGCCGCTCGCCCTGCTCGGGACCGCGGCGCTCATGTACGTCGTCGGCTACAGCCTCGACAACCTCTCGCTCATGGCGCTCACCATCGCGGTCGGCTTCGTGGTGGACGACGCGATCGTGATGCTCGAGAACATCTACCGCCACGTCGAGGAGGGCATGAGTCCCTACGAGGCGGCGATCAAGGGCTCGGGCGAGATCGGCTTCACCATCCTCTCGATCAGCATCTCCCTCGTCGCGGTATTCATCCCGCTGCTGCTCATGAGCGGCATCGTCGGCCGGCTGTTCCGCGAGTTCGCGGTCACGGTCACCATGACGATCGCCGTCTCGGCGGTCGTGGCGCTCACCCTGTCACCGATGATGTGCGCGCTGTTCCTGCGCGACGCGAGGCACTCGCGTCACGGGCGCTTCTACATGACGCTCGAGCGCGGCTTCAGGTGGCTGATCGAGCACTACACGCGCGGCCTGGACTTCGTGCTGCGCCACCAGGCGGCGACGCTCGCCACCTTCATCGCCACCGTCGCGGTCGCGGTGCTGCTGTACGTGTTCGTGCCCAAGGGCTTCTTCCCGCAGCAGGACACCGGCATCATCCAGGGCCTCACGGATGCCCCGCAGGACGTGTCCTTCACCGGCATGGTGAGCCTCGAGAAGCGCCTCACCGACGTGCTCGCCGGGGACCCGGGGGTGGAGAGCTGGGCGGCGTTCGTCGGCGGCGGCCGCCCGCTCAACAACGGCTTCGTCGTGCTCGGCCTGAAGCCGCGCGACCGGCGCGACGCGAGCGCCGACCAGATCATCGAGCGGCTGCGCAGGAAGATCGCCGACGTGCCCGGCGGCACGGTGTTCCTGCAGGCCTCGCAGGACCTGAACGTCGGCGGCCGCCTGACGCGCACGCAGTACCAGTTCACCCTCCAGGACCCGAA
>Ga0187779_10003045_pt1 | contig 10202 bp, 12 predicted proteins | sample 1015_Q2_SP10_10__FD_132435 | JGI IMG/M metagenome (GOLD analysis project Ga0187779, IMG submission 132435) | Tropical peat soil microbial communities from peatlands in Department of Meta, Colombia - 1015_Q2_SP10_10_MG | ecosystem: Environmental > Terrestrial > Soil > Wetlands > Peat | place...
ACGAAACCGGTCTTTCAGTTCGTCCATTAGCCGGCGCCACTGGCGCGCGCCCGATGCGCTGGAATGCACCAGCATGACCACGCGGCCGGACGACCCCGCTTCCAGAAAATCAACTTGAATGGGCGAAACGTCGGTCAATTGTCTGTCGCCGCCGCAGTCCCGGCTCGCCCTGCTTGACCGGCGCCTCCTTGCCGGGCGGAACGCCCTCCTCGGCCATCGCCAGCACCATGGCGACGCTAATGTAGGTACCGGCCACGGCGGTCAGATCGACCACCTGCTGCTCGCCGAGCAACTGTTTGGCACGTGCGAAGGTTTCGTCGGATACCTCGTGTTTGGTGGTGAGCTCCGTGACAAAGTCATACACCACCGCCTCCTCCGCCGGCATATTGGCCGGTCGCTTGTTGGCCTTGAGATCGGCGATGATCTCCGGCGCCAGTCCAGCCTTGAGCGCCAGCGGGCCGTGCGCATACCACTCGACCTGCGAGCGCCACTGCCGCTCGATAATGAGGATGGCGAACTCGTTAAGCTTGAGGGGTACTGAGGTTTGCCAGCGAAAGTAATAGAGCAAGTCGAACATCTTTTGCCCGAACACCGGGCTGCGCAGCATCGGGTTGTAGGGACCGCCGAGGCCGACGCTCGACACTTTCATGATCTGCTCGCCGAGCGATTTCTGGCTGTCATTGAGCTGATCCATAGTCAGTTGGGGAAAGCGCGGTTCTTTGCTCGTCGCACTGGGCGCGGTCAGGACGCCGGCGGCCCAGCCGCCGACCGCGGCAAGAAGCGATGCTGCAATGACGAATTGACGTTTCATGCTTTTCTCCACTGTCGCGCCAACTTTGACATGGGACGGCGTTTGCTGCGCAAACCATAATCGGGCGCGAGTGGCCACGCTAGCCCGATTGACGCTCACTTGGCCCCGGGGGCTGCGTTTTCGTGGGTATTAGCGACAATTAACTGATGCGTATCTTGCAAACTATGCCACGTTGACGCACCCGTGGCGTTCTAAGAAAATTTGCCGCCCAACAAGGAGGTATCAATGGAAAACGTCCTACGCCCTTGGATGCCGCAGCTGCTTGGCATCTTGCGCATCATGATCGGGCTATTGTTATTGGAACACGGCACGACAAAATATCTCTCTTTCCCTGCCAGCCAGATGTCGAACGCATCGCCTCTGACTATGGGCGGCGCTGCAGGCGTGCTGGAGCTTATCGGAGGCGCGTTGTTGGCGGTCGGTCTTTTCACGCGGCCTGTTGCGTTCGTCCTCTCTGGAATGTGCGCTGTTGCCTATTTCTATGCGCACGCGTCGCGGGCGTTTTTCCCGCTGTTGAACGGCGGAGAACTCGCTATCGTTTACAGCTTCGTATTGCTGTATTTGGCTGCGGCCGGTGCAGGTAGCTGGAGCCTTGATAAGGTGTGGCGGGGCGCAAAGGATTAGTTGCGCGAAGTCCACTCCTAAGCTTGCATTATAGGTGAAGTCCGAGGGAATGCGAACCTGTGCTCCGACGCTTGGCTCGCTTGTTTCGGTCCGGATTGCTGTTATCGTTTGCGCGCCTCTCGTCACTGAATAGAGGCGTTTTGTCACACCCGGGAGATCTCGCATGCAAAAAATTATTGGAGGTGCGCTTTTGAGCATGGGTCTTGTTCTCATGGGCGCGGCGCCTTCAGCAGGCCAAATCATGAAACCGGCGGCTGCAACGCATTTGGCGACAACGAACTCAATGATTCAGTTGGCGCAAGGTGCACAACGCTTTGAATTCCCGCGCTCTCACGGCGCTAGTGTCGATTGGTGTGCGGTGTGGGCGAATGGTTGCGGTTGGGAGGGCGCACATCAGTTCTGTCGACGGAGAGGTTTTGCGCGGGCGACAGGCTGGGATGTATTCCAACCTGGGCATACTTATGTGATCGGCGATGGTCGCTATTGCAATGGCGATTTCTGCAAGGGCTTCCGGGATGTCACCTGCAGCTATTAGCGCGCTAGTGGCTGTAGCTAGATTCCCATTGTGTAGCGAAAGCACCGGCGAGGTTCGGGCCGCGCTCTAGGGTCGCTCCGCTGAAAGACTACGCGATTCTAGAACGAGCGCGATGGACGTAAGTCAGCTTGTACGACTTGCGTCCGGTGGCGTGAGCTTCTGTGTTCGCTTCATTCCTGAATATGGACATCAGAGCAGACATTCCTTCATGTCCACTCACTGCCAAGACCAAGCCAGCATGATGTGCCAATTAAGCTCCCGGCTCGCAATCAATTTTCTCCTAATTGTCATTGCAACCGTCATCTTCGAGTGAGATCCGGTAAGGCGCGACCCACCTAGCACTACGGCCTGTCCTCGCCAGACCACGGGAAAAGCACGGCTGGGAAGTCTGCGGCGTAGCGCCGCCGCTTTGGCCCCCGACGGTATTCTAGTCGAGGCTCCCCGTCGGGTTCGACGGCCTTGCGATACAAATGCCATGTGGAATGGCCGAGCACCGGCAACACCACTGTGAGGCCCAAGAGGAAAATCAGCGAACCGATTGCGAGCAATGCAATCACCATCAGCCCCCACAAGGCCATCGTCACCGGATTCATGGCCACAGCTCGAACCGAGGTTAGGACCGCAACCGCAACACCGATGTTGCGGTCGAGCAGTAGTGGAAAGGACACAACGCTGATCGTCAACACCAGTACCGCGAAGAGAAAGCCAACAGCGTTGCCAGCAATAATCAGTTTCCATCCAGCAGAAGTGGTGAACACTTTCTCGACGAAATCTTGAACCGACGCTGCCGGCGCATAGCCAAAATTTTCGACATAGATCGCCTGCGCCACAGCAAGCCAAAGTAAAAAAATCACCATCAACAAAACGCCGAGGGCGGTGATAGCGCCTATGGAGGGAGAATGGAAAACGTCGAAAGCATGTGTCCAGTAGGTATCGAGCCCCAGTTCTCGGCGACGGGAGAGTTCATAAAGTCCAACGGCGGTGAATGGGCCGATAAGAGCGAAGCCAGCCGCGAGCGGAAATAGTAGCGGCAACACGTCGTAGCCGACGGCGAGTCGGAATAGAATAAGGCCGAGGATAGGATAAATCAGACATAGGAACACCGCGTGCGTAGGCATCGAATAGAAATCATCAATGCCCTTCGCTAGCGCGTCTTTCAGATCCATCGGTCGTATTGTTCGGATTCCGGGTAGCACTGAGTTCGCATCTGCGCCCGCTATGATATGAGAATGTGCCATGGTGGATCGCCCTCCAGAACTGCCACTTCAGATGATCGCAAAAACCAAAGGAACTTGCATTACGATGATTGCCGCAGTGCGCATTGCGGCCGCGATCTCAGTATATCGAAGCTACTAAGGCAAGAAACCGACTATTGTTCTTCAAAAGATCTACAATGCGATAACTGTATAAATATGAACGGGAAAGGAGCCTGATGAACCCGTACAAGAAATCGTTTCTGTCGGAATGCTCAGGTTGAGAATTTCGCCCATTGATCCGAGGCTTGCATAATGCGTCCAAAAGGAAAGCCACAGCGATTGCCGGGGCTATTGATCTTGATCGGGTTGGTGAAATCAGTTTTCACGACGACCGCCAGGTGTGAGAATACGTCCCTCGTCATGAATCGACCAACACGCCGGGGTTGAGTAGGGCGTTTGGATCGAGCGCGCGCTTAGCCGCTTTGAGCGCCGCGGCGAAGAGCTCCGGGCGCTGTCGATCGTACCAGGGGCGATGATCGCGCCCCACAGCATGATGGTGCGTGACGGTGCCGCCGCCGGCAATCACCGCGTCGAGGGCCGCGGATTTGATTGCATTCCACTGTTCGGCGAGCTTGCCGTGCCGGCCCAACGCGTTAAAGGTAAAATAAGGCGCCGGCCCGTCAGGATAAACATGCGTGAAGCGGCAGGTGACCTGGCCATCACGCCCGGTCGCATCGCGAATTGCCTGCTCTGTTGCAGCCTTTATCCTGTCGTGAAAAGCCTCGAACCGCTCCCACGTGATCGAGGTTTCGAAGGTGTCGCCGATCATCGCCCATTGGATCGTTCGCTCGCGGGCATAGGGCATGCGGATGAAGGCATTCCGCCAACGACCTGCAGCGCCTTCCCGATGAGCATCGGATTTCCCCGCCTGCTCTGATTGGCCGCCATGGTCACGGCAACATTCGAGAGCGCGCTCCATCCAAGTTTCGACCGCATGATCGGCCGACTCGAAGGCGAGCACCATGACCGCTGACTTTCCGTCACCCGCGGCGGTGTTGTATGCCTCTTGTGGATCGAGGATGCGGCAATTCGCCGGGAAAAGTCCCGCTTGTGCGATTTCGCGTAGCGCTCTCGCTGCGGTGAAGAAATCCGGAAATTTTACTGCACCGCCGGCGCGAAATCGGGGTCTTGCCTGAAGGCGCATCCACGCCTCGGTGATAATGCCCAGTATGCCTTCCGACCCGATGAATAGGCGATCGGGACTTGGTCCGGCTCCGGAGCCTGGGAGCCGCCGCGTCTCCACTGTGCCCTTTGGAGTAACCACGCGCAGCGATTCGACGAGGTCGTCGATGTGGGTATAGAGCGTAGCAAAATGCCCGCCAGAGCGGGTTGCGATCCAGCCGCCGAGCGTCGAGAACTCGAAGCTCTGCGGAAAGTGCCGCAACGTGAGACCGTGCGGCTTGAGCTGCGCCTCCAGCGCCGGCCCGAAAGCGCCGGCCTCAATCCGCGCCGCGCGCGAAATCGGATCCACGTCGACGACGCGATGCATCTCGCGGAGATTGATCGTGACAGTGCCCTTGTGCCCGTCAACGCGGGGCTCGACGCCACCAACCACGCTCGAACCACCGCCAAACGGCGTCACCGAGGCTTGCGCTGCACCCGCCCAATCGAGCACGGCCGCGACTTCGCGGTCGTTGCGGGGATAGGCGACAACGTCCGGCGCCGTTGAATAATCACCGCCGAGCCCGCGCACGTATTCCGGATAAGATTTTCCGTGCGCATGCGCCGCCCGGTCGTAATGTTCGGTCGAGGCGATAGCAGCCAGTGAAGCCGGCGGTTTTAGGCGCAGTGAAGCAAGCTTGATGTCCGCAAGGCGAGGCGGCGCGACCTCGTCGAATTCTTTAATCTGGAAACGCTCCCGGATTCGAGACGCGACAAACGCCTCTTCTTCGCGCGTAATCCCCTCGCCTTCGCGGCCCCAGCCGAAATGTTTAAGTCGCGGCTGCGTCATGGTTCTCTCCCGCATCTATGCGGCACGGGGTCGCAATCACTCACAGGCGCCGATGCACCTATTCCTCGATCTTGACATGAGCGCGCTGAACAACCGAGCCCCATTTCGCAATTTCTGCGCTGACAAATTCCTTAAATTTGGCGCCGAACAATTGACCTGGCTCCACCCCCTGCGCCTCAAATTTTGTACGAATATCGTCCGATGCGAGAATCTCCTTCAGCGCTGCTTCCAGCTTAGCCAGCGCCGACGATCCTTCGGCGGCCGGCATATAGAGGCCAAACCAGGCCGTCGCATCGAAACCTTTTAGACCTGACTCGTCGAGTGTCGGCACATCTGGCAAGGCCGGCGATCGAGCGAGGCTGGTGACGGCAAGCACGCGCAGCCGTCCTTCTGAGGCCGCTGGAAGTACGGTCGGCAGCGAATCAAACATCATCGGCACGTGACCGCCGAGCAGGTCCGTCATTGCAGGTGCCGCTCCCTTGTAGGGAATATGAACGATGTCAACATCCGCCATGAGTTTGAACAGCTCTCCCGCGAGATGATTGGCGCCTCCAATCCCGGTTGAGGCAAAAGACAATTTGCCGGGTTCTTTTTTGGCGAGCGCGACCAGCTCTACGACCGTCTTTGCCGGTACGCTCGGATGCACCACCAAAGCGTTGGGCACGGTCGCCACAAGCGCCACCGGTGAGAAGTCCTTTTCCGTGTCATAGGGCAGATTCTTGTAAAGGCTCAGATTGATGACGTGATGCGTCGCCGTCAGAAGCAGCGTCATTCCATCCGGCGCGGATCGGGCCACGAATTCGGAGCCGACCGTACCGCTGACGCCAGGTCTGTTGTCGACGATAACGTCCGTCCCGAGCTTGACGCTGAGCGCGTGGCCGATATGGCGTGCGAGAATATCGGTTGTGCCGCCGGCAGGAAACGGTACGACAATGCGGACGACACTCCCAACGCTATGCGCCGTACCCGATACGGCCAACAAGAGGATCGTCGCGATTATTCTAGCGAACCTGGTCATTTGATCTCCCCGTTTTCCAATCTTCATTCGGCCGCTTGCGCCCTGTCGTTTGCTCGCTGGCGCAACTCCCGCCGCATCAGCTTTCCAGTCGGGTTGCGCGGAAGGCTTTCGCAAAATTCAATGCGGCGCGGTTTCATGTAGGCCGGAAGGCGATCGGCACAGAAAGCGGTCAGCGTTTCAGCCGACGGACGCTGTCCCGGCGCCAGTACCACATAGGCGACCACGAGCTCGCCCCATTGCTCATCCGGAACGCCAATCACCGCCGCTTCCTTCACGCCCTCATGGCGCTCTAGGCATTCCTCGATATCGTTCGGAAAAATATTTTCCCCGCCTGAGATGATCATGTCCTGCTTGCGATCGACGAGATAGAGGTAGCCCTCGGCATCCAACCTCCCCATATCGCCGAGGCTGAACCATTCGCCGCGATGCGCCTCCGCGGTACGTTTCGGGTCACGCCAATACCCGGAAAACAAACCAGGCCCACGCAGATACACTTCGCCGACGCTGCCTGCGGGTAGCTCGCGGTCGGCTTCATCCAGAATCCGAAGCTCGACATCGTGCACCGGACGACCGACCGACCGCTCGCGCTGCGCAAGCTCGTCGGCGGAGATCATACTGATGATGCGCGTTTCGGTGGCGCCATAAAATTCGGTCAGGATCGGGCCGAACGCTTTCAGAATTCGTTCCTTCACAGCGCTGGGAAGCGGCGCTCCGCCGCTGATCAAACAACGCAAGCTTCTAAGGTCCCGACGCGCCAAAGTCGGCGATGTTGATAAACGTTGCAGCATCGTAGGAACGACAAACGAATTGGTGGCGCGATATTTTTCCAGGAGGTCGAGATACTGTTCCGTCTCAAAGCGCGGTGGAACGATCGCCGTGCCGCCGAGATAGACGGCAAGTGCTGCGAAATCACGCGGCGCCGAATGCCAATAGGGGCCAGGATTGAGCGTAATGTCCCGGTCGTTGAGCCCATAGGCGAGCGCCTTGTAAAGGAACCCGCCGACAAAGGCGCGGTGAGAAATCAGCGCACCCTTCGGCGCGCCCGTCGTCCCCGAGGTGTAGCCCACATAGAGGATGTCCTCGGGCGAAACCTGCGCCTCAGGCGGAACCGCCCTGCCCTTGGCGAGTAGTTCCTCGAACGGGATGGTCTGCGACGAGCCCTGCCCCATTTCGAAGATCCGGCCGGTCACGCGCTTCCGGGTCGTCGCCTTCAACTCGGCCAAAATCGGAACGAATTCCAGCGACACAAACAGTGCATCGACTTCGGCGTGGGCGAGACGAAAATCGATATCAGCGACCTTCAGCGCGTAATTGATCGGCACCGCCCAAGCACCAATCGCGCCGAGCGCGAATTGAATGGTCAGATAATCCGGACAATTCTGAGCGAGGATCGCGACGCGGCTGCCTTTGGCAAGACCGTATCCGATCAAGCTGTCCGCCAGACGCCATACGCGATCGACGAAATCACGATGGGTGAGTGTATGTCCCTCTTCATCGATGATCGCTGCCCGCTCCGGGTAGTGAACGGCGTTACGCTTGAGGCTGCGGCCAAGAATCATGAGGTGGCGGGTCTTGGAGGGAACTCGAGCAATGCTTCGCCCGTGGCAACTGTATCGTTGTTCTGATTGCGAACTTGGATTTCGATCACAACCCAGCGGGACATGGTCGTTTCATGCTTTGATTTGAGGATCCCCCGGGGTTGAATGGTGTCACCCGGTTTCACCGCCTTCAGCCACTTTGTCTCGAGCCGCCGGTGGACCGCGTTGGCGGCATAGGCCCAATCAGTGAGCATGCGTGTCATCAGGCCAAAGTTGTTCATGCCGTGCATGATGATGCCGCCGAAATTCGTCTTGCCGAAATTTCCGCGCATGTAGTCGTCATCGAGGTGTAGCGGGTTATAGTCGAGCGAGGCATCGCAGAATTGGCGGATGCTTTCCCGTGACACAGCAAATCTTGGCCCCTCGATGCGGTCACCGGACGAAAGACTTTCGAAGGTGGTCATAGTCGCATCCCTACTCTGGTCGGATCGTCCAGCCGCGGCCGGCGCAAATCACCTCGCTGCGCTGATTGAAGAAGACGTTGTCGTGAACGACGAAGAGGCGTGATTTCTTGATGAACTTGTCGAGCGCGCGTGCTTGCAGCGTGATTGTGTCGCCGGGGCGCGCCGGAATGTTATAGCTCCACGACTGACCGGCATTGACGGTACCTGGACTTCGCATCCAGTCATCCGTCGGCGTGCAGGCGAACATCAGGAGTATGTGAATCGAGGGCGGCGCAATCAGGCCGCCGTATAGCGTTGTACGCGCGTAAGCTTCGTCAAAATAGAGGGGATGATCTTCGCCTACTGCCCGGCAATATTTCTGGATCGCCTCCAGTGTCAGGACGTAGGGAATCGTTTTGCGCGGCTCACCTGGAACAATTTCATCCCATTTCTTGCGTAGCTTTGCGTTTTTCCAGAAATCCGTCTCGAATTCTTGACCCATGCGCACTTCCCTTTAACTGCCTCGCTCGGCCACACTCGCTTGCTCGCATTGGAAATCGCATCAGAATACAAACTTGGTGGGCAAATTATACCGCGCCGCTTTGCGTTATATCAAATTTGGCGCACCGCATTTAAATCGCATCTCCGCCGATTTAGGCTTAATGTGATCCAGCGGATTGCGTGGCCCCTGACTGATGATTGACGATCTTGCTTTAGCTCGCGCGGTGCATGTCCTTGCGCTGGTCCATTGGATCGGTGGGGTGACAATGGTAACTACCATCGTGCTCCCGCGAGCACGTGCAGTGCCGGATGCGCGTAAGGCGCTTTCACTCTTTGAAGTATTTGAGAGCCGCTTTGCCGCACAGGCGCGCTGGTCGATTTTTCTAGCTGGGCTTTCAGGGTTTTACATGCTGCATAGACTGCAGGCCTGGGCGCAGCTGTTCGATCCGGCGTACTGGTGGCTAATGTTAATGGTCGCGGTCTGGATTGTATTCGCCCTTATGGTTTTCGTATTTGAGCCCCTTTTCGTCCACCGCCTCTTTCATGAATTTGCCCTGCGTAACAAGGAACGCGCCTTCAGTGCGGCATTCTGGCTGCATGCGGTGGCGCTCATAGTGTCGGGTGTAGCAATCGCCGGAGCCGTGCTTGGTGCTCACGGCGCATTGCCATGACATCAAGGGAGAACGATTGCCAGCCCAAGTGAGTGGTAGGGTGGCCATCTTGGTACAGTGTTAGCAGCCATGAGGCGCGGAAGAACAGGCAGATCAACGGTAGTTAGATTCGCAGCCGACTTTTTCGCTCCGGAGATTCGGGCGTGGCGCGGCGAGGAACCACTCTGGAAAGTGTTTTGGGCTTACGGGGTTGCCACCAGCATCATCATTGTCGCCCTTTATATCATCGCATTTTATGATGGTCGCACGGTCCTGCGGCAAGTTCTTCTGCCTTGCTTCGCCACCTACACAGCCTGGATCCTCATATCGGTCTGGCGATGCGCGAGCAACACCAACGAAAAAATCTGGGGGACACTTGCACGCTTCCTCACCGTGGCCTGGGCCGCGAACACGATTCTCGTTCTGACATTCCTCCAACTCAACCTTTTGATGGGATATCTTCAACACTAAACACAGATTGTCCATGATGTTTGATATCGCTAGATTACGTGTATGCATTGTTTAGCCGCTGTTTTTCGTACCGTTGGCGCGCCGCTATCGATAGAACAAATTGCGCTTGACCCGCCCGGACCGACGGAAGTCTTGGTGCGCATTGCCGCCGTCGGGCTATGCCGCACTGACTATCATGTGATCCGCGGCGAGCGGCGCGTGGCCATGTCACCGATGGTCCTCGGCCATGAGGCGGCTGGCATCGTCGAAGAAATTGGACCAGATGTAAGCGGCATCAAGCTTGGCGATCACGTGATTCTCACTTTCATCCCGGGTTGTGGAAAATGTCATTGGTGCAGGCAAAGCCTGCACCATTTATGCAAAGAGGGCGCACGCATTACCCAAGGTCCGCAGCTTGATGGCAC
>Ga0187779_10003046_pt1 | contig 10198 bp, 9 predicted proteins | sample 1015_Q2_SP10_10__FD_132435 | JGI IMG/M metagenome (GOLD analysis project Ga0187779, IMG submission 132435) | Tropical peat soil microbial communities from peatlands in Department of Meta, Colombia - 1015_Q2_SP10_10_MG | ecosystem: Environmental > Terrestrial > Soil > Wetlands > Peat | place...
AGACCAACGGTGACATTGACGGCATTGCCAAACGCCAGCATCTTGAGCGGAGCGAGACCCTGGTCATGATACATGGCCACAATGATGTCGTAATAGTTGTTCCGTGCTTTGTAGAAGAGGGTGTCGGCTGGGATCGGATCGCTCGCATGGATGCCCTCTTCCCGCGCCATGATCACAGCGGGTAGGATCTCATCCCATTCCTCGTTACCGAAAAGTCCGCCCTCACCCGCGTGCGGGTTCAGCGCCGCAACGCCGATGCGTGGTTTTTCGATGCCGAAGTACTCCATTGCCCTGTTCGCGAGCCGCAGAGATTTCAGAACTGTTCCCCTCGTTATGGTGCGAGCAACGTCCTTCAGCGCAAGGTGAATGGTTGCCAGGATGACCCGCAGACCTCCCCCCACAAACATCATGCCGTATTCCTTAGAGCCCGTGACATCGGCGAGAAGCTCCGTATGGCCGCCATAATTGAATCCCGCCGCATTCATCATTTCCTTGTTGATTGGCGCGGTCACGATTGCGTCAGCGTTTTGGCCCATGGCGAGTCCCGCGGCCTTCTTAACGTATTCCACGGTCGCCCTGCCGGACGAAATGTTCGGCCTGCCCCACGCGTGCTGGGAGATATCCACGTTGTGAAGGTCAAGCACGTCTATCTTGCCGGTGCCAGGGTCTGCATCCCCGAGAGAAGCAATGACGTGGACGCTGACCGAGAGCCGCATGTTCTCTATCTGTTTCTTCATGACACCCGCATCGCCCACAACGACCGGCCGACAGACCGGGAATATCTCACCGCTGTCGATGACCTTGGCGATGATCTCCGGCCCGATTCCCGCAGGGTCGCCCATGGTTATGACGAGGAGAGGTTTCTGTTTCATGCGTCGTCTCTCTGTATGAATCTTTTTTCGCTTACCATGCGATATGGCTGGGCCACTCTGGCTTTTTGACTTGCTGCAGGTATTGCGAGGATTTCGACCTGTACGCTGCGGGTCGAAAAGATCAGCATAATGCCGTCCCCTGGTTTCACCTCTTTTGCGGAGCGGGCCACCCGTCCGTTCACGAGAACCTTGCCTGCATCACACAGCCCCTGTGCAACGGTCCTGCGCTTGATGAGGCCGCTTTTTTTCAGGAACAGATCAAGTCGCACAGACCAAGTATATCGTAAAAAAAATGAGATGACAACGTCAATTGTCAGGTCCGAACCGATTCGCAATGAATGGATACGACCCATGCGTATTTTTGGACGCATCGTCCGCCGAACACCAAGCTAAAGCATGCCGGCTGATTCTATTTTCGCCGCACCTCCTCAGGCCATCATTGCCTATTCACGAAGATAGAGAAGGGCCGACGAATTTTCTCCCTCCTCCGAAGCGATGCGTGCCACCAGGAGCCGAACTGTCAGAGATTGTGAATTTTCAGGGGGTAAAAGAGGGCCGTATTGTCTCCATAGAAGATCGGCTTCCCGTGTGTTGCCAGCCGATACATCTCCCAACATGCCTGCAGATAGTATATATTCCAGATGATCGGCCTCTAGCACGTTCGCATCCTTCTGCTCCAGCAGTTTTTTCGAATACCATGCCATATGGGCCGGGTCTTTCTTCGCCACTGCCTTGATCAGTGCAATGAAGTCACGCTGGGAAGCGGAAAAGTGCTTTGCGCAGGACGATGTTTCGATGTGGTGCAAAAGCGTTGAGACCTGTTCGGGTGACCAGCAAGGGACGAAATCAGCGATGATATGAAGCATTGCCTTCCACCATTCCGAGTTCAAGGCGCCTTCCGAACACTTCTTGGTGAGCACCTGCTTGGCATGTATTATAGTCATCCGGCTCTCGTTACGGAGCGGCGCTTCGGGATGGTCCCACTGCATCTGGTCCTTCAGGAGATACTGAAAAAGCATGTTTGCAAAATGAATCCTCAGTGCCTTCGGATAGGTCGAGTACGTCACAGTAGCAGGACTGAGATTTACACGGTGCTTTCCGAGCATTTCAACAATCGGGAGTCGATCAAACTGGATACTGTGGAACGGTCCATAGGCCATTGATCCGAAAAAACGACTTTTTACAGCGTAAAGATCAACAATGGGTGCGTAATCCGAATTGGCCGTTATGTCGTAACTCTCGAAAAGTGGGGAGAGTGTCGCCTTATTCCCTATCAACCGTACATTAATATCCGGGAGGCCCATGATATCAACTTTATGCAGTTCATTCATGAGGTCTTTCATGGCTAAGAACGAATCAGTTGGTTCTTGGATGTTCCCGACGGGGCACGCAGCAATGAGAATGTCGGTAAAACTTGTAGCGTATACTATATAATCGGAAAAATAAGGCGACAGTGCCTTCATGATCGAAGCAACGAGCGGCATGTCAATGTCATAGAGGTGCAGCCACTGTATGAAAAGCCCTTTTTCGTTTAAATATCCGCGCACGCGAGCGTAAAATTCTTTTGTAAAAAGGCTTGCTACGCCGCTGACCCAGGGATTGGAAGGCTCAGAAATGATAAGATCGTATTTTTTATTATAGAATGAGAAGTAGGACTTCGCATCTTCAATCCGCGGGTGACTTCGAGGATCATCATATGCAAGCCGAACGCGTGGACCAAAGAGAGTCGATGCCTTAATCATTTCCGGCTCAATCTCTATCGTATCAACACTGTCGATGCGCGGAACCGTTAACAGAGTGTGGGTGGTTAAGCCTGAGCCCCACCCGATAATGGCTGCCGTCCGGGCTTCGGGCCGGAGGACAACACCGATAGCACCCAGCATTGCCATGGTTTCTTCATCTTTCGAATGGCCGCTGCCGGTTACCTGAATGCCCGCGTCTGGTTTTCCATTGGTTTTAACTGACATGTTTTGCGCGTCCCTGGTTATTGATACGGTAGCGGTCTTCCCATCTCGATGGAAGAGGGTCTCCTCCTTTGTTTGCTTGGGCAAGAGTCCAAATCGATAAACACCTGATGCCATTTTGCCGGGGTCGAGCTTCACGAGAAACATGGGGAGCAGGAGGGCAATTACACCCGCCGTCGTGAACACTGTGGAGGCACGCCGGGAAGGGAACGTCCACCATGCCAGCCCAAGTCCAAGCGTAATGTCGATCCCTGCTCCAAGAATTATCATGCCTTTGAGGCCAAGCAGAGGCATTGCCAGGTGGATAGCAATATAGACGCCAAGAATGGATCCGAGGGTGTTGAATCCATAGACAGACCCAATGCTCCGTTCTCCAGTCCCATTGCGAAGAAGTGTCGTGGTTATGAGCGGGAGGGTCATGCCTGCGCAGAAAGCGGCGGGCAACATTATAGCGAGCGCAATGCCATGGCTAGCGATATTAAAGAGCGTATAGCCAGCGTCTGACCTTGGCAGGTTTCTCAACAGCCATGCCATGACGTTGAAGGTGCTGCCGTAAATGGGCAGGGTTGCGAGCGCCAGGATGCCCATCGCAACCTGCACAAGAGCGAGAAATCGACGGGGGTCATCGAGCGAATCGATACGTCGTTTAATCCATAGCCCGCCGAAGGCGATGCCCATGATGAATGCGCTCAGCATGAGCTCGAAGGCATGGGTAGAAGATCCCAGCACAAGGCTGAGCATTCGTATCCAGCCGATTTCATAAATAAACGAGGAGAGCCCAGTCAGCAGCGCTATGAGGAGAAAAATAGAATACATGACAGGGTGCGATGTGCTCGAAGGTGCGATTTTTACGGGATGACGGGTTTCGGATTGATAGGCTTTTCTTTTCCGACCTTCAAGCCAAACGACTGCTGCTACAATGAGGTTGATGAGTCCGGCAACGACCAGCGCCCCGGGAAGACCAACCCATCCGATGAAGAGAAACCCTGCTGCTAGGACACCGATTGCCGCGCCGATGCTGTTGGTAAAATAGAGCATTGCGACGATTGAGCCATGGGCCTGCGGGAATCTCCGTATCAAGCCGGCTGTCATGAGGGGGAATGTCATGCCGAGCAAAATGGACTGGGGCAGGATCAATAGGCTTGCGGAGGTCCATTTAAAAAATGCGACCGCAAAAGGTGAGCCTAATCCGGGCATGATCGTTGTATATGTGAAATCGATGAATTTGACGTAAATGGGATGGAAGGAAACCGAACAGATGCCGATGATCACTTCAACGGCGGCATATGCAAGCAATAAATTGCCGAGACGCTCAGAATATTTTGAACAGAGAAGAGATCCTATTGCCATCCCTCCCATGAACACGGCAAGGACAAGAGCCTGAGCATAGGCGGCATGGCCCAGGAACAGCTTTAAATAGTGGGTCCAAATGGATTCATAGATAAGGCCTGCAAAGCCTGATAAGGTAAATAGTAGAAAAAACAGACGCAGGCCCTTATATTTCATGCGGTTTCTTCTCCTACGAGAGACGCCTTTTCGGGTATGAAGCGTTTCGTAAAAGTCGCGGATTCATGGTGAGGTTCGATCCGTCAAGTGATTTTGCGGATAGCACCCTCGATCCTTTTGATGGCCTTTTCTGTTCCCATGACCTCGAGGACCTCGAAGATGCCGGGGCTCACCGTGCCGCCCGTCAAGGCAACGCGTACCGGCTGGGCGAGTTTGCCGAGCTTTAATCCCTTTTCTGCAATCATGGCGTTGAATAGCTTCTCGATCTCGATGTGTGTAAAAGGATCGACAGTCTTGAGACGATTTGCCAGTTCGGAGAGGAGAGGTACTATGTCAGGCGTTAAGTGCTTTGCCGCGGCCTTTTCATCCAACGTTATCTCGTCAACGATAAACGGAATTGCTGCTGTCTTCATCTCAACAAGCGTGTGGCTTCGCTCAGCGAGCATTCTCACAAGCTTCTTAAGCCACTCGATGTCCGGTTCCGTACCAGAAACGACTATGCCATCTTTTTTCAAAAGGTCGAGGACCAGCCCTGCAAGTCTTCCTGGGTCCGCCTGCTGGATATAGTGATGGTTGAGCCAGAGCAGTTTCTCACCATTGAACACGGCCGCGGCCTTCCCCACGTTCTCGAGCGAAAATTTATCAATGAGTTCCTGGCGCGAAAAGATCTCCTGGTCTCCGGCAGACCAGCCGAGGCGGGCAAGGTAATTCACAAGCGCCTCTGGCAGGTAGCCCAGGTCCTTATATTCGGTGACAGCGGTTGCACCGTGGCGCTTTGAGAGCTTGGTTTTATCGGGGCCGAGGATCATTGGCAGGTGGGCGAACTCCGGCGGCTCGAACCCAAGCGCCTGATAGAGCTGGATCTGTCGGGGGGTGTTGTTCAGATGGTCGTCGCCACGGATCACGTGCGTGATGTTCATGGTGACATCGTCCACGACTACGGCAAAGTTGTAGGTGGGGAGCCCGTCGGAGCGCTGGATGATAAGATCGTCGAGCTGCTGGTTCTCAAATGTCACAGCGCCGCGGATCAGGTCCCGCACGATGGTTTGGCCCTCATCGGACGAAAGGAACCGCACCGCTGGTGTTCTTCCTGGGACCGGCGCCTTCAGCATCCGGCATTTTCTATCATACTTCGGCGGCCGGCCGGATGCAAGCGCCTCTTTTCTGCGCGCCTCAAGCTCATCGGGCGTACAGTAACAGGGGTATGCCTTACCCTGTTTGAGGAGACGGTCAACGTGCTCTCGGTAAATGGCCATGCGCTCCGTTTGACGAAACGGGCCTTCATCCCAATCGAGCCCGAGCCATTTCATGCCATCGAGAATGATCTGGATGGACTCGTCGGTGGATCGGGTCTGGTCGGTGTCCTCTATCCTGAGGATGAACTTTCCTCCATGGTGCCGGGCGAACAGCCAGTTAAAGAGAGCTGTCCGTATTCCGCCGATATGCAAGGCCCCCGTAGGGCTGGGGGCAAAGCGGACTCGAACATTTTGCAGAGAACTCATTGCGCGGCAAGCTCCTTCGTACCGTATGTATACTGGTACTGGGAATTTCTTATAGTGCGGCGTTATTATATCAAATTATTGGCCTAATAAAAAGCAAATTCATGGTTTGCGCGGATCGTCCTTAGATTGAAATTATCGAAAAAAGCGGTGTAACCGGTTGTAAGCATGATGATTTCCCAGAACGAAATGTCCCCACCGGTTCTTCGTCAGTTTAAACTATGTATTTTATTTTTTTTCGTATTTTGGGGCTATTTGACAAAGTAATATCTCTCCGCTATGATTTATATAATATAAAGTTGCAATTTTAGGTCAGAATGTTAATAGATCGAGCCGGATGGAATGGTATAAAAGTGGAATGCCCGTATAAAAAAATAAGAGAACCTTAAGACTAATTTTGAGCAATAATTTATCAGGAGGTGCTGATATGGATATAAGAGTTTTATCAACGGAGCCTATCGTAGAAATCGATGGCGTGAAATACCACCATCATGCGAATGGCGGCGGCATGGTAGCCGAGACGGCACAGGTAGCAGACAGTGTTTACGTTGGCCCATTCGCCAAGATTTGCGGCCACTGCAAGCTCAGCGGCGATGCGATCATCTTCGGGAATGCCTGGATTTTTGACAAGTCCGATATATCGGGCAGGGCCGAAGTATTCGGAAACGCCAAGGTATTCGGCAATGCCAAAGTCCAAGGAGACGCCAAGGTTTATGGTTTTGCTGGCGTGTATGGTGATGCGATTGTTGGCGGCTATGCCGAAGTATATGACAAGGCCGAAGTCGGCGGAACAGCCAAGGTTCTTGGGAATGCCAGAGTCAGCGGCGATGCCAAGGTAATGGGCAATACCGGTGCTGAAAGAAAAGTTGCATGACTCCTTTGGACGACGATTATCGGAGATTTGTTCGATTCGATAATCGGAAGTTAACTGTCATAAAAACAAAAAAACGAGGGGCCGTAAGATTGCCCCTCGTTTTTTTATATACGTGTTCAGTTTCAGGCGTCGATTAGATGCCGAACGGCTTTGCATAGAGAAGGATCAGCACCACAACCAGCGTGTAGATGGCGAGTGACTCGATCAGTGCCAGGCCCACGATCATGGTTGTCATGATCTTACCCGAGGCCTCTGGGTTGCGGGCGATACCTTCCACAGCCCGACCGATGCCAAGGCCCATGCCGATGCCGGTTCCGAAGGCTGCGATCCCGATTCCGATTGCCGAAGCCGCGGCAACGGTTCCGAAGAACGCTAATTTCCCCGCCTCAGGGGCTACTGCTTCTGCCGCAAAAGCCGCAGATGCCATGAGCATCAAGCCGAAGACCATTAACATTATGGTAGAAAACTTTTTCATTATGTCCGCCTCCTTTCTTAAAATGTGAAAGTCTGACCGGAATAGTGCCGGATTACTACCTCCCGGGTTCTCCTTCGACAGGAAGGAACTTCACCCCCGGGGTAAATGCTTAGTGATGCTCGCCTCCCAGGTGCGCTTCTTCGATGGAGCCGGAAAGATACAGCATGGTCAGGAGTGTGAACACGCCCGCCTGAACAAAAGCGACCAGGACGCCGAGTCCGAGTATGGGAACCGGCGCGATATAGGGCGCGAGCAGCGCGAGCACAAGCAAGAGCTTGTGCTTCGCAACCATGTTGCCGAAGAGACGGAAGGTGAGAGACATGACACGCGCCAGATGGCTGATGAGTTCGATGGGGAACATGAGGGGCGCCAAAAGCGGCATGGGACCCATGAAATGCTTGATGTAACCGATTCCGTGCCTTCTTATGCCGATGTAGTGGGTTGCAGAGAATGAGACGAGTGCAAGTGCTAGAGTAGTGTTGATGTTTGCCGTTGGTGAATCAAATCCCGGAAACAGGCCTAGAAGGTTGCATACGAGGATAAAGAGGAAGAGTGAGCCGATCAGGGTCAGGTAATGCTTCCCCTCGGGCCCCATGATTTCTTCGACAAAGTTTTCAAGGCCGCCGACGATGACTTCAAAAAAATTTTGGAAGCCGGTCGGAGCAGTCTTTTTTAGCGAAAAACGCGCGGCGAGCGAAAGGCCGATGAGGATAACCATAGCGAGCCACGTGTAGGTGACATGCTCGGGTATATTAGGTATATGTAAAAGCAGCGGACCTTCTTTCATTCCAGCGCTCCTTAATAATATAATTGTTATACTCGAAAAAATTTACAGGAACGCCTGTTCTTTGTCAAGAAAAAACCAGGAAGGGTCTCATAAAATTTCCTAATAATTATATATAGTTTTGTTAATAAAATAAGTTCCCAGCTGGGCAATATGAGCGTCAGAACAGGACACGCGAACGTCATTTCAGAGAGTAGATTCCCCGAGGAGGGTTACCTTGCGATGCGATATTTTATAGCAGCCTGCTCCGCATCACGGGCCGCCGTCAAGTTCCCTGCGGCTGTGTATGCTTCGGCGAGATGGGTGTATGCTTCCGACAGGTACTCAGGTGTGTCTTCAGAAATGAGATCCACCGCCTGCTTCAGCGCATCTATGGATTCAGCAGGCTTGCCTGACTCGAGAAGGATCACTCCCAACGTGTCGAGATAGTATGAACGGTGCGCCGGCGTGAGTGCCATGGCCTTTTGAACAAGATCTGCTGCTATATCCATGTTGATCTGTTGATCAATGTAGACCCAGCAAAGATTGTTATAGATGTCGCCATTCCCTGGCTGCAGCTTAATAGCCTTTTTGTATGCAGACTCAGCCTCGGCATATTTTTTCAGTCTGTATGAGAGATCACCAAAAAGCAACAGGGAAGGCACAAAGTTCGAGTCCTTTTTGAGCGCAGCCTGGTATTGCTGCATTGCCTGATCGAACTGCTGCTGTGACTCATAGATGCGGCCCAGGTTGTTGTGCTCTTCGGGCGTGAGCGGGTCGTGAAGGATGATGATCTTCGGCAGGGAGCATCCGTGAATGAGGATGCTCGAGAGGCAAAGCACAGCTACCCATGAGGCGAGGGTGAATCCATGCACTCGATTCACGGTTTGTCCTTGGAAGATTTCGGGCTGGCTATAAGCATCCAGTGGCCTGCACGGGTCCATTCTTTTTCGAAGGGTTCATACCCGATAACGCTGTTTTCCTTCAAGCCGTCATGGGCGATGATGACAGCGTTCGCGTCGTCAAAGCCGATTACCGTAACATAGTGCGGTTGACGGTAAGGACCGAATCCCAGATCGAGCAGACAGACAACCGGCATGTCGGAGCGGATGCGCGCTTTAAGCTCCTGAAGCGTCCCCGCGGAAGTGATCGTTTCGAAGCCCGCTTCCCGCAGGAAGTTTTCCATATCCATCGGCAGTGTCCCGCGCAGCTCGGGGAGATATACCGCAGCGGTAATCTGTTGCAGGCTCATCGGTCGACCCCAGAACCCAAGCACGCTCGCGAGTGCTGCTGGACCGCAGAAAGATTCTTCTTGCCGGTAAAAGGGAACTCCATCGATATAATGGCCGCGGTTTTCGATGCCGGGACGGAGTGTGCTGAAATTTTTGCTTGCGCATCCTGAGATGTTGACCGTGAGAACCACGGCAAGAAGAAAAAAAAAGAGCCCGTTCGCACGGCCGCAGGCGCTCGGAGCTCTTTCACTATACAACATCATTTGCTTTTGATCTCGATTCGGCCCTGCAAAAGGTATATGAGGACAACGACCAAAATCGCCAAGATAATGAGACCCACTATTGTTCCAATTGCGTCTCCACCCGCCTGAAGCGCATCCGTATTCGTGGCAAGCTGATGGATCTGCTCGTCGGAAAGCGTATTGATCCGCGCCATGGTCTCCTCGGGAGAAAGCCCGTAGTCCATGAGCTTCTGCTGGACGACTTTGGACTCGAGCGCGGCCTGAATTCTGGCCAAATCAGCTGTCCTGCCAGAAGACCCGGCGGTGTTGACCGACGAACCCTGATGAGGTGAGGCCGTTACGAACATGGCTTCCGCAGGGCCCGAAAGGGCCGTGAAAACAAGCAGGGCAGTAATCAGGTAGATCACAAGCGGTTTCGCATAAAAAGCCCGGAGCATGGTTTTCATTACGGGTTCCCTCCAAAATGGGATATGTTGCTATCTGACTATGACTTTGTGCCCCGTGGCCTCAAGGACGACGACTACGATAATTGCAACCAAAACGAGGAAGATCAAGGCATCGACACCGTCAGCACCAGCCTGGAGCGAGTCAAGATTTTCGGCAAACTGGTGAATCTCTTTATCCGTTAGTTTGTTGATCCGCGACATGGCCTCTTCTGAAGAGAAGCCGTAATCGATGAGCTGTTGTTTGACCACCGAAGACTCAAGGGCCTTCTGAATGGCGGTTATGTCGGACTGTCTGGTCGGCGCGGCATCGCTGGAAGGCATGAAC
>Ga0187779_10003047_pt1 | contig 10197 bp, 7 predicted proteins | sample 1015_Q2_SP10_10__FD_132435 | JGI IMG/M metagenome (GOLD analysis project Ga0187779, IMG submission 132435) | Tropical peat soil microbial communities from peatlands in Department of Meta, Colombia - 1015_Q2_SP10_10_MG | ecosystem: Environmental > Terrestrial > Soil > Wetlands > Peat | place...
CGTTCGTGGGAATAAAGGCGATCGACCTGCTGCTGGTCGCGCTTCATCTGGCGTAAAGGAGATTCACCGTGTTAAGAGAGCTCAAGCCCGCGCTGCTGATGCTGATTGCGTTTACTGTGCTGACCGGGTTGATCTATCCATTCCTTGTGACCGGGATCGCGCAGGTCGTCTTCCCCTACAGGGCCAATGGCAGCCTGATCCAGCGCGACGGCAAGGCGATTGGCTCCGAGCTGATCGGCCAGCCCTTCTCCAGCCCGAAGTATTTCTGGTCGCGGCCGTCTGCCACCTCTCCATATCCGTACAACGCTGCGTCGTCTTCGGGTTCCAACCAGGGTCCCACGAATCCGGCTCTGACCGACGCCGTCGCGGCGCGGATCAAGGCGCTGCGCGACGCGGATCCGGAGAACAAGGCGCCAGTCCCGGTGGATCTGGTGACCGCCTCCGCCAGCGGTCTCGACCCTCACATCAGCCTGGCGGCGGCCGAATATCAGGTCAACCGTGTAGCGAAAGCGCGCAGCGTGGATCCGGCAAAGGTGCGCACGCTCGTTTCGAAGTACACGGAAGGACGCGACCTTGGCTTCCTGGGTGAACCTGGGGTGAACGTCCTCAAGCTGAACCTTGCGCTCGACGCTCCTCAGTGACGGGACACCCTAGCTCGAATGAGGCTTTCATGGGCTTGAACTTACAGGCTACCGCCGCCCGCGCAGTCGCGCACGCGCTGGAAGGCCGATCGTATTCCCGCGACGGTTCTTACCGTCCAGAGCAATGCCCAGACCGATCACTTCGCAGCGTCAACCGTTTGCGTGTTCCGATTTCACAGGCGCGCCGGATCATGCTCGCGGTGATCGTGCACGAGTCGGACTGGGTACGGGCCAGAGCCGCGATCATGAGAAGCGGGTGCGGCGATGTCGAGGTCCTGAGGGTAGTGCCTGTGGCAAGAACATCCAATTTGCGCGTCCACATTGGGCTCGAGTCGGCAGCCCTGGATGACACGATGTCTCGCATCATGCGCTCGCTCAAGGCGGCGGAGTTCGGTCCAGCGGTGGCTATCCAGCACCGGGATGCATCCCATCAATACACTCCGACCTCGCCCTGATCGGCCTCTTTCCCCACCCGTGCCCAGCGGGACATGTCGCCCGCTGTTGCGCCGAGAACTTCGAAGATTCCCTAATGCATGAGAAGGAGAGATTTATGCTGCGCAATTTCATGATCGCAAGCCTGCTCGCGGGAAGTATGCTCCCGGCTCTCGCGCTCGCGCAGGATGTGTCGACAACGAAGCCTGCGGAGCCCGGCAAGCCCCCCGAGCCGCCCAAGCCGTCTTACACGCTGACGGCCAACGTGTTCCTGGTGTCGGACTACTTCTTCCGTGGCCTCTCGCAGACTTGGGGCAAGCCCGCGATTCAGGGCGGTGCCGATTGGGTGCACGAATCTGGCGCTTATCTCGGGACGTGGGCCTCAAACGTAAGCGGCAACCAGTTCGCCGGCGGTTCGATGGAGTGGGATTTCTACGGCGGCTACAACTACAAGATCAACGACGACTGGACGGTCGGCGCGGGCCTGTACTACTACTACTACCCGGGAGCGAATTTCGACCAGGCCGCGTCCGCGCCCCCGGGCAGCCAGACCTATAACACTCTGGAAGTGAACGCGTCCGCCAGCTGGAAGTGGCTTACGTTCAAGGTCAACTACGCGCTTACGGACTACTTTGGCGCGAGCACCGTCACCGGGTTCACAGACAGCACCAAGGGTACGTACTACCTGCAGCTAGACGGCGCCTACCCCTTGGCGGCGGTGGAAGGATTGTCGCTGATCGGGCATGTCGGCTATACGCATTACTCGGCTTCACTCGCCGCTCCCGGCGTTAACGGCGGGCACACCGATCCCAGCTATTGGGACCTGAAGCTCGGTGTGAGCTATGTCTGGAAGGACGGATGGACGGTCGGTGCTTACTACGTCGGCACGAACAATACGGGTTACTACAACCCTACCGCATCGCTCGCTAACACCAGTACCAAGGACATCGGCGGTTCCCACGGCTACATCACAGTCGGACGGACGTTCTAAGCCAGGAGGGCAACGCGCCGCTCTCATGCACATCAGTCCCTCAGGGCCACGTGCCTGAGTCCATTGCAGATCGCTTCAATGGCCAATTGCAGCGGCCCATAGTCACGATTCTCGCCATCTTGCCCTACGAGATCAGTTTAGCCCGTGCCCACATCCGACCGAGACAGACCCAACCCCGACCTGCTCCTGGCGCAGCTTGAACAGGAGGAAGCGAAGGCAAAGCGCGGGACCCTGCGCATATATTTCGGTGCTTCGGCCGGCGTCGGCAAGACCTATGGCATGCTCGCGGCGGCGCGCAAGCTCAAGGAAGACGGCCGAGACGTGGTCGTTGGGATCGTCGAAACGCATGGCCGGGCCGAGACAGCAGCCTTGCTCGAGGGACTGCCGGCGCTGCCTCTAAACGAACTCGAATACAAAGGCAACCGACTGAAGGAGTTCGACCTCGATGCCGCCATCGCGCGGCGCCCAGAGCTCGTCTTGGTCGACGAGCTGGCGCACACGAACGTGCCTGGCTCGCGGCATCCAAAGCGATGGCAGGACGTGGAAGAGCTGCTCGCGAGCGGCATCGACGTCTTCTCGACGCTCAACGTCCAGCACCTCGAGAGCTTGAATGACGTGGTCGGCGGCATCACCGGCATTCGCGTCTGGGAAACGCTGCCGGACACGTTCTTCGACCGCGCCGACGAGGTGGTGCTGGTCGACCTCTCCGCCGACGAGCTGCTCGGCCGCCTCAAGGCCGGGAAGGTCTACATCCCGGAGCAGGCCGAGCGTGCGGCGAAGCACTTTTTCCGCAAGGGCAACCTCATCGCGTTGCGCGAGATCTGCCTGCGACGTACCGCGGACCGTCTCGAAGAAGACGTTCAATCCTACCGTCAGTTGCAAGCCATCCAGCGAGTGTGGAAGACGGAGGCTTCACTGCTCTGCTGCATTGGGCCGCAGCCCGGCGCGGAACAAGTGGTTCGCAGCACCGCGCGCCTAGCAACGCAACTCAACGTCGACTGGACCGCAATCTATGTCGAGACACCGGCGCTCCAAAGGCTGCCTTCGGCGCGGCGTGAGCGGATCTTGAAGACGCTCAAGCTCGCACAAGAGCTCGGCGCGAATACCGCCGTGCTCTCCGGAAGTGACGCTCCCGCGACCGTCGTCGAGTACGCGCGTAGCCACAACGTGTCGAAGATCATCCTGGGGCGTTCCCGAACGCCGCGCCTATACGTCTGGCGGATTCCGTTCGACAAACGGCTTGCGTCGGCCGCACCCGACATCGACTTGGTGGTGATCGGGCGCGGCGATGGTGCTACACCCGCGGCGGAGGAGACAACTGCGGAAGCTGCTCCGAGCGAGCCGAAAAGCGCCATGCGGCGCTTTCGCTATCCTCTGGGGGCCGCAGCGTGCGTAGTCCCGACGCTCGTCGCCTCGCTGCTGTTCCACTACGTCGATCTCGCCAATATCGTGATGCTGTTCTTGCTCACGGTAGTGCTGGTTGCCGTCGCCTTCGGACGCGGGCCGGCGGTGCTGGCCGCGTTTTTGTCGGTCGCGTCGTTCGATTTTTTCTTCGTGGTGCCGCGGCTGTCGTTCGCCGTGAGCGACGTCCAATATGTGTTGACCTTCGCGGTGATGCTCGCCGTCGGCCTCATCACGGGCCAACTCACAGCGGGATTGCGCTATCAAGCGCGGGTCGCCTCGCATCGCGAAGAGCGCTCGCGCGCTCTCTACGAGTTCGCCCGAGACCTGTCGAGTCCGCTTCGCACAGAGGATGTGACCGAGAGAACCGCAGACTTCATCGGGCGGACGTTCAGCGCGAAAGTAGCATTGGTGCTCCCCGACTTGCACGACCGCCTGAGCTACACGCCGCATCGGTCGCCACCGCTTCCTATCGATCTCGCTACTGCGCAATGGGCTTTCGACAAGTCACAGCCTGCCGGCGCCGGAACCGACACGCTTCCCGGCAGCGAATATCTTTACATCCCGCTACGCGCTCCAATGCGAACACGTGGAGTGCTGGCCATCCGCCCCGACAGCAAACGGCTCCTGCTGATCCCGGAGCAGCGCCGGCAACTGGACACCTTTGCCGCCCTGGTGGCGATTGCGCTGGAGCGCGTGCACTACGTCGAAGTCGCGCAACAGGCACTGGTCAAAATCGAATCCGAGCGGCTGCGTAACTCACTGCTCTCCGCGCTGTCGCATGACCTGCGCACCCCGCTAGCGGCACTTTTCGGGCTCGCGGACTCGCTTGCGTCGACTATACCGGCGCTGTCCCCACAACAGCTTCAGATCGCGGGGGAGATGCGTGATGCCGCGCGGAACATGAGTGGACTGGTCAACAACCTGCTCGACATGGCCCGGATTCAGAGCGGCGAGGTCAAGCTAAACCTACAGTGGCAGCCTTTTGAGGAAGTAGTGGGCAGCGCGCTGCGGACCACGCAAGCGCTCCTGACGCACCATCACGTGGAAGTGAATCTCGACCAACACCTGCCGCTCTTCGAGTTCGATGCAGTATCGATCGAGAGGGTGCTGTGCAACCTGCTGGAGAACGCCGCCAAGTACACGCCGTCGGGCAGTACCGTGCGAATCGGCGCCGTCATCTCGGGCAAGCGCCTGCTCGTCACTGTCATGGATAACGGTCCTGGGCTTCCCGCCGGGCGGGAGGAGCGGATCTTCGAGAAGTTCACGCGTGGAGCGCGCGAATCAGCAACGTCGGGGGTGGGGTTGGGCTTGGCGATTTGCCGTGCCATCATCGAGGCGCATAAGGGGGAGATCTGGGCCGAGAACGATCCTGCAGGCGGGGCGAAGTTCTCCTTCACTCTGCCTCTCGGGGATCCGCCGGAGATGTTAACTGACGTCCCAGAGCCCCGCGAGAGCGAGGCGGCTGAGCTATGAGCGTGCAGCGCGCGGGGCGGTCGTCGTGGAGGACGATCCGCAAGGACAACGCGCTTCGAGGAGATCCGGGGATGGGCCCAGGATTGTCCTTCTAGCTCATGCTGATATAGATTGGCGTGTGATCACTGTCAGCAGTTTTCTGTTCCTTCCCGGTTTCGTGCATTGACGATCTGGGCTGTCATTGCTTGTTGTCCCGACGAAAAAGACGTAGCCAGCTTCCCTCAAGCAACGCGCCTGACACAAGGAAGGGACACCACCATTGGAAAAGAGCGCCCCATGATTATCATCATGATGCTTCTGGTGTTGATCGCATCATTCTTACTGTTCGGGTGGCTTATTCGTTTTTCGGAGAACATCATTCGCCCCTCGCCCGCGCCGCCACCCGATCACCGACAGATAGACCAAGGACCAGAGTAGGACCGTAGCGTACTCGCTCAGGGATGCTCCGGCTTGTCGAGGATCTCTGAACCGATTCTCGGAGGATCAATACGTGGCCTTATACGTGCTCCTCGCGGTAGTAGTTGCTCTGGTGATTTATCTATTCTACGCGGTGATCCATCCTGAGAAATTCTGAGCGGCGACGAGATCTCCGATGACGGTCCAACCTTGGCTGCAAGTCGGCTTGACGCTGCTGATCGGTTTTCTGATCAGCATTCCGGTGGGCCGCTATCTGGCCCGGGTGGTCACCGATCGGAGCACCTGGTTGGACCCGGTGTTCGATCCGATCGACAACCTTATCTACCTTGCGATCGGGCGACGCATCTGCAGCCGGCCGATGGACTGGAAGGTCTACACGGTCAACATGCTGGCCACGAACCTGGTCATGGCCGTGATGATCTACCTTGTTCTCATCTTTCAGAATCGTTTGCCGCTCAACCCGACGCAGCTTGCCGGCCTGGAGCCCGTGCTGGCATTCAATACAGCCGTCAGCTTCATTACCAACACCGATTGGCAGGCCTATGGCGGCGAGACCACGCTGTCCAACTTTAGCCAAATGGCGGCGATCACCTTCCCGATGTTCACATCCGCGACCACCGGTTTCGTGGTTGCCATGGCTTTTATCCGCGCCTTCACCGTCAAGAACGGCGGTGCCAATATCGGCAATTTCTATCGAGACCTAGTCCGTTTCACCACGCGAGTGCTCCTCCCGGCAGCCTTCGTCCTAGGCGTATTCCTGATCCAGCAGGGCGAGCCACAGACGCTCGATGCGTCCGTCACCGCGCACACGGTTCAAGGCAAGGACCAGACCATCATCCTGGGGCCGGTAGCCTCCCTAGAGACCATAAAGCATCTGGGCACCAACGGCGGCGGCTTCTTCAACGTCAACGCTTCGCACCCCTACGAGAACCCAACGCCTGTCACCAATCTGGTGCAGACGCTGTTGATGATCGTGCTGCCCGCGTCGATCGTGCTGTGTTTCGGCGAGATGATCGGCAACCGTCGACAGGCATGGATCCTCTACGGCGTGATGGGGATGCTGCTGCTCATGTTTCTTCCAGTCGCGGTCGTGTCCGAGCAAGCCGGTACCCCGACACTTGCCCAGGCTGGAATCGAGTTGGCCGCGAGCTCGACGCAACCTGGGGGAAACATGGAGGGCAAGGAGGTCCGCTTCGGCGTCGCCCAAAGTGGACTGTTCGCCAGCATCACGACCATGTTCACCACCGGCAGCGTAAACGCAATGCATGACAGCTTCACACCGCTTGGCGGTCTGGTGCCCTTCGTCGGGATGATGTTGCAATGTGTCTACGGTGGAAAGGGCGTTGGCTTCCTCAACGCGCTTGTCTACGGAATCATCGCGGTCTTCGTCGCTGGTCTCATGGTCGGACGCACTCCCGAGTTCCTCGGCAAGAAGATCGAAAAACCGGAGATCATCCTGGTCTCGCTGACGCTGCTAATCCATCCTCTGGTCATCCTCGCCCCCACCGCCTGGTCCGTGGCCGCACCCTACGGCGTGGCTGCGATGAACAACGTGGGCACACACGGCTATTCCGAGGTGCTGTACGCCTTTGCTTCGGCTGCGGCTAACAACGGCTCGGCGTTTGCGGGGTTGAATGCCAATACGCCCTGGTACAACTTGGCAACAGCCTTAGTCATCCTCATCGGCCGCTATCCACCCATCATCTTCATGATGGCGGTTGCTGGATCGGTAGCAGCCAAGCCGACCACACCAGTCACGGTTGGCACACTACGCACCGACACGGGGTTATTTGGGGCGTTTTGGTTCGGCGTCATCCTGGTGGTCGGTGCGCTGACGTTCGTGCCTGCGCTCGTGCTCGGCCCGATTGCCGAGTATTTCGCCATGAAGAGCCAGCTGCTTTTTTGACCATGGCCAGAGAGATAACCCCTGCAAGAGTTGATTCCAAGACGGCGATCTCGCAAGAGGTCCGGTCGCAACCACCACGCAAAACGCGGCCGCGCAAGGTCTACGATTCCCGACTGCTTCGCCAAGCGCTGCTCGATTCCCTCAAGAAGTTCGATCCGCGAATCCAGGTCCGCAATCCGGTGATGTTCGTCGTGTGGTTGGGCGCGATCGTGACCGCATTTCTCACCGTCGATCCGACGCTGTTTGGTCCCTCGAGTGCCAAATCCAGCTATAACGGGGTCGTTACGCTCATTCTGGTGCTCACTGTCTGGTTCGCGAACCTCGCAGAGTCGCTGGCTGAGGGCCGGGGCAAGGCGCAGGCCGCCTTCCTGCGTCGAACCCAAGTCGAGCTTCGAGCCAAGCGCGTCCGACCCGGCGGGCAGGTCGAGGAGGTGCCCGCGGCGGCATTGCGCAACGGCGACGTGTTCAGGATTGACAAGAACGACGTTATCCCCGCCGACGGCGAGGTGATCGAGGGAGTAGCTTTCGTCAACGAATCGGCCATCACCGGTGAATCCGCGCCGGTACTCAAAGAGGCCGGCACCGACATGTTCTCGTCGGTAACCGCGGGCACGACCATCATCTCGGACTGGCTGCTGGTTCGTGCCACCACCGACCCCGGCGAGAGCTTCCTGGATCGCATGATCCGTCTGGTCGAGGGGGCGAAGCGGCAGAAGACGCCCGGTGAAATCGCACTGACTGCCCTTCTTTCAATTTTGACTCTGATATTTGTCATCGTCGTCGCGGCCATGGCCCCTGTAGCCTTTTACCTAAGCGCGCAGCTCAACGTTGCCGACCTGATCGCGCTCGTGGTCGCGCTGATCCCGACGACGATCGGAGCGCTGCTGTCGGCGATCGGCATTTCCGGGATCGACCGCATGGTGCGCTTCAACGTGCTCGCCAAGTCGGGAAAGGCAGTCGAAGCCGCAGGGGATGTGCAGACGTTGATTCTGGACAAGACTGGCACCATCACTGTGGGCAATCGCCAAGCCACTAAGTTCATTGCCTTGTCCGGGTGCCCGGAGCAGCGATTGACTGGGGCAGCGCTCGTCGCCTCGCATTTCGATACCACCCCCGAAGGACGCTCAGTCGCGGTGCTCGCAAAACGCCAGGGCGCAGTGCCCGAACCTGGGCTGAGTGCCACGGCGGGCCTCGATTTCTCCGCGGAAACGCGAATGAGCGGCATAGATCTGCCCGATGGCCGGCGGATCCGCAAAGGCGCGGTGGCCGCCGTCGTTCGGCACGTGCGCGAGAGCTTTGGCACGCCGCCACCTGCGGATCTTGCACCCGCCGTCGATGCGGTGGCCAAGGACGGGGCGACGCCGCTGGCCGTCGCCGTCGATGGCGATATTCTCGGTGTGATTGAATTGTCCGACGTGTTGAAGCCAGCGATCCGCGAGCGTACTGCGCAGCTGCGCAAGATGGGAATTCGCACCGTCATGGTGACTGGCGATAACCCGATCACTGCCGCCGCCATCGCCGCGCAGGCCGGTGTCGATGATTTCGTCGCCGAGGTAAGGCCGGAGGAGAAGCTCCGGCTCATTCGCGTCGAGCAATCGCGAGGTCGGCTAGTGGCCATGACCGGCGACGGTACCAACGACGCACCGGCACTGGCCCAAGCAGATGTCGGCCTCGCTATGCATTCGGGGACCGCCGCAGCGAAGGAAGCTGCGAATTTGATCGATCTCGACTCCGACCCAACTAAGCTGCTCGATATCGTAGAGATCGGCAAACGGATGCTCATCACGCGCGGCGCGCTGACGACCTTCTCTGTCGCCAACGACGTTGCGAAGTATTTCGCCATCTTGCCCGGCATGTTCACCGTCGCGTTGCCGGGGCTCGCGGCCTTGAACGTCATGGGCCTCGCCACCCCGCAAAGCGCCGTTCTGTCGGCGCTGATCTTCAACGCGCTGATTATCCCTGCCCTGATTCCGCTGGCGCTGCGCGGCGTTCGTTTCAAGCCGAAGAGCGCCGAGGACATGTTTCGTCGGAATCTCTTGGTCTACGGCGCCGGCGGGCTGGTCGCCCCATTCATTGGCATCAAACTCATCGACCTGTCGATTTCTGGACTGTTTTGAGGCATCCGATGTTGTCCACCGTCCTCAATGCTTTGCGCGCTTCCTTGGTGACCTTCGTGCTGTGTGGCCTGCTCTATCCATTGGCACTCACCGGACTTGGGCAATGGATGTTTCCGTTCCAGGCCAACGGGAGCCTCGAGCGGGATTCTGAGGATACCCTCCTTGGTTCTCGCATCATTGGTCAGCAGTGGAATGGGCCGGAGTGGTTTCACGGTCGCCCGTCGGCAACCATGGACACAGATCCAAACGGTCCGATCAAGGCCGTGCCTGCACCGTACAATGCGGCGAATTCGGCCGCCTCGAACTTGGGCCCGACCAGCAAGAAACTATTGAAGCGGCTTGCGGCCGATCGCAAGGCCTTGGAGGAATTCCAACCAGAGCTCGTGGGGAGGTTGCTCCCCGCGGACATGCTGACTGCCTCGGCCTCAGGCCTCGATCCCGACATCAGTCCGGCAAATGCCCTCTTGCAAGTGGCTCGCGTGGCGCATGCACGCGCCGTCACGCCGGCTCAAGTCCACGCGTTACTCGAGCAATATGTGACCCGCCGTTCACTTTGGATCTTCGGCGAGCCACGAGTAAATGTCCTTGCTTTGAACCTGGCCCTGCAGCAGGCCTTTCCCAAGCGGTAGCGTGCGGTGGCCAGCGTATCCCTGGCAACCGATCGCATCGACCTTCAGCCCAGCGCTGCTCGATGACAAGGTTCCCGTGTAGTCCGCAGATATTCGATCACGCGCGTGCTGGCAAGCGGCGCTACCTGGTGATGGACGCGCTGCTCAATCCCGCGAAGCAGGAGGCAGCAGCCTGAGAATTAGGCGA
>Ga0187779_10003048_pt1 | contig 10196 bp, 11 predicted proteins | sample 1015_Q2_SP10_10__FD_132435 | JGI IMG/M metagenome (GOLD analysis project Ga0187779, IMG submission 132435) | Tropical peat soil microbial communities from peatlands in Department of Meta, Colombia - 1015_Q2_SP10_10_MG | ecosystem: Environmental > Terrestrial > Soil > Wetlands > Peat | place...
TCGAGGACAACCGCTGCCCGTTGTTCCCGGATAGCCTGCTCAGATGAGCGCTCCCCGCATCGGCGTCACCGGTATTACCCGCGCCGTCTCCGGCGCGGACCGTACCGGCGTCAACGCCGCCTATGTGCGGGCCGTAGCGCGGGCCGGCGGCGTGCCCCTGATCCTCTCACCGCTCATCGGCGTCACCCACAACGATGAGCTGCTCGACGGCTTGGACGGCCTGGTGCTCACCGGCGGTGAGGACGTGGATCCCGCTCACTACGGCCAGACTCCGCACCCCCGGCTGGGTAACGTCGACCCGGCGCGGGATGCCTTCGAGCTGGCGCTCTTCCGCGATGCGCGCGCGCGCGGGACCCCGGTCCTCGCCATCTGCCGCGGCATCCAGCTGGTGAACGTCGCGCTGGGGGGGAGCCTCTGGCAGGACATCCCCAGCGAGCGACCCGACGCCCTCGATCACAGCCCCGCGTCGGCCCGCGATGACCGCACCCATCCGGTGGAGCTCACGCCCGGCTCGCGACTCGCCCAGGCGCTCGCCACCACGCGCTGCCACGTCAACAGCTTTCATCACCAGTCGATCAGGGACCTGGCCCCGGGGCTGAATGTCACCGGGCGCTCACCTGATGGTGAGATCGAGGGGCTCGAAGGCGCCGAATCGGAGCCATGGCTTGTGGCGGTGCAGTGGCATCCGGAGGAATTTCATCAGGCGGGCCAGGCCCCGGACCATGGCCTGTTCCTGTCGCTCATCCATGCTGCCGCGAACGGGCGACGGAATGCGGCGCGTCCGCCGTCACCTGCCGCGTTCGCGAACATTCCCGATCGCCGCGCGCTGGGCTAGCACTCGCCCGGGCCCGTTGCCGCGGCCGGTCTCGACGAGAACCGGCCAACCGGGACGCCGCCTAGTGAGGATGTCCGCCTGGGAAGAGGATGCGCTCCGACAGGGCGTTGAGCGCTTCCCGGAGTGTTGGGTATCGTTCGGCGACGGTGTGCAGCAGGCCCTCGAGCTGGAACCGGTCCGCGAGGGCGTGGTCCGACGCCATGGCGTATCCGCGGCGGCCCAGCGCGTCGTAGTAGTCGAGGTCGGGACCGCCACGACGGATGCGGCGCGCCTCGATGTAGTGGGGGAACAGCCCAGCCAGCCACAGCGCGTAGTTTCCGAGGTGCAGCATCACCCGGAAGCGCCGCTCGCCCTGGGTCGCCTCCAGATCCGCGAGGATATCGACGAGGTACCGGTGCGACTGGTCGTCGTGCCAGTCCACTCGGCTGGCCCGATCGCGCCGGCCGAACTCGAGCAGGAGCGCCGCCAGATAGTCCGCGACCTCCCGCTCGTCGAGACCCGCTGCGAGCAGTGATTGGCGGACCAGTACGTAGAAGAAGAGCGTCTCGCTCGGGACCAGCATCGAGCGCACCGCGAGGAGACGCTCCGCCAGCTCCGGCTGATCGAGGAGCGGGTCGGGGCCTTCCCCCTCGAGCCGGCGCTCCAGCTCCGCGCGGCGGACCGCCGAGCCTCGGCTCAGGAGCAGGACAACCAGCTCGAGATCGCGCGCCTTGAGCTGCCCGCGCGTGTTGGCCAGGATCATGACCAAACCCTCCAGTGCTGAATCGGCGCCGCGCCGCCCCTCCGGACCGAGCCTCGCGTTCGACCGGGTACTGACGTTCGCGCGCGCCCTGAGCGGCACACTCCGTCCTCATTCAGTTGTCGAACGACTCCTGCAGGAAGTCAAGGCAACCTTCGGGCCGTCCGCCGCCGCGGTCCTCCTTGTCGATGAGCAGGGTCACCCGGAGAGTGCTAACGGTGACACGGAGCACACCGACCTCGGCCCTCTCCTCAGGCAGGCGCTCCGGGAGGCCGGGCCGACGGCCTCCGTCACTCCGAGCGGCCACGGCGTGGCGTGGCCGCTGACGGGCCGCCGCTCGGTGCTTGGCGCATCGGGTGTACTGCTCAATCGGGAGCCGACCACGACGGACCTGAAGACCCTCGAAGGCCTCGTGGTCGTCGCGGCCGTGGCTCTGGAAGGGACGCTGCTCGTTCACGCGGCGGATCAGCGCCACCAGATCTGGGAAGACGCCGCCGATGCCGTCAGCCTCGCCATCTGCATCGTGGAGCGTTCGGGAAGAATTGAAGGCGGCAACCGCGCCTTCGTCGAGCTCGCGGGTTCACCGGCGGGTGGAGTGGCAGGGCATCGGTGGCAGGAACTGCTGCCGCCGGGCTGGCACGGGGGAATTTCCGCCGCGCTCGGAGGGGCGGTCTCCCAGGAGATTGACCTGCCGGGGCGGACGATCGCCGTCACCGCGTTCGATGCTGCGGGGCTCGGGGGCCGCATGGTTCTGCTCTTCGAGGACCAGACGGATCGGCGCCGCCTGCAGGACCGGCTGATTCAGTCCGAGAAGCTGACCGCCATCGGACAACTGATCGCCGGCGTCGCCCACGACCTCAACAATCCACTCACATCGGTTGTGGGGTTCGCCGACTTCCTCGCCGAGTCCTCCGATGCCCCACCGCGGATGCGGGAGCCTCTCCGGGTGATCCAACAGGAGGCGGAGCGGGCGTCCAAGATCGTGAAGAATCTGCTCAGCTTCGCCCGGCGCCAGGAGTCACGCCAGCCCGCCGGACTGCGCCCGATCCTGGACGCGACCATCGGTCTCTTCCGCAATCACCTCAATGCCGATGAAGTGACCCTCGAGACCGAGATCGAGGAAGTCCTCCCGGATCTCGACCTCAATCCGACCCAGATCCAGCAGGTCTTCGTCAACCTGATTCAGAACGCCGCTCAGGCGATCACCTCCGCCCAGCGGCCGGGCACCATCCGGCTCACCGCGCGCCGCTGGATGGATGGCGTGGCGGTGGAGGTGTCGGACGACGGCCCGGGCATGAGTCCAGAGGTGGCCTCGCGGGTGTTCGAGCCATTCTTCACAACCAAGCCCGAGGGAGTGGGGACCGGTCTGGGACTCTCCATCAGCCAGGGGATCGTGAAGGAGCACGGAGGCAGGATCACGCTCACCACCGCGCCGGGCCGCGGCGCAACCTTCACCGTAGAGCTGCCGGGACGGGTCGCTGCGGCCCGGGTCGCTCCCCAGCGGCCCGACCCGGGAGTGGCCCGACCGCTCTCGGTGCTGGTCGTGGATGACGAGCCGCACATCCTGCACTACATCCGGGCGACCCTCGAGGCCTGGGGCCATACCGTCGTGACGGCCGGGGATGGGGAGACGGCACTCGAGCAGGCGATGACCGGCAGGTTCGACCTCATCATCTCCGACCTGCGCATGCCCGGGACGGGTGGCCGGGAATTCTACGAGGAACTGCGGCGGCTCCGCCCGGAGCTGGCCCAGCGGGTGGCGTTCAGCACCGGCGACACGGTCCGCGGCGATACCCTGGACTTCCTGGAGCGACAGGGGCGCCCCTGCCTGCAGAAGCCCTTCAGCCTGGCGGAGCTCCGCGCCCTGCTACGCGACGCGGCGCACGTCTGAACATGCCGGGTGCCGCGGTGGTGCAGGTCTGCCGCGGCCGGGAGTGGCGGGGAGGAGAACGACAGGTCCGGCTGCTGGTCGAAACCCTGGCCTGGCGATCCGAGTTCCGGCAGCACGTGATCACCGGCCGGGACACAGCGCTCCACCGTTCACTCGCCGGCGGCGGCCCAGAGGTCCATGGTGTGCCGTGGCGATTGGCGCTCGACCCCCGCGCTTTGATTGCCCTGATCAGCGATCTCCGGCGGTTTCACGGCATGGGAGGGCAGCAAGTCCTGATTCACGCCCATGACAGTCATGCACTGGTGCTGGCCGCAGTGGCGGCGCGAGTGCTCCAGCTGCCACTCATCGCGACTCGCCGAAGCACCTCCCCTCCCGGCCGATTCTGGCGCCTGCCCGATCGGGTGATCGCCATCTCGAACGCGGTGGCAACGGCACTTCAGGCCGCCGGTATCCGCGAGGAGCGCATCTGCCGGATCCCCTCGGCAGTACCGGTGGCGCAACTCGCTCAGCTCCCCCCCGAGCGGCACCCAGGTCTCGTCGGTGAGCCGCCGGTCGTCGTTGCGGCCGGCGCACTCACTCCGGAGAAGGGCCATCGGACCCTGTTGGATGCCCTCCCCATGCTGCTCCAGCAGGTCCCCGAAGTGACCCTGGCGCTCGTGGGCGACGGACCCGAGGAAGCGGCATTGGAACGGCAAGCACACGCCCTCGGAATCGCTCACCGGGTGCAATTCCTCGGGCACCAGGAGTCCGCCCTGCCGTTCATCCGGGCCTCCCAGGTGCTGGCACAGCCCAGTGACCGTGAGGCCCTGGGCACCGCAGTCCTTGAGGCCATGGCGTTGGGAATTCCAGTGGTGGCGGCGTCCTCCGGAGGACTGGTGGAATTGTTAGGAAACGGCGCCGGCCTCCTGGTTCCGGCCGGGGATCCGGGCGCGCTGGCGGCCGCCCTCGCCCGCGCACTCACCGATCCACTCCTGCGGGGCGCGGTGGTGCACGAGGCCCGCGCGCGGGTCGCCGAATACGATGCACCCGGAGTGGCAGACCAGGTAGCACAGGTGTATCGTTCCGCGCTACAAAACTGCTGACGGCCATGCTCTATCTCTGCATTCCCAGCTACGACGAAGCCCCCACCGTGGGGCTTCTCTTATGGAAGATCCGCAGGACCTTCCAAGCCTTTCCCCGTGAATACGAGATCCTGCTCGCGGACGATGGATCCACCGACGCGACGCCGGACGTCCTCGAGCCCTACGCCAAGGCGCTGCCGCTCACGGTCGTGCGGCACGCGGATCGGCAGGGGTACGCCCGATCGGTCGAAGAGCTGCTCCGCCTCGCGGTGGAGCGCACCGACCGCCCCAAGCGGGATGCCGCCATCGTGATGCATGCCGATTTCGCCCACAGTCCGGAGTATCTGCCGGAGCTGGTCAAGCGGCTGGAGAGCGGCGCCGACGTCGTGGTGACGCGCGCCACACTTCAAGGAGAACCCCGCCGCTCGGCACGTCTCGTGCGCAGGTACGCCCGCTGGCTGCTGAGGGGCATCAAAGTGTCTGGAATAGAGGACATCGTCTCCGGGTTTGGCGCGTTTCGACTCATGAGCCTCCGGAACGCCATGCGGGCGCAGGAAGGTCCACTGCTCACGGCGGAGGGCTGGGCCGCGAGCGCCGAGCTGCTAGCCCGAGTAGCACGTCAGGCCCGGCGGATCGACACGGTGGACATCGTCGAGCGTCTCGACCTCCACCAGCGACCGAGCCGGATTGATCCCTGGCCTCTCGCCCAGGCGCTCTGGCGCGAAGGGGGACGGCTGCGAATCCGAGGCGATCGCCCGGTTGACCCGAGGCGGCAGGCGGGAAGGGGAGCGGAAGACCAGGAACTCGAGGAAGCAACCCGATGAGAGCAATCGCGGTAGCGGTGGCAGCAACCTTGATGGTGGCACGCCAGACTCCGGCGGCCCAGCCCGATTCGACCGGCTACCCGTTCAAGGTCGGGGAGCGGTTCCAGTACGCCGCCAAGCTCGGCATTCTTCGGCTGGGCACGGCCTGGATGAGCGTCAACGGCATCGACACGGTCCGTGGAAGTCAGTCGTTCGTATTCGAGTTCGGTCTCGACGCGTCGGCGCCATTCTACAAGAGCACCAACGTGATGCGGTCCTGGACCGGAACCGAGGACCTCATTTCGCGGCGCTTCCATCAGGACCTCGTGGAGAACGGGAAGCAGCGCAAGCGCTACTACGAGATCTTTCCCGACTCCCAGTCGTTCACTCAGGAGCAGAAGCCAGGCAGCAAGCCGTCGGTCGAGAGTCCGCTCGACGATGCCGCCTTCTTCTATTTCCTGCGGACGATCCCGCTCGAGGTCGGCAAGACCTACTCGTTCGACCGGTACTTCCGCAAGGAGCTCAACCCTGTCGTGATCAAGGTGGTGAAGCGCGAGGACATGAAGATGCCAGACGGATCCAAGGTGTCCTGCCTCGTGCTCAATCCGGTCGTCGGGGAAGATGGGGTGTTCGCCCCGCGCGCCGAAGCGCTCCTGTGGCTCACCAATGACGCGCAACGGGTCCCAGTGCAGATCCGCTCCAAGCTCCCCTTCGGGACGGTCACCCTGCAGATCGAGAAAATCGAACAGAAAGCGGACGGGCAGTGACCGGCTACCGCGAACCCGATCTCTCGCGGCTCAAGACCGTGGCGATCGGGGCGCGGGCCGACAAGATCGACCGGACGCTGTTCGCCCGGAGTCCGGGGGGCGATCGCAGCTTCCACGCTTTCCTGCAGAGCCTTCCGCAGCTTCTCGCGGCCGACCACCTTCGCACGGTGGCGGCCGCGATCGTTTCCGCCACCAGGAACCGCCGCGGAGTGCTGGTGCTCGCCGGTGGGCATGTGATCAAGACCGGCCTCGGCCCCTTATTGGTGGACTGGATCGACCGTGGCATCATCACCCATGTGGCGCTCAATGGCGGGGCCGCGATCCACGACTTTGAGATCGCCACGCACGGCTCGACCAGCGAAGATGTCGAACGGGGCCTGGCTGACGGCAGTTTCGGGATGGCCGCGGAGACGGGAGCGGCGATGAATGCCGCCGCCAGCTGGGCACATCACGCCGGGCGCGGGCTCGGTGAAGGACTGGCCGAAGCGCTCGCCCGCCAGGATAGATTGGCTGGCGCCGAGGTGTCCGTGCTGCTCGCCTGCCAGCGTCGGGCGATCCCGGTGACGGTGCACACCGCCATCGGGGCGGAGATCATCCACCAGCACCCAGCGGCGGACGGTGCCGCGCTCGGCGCGACCAGCCACCGCGACTTTCGCCGCCTCGCCGGCGCGATGCCCGACTTGCACGAGGGCGGCGTGGTCCTCAATCTAGGAAGCGCTGTGGTGCTCCCCGAGGTCTTCCTCAAGGCCTTGACCGTCGCCCGCAACCTCGACGAGGGACGGCCGACCGGATTTCTCGCAGCGGACTTCGACATGATCCGGCACTATCGCCCGCAGATGAATGTGGTCGAACGCCCGACCCGTACCGGCGGAACGGGGGTGCTCCTGACGGGGCATCACGAGATCCTGTTGCCCCTGCTCAGCTGGGCAGTGTGCGATGCGCTGGACCGCGGGTAGCACGGCGCTTCTTGCCCTGGCGACGGCCTGCAGCCGGCCCGCGCCGACGACGGGCGCAGTGGTGGCACTCCCGCCCGCCGCCGATCTCCTCGGGGAAATGGCGACCGCGGCACTCATAGCCGATGCCCGGCTCGAGGCGGCCGACTCCCTGTACACGCAGGACGCCGAGATCATCGCCGAGGGGCGGCGCCGTATGGAGCCGCCCCGGTTCGCCGGGATCGAGGCCGGGGGTCAGGTGATCGTGGGTTCGACCCGGGTGGACCTCAGTGGCAACTTCGGCTGGGCACTGGTGGAGTATCGCTGGCTGGCGGCCGATCAGAATCTGCTGCGAGAAGGGCGCGCGACCCTCGTGTTCGTCCGTGCGGCAGGTACCGGAGCATGGCGGATCACTCACGCGCACAGCTCATTGGTCCATTGACGGTTTCCGCGCTCGGAAATGTCAGGGCCGCGATTCACCGGTCCTGATCGGCGACTCGCGGCCCACTACCCGCCTCGGAGCGGGTGAGCTGCCTGGCCCTCAGGCGCTGGACGAAGGCTTGCCCGAAACCATCTCCTTGATCCGATCCGCGGTCGAGGGCGAGAACACCCGCAACACCAGATAGACCAGGAAACCGAGGAAGGCGAGCCAGAGCAGCTTGCCCAGCAGCGTCACCGCGATTCCGAACAAACCGAAGAACAGCTGCAGCGCGAACCACGCGACGATCGCGAGCAGGGCGAACCCAAAGAGGCTGCGGAACATGCTATTTTCCTCCACCGGATGGCTGTCTCGGGTGCCCGTACGGGGCACGTTTCAGAAAGTTTCGCGAAGACTCACGTGACGCAAGTCTATGATGTGATTGTAGTCGGCGGCGGCCCCGTCGGGGCTTCGTGTGCCCGGGAGCTGGCCGAGACCGGGCGCAAGGTGCTGCTCGTCGAGCGGGGCACCGAGCGGGGCGAGGGGTGGCGCGCCGCCGCCGGGATGCTCGCTGCCCAGGCGGGAGCCCGGCCCGACGACCCTCTCTTCGAGCTCGGCATTGCCGGCCGCGAGCGCTATGCGGAGCTGGCCCCGCACCTGCTGGAGCACACCGGAATCGACATCGGATTCTGGCAGGAGGGGATTTCCCGCCTCGCCGCGGACGACGATGACGCCTCGTTGCTGCGGTCCCAGGTGGGCTGGCAGCGCCAGCTGGGCCATCTCTGCGACTGGTTCGACGCCGGGGAGGTCAAGGCGCGCTGGCCGTGGATCGGGCCGAGCCACGGGGCCCTATGGGCCTCGCGCGACGCCGCGCTTCATCCCGAGCGCCTGGTGGCCGCCCTCGTCAAGGATGCAGAGCGGCTGGGTGCGACGGTGGTGCGGGACGAGATCCTCGGCATCGAGCGCCGTGGAGACAAGGTGACCGGGGTAACCGGGAGGGAGAGCTATAGCGGCGGCGACGTGATCATCGCCGCTGGGGCTTGGAGCCGCCAACTGAGCGGGCTCCCCCGCCCGCTGGCGGTCGAGCCCATTCGCGGGCAGATGGCCTCGCTCGCGTGGCCATCGGGCATCCCGCGGGCCATCGTGCTGGGTCGGGGCTGCTACGTGGCGGCGCGAGACGGCGAGGCCGTGGTCGGATCGACGATGGAGCATATCGGCTTCACTCCCGAGGTCACCGCTGCGGGGCTTGCCGAGATTTTCACCGGCGTCACGGCCCTCTTCCCCGCACTGGCGCGCGGCGAGGTGCTGCGGACCTGGGCCGGATTGCGGCCGGTCTCACCCGATGGCTTGCCGGTCGTGGGTCGCGAACCTCGCGTCACGGGACTCTGGTACGCCACCGGGCATGGCCGCGATGGGATCCTGCTGGCGGGAATCACCGGAGTCATCATCGCCAGGTTGCTCGCGGGCGAGAACGAGATCGAGCACCTCACGCCCCTCAGGCCCGAGCGATTCTGGGAGTGGTAGCCAAACCGGCCGACCCGAGGCCAGTTATCCCCCCAAGGGCTTCGACGACCGGAAGAGGCCGACGGCATCGTGCATCCGATGACTGGATGGCCGACAGCCAGGCCTAGTTGCGCGTAATAGAGGCAATGCAGGCGCAGCACGAGCCGAGGCCAGTCAAGTAAGATTCGCCAAGACGAGCAAATCCCTCCTCGTTTCCAAATTCCCGACCCCTGAGCGCCAATCTCCGCTTCTGCGCGCCCATGAAGGCTCGATCGAACCTCCGCGCGGACCGAACTCCGCACTGTCAGGCAGGGACCACCACGAGTCGCAACGAGGACCAACCCGGCAGGTCTCGGCTGGCAGACCGGTGGAGTAATTGTCACAATCGATCCGAAGCGGGCTCTCACGCGTAACACCAGAAGGTCGTCGTTGCACTGCCGGCTCTTGTGGTCCCTTCGCGCGGGCGTATAGACTCATGGAGCAGCGCCCAAGTACGACCACTCGCCAGTCCCAGGACGCATGACGGCACCCTGGTCCACGTCTCACGAGACCCCTCCGACCAGCCCACGCGATGCTGATCTGGTGTTACGGGTCGCGCGCGGAGACGAGCACGCCCTCGGCCAGCTGTATGACCGGTTTGGTGCCGTGCTGTACGCCGTGGCCTACCGGGTCGTGGGAGAGCCTGCGGATGCGGAAGAGGTGGTCATGGAGGCCTTCGCACAGGCGTGGCGCGAGGCTCCTCGATTCGATCCGGCCCGCGGCTCGGCGGCCGCGTGGCTCACCATGATGACCCGAAGCCGGGCCCTGGATCTGGCCCGCTCCCAGGCGCGCCGTTCCCGCATTACCGAGACCGCAGCCCGGGAGGAGACCAACGCCGCTCCCGCGATGAGCGGCGGCCTGCCAGCCCCCGGGGCGGTGCTCGAGGACGAGGAACGAGGGCGCGCTGTGAGCGCGGCACTCGCCGCGCTGTCCCCGCTGCAGCGGCAATCGATCGAACTGGCGTTCTACGAAGGATTGTCCCAGTCGGAAATCGCCGAGCGCTTGCAGGAACCGCTAGGGACCATCAAGACCCGCATTCGCCTCGGCATGCAGAAGCTGCGGGAAATGCTCCGGCCGTACTATTTCGAGGGGGCCGTGTGACCGACACCACGGGACCGGACCTGAGAGAGCTCGCCTCGGCGTACGCCCTCGGGGCCCTCAGCACCGAGGAGGCTACGGCGTTCGAGGCCTTCCTGGCCGCGAATCCA
>Ga0187779_10003049_pt1 | contig 10195 bp, 10 predicted proteins | sample 1015_Q2_SP10_10__FD_132435 | JGI IMG/M metagenome (GOLD analysis project Ga0187779, IMG submission 132435) | Tropical peat soil microbial communities from peatlands in Department of Meta, Colombia - 1015_Q2_SP10_10_MG | ecosystem: Environmental > Terrestrial > Soil > Wetlands > Peat | place...
CGTAAACAATAATGGCCGCAGCTACGGCTATGGCGATAAGTAACAGTGTTGCAATAACTGCTGAAACCGCCCTGTTATTGAAATGCCTTCCCATAATCCACATGCTAACATTTCACCTCCCCGAATTGTTCGCTAGCATAGGTACACTTCATGACACCGTCTATGGAAAGGCACATAGTTAAGAGCACAGACATACGCAAGCATACTCTAGTAATGAAGAATCAAAGATCGAGAAGGACGGAAGGATTACTGAACCGTCAAGAGGTCAATCTTTCTTGCGAGATTTCAAATACGAGAGGTGAAGTCGTGATTTTGGGTTCAAGAGTTGAATCGAGTACCCCCTCTAGGAATCCTGTTAGAAAACTGAGATTGCCGATGAATGGATTCTTGACGACTATGTAATCGTCCCGTAGAGTCAGGTCACCATAACCGAAAACTCGCAGGCGCTCGAGGGCTGTTGGCCAGTTTTCCCTCTGGTGCGGATCTATGTTGAGACTCGCCTGAATTGAAAGAGCCGTAACCTCACCAATCTTCCGAGCGGCGCGACGCCGGTCTCCTTCAGGAATTAGATCGATCATGAGTTGGATATCCTGTTGACTGAAGAACGCGGCTCGACTTATCCCGATGTAATACTCCCCGGGAAACTTCCAATCGTGGATAGCCATCGTGCGGTAGACGTCCACCATCTTCGCTATGAACGGCTTGATTCCCGGTTCTTTACCGTCTCGAATCAGATTTTCGAGATATTGCCGGTCTCTCTGGTCGAAGATTACGGTGGTCCGTTTACCCACCCGTGGTGCCTCTCGAACCATAGGCTTCACCCACATTATTATGCAATGTTATGTTCTTAAGCATATTGTGATGCTTACAGGCATCTAATGTCTAGCAAGTCAGAAGGACGTCTAGCACGTTACTGCTCCGCAGCTCTAACGATTGGTGCTAATGAGCAAGGGCAGTGAGTCCTAGACGCTTTAGGACATTTGCGTCTGCTCTGTTTATTCCCACAATAGTGACCGCGATCAAAATAGCTAGTCCCACTATTCTCCCTTGGTATCCCAGGAAGATAGCAACGTCACCGAAATCGAGTCGTGCGAGTATAAACCCTATCTGTTCGACCAATAAGAAGCTAAAAGCCACAGCTACAACTCCTTGACCGGGCCTTCTGGTGAAACTCCAATCGCGCTCAGTCTCATATAGTAAGTAAAGCGTACACAGAGCCATTACAATCCGCAACGGTAATTCCAACGTGTAAACGGCCTCCCCTGTCGTCGGATCCGATAGAAGTACAAGCATTACTGCAGCGATCGTGATTAAGGCTGGAATTGCGATTTCAAGGATAATGGATTCACCGAGTATCCTGAGCCTGGTCTTCCGAGCGTACGTTAGTGAGATGAAGAGAAGGCCGTATGTTTGAGTGAGTATCGAGATGACTCCCGTTACTAAACTGATAGATGGGGAATTCGTGCCGACGGTCAGATAGGCAATCCCTGTTATGAATCCAACTGCAATCAATGCGAAACCAGCCGGAATACCCAACAAGTATTGAATACCGGAGGATTTGCATGGCTTAATGGTGGAATATGCCAATGTCAAGGCAGCGATTGCGGAGATGACCTCGGCTCCAAGTTCAAGCTCAGAACCCATAATACGAATTACCTCCAGTATGCTTACATGTCAAGCATCTTATGGTAGTTGCGTTCATTGAAGTATATCGATTACCCATTCGCAGTCGCTCTCGGTTGCTGCTTTGTAGGAGCCATTATGGGAGTATTCTTGCTAATGGTCTTTCCCCCTTTGCAGGGAATAATGATTATTCTCATAAGGGCAAGGGTGATTACGCCGGTGCAGAGCATAAGTCGGTTCGGAAACGGCGCCTTAATCCTGCTTGTCTTTCTCAATAATTCAATACCTGCTCTGCTTTCTTTCGCGTATCCGTTCATCATAGTAAAGCTGAATTGGACACCGCCTTTGAGTACAAGCAGAAGGCGCTTTCTTCTCAATTCTTACACATTGCTCTGTGCGTTTCTAGTGGGATTCTTCGGTTTAGGAGTGACCTTGTCGACAGGTTGGATGCTTGGGGGACGAGCGCTACTGCTTAACCTTCTGGGTGGGGCGTGGGTTCACGGGCCAATTGAAATTATCGCCATCCTCCTCTGCGTTTCTGAACCACTTAGACTAGCAAAGCGGGAGATTCAAGATGATATAGAGCTGAATCTCATGCGTGATAGGAAGCTGCTCGTGATCTGTCTATTGCTGCTTTTCCTATCTGCGGGAATAGAGGTCGTCACCGGAGTCTAGTGATCTCTCCACAGAAAAAACGAAAACGGGGCTACTACGTGCACGAAGATTGAGGCAACTGCGTGTAGACGAAGACGAATAGGTCTCCGTAAAATTGCATAACTGGTAGGTACTGTTTGCTGGGCCAACTTGACGGTTGGAGCAATGTTCCTTTCACGTGTAAGCATGTGCCTTCCTCCAGTTGTAGTTGTGATGCGCTGCTACAGAGATCGACCCAGCCGGTCACAGTGGTTAGCCCATTCCGTGTCGTTCCGCAATAGAACACGAGACGGACCGTTCTATTTCCATTGCTTAGAAAGAAGACGGTCTCATTAGCCGCAAAGCAGGGCGGAAACGCGGAATTACAGATTGGTTCAACCTGAGCTACTTGGTAAATGCCGGTGTAATTGACCGCGAGTGATCCTTGATAAGTAATTGTTGGCGAACGTGAGTAAACACCGTCAATGAAGCCCGGAACGATCCCTCCAATAATCGCTGATGCCATCAAGCCGGCTGCTGCAGCTAAGACAAGCAGGACTGCAACCGGGTTTAGTGTTCTTGATTTCTGCTTCATCGTTAAACTTCTTCCAGCGTACCTAATGCATCGCCTGTCCTCATGAAAACCGGATTTGTAGGTGTCGCAGTTGTTGGCAGACTTATTCAGCTTTGTGATGCAGCTACTGGGCGTTTAATTTAGAACCAATAGATTCTAAACCGCAATTCGGGACATCCATTGGGGTGACGGACCGACGAAACAAGTTGGGAGTCGAGTTAGGAAGAGTCCGGTGCGATTCGAAGCTCTTCAGGCCGATGGAGTTGCGTTAGGGAAGATTGTCAACGACATGCGAGAATGCGGAGGGAAGCTTACTCCGATGTCCGTTTGGATTACTCTTGACACGAAGACTCCATACGGAAGAGCTAGCAAAGAATTGGTTGATAGTTACCTTACGCAGGCCGTTCTGGAGAAAAAAATGTCCGATCTGGCTAAGATGCTTCCACTATTGATTGGCTTCGGTCAACAGGCTGTGGACGAGCGAGCAATCAAGATCTACGGAGAACTGTTCGCCAAGTCCGATCCTCTTGGGTTGTGGAGGACAAACGTGGAGGACACTAGCTCAGCATTGATCGCAGATTTGTGGTCAATCATGGATATTGATCTGATTTGGGCCTTTGTGCCGAAGAAGAAATCCGTCACACGAATATTGGAGGTGGGGGGAGGGTATGGAAGACTAGCAGAGGCTATGCTAAACGTCTTTGGCTCAAGTGTTCGCTACGTGTTAGTGGACGCAGTACCCGGAAGCCTCTATTACGCAGAAAAATATTTGAAGCGAGCCTGTCCGGATGTGCGGATTGGATCGTACTACGATGATGATCCCTTTGACCTCGAAAAATACGAATGTTATATCGCGCCGTCATGGCACTTCAAATCTCTGAATACTTCCCTTTACGACGTCTGCGTCAATATCGAGAGCTTCCAAGAAATGTTGCAGGAACACGTGGACTTCTACTTGGCATTATTTGATGACGTGACAGTCGATGGAGCCCTGATATATCTCTCCAACGCTCATGACTATTTCTTTAAAGGCAGTTGGAACTATCCTCCACACTGGCGCAAATTGCTATGCGTGAACACGCCTAGGTCGTGGAGTACGTATCACCCGACTGAGGTATTCGTCAAGGGGGAACAGGACTATTCACTCCAAAATACGGTGCACGATGAACTATACAAGTACGGAGTCGAACATCCTGCGCTCGGAGAGAAAGATCTGGTAATTTCTCTTTTCAAGCGTCTTCTAAATCGAGGAAATGCGCAATTGCGCAAACTACAATGACCTGTATTAAGTCAGCGAAGCGTGGCCTGCAGCTCATTCTCAAGAATAATTCGAATCTTGCGTGCGGCTCTACCGTCGCCAAACACGTTTGAATGATGCTTCGTGCGTATATCTGAGGATGCCGCTTGCGCGATTAGCGGCAGCATGGTTTTGATGTTAGCAAGTCGATTTGAGTTACCGACGAGGGTTTCTGGCCATTCAGTTGTATTACGCAGGGTAACGCATGGCACACTAAGCTGGAATGCTTCCTTCTGCATGCCGCCGGAATCTGTCAGCAGACATCTGGCATGTTTCAGAAGCGCCAGGGCCTCAACGTACCCTTGTGGGTTAATTAGGCGCACTTGTTTGCTGCTTTTCCCAAAGTGGAGTGATTTCAATCGTAGTTGCGTTCTGGGATGGACCGGAAAAAGTACAGTAATCTTCTTGCCGATTTTCTCTAAATTACGCATGATCCTAAATAGTTTCACTGGGTCGTCAACATTCGATGGACGATGTAGGGTTACCATCAAGTAGCTTCGGTCGTCCAAGTCTAGGCTTCTGAGCACAGTTTTCTCCTTTCGTGCGACAGCAGGGAGCGTGAGACGTAACGCATCGACCATAGTGTCCCCTGTAAGTCGAGTATACTTGGCTAGCCCTTCAGCAGCGAGATTGCTTACGGATGTTCGCGTAGGTGCAAAGAGGAGTGAACTACAATGGTCCGTCAGTATCCTATTAACCTCCTCGGGCATACTAATATCCCCAGATCTCAATCCTGCTTCAAGATGCGCAACACGCACACCCGAACACTTGGCAGCCGCAAGAGCTGCACCCAGCGTCGTATTCGTATCACCTGGCACTATGACAACATCAGGTCTCATCCTGATCATGAGCTGTTCCAAAGGCAGAAGCAACGCGGCTATTTGAGAAGCATGACTCCCTGAACCTATTCGCAAATTCAGCTTCGGATGTGGAAGTTTCAGCTGAGAAAAGAAGACCTCGGACATCTCAGGATCATAATGTTGTCCGCTGTGAACGATGGTCAGAGAGATTGAGCTTTCTGTAGAGAGTATCTCCCGTATGAGAGGTGCGGATTTGATGAATTGAGGTCGTGCTCCTAGAATAAAGAACGCAGTAACGCGATGCATCTGAGAAGAACACTCGTGCCCATCTGAAGTGAGGTTCCAATATATGATTGATGTTAGGCCACAAACATCCCCTATAATTGAGCCTTGGTAGTGCACGATCTAGAGAGTGTGAGAAAGGAAGTTTACAAATATGTCCTGAGTCTCGTTGCACATTGGGCTAGGTCAAAAATGCTGCTTCTCGCGACGATCATGCTATTTCTTCCAGGGCTCTCTTGGATTCTATGTTCAGGCATGAGCAGACGTTTTGGAGCTCTTGAAAAGATAGCTCTCTCGGTAATAATCAGTATCATTTTTGATAGCTTATTTACGGCTGTCTTAGCATTGGTGACTTCCAACTACGTAGTTGATTCGACGATTGGTACTCTGACAATTTCCTTCGTTCTGCTATCCATCTGGGCACTTTGCAATAGACGATCGATTAAATCATTTATTCCACATTTTAGGTTCGACCGTATGACTCTCCCGCTGGCAACGACTGTGACTGTGTACGGTGTGATACTGCTTTTCCTCGGCTGGTCCACCCCGATTTATCCGGGCACTGACGCCGCTGACCCCGTCATTCACGCGCAGTTTGTCGAAGTCATAATCAAAGGCTCCGGCAAGGAGCTTTTGACTCAAACATCCACCCCAATCGGCTTGCATTTCGCAAGCGCTCTTCTAGCATATCTTCTAGACTTTAACGGTCTCACTGCCATGCGTATCTTGCTGGCAGTATCGCTAATTGATTTTATCGTATTGACCTACTTTTGCGCACGCACGCTACTAGGCGAAACGGGTGCCAGTTTTACAACTTTGGTGGCAGGTTTTGTAATTCCAGTCAGTGCGATGCACTTCATTCAAATTGGAACCTTTCCAAACATGCTGTCAGATACGATTGTACTTGCGGCACTTTGGCTGACCTTTGAATATGTCAAGCAGCCGAACCGTGCTGTTGGACTGACTTTGTCTTTTCTGGCAGTTGGTGGATTGTTTGTGCATTCGACTTTTCTGCTCTTCCTAGTGTCACTATGGATCGCTTTCCCGGCCTTCATGATTCATTTCAGGGTCTACGTGGGAAACTATCTGAAAGCGCTTCTTTTCACATCAGGAGGCTTGCTTTCGCTGACAATTCTGTTGGGGTCCTTCCTGTTTGCGGACGTTCAGAGAGTATTATTCGGCTCCTACGGGGTGGGCTCGGCAGCACCTACAACTCCATTAACTCTAGGCTTGCAAGTTATAGTTTGGAATTATGTTACATTTGCCGGCCCTGTAGCGCCCTTGTTGATTGCTGCCAGTGTCATCTTCGTATTGCTGAAGAGAAGAAATTCAATTGGTATAATCTTTGTTTGCATATGGCTTGGAGTATTGATAATTGCAATGTTTTTGTCCACTGAAAGTTGGAGGTTCATTCTGTTATCCATGGTTCCGGGGAGCTTCCTGATAGGGGACCTGTTAAGCGCATTGAGTAGGTTGTCTGGTGAAATTTCACAGAATGGAAATATCTTCAGACCTCTTAAGGTGATCCCACCACTTCTCCTCCTTATTCTAATCATGTCTGGAAGTTTCATCCCTTTGTTTCATCGCATCTACAGTCCTACAGAAAGATCGATACAACTCGAGGTATTCTCCTCGATGTCATGGCTACAACAAAACGATAAGAATTACAGCGTTGCCAGTGTGAGTTTATCCTTAAGCTATCGATATTTGCAGCCGCTGACTGGCATCAGTTACTTGGGTGACTATGCCGAGAACGCTCATTCGATAATCGCGCGTTCTGCAAACATGGGCTTCAGATATGTTGCAGTCGCGATTCAAAGTCCTCAATTTCCCACGTTCGAGTTCAGTAGCAGTGTGCAAGAGAAATATCAAAACAGTATTGTGGCAATATTCTTCATAGAGTCATAACACGTCTTAACCTTGCAGGAAGATGCCGTCTTCAGTGATTAGCATTAACTCATCATTCGCTCGAACGCATTCGGTCCGGAGTGGTTAAAATATGATTATCGAGTTGAATGTTCTTGTAGTATCGCTCGCGTTACTGACCTTCGCATTCGTAGCAACCTATCTGATCATGCCGTGGCTTACGGTTGCATTGAAAAAAGCGAGGATAACTGGAAAGGATTTGCATAAGCTAGAAACACCAGACGTGCCGAACATGGGCGGAATCGGAATTTTCGTTGGTTTTGCCGCCTCGATGACTCTCTCTGCTCTCCTCGGGCTTGATTATCGCCTGCTCTTTGCCATCTTCCTGTCGGGAACTTTAGCCCTGCTCGCCGGGCTAATTGATGATCTCTTTAAACTGAGCAAGATAGCGCTCATCATGACCACTTTCTTGGTTGCAATGCCCGTCGTCGCTTTCCAAGCCGGATCCACTGAAGTCTACATGACCCCTGTTGGGCCTTTAAATCTGAACTGGGTTTTTTGGTGCCTGGTCCCATTTGCATTTGCCTTCCTCATGAATGGGGTCAACATCTATGCAGGCTTCAACGGACTTGAGGCAGGGATAGGTGTCATATCCACCTTGTCTTTGGGCATTTGCGCCCTTTTCTACGGATCAATTGAATCCACACTGGCCCTATTCGCTTTGAGTGGTGCACTATTGGCGTTTCTAAGGTGGAATTGGTTTCCAGCGCGAGTATTCATCGGCGGATCAGGAACCTGTCTCTTAGGCGCTGTCCTTGCAAGCAGCATTATAGCAGGCTCGATAAAAGTGGTCGGTGTTATTGCTTTACTGCCATACGTTATCAACTTCATTCTACGTGCCATTGATCACTTTACCTGGACTGTGGGAGATACTCTGCCCAATAGCATGGTAATTTCGAATAAACGGAATGCTCTATGGGCATTGTTCATGTATAAATCCGCTGTACGTGAGGAGCATGTAGTAGCATTCTGTTTGTTGCTTCAAGCCATTTTCGGACTCGCAGCTGTAGCATTCGCGTACTATCAGAACTTCGTTGTTCCTTAGACTTCGGGGGATTGTTCAGAAGGGTTCGAGTAGTCGCAGCAAACTGCTACACCACGAGGAATGAGAACCCTTTGAGAATATGCATGATCGTCAGCAATGATATGCTACATGATTCGAGAGTTGATCGCCATGCGGAAGCATTAGGTGCGCTTGGTCATGATGTCACCGTCATTTGTTACGCTTCCGCCTTGAATCAAGTTCAGTTTGAGCGTAAGAAGCACTATGACATTATGCGGATTCGTTCCCAGCGCGCACTAATTGCACGCAAACTGTTTCACACGAAGACAAATGACGGTATCACCTCAAGACTCCAAAATGCTGGGAGAATTGCTTCTCTCGTAATCTCCGCGAGAATTTCGCTTTATTTTTTGATGCTGCGCGCGAGAGTCGATGTTTGCTATTGTAATGATTTGGATACTCTCGACGTTGGGATTGTGATGAAACTTGTGGGTAGGCGTGTAGTTTATGATAGCCACGAGCTTTACGTGGACATGTTGCCTATCGGAGTCAGGAGAAGGATTTACGAACTGTTCGAGAGAGCGTTTGTTAACTTTGCCGACGTTATTATCACTGTCAATCCGAATATAGCGTCGGAGTTGCGCCGTAGATATAACATTAAGAAACGAGTCCATGTCGTGCTAAATTGTCCCGATGTGCCTACTCGCCAATCGGTTTCTCAATCTTTCAAGGAACAGGTGACGGTCCTTTATCATGGAAGACTGGATGAGGATCGTGGATTAGAGAATTTGGTTGCCGCGTCCAAGATGTTTGAAGCCGATGTTAGATTGGTGATCCGCGGAGAAGGGAAGTTGGAGAAGAGGTTACGGCAGCTAGCTACCGGGTCAGCTAACGTCCATTTTGAGTTGAGTGTCCCCTTGCATCGGATCGTTCAGGCTGCCAGCGAGGCTGACATTGGCATAATTCCTTATGTCGCAACGAATCTCAATCAACTTTACTGTTCGCCAAACAAGTTATTTGAATACATACAGGGCGGTCTAGCGCTCGTAACGAGCAACTTGCCATTCCTTCAGAAGATTGTCAAGGAGAACGAGATCGGCGATGTCTTTAATGCCCTAGATCCGTTTGACATTGCTCGAAAAGTGAACTCCGTTTCTAGGAGAGAGAATCTATTCAGCTTCAGGCGAAATGTTTTTCGAATTCGTGAACATTATTCGTGGGCTGCAGAAAAGAGAAAGTTGTACGCAGCCTTCAATGAGCTTCTTTGATATGCTCATGTCCTCTCAGCGAAGAACTCGCGATACCATAGTTCAAGATTCAACGTGCGCCAAATCAGATTAATCTGACTATCTTTAAGAGAAGGCATCTCAAGAAATTTCTTCACGATCTCAGCATCATAGAACTTCGTTGCTAGCAGTTTCGTCCTGAAGAATTCTCTGAGTGTATCTCGTAAGTCATGAGTAATCCACTGTCTCTCCGGAGTTTCGAATCCTATTTTGCTCCGGCGAAGGCGGATTTTATCCGGCAGGATGCCTTTCATAGATTCTCGGAAGATATGTTTGGTCCATCCTTTTCGTAGCTTACGATCTAATGGTAGAGATGCGGCGTATTCGAAAAATGTGCGATCAAGAAATGGGACTCGCGCCTCGATACTATGCCACATTGAACTCTTATCCTCATATCGAAGCAGTGCAGGTAAACTTGTGCTGGTTACCAGCCTCTCCAGGACGTTTACCAGATCTCCTCGCGAGAATCGATCGTTCCTTGCCTTTCTCGTTTTGCAGGAGGAACGGTCCTGATTTTTCCTAAGCGCATTGGTCAAATAGGCGATTGCAAAGCGATAAGTCAAATCGATGCTCAGTAGACCCTCAACAAGGAGTTTGCGATATCGCCTATTACGCTTGAGCGTAACGAGATAGTCAAGGTAGTAAGGAACATAGCCGCAAAAAAGTTCATCTCCGCCTTGGCCGTCCAGCAGTACAGTGATTCCACGCTCTGCGGCCTTCTTCATTACCCGCCATTGAGCGTAGATGCTTGTACTTATGAAAGGCTCTTCC
>Ga0187779_10003050_pt1 | contig 10195 bp, 4 predicted proteins | sample 1015_Q2_SP10_10__FD_132435 | JGI IMG/M metagenome (GOLD analysis project Ga0187779, IMG submission 132435) | Tropical peat soil microbial communities from peatlands in Department of Meta, Colombia - 1015_Q2_SP10_10_MG | ecosystem: Environmental > Terrestrial > Soil > Wetlands > Peat | place...
GAGCTGTTCGCTTCCACCGTGCCACAGCCACACGCTGTTGTCCTGAGAGCCGGGGCTGTACGTTTGCACATTGAGAACGACGGATCCCCTGTTGTTCAGCCCTCCGACGGTGCTGCCGGGAGCGGGGAGCACGCCGAGATCCGTGATCATGTACGCGCCCGGGCGCGGCTGCGAAGAGATGCTCAGCGTGTAGCTCCCGCTTGAAACGGTGCCGCCCTGGCTCAGCACGATGATAAATATCGAGTCGGGAATGGCGGTGGGGGAGAGTGTGATCGTGGCGGGAAACTGCTGCTCCGATGAGTAGCCTCCGCCTCCGGCGAACACGACCAGCTGGATGCTCTGGGAGGCGACGGGGTCGTTTGAAGTGAAACTCACCGTCAGCAGCTGTGTGCAATCGGGCAGCATCGAGGGCGCAATCTGGTAGTAGGATGACGCCCGGCGGGGAAGAGTTCCTCCGATCGTGGTGTCGTGTGTGATCACGGTGCGTCCGATGGGAGGGTAGTTGCCCCCGTCGCGGTACCGCAGCGGGGGATCGATCAACGAAGCATTGGCGGCCGTGAAATCGTGAAAGACAATTCCGAAGGTCGAACCGGAACTTGCCAGCGCGTCGCCGACCTCCTGGAAACTGTAGTCGGCGTGAATGTTATCGTACGCGAGTGTACGCTCAAGAACCTGCCGCACCGTTGTCGTTCCCCCGGCAGTATTTTCGGAGATATCCTCGAAGAAAATCCAGCTTCCGTACCAGTGATCGAATCCATAGAGCAGCGTGTCCGCTGTATAGTCGCTCGCATCAAGCGGATATTCTGGGTGAGCGAACCAGCTTGGGAGATACGCGTAGTTCTCCTTGATGCTGCCATAGACCTGACCCTCGCACCATGTGGCCGTCGCCTCCGCCAGCCAGTCTGCCTCGTTACCGTCATAGCCAGCTTGGACACCGTGGTAGAACTCGTGTGCAGCCGTGACTTTGAGGGCCTCAACCGGTGTTTCGCCCGGTGCTCCAAAGCCCGAATAGTTGTTTCTGAGGACGAGATATGAGGTGTATGCGTTGGTTTCCACGACAGAGCCGGAGTTCGGGTTGTCGCCGATGCGCACGTCTTCCTGGTTGTAGCCGTAAAGATCGGGTTCCAAATCAAAGATGTATACATCGTACCGATTATCTCCCCCAGCGCTCCCGTCAGGCGGAGGCGCGGTGTAGCCCAGGTTCCCGATTTCAACGCTCCAGACATACTCCATAACGGAGAGGACTGTATCGATATAGTCCGGGGTTCCATTGCCATCGGCATCCGTCGGCGGGACGGCATTACGATCTCCCGGCGCCGTCGAATAGTGGATGACGAAGTGTGCTGACGAGCGGGTCGAATCCAGCCCCGGGGGACGCGCGAGTGTTCCCTGAGGAGTAAATCCGAGGCTCATCATGGATCTCCTCGTGTTCTCGGAGAGGGATGCCCAGTGGCGGGAGATTTCAGCGAGTACCCAGGTGCCGCATTTTTCTTTTCCACCCATGAGGTACGGGAGCGGCAATCTGTCGTGCGCAAGCAGCGCATATGCCTGCAACAGCGCCCATTCGTCCCGGCTGAGAGATCCGTCTGCAAGTGCGTGATTGATGAGCGCGAATGAGGATGGCCGTTCTGGCCGTAGCGCTCCCCAGGTTTGCGGTGAGAATCCGCCTGCAAATGCAGGTTGTAGGGAAAGAAGTGCAGTCGACAGCAAAAGCAAGACACGGTTGATCCGCATGGTCACCTCCCCGGGAGCATTTTTCGTTTTGAAGTGAATAAACTGGCGCGACGCCTTGTGACATCGAGGCTCGAGGCAACACACAACGAAGGTCGGTCGCTGACTTGAAGTTTTTCACGAGATGGGGAGATGACGCGGGCAGCGGATTTGTTCTTACCGAGAGCAAGACGATGATGGTTAACGCTGCGGGAGAGCGGCATATTCATCTCCGGTCAATGGGCAGGGAAAGAACGTGGGGAAAAACTACGATCTCGAAAGCAAACCGGCAATCGCATAAACGGACGGAAGTGCACCACCGGGAACGATCCCTTGGAAGCTCGAACCGCATAAATATGCGGGGGAAGGCAGGCAGGTTGTCCCTGGGGCGCTATAGCAGGCGGTTTTTCAAAGCTTTTGCGACAGCTTCGGACTTTGAATGGACATGCAGCTTTTCGTAGATGCTCCGGATGTGAAACCGGACAGTGTGGATGCTGATGAAGAGGTGATCGGCGGTCGTTTTGTAGCTGTTACCTTTGACAAGCTCCTGGAGGATCTGCTCTTCCCGATCAGTGAGAGGCGCACCTCCACCTGTGCGGGGGGCCAAGGCTCGGAATGCGTTAAACACCTTGACGGCAATGTCCGCCGACATTGTTGCACCGCCCGCGTGTACATCTCGAATTGCATCGAGGATTTTCCCTGGAGGCTCTTTTTTCAGGATATAGCCGCTTGCGCCGGAGAGCAGCGAGCGGAAGATCCTCTCGTCATCCCTGTAAATGGTGAGCATCACAATGGCGGTCGAGGGGAATCGCTGCTTGAAGTGCGCCGCACCTTCGTCCCCCTTTATCCCCGGCAGCCCGATGTCAGAAAGCAGGACATCGGGAGGTGACTTCAACTGGGCGAGTGCCTCCTCGTACGACACAAATGCCCCCACACAGCTGAACCCTTCCGTCTGGTTAAGGATGTACGAAAGTCCCTGGCGGACTTCCTCCTCGTCCTCTATCAAGGCGACACGTATGTTTGTCGGATCACCCATAGTCCTGAATGTAAAGGAAAGACGCAGTCGTCACAACTGCATATTCAGACGGTTTTGACCTCCATTCGGATCTGCGTTCCTCCTGCTTTGGCCGTTGCAATCGAAAATTGCAGACTTACCCGCCTTCCGCGCTCCCGGACACTGCTCAGCCCGTGTCCCTTTCCATCAGCGCCGTCCGCTATCCCGATGCCGTCGTCGAGCAGCTCCAATAGCGCCCCCCGGGGCGTCGGGCTCACACGGAATCTCGCCCGAGAGGCGCGCGAGTGTTTAACGATGTTGTGAATCCCTTCTTTGAAGACAAGGTAAATGTCCCGTTTCGCCTCGGGCGTCAGCCGTGTAGAATCGTACGAACCCGCGAGGTCTGTCTCGAATTCAATGCCTTTCCCCCCACACATCTCTTCGCCGAATTGGGAAATTCGCCGAATTACACCCTGGAGGTCGTCATGCCGCGGGTCCACTGTCCAGACGATGTCGCTTAACGATTCGATGAGGTCTCGCGAAGTCTCTCCGATAGAGGCGAGATAACCGTGCAGGGTTGCCAGATCCGTTCCGCCCCGGTGAACGGCGACATCCGTCATTACCGAGATGCGGGTGAGACTCGAACCGATGTCATCATGGAGATCCATAGCGATCCTGCTTCTCGTCCGTTCCAGTTCGAGCATCTTCGAAAGCCGGTACCGGTAAAAGGCATACGCCGCTCCGACGAACCCCGCGAAGACGGTCGCGATGAACCACCAACGTGCCCATACGGGGGGGAGGATCATGAACGAGAATACGGCCGGGTTGTCATTCCAGACGCCCTCCCCGCTCCTTCCCAGGACTTCGAAGATGTACTCCCCGGGAGGAAGATGTGTGTATCGCACTTCGCGGGCACGTTCTGGCTGCGACCATTCCCTGTCGAAACCGTCAAGCCGGTAGCGATACCTCACAAGTCTCTCGTCCGAGTAGCTCAGAGCCGTGAATCTGAATGTGATGACGGCGGGATTGGGCGGAAGCGTGACAGCAGACAGAGGGGAGACGTGCCGGGCGTCGACCTGTACGTCCGTGAGATAGAGCGGAGGAGGAGGGGTGCTTCCCAAATATTGCACCGGTCGGAGTTTCTTGACGCCGGGGTAGGCGCTCACCCAGAGCGAGCCCTCGCGGTCTGTCAGAAGACCGTGCATGCTGATCTCTCCAAATCCCTGGTCGTACCCCAGGTTTCTGTACCCCCTCCCGTCGAAGCAGGTCAATCCGGATGATGTCCCGATCCAGATCTCTCCGAGCGAATCCTCCGCAAGCGCGAATATGCGGTTCCCCGCAAGACCATCCCCGCTAGTGAATCGAGTGATGCCTCTTTGGTCTCTCCGAATCACGCCTTCTCCGTCGGTGCCGAACCAGAGGCTACCGTGCGAATCGGCGAGGACGGCGTAGACCATCCGGCCGGACGTTTCGCGCTCAACGTCGGGTTCAGGCACCTGCACGAGCGTACTCTCCCTCACGCACAGCGCCCTTCCTCCATTGCTGGTTCCAGCCCAGATCGTGTCACCCGGACCTCTCTTCAGATCAAATACCACACTGCCGGCCAAGGCGGCGCTTGCCGCGCGGAACCGGCCGCCATTGTCAAGTAGCGCGGCGCCGGATGACGTTCCTGCGACGATTCCGTATCCCTGCATTGGCTCGAGCGCGTTGACGTCGTGAAGGAGCGCGCCGCGGGGCGCGGCGAGTACATGCTGCTCCCGAATTGAAAGAAGCTCGATGCCTGTCCTCCAAAAGGCCAGCCACACCTGACGATGACCAAAAGGAAGCACCGATGTGATTGTCCTGCTGTAGGGTGCGAATGCTCCCCCCAAGTGAACTGAACGTCCCCCCACCTCCAGGTACAGGCCGTTATTCCTTGAGCCGAAGTACACGGCGCCCCGGTCATCACATGCGATAGGGCCAATCCCGGCGTTGGCGAGAGCACGCTCTCCGGCGAAGCGGAGCATTTTGGCACTCCTGATCAACCGACGGAGCCCAGGGGGACTTGCGAACCAGAGATTCCCTTCTCGATCAATTTTCATGTCGTAGACGACGTCGTCGCCAAAGGAGGATTCCTTCTCGAACCTGTACGTTCCACTTCTCTCCACGCATCGGTAGAGACCGTTCATCGCCCCCACGAAAAACGTCCCGTCGAGGTCCTCACAAAAACACCAGACACCCTTCTCGGGGAGTCCGTCGCGCTGAGTGAACCGGCGGAGCCTTCCTCGAGAGATCCGGAACGCCCCGTGAAAGCTTCCGAGCCAAAGCGAGCCGTCGTGCGCCACATAAAAGGAATGAGGGCGCACCTGCCATAATTTGGAGGTAGTCGATGTCCTATAGAGCGGGATGATTTTCCCTCCTTCAATCATGAAAAGCCCGCGGCTCGCCGCAAAGATTATCCTGTCGCCCGTGTACGCGTGTACCATCATCAGCGACGAATCTGGGATCGTCGTGACAACCCATGACTTGCGTCCAGGATCAGTGAAGTGTATGCGCTCGAGTCCGGCGCTCGTAGCCGCCCAAAAATCCCCCGCAGAATCCTCCGCAACCTGCGCGACCTGCACTCCCATGAGCCCGTTTGTACAGTCGATCGTCACGCTGTCTTCGATTCTGGCAATCCCGCCGCGGGCAAAACCCGAGTAGGCAAGCCAGTGCGCACCTGTATGGTCCTCGAGTATCGAGCGGCCGAATATTCCCTGAATCTCCCGGGCGGGCCCGAAGCTCTGGAATTCACTGCCGTCGTATCGGGTCAACCCGGCCTGTGTCCCACACCAGATGTAACCCCGCCGGTCCTGTTCGATGGGTGCAACCCGGCTGTCGGGGAGCCCGTCGCGCGTAGTGAAGTTCTTCAGAATGAGTGTCTGGCAGCGGAGCAGACTGGTGGGGGCGTGAACGAAAACCACAAGCAGAGCGCCGAGAATGAGCAAAAACGGTCTCATGATCCCTTGAATCTATAGTCGGTCCGGCCTAATGTCAAACTCCGCAGCAACCCGCAAATCGCGCTGGACGGGAACTTCGCAGCGGGAAAAGTGTTACGCCTGGATGAGCAGGTGGTGCCAGGAAGATTTTACGTATTGGCACCAGGCCTCGTCCACGAAGCACACACGGTATGCCACTGAAGCTCAAACACAGCGATAAATACCTGACTCGGCCTGTCGTGAGGGCTTAGCCGAGGGCCGCACCATTTACGCTTACAACGAAGCAATAGCCCTGGCCCGTCAAGAGGGAGATAATGGCACCGTCGCCAATACTCAAAACCAGAAGCAAATGAAGAACGACCGCAATCCGCCCCGGGGAGTATGATCTCCGGGCTTTTCGATTGACGCGCATAAGGAGCAGTCGAGCGGGTTCGGAATAATGCCTGTGGAGTCCTGTTGCCAACAAAGCGCGCTCCCTGGACTGTACGGAAGGAACATCGAAAAGCGGCCCCAGGCCGCCGACCCTTTTACCGTCTTTAGGGCCAATTGTCCCCGGATATGGTCTTTGGCATTGTTGTTCCTTTTGAGTGTAACTTTCCCTATCAGCTTTGGACGGAAGTGCCCGACGATGCGTGTATACTCAAGAACGACACGGTCTGCGATCCCGAGGATGTGCGCGACCTCCTTCGTGTCGAGCCCTCGATTCATGAGCTACCAGACGCGTGGATATGGCTGAAACGTCGGGGCATTTGTCTTCGTCCTGGAATGAGTAGAGATTTTGCGGCGGCGTTCAGCACATTCATCATACGGGAGATAGTAGATCCGCTACAGGTAGAAAGAAACATAGCTGACTCCTTTGGTTGCGCTCCAGGAGGTAACCACTTGGGTAGCCAGTCGACGCGAATGGAAGGGAAAGGTGGGAATTCAGAGCTGAAGGTGGGATTTGAACCCACGACCTGCGGTTTACGAAAACGCTATCGTCACAAAAACCCGCAGAATCAGGATCGTTTTGCGCAATTCTCTCCTCGCTCGCGACCCCGCCGTTAGCAGCTGGCTAGCAGAGGAGTTACGTCATCAATATATGGTGCGACCCGTCGTACGTCAAGTCAGGACCCGAAAGAGCTCAGCCTTCTTGACCTTGAGCGCCTTTCTGCTCGCTTCTGCCAGAACAACATTCCTGATCGCGATAGGCTTCAACACAGTTGGGACGGACGATAGATCAGCCTCGCGCACGCGTGGTGGTCGCCACCGGTAATCGTCCTTGGGTGTCTCGGCCGTCATCTCAAAGTTCAGTTCTCGGGACCGTCTGTCTCTCAAAAAATCTGACAATCTCAAAGAAGATGCCGTATCGTATCTTCTTTTGTTTTTCTTCCCCAGTAGCGGATTTGATTTTAGTCTGCGACTCTTCTAACTTTCGTTCTCCTACAATTCTTTGAGTGACACCTCATTTGCGCTTCTTGCAGGAGCACAGGCAAAGGAGGTGTTCCCATTTCCGGGCCGACTAGACCTCAATCGCAGTTTCGGAGGACTCCTGATGGTCGGCACAACAGTCTCTCACTACAAAATCCTCGAATATCTCGGGGGCGGGGGCATGGGAGTTGTTTACAAAGCCCAAGACCTCAAGCTCGACCGACTCGTAGCCCTGAAGTTCCTTCCCCCCGATCTCACCCGAGATCCAGAAGCTAAGCAACGGTTTGTCCACGAGGCCAAGGCTGCGTCCTCGCTGGATCATCCGAACATCTGCAACGTTCACGAAATCGATGAGACCTCCGAGGGCCAGATCTTCATCTCCATGGCCTACTACGAGGGTGAGACGCTCAAAAAGATGATTGAACGTGGGCCGCTGGAGATCAGTGATGCTGTGGAGATAGCGAGCCAGGTCGCACGAGGATTGGCAAAGGCACATGAGCATGGAATCGTCCATCGGGACATCAAGCCGGCCAATATTATAATCACGGCCGATGGGATCGCAAAGATAGTGGATTTCGGTCTTGCAAAGCTCTCCGGACAAACATTGCTAACCAAAACGGGCACTACGCTGGGAACAGCGGCCTATATGTCCCCCGAGCAAGCGCGAAATGAGGCAGTGGATGCCCGGACAGACATCTGGTCGCTTGGGATAGTGCTCTACGAGATGATTACCGGAAGGAGACCCTTCGCCAGCGCGTACGAGCAGGCAATGGTGTACTCCATTTTGAATACGGATCCAAAGCCGCTCCGCGCCCTCCGACCTCATGTGCCTGAGGCACTAGAGAAGATCGCTCGCCGGGCGATGGCAAAGGACCCGAAGGATCGATATAAGAACGCTAGTGAACTGTTATCAGATCTCGAATCCTACAAGGCGGGATTTCAGGTTTCGCAAAGGACCCGGAAAATCCGTGTACGCAAGCGCAAGGTACTCTATGCCGGACTTGTTGTGGTTGCCCTGGCTGCCGGTATCATCGTGATCTTCCGGTTCGCGAGCCGGGGTGAGGTCTTCGACCGTGTGGCTGTGCTTCCTTTTCACAATATCTCCAAAGATTCGGCGCAGGAGTGGCTCTCTGACGGCATGACAGAGGAAGTGATTGCAAAACTTCAACAGGTAGCTTCGCTAACCGTGCCCTCATTCAGGGGTATGTTGCCATACAAGAACAGCAAGGCAAGTTATGCAGATATCGCCCACGAGCTTCATGCCAAGGCGATCGTTGACGCATCGATCCTCTCGGTCAACAACCATGTGCGAGTGATGGCGAGGCTTGTTGATCCTGCCACAGACCGATCCCTTTGGTCGGAGACATACGATGGCCATATCGAAGATGTGCTGGATCTTCAGACCAAGATCGCGCGGGCACTCGTCAAAGCAGTACGCGTGGAAGTCACACCGGGTGAAGCTGGACGATTGGCCCAATTCCACAAGGTTGATACGAAGGCATACGAACTGTACCTGAAGGCTCGCCAGGCTTGGTACATTGGCACGCCGAACGAACAGGAATACGAGACGGCTTTGAATACGCTGGAGCGGGCAATCGCCATAGATTCATCTTACCCCCCTATGTGTTCACTTGCAGCCATGATGTATCAAGATGCGTCGGTACGAGGCTACTGCACGACAGCTGAGATACTTCCGAGTATGCAAAGAGCCGTGGATCTCGCGATGTTAATCGATGACCAGGACTCTGACACTCAGCTGGCGCTTGCCCTGCTTAGCATAGCGAAATGGGATTGGGACGGCGCTGAATCAGCTCTTCGTCGTGCCCTTGCGGTTAGTCCGCGCCATGCAGAGACCCGGCATATACATTCCCGTTTGCTTCTATGCCTCGGCAAATCCGAAGAAGCATTCGCCGAATTCAACCGTGCACGAGAGATTGACCCTTCGATCGATGTTCACGGATTATTGACAGTGGATTTCTTGGTGATGACGAGGCGGTTTGACGAAGCAATCCGCATTGCGGTCGACTCCCTACAACACTATTCGGACGATGCATCGCTCCACGAATTTCTGGCCTACGCATATGCTGCAAAGGGAATGTGCGATAGCGCCGATATCCATAACGTGAAGAGCATCAGGCTCACGCCCTCAGCAGGTGAAGCATTTATCGATCTGAATTGTGCCCAAAACTACACGTTGTGCGGAGAAAGGCAAAGAGGGTACGATCTGCTGAATCACTATCTGGCAGTACGCCAGGGAAAACTCATAGAGCCTTACTGGGTGGCCTCAACATACGCCCTTCTCGACGACACAAAGAAGGCGTACTCCTGGCTGGAGAAGGCGTATCGAGAAAGGTCTCAGACTTTCCAACTCTTCAAAATAGATATTTGCTGGGACAGCCAGCATTCAGACCCGCGGTATCTTGCCATGTTAAAGAGGGTGGGGCTCGACAAGTAACATATAGCATACTATGCCGCCGCAGGTGACGTGCGAACGCTACGGTAACGCGTAATGGATAGTAGTCGCAGGGGTAAGAGAAGAGGGTACTTGTGAAGAAGAATCGCAATGCGGTTACGTACCGCAACCCCGCTACGCAGACGAACAGGGCCAGAACAGAGCAGAAGGTGGGATTTGAATCAACGACCTGCGGCTTACGAAATCGTGGCTATCCCTCATTTTGTTGTGAATTTAAGTTGGATCAAGAATTCGACTCGCGAGTCCTAATCGGGAAACGGCGTAGGCACACGGGGCCTCTCCGCCCGCCGGCGACAAACATAGACGGGTGATGGTTAAATCAGATACGCTGAATGGGGACCACCCGACTCTCCGGGGGAGCCTCTTGATTCACGCGGCGGGAAAGATCCCAAGCATAAAACCTACTTGAACTTCTCGCAGATTTATTTATTATGCGCGGGATACCGGAGTTGAACCGGTCAGATAACGGACCTGAGGTCGTTGCGCAGGCCGTGCGAGGTTGGCTCGATCGGCGGGGAGGCGGCACGCTCGTCATCGAGCCGGGACTCGATGGGGGAACGTTTAGGCCGAGTCATTCAACGGGAAGCTGCCCTACGAGCTCATGGGTGGGGAGATCCTTGATCCGATGCTCGAATCCAGGATCATCATCGA
>Ga0187779_10003051_pt1 | contig 10195 bp, 12 predicted proteins | sample 1015_Q2_SP10_10__FD_132435 | JGI IMG/M metagenome (GOLD analysis project Ga0187779, IMG submission 132435) | Tropical peat soil microbial communities from peatlands in Department of Meta, Colombia - 1015_Q2_SP10_10_MG | ecosystem: Environmental > Terrestrial > Soil > Wetlands > Peat | place...
GCCGGCTCAAGGAGGACGCGCGCAAGAAGGTGCTGCTCGCGAGCTGCGACGTGTACCGGCCGGCGGCTATGGACCAGCTCGCGATGCTGGCGGCGCAGATCGGCGTCGATTGCTTCGCGGCGGCGGCCGGGCGCGCTCCGGTGCCGATCGCGGTCGACGCGCTGGACTGGGCGCGCAAGCACTATCACGACATCCTGATCGTGGACACCGCAGGACGCCTCGCGATCGACGAACCGATGATGCGCGAGATCGCCGATTTGCACGCGGCAGTGAAGCCGGTGGAGACGCTCTTCATCGTCGACGCGATGCAGGGACAGGACGCCGTGAACACCGCGCGCGCATTCGCCGACGCGGTGCCGGTCACCGGCGTGATACTGACCAAGCTGGACGGCGACGCGCGCGGCGGCGCCGCGCTTTCGGTGCGCCACGTGACCGGCGCGCCGATCAAGTTCGTCGGCGTGGCGGAAAAGATCGATGGCCTCGAGTTGTTCCATCCCGAGCGGATGGCATCGCGCATTCTGGGGATGGGCGACGTGCTCTCGCTCATCGAAGATGCGCACAAGCAGGTCGACGTCGAGCAGGCGAAGCGGTTCGCGAAGAAGGTCAAGTCGGGCAAGGGCTTCGACCTCGACGACTTCCGCGATCAGATCGGTCAGATGCGCAAGATGGGCGGCATGGCGGGTCTCATCGACAAGCTCCCGGGAGAGCTCGCCCGCGCGGCGCAGTCGAGCCAGGTCGATGAGCGCGCGATCCGGCGTCTCGAGGCGATCATCGGCTCGATGACCCCCGCGGAGCGGGCGCGGCCGGAGATTCTCAAAGCGTCGCGCAAGCGCCGCGTTGCCGCCGGCGCCGGCGTGTCGGTGCAGGAGGTGAACCGCCTGCTCGCGCAGTTCGAGCAGGCGCAGAAGATGATGAAGATGGTCGCCAAGGGCGGCATGCAGAAGATGCTGCGAGGGCTGCGCGGTGCGTTCCCGGGGCTGCGGTAGCTCGAATCTCTTGCGAGACCATCCATTTTCACCGTATAATCAATGTCTTTTTTCAGATCGGCGGGATTAGAGCAATGGTCGTCATTCGGCTCGCGCGCGGCGGCGCGAAAAAGCGCCCGTTCTTCAATATCGTGGTCACCGACTCGCGCAATCGCCGCGACGGCCGGTTCATCGAGCGGTTGGGTTTCTACAATCCGATCGCCGGCGAGAGCGAGGAGAAATTGCGGGTCGCGCTCGACCGCGTCCTGCACTGGCAGGCGAAGGGCGCGAAGCTTTCCGACACGGTTGCCGGACTGATCAAGAAGGCGAACCCGGGCAAGGCGCCGACGGAGAGCGCACTCGAGGTGAAGGCTGCCTGAGCGAAGACCGAGGCAAGCGCGGACCCGCGCTCGGAGGCCGATCGCGGCGACGAAGGATGCGGAACGCGAAACCGGTCGCGTCGAGCTGATCGTGATGGGCGAGGTGGTGGCGGCGTACGGTGTGCAGGGCTGGCTCAGGGCTCGCACCTTTACCGCTTCTCGCTCCGGTTTGCTCGGGTACGTGCGCTGGTGGCTCGAAGGCAGCGAAGGCCGGCAGGAATTCTCGGTCCTGGAGGCGCGGACGCACGGCGACGGCATCGTCGCGCGCCTGGACGGGATAGGCACCCGCGAGGACATTCTCCGCTGGCGCGGCGCGAGGATCGCGGTGCCGCGTCCGGCGCTGCCGCCGCTGGAGGCCGGTGAATTCTACCTGGCGGATCTGATCGGGCTCACCGTCGTCAACCGGCAGGACGCGACGCTGGGCACGGTGGCAGGACTGATCGACACGGGCGCCCACCCAGTCATGCGGGTGAGCGGAACCGGGACGAAGCCGGAGGAGCGCCTGATCCCGCTGGTGCCGGCGTATCTCGACGCGATCGATCCGGCGTCGGGCCGCGTGGTTGTCGATTGGCCGCTCGATTATTGAGCCGGGGCGTGGGGCGGGGGACAAGCGGGAAGAAGCGATGCGGATCGAGGTCGTCACGCTGTTTCCCGAGCTAGTCGAAACCGTCGCGACGTATGGCGTGACGGGTCGTGCGCGCGAGCGTGGATTGTGGACGCTGGGAACGGTCAATCCGCGGGATTTCGCGGTCGATCGCCATCGGACCGTCGACGACAGGCCGTATGGCGGCGGACCCGGCATGGTGATGCTGGCCGAGCCGCTGGAGAAGGCGATTGCGGCCGCGCGCGGGCGATTGGAGTGCGCGGGGGTTGGACGGCCGAAAGTGATCTATCTGTCGCCGCAGGGCGAGCCGCTTCGCCACGAGCGCGTCGCCGAGCTGGCGACTGAAGAGGCTTTGGTGCTGATCGCGGGGCGCTACGAGGGCGTCGACGAGCGCGTCGTGGAGCGCGAGGTCGATCTCGAGCTGGCCATTGGAGACTTCGTGGTGTCGGGCGGAGAATTGCCCGCTTTGCTCCTGATCGAGGGCATCGTGCGGCAGTTGCCGGGGGCGTTGAACGACGCGCAGTCGAGCGTTCAGGAATCGTTCGTCGAGGGACTGCTGGATTGCCCGCACTACACGCGGCCCGAGGTGTACGAAGGCCGTTCGGTGCCCGACGTGCTGCTCTCCGGCGATCACGCGCGGATCGCCCGCTGGCGCCTGAAGCATTCGCTCGGACGGACGTGGTTGCGGCGCCCGGATCTCCTGGGCGGACGCGAGCTCACCACCGAGGAGGCGAGGCTGCTGGAGGAGTTCAAGCAGGAAGTGCGACAATCGCCGGAAGCCGAAGCGGGCCGCGGAGGCCCGAGGTCCGGCAAGTCGCGATAACAAGCGGTGCGCATCAGCCATCGTGCTGCTCTGGCGCCAGGCCAACGGCCGTGTGAAACCAAAGGACGAAGAGGAACGTGAAATGAGCATCATCGACACGCTGGAGAAAGAAGAGATCGCCCGTCTGGGCAAGACGATTCCGGAGTTCGCGCCAGGCGACACCGTGATCGTCAACGTGAACGTCGTCGAGGGCGAGCGCAAGCGCGTGCAGGCTTACGAAGGCGTGGTGATCGCCAAGCGCAACCGCGGACTGAACTCCTCGTTCGTCGTGCGCAAGATCTCGAGCGGCGAAGGCGTGGAGCGCACGTTCCAGACCTATTCGCCGCTGATCGCGAGCGTCGAGGTCAAGCGCAAGGGCGACGTGCGTCGCGCCAAGCTTTACTACTTGCGCGGACGCTCGGGCAAGTCGGCGCGCATCCGCGAGAAGCTGTCGCAGCGCGAAGAGCGCACGGACGAATAGTCGTTCGACAGCTCGATCGGTTCGGGAAGGGCGGCCCCGCGCCGCCCTTTCTTCGCTTTGGCCGCTCGGCGCCGGCCGTGACGCGGGGCGTCAGCGTCAGCCGCGCCGTGTGCCGCGGCGCGTCACTCGTCTTGGCGGCTGCGCTGAAATTCGCGGCTTAACTTGCATTGGGGAGGCAATTACCCGAAGATTCCAGCGTCAAAAACGGGCGCATTTATTGCACCAGCCCGGCCATGAAAGCCACGCTGTACGAAGCTCTCGGCATTCCCCAGGGCGCCTCGGACGAAGAGGTGCGCGCCGCGCTGCGCCGCCTGATCCGCAAGTATTACGCAAAGACCCGTGACGGACAGGGCAACGTCGAAGAGGCGCTGCGCTTCATCAATCATGCCAGCCGCATACTGAGCGACCCCGAGCATCGCCAGCGCTACGACAAGGAGCTCTCGGTCACCACCGAAGCGACGACCGAGGAGCGCATCGCTCACTTCGTCTCCAACGTCGCGGTCGAAGTCGGTACGGGCACAGCGACGCAAGCCGGCGACGACGCCATCGACGTCGCCGAAGAGAAGGTGCTGACGGGCGAGGCGAGCTCGCTCGAGAGCAGCCTGCATCATCCGGGCCTGACCGAGCGCGTCGTGGCCTCCTTCGGCCGCTCGCTCGCCGGGCGGCTGGGCCTCTGCGCGCTGTTCGTCGCGTTCATTGCCGGCGCCATCGTCTTCGTGACTCCGGCCGACGCCGTGCTGGTGGCGAAGCAGGTCCTCGTATGGCTCACGCTGACGCTGCTCGTTCTCGCGCTCATCTACGGCGTCGTGCACGGGCTGGCCCACGCGCGGCGCCGACGCGCCCTTGCCGCGCCCGCGCTGGTCCCGCAAACCGTTATCGCGATTCTCAACTGGCGGCGCGAGAAGAGCGTCTTTCTCGGCACCGATGCGCCGCAGGAGGATGCAAGCTGGATCTTCCAGCTGCGCATGGCCGAGCTCGAGCGCGCGAAGGCGGGCCGCACGAGCGAGCCGCGACCGTGGAATCGGCTGGCGGCACGGCTCTTCGACTACGCGATATGGGGGCTGATGCTCGCGCTGCTGCTCTCGGAGCTGCACGGCGTCGGAGCCGTCGGCGATCGGGCCGCATTCTGGATCGGCCACCCGCTGGTCGCGCCGATGCTGATCACGGCGAGCTGGATCCCGGTGGAGGCGCTGCTGATCGCCGCGTTACAGCAGACGCCCGGCAAGTGGCTTTTCGGCGTCTACCTCCAGTTCTCGATCAGCGACGCCTATGCGCGGCGCGACGTAAGGGCCCAGCTCGACCGCGCGTTGCGGCGCGCGTTCCGTGTTTGGTGGCAGGGGATTGCCTGCGGCTTTCCGCTCGTCGCTCCGGTGACGATCGCCGTCTCGTACGAGACGATCGGACAGAACGGCGAGACGGATTGGGACTTCGCGGAGGACTGCCTCGTGACGCACAGCCCGCCGGGCGTACTCAACACCGTCACCGGCGTCGTCGGTCTGGCGGCGATGTTGTGGCTGTACGGCGTTGCGTGGCACGAGCCGATGAGCGAATCGATCACCGCGGTGCGCTCGGCGCTGCTGTCGTGGATGCCGACGCGGCCGTCGCTGCTCTCGTACGAATTCCAGGGCGGCATCGGCCGCATCGGCTCGATCACCTTGCCCGCGCCGGCTCCGGTCGCGCCGGCCGCGCAAACGGCCGCGGCCGGACCGGCGGTAAACGATGTCGATACGACCGAGCTCTTTGCCGAGCGGCAGGCCCGGCTCGCGCTGCTGCGGGGCGAAGGGCCGCGCATGCTGCAGGCCGGCAACTGGCGGCGCGCCGCAGAGCTGTGTCAGGCTTGGTCGAATCTCGAGTTCTGGAATCCCGAACCGTGGCGCTGCCTGGGGTACGCGATGCAGGCGCAGGGCTATCACCAGGACGCGATCAACGCCTTCAGGAAGGCGGCTCAATACGATCCGGGCGATCGCAGCCTCGACGCTGCGATCGAAAAGAGCCAGAAGGGCATCGTCGTCGACTTCCTCAATCGCTATCGCCGCTAAAGGAAAGCGCAACTCAGCGCGTCGCCGTGAGCCACAGCGGGAGCGTGATCGCGGCGGCGAGTGTGCCCGTGGTGACGAGCACCGCAACCGGACGGCCGCGGCCGCTCATTTGCATGGCCAGCACGTACGCCGACGGGGCGGCGGGAACGGCGGCCATGATGAGCGCGATCTGCATCAGCGCCGGCGTCAAGCCGAGCGCATGGCCCGCGACGAGCGCGCACGCCGGCAGAATCACGAGCTTCAATCCCGTCCAGTAGACGAGCGGCGCGGCGGCGAGGCCGCGCTCGAGCTTGAGGGCCGCGCCCACGGTGAGAAGTCCCAGCACCAGCGAAGCGCCGCCGAGACTCGACAGCACTCGTCCGGCGAAGTCGGGAAGCGGCAAGCGCAACACGCTCCACAGAAGGCCCGCGACGCAGGCGAGCACGAGCGGATTGCGGACCAGCGCCGGCAACAGGCGCGAGCCTCCGTCGCGCGCAAGCATGCCTACGGCCGCGATGTTTACCACCGGCACGAGGACTCCGACCATCAGGGTGATCGCGGCGAGGCCGCTCGGTCCCTGGAGGCGGTCCGCCACGGCGAGCGCGAGATAGGTGTTGAAGCGAAATCCGCATTGGAAGCACGCCGCGAAATCGCCTTGCGGCAACCGGAAGAGGAAGCGCGCGAGATAGGAAAGCGCGATTCCGGCAAGCGTGAATGCCAGGGCGGTCGCCACGAGCGGCAGCGAATCGGCGATGGTGTACGCGCCGGTCGCAAGCGAGCGAAAGAGCAGCGCGGGAAAGAGGACGAAATAGACGAGCCGCTCGGTGCCCGACCAGAACGCGGCATCGAAAGCGCGGAGCCGCGACAGCAACGCACCGCCGACGATCAGCGCGAAATCGGGCAGGAGCACGAGCGCGATCGACATGATGCACCCGCCGCCCGAGGGCCGGCTGTCGCTTCAGGCCGTCGAGGCTCCGGCCGGGTCTGCAGGCGCCGATGCTTCGCGCCGTACGGCGTCCATATCCAGTCCCCGGGCGGCTTCGAGCACGTCGTCGAGCGCCTTCGCCGAAAGCGCCCCGGCCTGCGCGAAGACGACGATGTTGTCGCGGAAGATCATCAGCGTCGGAATCGAGCGGATGTGAAAATGCGCCGCGATCTCCTGCTCTTCCTCGGTGTTGACCTTGGCGAAGCGGACGTCGGGATGGCGCTCCGCGGCCGCAGCGAACGTTGGCGCGAACGCTCGGCACGGCCCGCACCACGGGGCCCAGAAATCGACCACTGCGAACGGATGGTGGTCGATCGATGCGACGAAATTGGCCTTGGTCAGCTCGAGGACGGCGGACGTGGCGCTCGCCATGCGCGGCCTTTCGCTACTTGCGCTGAACGAGGAAGGAGAACACGCCGTCCTGCTCGGCGTGCTGCAGCAGGCGGTTCCCGGTCTGGCGCGCGAACGCTTCGAAGTCGCGCACCGAGCCCGGGTCGGTCGCCAGCACGCGCAATACCTGGCCGCTCTGCATGTCGTTCAGCGCCTTCTTGGTACGCAGTATCGGCAGCGGGCAATTGAGGCCGCGGGCATCGATTTCGCGATGGACCTGTAGCGTCGGATCCACAGTGAAGTCCTTCGAACCGATTATAGCAGGGGGCCGCGACTCGCCATGGCGTCGATCCGGCCAATGGCGCGCGCGACCCGCGTCGGCACGCAACGCCGCTCGTCTCGCATCGCGCAACCCGGGCGCGGCGGGAACGCTAGCGCCGGATCTTCTCGAGGAGCGCGGAGGTCGAGCGGCCCGACAGGTAGGGAATCGCCTCGAAGCGGCCGCCCCAGCCGATGACTTCCGCCGCGCCGACCGTCGTGGCGGCCGAATAGTCTCCGCCCTTGACGATAACGTCGGGACGGCATTCGAGCACGAGCGCGAGCGGCGTGTCTTCGTCGAACGGGACCGCGAGGCTTACCGATTCGAGCGCGGCGAGCACCGCGATGCGATCCTCCAGCGGATTCACGGGCCGGTCGGGACCCTTGCCAAGACGCCGCACCGAGGCGTCGGTGTTGACGCCGACGATCAGCGAAGCGCCGAGCGCACGGGCGCGCGCCAGATAGGCGACGTGTCCGGCGTGCAGGATGTCGAACACGCCGTTGGTGAAGACGCGGGGGCGCGGCAGCGCTCGGGCCCGGCCGGGGAAGTCGGCGCGCGTCGCGACCTTCGCGGCGAACGCCGGTTCGGGCCGATCCGGCCCCGGCCGACTCATCCGGCGATGTATTCGAACACTTTGACCACGCGGCCGACGCCGTTGGTCGTGCTCGCGATGTCGGCGGCCGCATCGGCTTCGCTGCGGCGGACGACGCCCATCAGATACACGGTGCCGTGCTCGGTCACCACTTTGACGTGGTTGATCTGAAACTTGTTGGCCTCGACGAATCGCGTCTTGACCTTGGACGTGATCAGCGTGTCGTTGCTGCGCGAGTTCATGTCGGTGACCGGGCCGATCGCGAGCTCGTTCTGAACCGCGCGGACCTTCGGCGTCGTGCGCGCCATTTCCTCGATATCGGCCCGCGCCGCCTGCGCCGGGACCTCTCCCGTCAGGAGCACGATGCCGTCGTAGCTGGTGACGTTGACGTGAAAATCGCCCTTGAACCTTTCGCTGATCGAGTACGAGAGCTTGTCCTCGATGACCTCGTCGTCGACCTGAGTTCCCGTCGTGCGGCGATCGGTGGCGACCATCACGGTGCCGCCGACCGCGGCTCCGACGACCAGCGGAGCGCAGCCCTGGAGCAGCAGCGCAGCCGCGGCGGCGAATAGCGCCGTGGCGCACGTGAACGATTGCGACTTCATGCTTCGTCTCCCAGCAGGCTCGCGTCGATCGCGTCGCACAGGCAGTGGATGGTGAGAAGGTGCACTTCCTGAATGCGCGCCGTGACGTCGTGCGGAACGCACAGGTGGACGTCTTCCGCGGTCATGAGCTCGCCGATGCGGCCGCCGCCCTTGCCGGTGAGCCCGACGATGCGAAGCCCGCGCTCGTGGGCCGCGTCGACCGCCGTTACGACGTTGGCCGAGTTGCCCGAGGTCGAGATGGCGAGCAGCACGTCGCCGGCGTCGCCCAGCGCGCGCACCTGCTTCGCGAACACCTGCGCGTAGTCGTAGTCGTTGGCGATCGCGGTCAGGATCGACGTGTCGGTGGAGAGCGAGATCGCCGGCAGCTCGGGTCGCTCGCGCTCGAAGCGTCCCACCATCTCCGCGGCGAAGTGCTGAGCGTCGGCAGCCGAGCCGCCGTTGCCGCACGCGAGCACCTTGCCGTCGGCGAGGAGGCACTCGGTGATGAGCGCGGCCGCTCGGGCGATGTGCGGCGCCATGACGTCGGCGGCCGCGAGCTTGAGCTCGGCGCTGTCGGAGAAATGCTTCCGGATCCGGCGTGCGACGTCCATCTGGAAGCGAATTGTAGCAACTGTGGCGAAACGGCGGACCGCCCGCTGTCGAAGCGACGCTTTCGCGAGCCTTCCGGCTCAATCGATGTCGATCGCACGCAGCCATTCGATGCGATCCACCCGGAGCGCATCGAGAAGGACCGCATCGAAGCGGCAAGGCGGTTCTTTCGGGAAGCGCGCGAGATAATGCTGTGCGGCGAGCCGAAGCCGATGGCGCTTGCGCCCGGTGATGCTCTCGGCGGGTCCGCCGAAGTCGCGATTGCGCCGCATTCGCACCTCGACGAACACCAGCGTGCCGCCGTCCCGGGCGACGATGTCGATCTCGCCGCCGCGACAACGGTAATTGCGGCCGACGATGGCAAGGCCGCGCTCGGCAAGGAAATGCGCAGCCAGCGCTTCGGCCGCCGCGCCCTGGTTCATTGCCGTGCGGGCTCCGGCGCCGGGACGCCTCCGCGGATCACCATGATGCGTCCTTCGCGCGCGAAGCTGCGCCCGGGGGTCAGGGACAGATGTCCCGTCGCCCCCTCCAGCTCGAAGCGCTCCGGAGGATCGGGACTCGACAGCAGCTCGGCGACGACGTAGGCGTCGAGCCCCAGCGCGTACAGGCGATCGAGCACGGGATCGCCCATTGCCGTTCGCGGCAGCCGGGCCAGCGCTGGATCTTCCGGCTCGGCGAGCCAGGGAATCTCGACGTAGCGCACGCCTTCGAGATCGCGCGACATCTCCGCGGGCAATCCGTCGGTGATCTGACTCACCGCGTACACGGGTCCGGGAGCGAGGAACGACTTGGCCAGCGCGGCGTCCGTCGGACTCACGCAGAGCAGTGTCGCGTCGGCTCCGCGCGCGGCGAGCTCGCGGCGCAGGAGCGCGAGCACTTCGGTATTGGCATCGAATTGGTAGTCGCGCGTGATCCGACCGCCCGAGCGTTCCCACGCCGCCGAGAATGCAGCCTTGAAGCGACGCTGCAGAGGCGCGTCGCTCGCGACCGTCGCGATCGTGCGCACGCCGTCGTCGCGCGCTCGCCGCGCCAGCAACGCGGCGTCGCTCTCGATCGAGAGTGCCAGCGCGTACGTTTCGGGAGGAAGCGGCGATCCGTCGTCGAGCTGATTGAGGGCCAGCATGCGCGGTCGCGTGGGCGAGAGCGCAAGCACGGTCTTCAAGTCGTCGCGCGTGAGCGGGCCGACGATGAAGCCCGCGCCAGCCTCGACTGCGGCGGCGAAGGCCGGCAGAACGCCGTCGTCCCCGTGACCGATCACCCGGACCCGCGCCGAGGCGCCTGCCGCGGCGAGGAATCCCGCTCTGACCGCGGCGGCGGCGCTGCCATAGAGTGCCGACTCGAGCGGCAGCACGAGCACGATGCTGTCGGTCTTCGGCACGGCCATGGGCGCCGTGCCTGCGGGAGGCTGGACTGGCATCGGCAGCGCTTCGCCTGCGCCCGCCACCGGCGGAGAAGTCGTCGCGGCGGGCGCGACCGGCATGGCCTGAGGCGCGGTTGCGGCGGGCGCGGCTCGTGTCTCGACCTCC
>Ga0187779_10003052_pt1 | contig 10192 bp, 8 predicted proteins | sample 1015_Q2_SP10_10__FD_132435 | JGI IMG/M metagenome (GOLD analysis project Ga0187779, IMG submission 132435) | Tropical peat soil microbial communities from peatlands in Department of Meta, Colombia - 1015_Q2_SP10_10_MG | ecosystem: Environmental > Terrestrial > Soil > Wetlands > Peat | place...
CAACCGGCCACCGAAGCAATCTAGAGGCGGTGCGCGCAGCAGTCGGAGACACGGAGTGGCGGCGGCACGGGTTTCTGGACGCCGATATCGCCGATCTCGATTCATGCCGTCGAGCCTGTGAGGGCGCGCAGATTGTTTTGCATCAGGCCGCGCTCGGCTCCGTACCTCGCTCGATCAGCGACCCCTTGCGCGCGCATGCAGTCAACACGACCGGGCTCCTTAACATGCTCGTTGCAGCCCGCGACGCCGGCGTCGAGCGCTTCGTCTATGCCTCATCGAGCGCGACTTATGGCGACGCACCGGAACTGCCGAAGGTGGAGGACCGGGTCGGCCGGCCGTTGTCACCCTATGCCTTGACCAAGTGCGTCGACGAGATGTACGCGGACGTTTTCGCGCGCTGCTATGGCATGGCCTCGATCGGCCTGCGCTATTTCAACGTCTTCGGACCGCGCCAGGATCCGAATGGTCCCTATGCGGCCGTCATCCCCCGGTGGGTGGAGGCGATGCTTCAGGGCAGAGCCATCGTAATCTACGGCGATGGTGAGACCACGCGCGACTTCTGCTACATCGCCAACGTTGTGCAAGCAAACCTGCTGGCGGGTGTAAGCGAGAATCCGCAAGCCATCGGTCAGGTCTACAACGTTGCCGTGGGCGGTCGCATGTCGCTTAACGCCCTGTACAGCCTGCTGCGCAGCCTGGTACTGGAGCGGCATGCCGGTGCCAACATCCGCGACCCCATTTACGAGCCTTTCCGCCCTGGTGACATTCGCGATTCGCAGGCGGATATCGGCAAAGCGCGCGCCCTTCTGGGATACGAACCGACTCACGATGTGCGCACTGGCCTCCAGGAAACGCTGCCCTCTTACGAGGCCTGGGTCCGCCAAACGAGCGCTGCCCGAAGAGGGGACGTCGCCCGCGCCAATGACCTCACGTAGAGCGAGCACCGTGACGAGCTGCTGCGGCGGTTTCGCGCTCGTGACGCTCTTGCTCGCGTCACTGCCGACCGCGGCGAGGGCCGACGACCAAGTCGGTACGATCGCCCGGATTAAGGAGTCTATCGTAGCTATCGGGACATTCGAGCGTACCCGGGTCCCCGCATTCCAGTTCCGCGCGACAGGCTTCGTGGTCGGCGACGGCTTGCTGATCGCGACCAACGCACACGCCCTCCCGACGTTGCTCGATCGCGAGCATCGCGAAGCCCTTGCCATCGCCGTCCCCGGCAGAGGTCTCGAGGCTCAGGTCAGGGAAGCCCAAGAGCTCGTCGTCGATGAGGGAACGGATCTCGCACTGCTCAAAATCGCCGGACCGCCTCTGCCAGCTCTGAAGCTCGGCGAATCGGAGAGCGTCCGCGAGGGGCAGAACATTCTGTTCACCGGCTTTCCCATCGGAGGCGTGCTCGGCCTTTCGCCTGCAACGCATCGCGGCATGGTTGCCGCGATTACGCCCATTGCAATACCTCCTCCGACGGCGGCAAACCTAGAATCGCGGGTCGCGCGGCGCCTGACGACCGGCGCCTTTCCCGTGCTCCAACTCGACGCCACGGCGTACCCGGGCAACAGCGGAAGTCCCGTCTATGACCCGGAGTCGGGCGCCGTACTCGGCATCATCAACATGGTGTTTGTCAAAGGCACGAAGGAGGCTGCTCTCACGCAGCCGAGCGGGATTACCTATGCGGTCCCGGTGAAACATCTGCAGGCGCTGCTCAATAAGGCCCGCTGATCGCGAGCGGCCGCCACCGTGGCGGCCCGCGGAAGAGACGAAATGATCTGGCTGAAAGCGGTGCTGAAGGCTGTCGTCCTGCCGCCGATGGGACCGCTGCTGCTGGCCGCCATCGGCTTGTGGATGAGCGTGCACTGGCCTCGAGCGGGGCGCATCGTGGCCTGGACAGGGGTCTTGTCGCTGCTAGTCCTTTCCACCCCGATCGTGGCGTTTCTTTTGCTGCGCTTGCTCGATGCATCGCCCATCGATCTCGCAGCAGCACGGAATGCGCAGGGCATCGTCATCCTCGGTGGCGGGATCCGCCGGCACGCGGCCGAGTACGATGGCGACACGGTCGGGCGTCTGACGCTGGAGCGGGTGCGCTACGGAGCCCGCCTTGCGCGGCTCACGAATCTGCCGATCCTTGTCTCGGGCGGATCCGTCCTGGGAGGCGAGCCCGAGGCAGTGTTGATGCAGCGCGTCCTGGAGCAGGAATTCGGTATCTCCGTACGCTGGACCGAGCCGGCTTCGCGGAACACCGAAGAAAACGCCGCGCGCTCCGCCGAAATACTCGCTCGCGAGCACATCACGACGATCGTGCTCGTAACGCACGCCTTCGACATGCCTCGCGCGAAGGCCGAATTCGTCGCGCATGGCCTCGATGTCGTGCCCGCACCTACGGGCGTTCCAACCTGGAAGCCTGGTTCGCCGCTTGACATGCTGCCCAACCTGGCCTCGCTGCAGAGCAGTTACTTTGCGTTGTACGAGCTCATCGCCAATCTCGTCCGCTGGCACGTTCCGAAGCCGGGCGCGGCGATGCACCGCAATGGCGTCCATTCCCGTGTCGATCGCGGTGCTGCCAGACCATTGAGCCGAAGCTTAACCTACAGTTTTGTGGCACAACCTGTCGTCTACCGTTGAGATGACCAAAGAGTGACAGTTATCGGACAGATCGCCCCGCGCGGCGTCTCGCGGTGGCAATCCGTGCGACTTGAGCTTAGAATCAACGGTCCGATGCTGTCTTCATAAAACAAGGCACAAGAGACCGCAGGCTTGGCGATAAGACTCTCGACTTTCTTGCAAATCGCGGCTTTTTCGAGCGCCGTTAGCTGATTCCTGAATGGAAAGGAATTTCATATGCTTTCGAACGCAAGTGGTGGGTGCTCGGCGAGTCGTGCCGCATGGGTGGCATTCCGGACGGCGTGTGTTCTGGCCGCCGCCTTTGCAGCCGGGTGTCAGTCGAACCCTTACCCGCCCGCCCCGCAGAGCGCAGCAACACCCGATTACCTGTACAAGATCGGTCCTCTCGACTCGGTCAACATCGTCGTGTGGCGCAACCCGGAGCTCTCGACAAGCGTTCCGGTCAGACCCGACGGCAAGATCACCGGCCCGCTGATCGAGGATCTGCCTGCACTGGGCAAGGATTCGACGACTCTCGCGCGGGATATCGAAAGGGCGCTTTCCAAATACATCCGTGACCCGGTGGTGAGCGTCATCGTCACCAACTTCAACGGGCCCTTTCCCGAGCAAATCCGGGTGATAGGCGAGGCAGCGAAGCCGCAGGCGCTTCCCTACCGTCAGGGCATGACCGTGCTCGACGTGATGATTGCAGTCGGCGGACTCACCGATTTCGCCGACGGGAACAATGCTTCGATCATGAGAACTTCGGAAGGGGGCAAGCAGTACGCAGTAAGGCTGCGCGACCTGGTCAAGCGCGGCGACATCTCCGCCAATGTCGACGTGAAGCCCGGCGATATCCTCCTGGTGCCGCAGAGCTGGTTCTGACCAGGCGTAGCAGAGACTAGCGTCGAGAGAAGGGCGACATCATGCAGGAACTTGTCGAGCAACTCCTCGCCATGCTGCGAGGCATGTGGCAGCGCCGCTGGATCGGGCTCGGTGTCGCCTGGGCAGCCGCAATCATCGGCACGCTGATCGTCTTCCGGTTGCCGGACAAGTACGAGGCGTCCGCGCGGGTTTACGTCGACACGCAATCGCTACTGCAGCCGCTCCTGGCTGGCATGGCGGTAACGCCGGATGCGGCGCAACAGGTCGCGATCCTGAGCCGGATTCTCCTAACGCGCCCGAACCTCGAGAAGATCATCCGCAAGTCCGATCTCGATACCAGCGCCGGGAAGAACGCGGCCGAACTGGTCGACGAGACGGGGGCGTCCCTCAATATCGCCCGCGCGGGCAGTGGAGACAATCTCTACACCATTGCTTTCCGCTATCCAGATGGCCGCAAGGCACGCGACGTCGTTCAGGCCGCGCTTTCCACCTTCATCGAGCAAAGCCTGGGCCAGACGCGCACCGGCACCGACAGTGCGCGCAAATTCCTCGATGAGCAGATCAAGGACTACGAAACGAAGCTGCGCGAGTCGGAAGCGCGAATGGAGTCCTTCCGTCTGAAGTATCTGGGGCTGATCGGGTCCAGCGGCAAGGACTACGTTTCGCAGATGAGCGGCCTGAACGAGCAGATTCGCGACACGCGAATCGAGCTCAGTGTGGCCGAGCAGACCCGGGACAGCATCCAGAAACAGGTCGATCAGCAGATGCACCGCCCTTCGGCCGTCCAGGGGAAACGCCCCACGATTGCGGTCCCCGAGCTCGATACCCGCATCAACGAGCAGAGGCGCCAGCTGGACGAATTGCTGCGCAAGTACACGGACCAGCACCCCGACGTGGTCAGCACGAACCGGCTGCTGGCGCAGCTTGAGGAAGATCGCCAGCGGGAGATCGATGCCCGCACCAAAGCAGCGAGCGACGATCCGGGCGCTGCCGCAAGCGGGGACCCCGTTCTCCAGCAGCTCAAGGTGGCGCTGCATGACGCGGACGCTCAGGTTGTGGGTCTGCGCGCGCGTCTCGGCGAATACAGCGCGCGCTACAACCAGCTGAAGCTGTCTGCCGAGACCATGCCGAAGATCGATATGGAGCTCACCCAGCTCAACCGTGACTACGACATTCAGAAGCGCCAGTACGAAAGCCTCGTGGCGCGTCGCGAAACGGCCAGCCTCACCGGAAAGCTCGAGGATGCCGGCGTGGCGGAGTTCCGCATCATCGACCCGCCGCGGGTGACGCCGAGTCCCGTAGCCCCGAACCGCCTGCTTCTGCTTGGCGGGGTCGTGCTCATTTCAGTGCTTGCGGGACTCGCTGTGTCGTGGGTCATAAGTCAGGTTCGGCCAACGTTCCACGACGGGCGCATCCTGCGCGACATTGCGCAACGGCCATTGATCGGGATCGTCAGCACGCTGCCGACTCATGCATTGCGGGCAGTGCGGCGGCGCGCGGCGTGGCTCTTCGTCGGTGGGGTCGGCGGTCTCATCACCTCGTACGGCGTCGCGTTCGCCTTCGTCTTCCTCACCACGCGGGCCTCCTGAGAAGGGACAATGGACCTCATCGAGAAAGCCGCGCAACGCCTCGCCCAGCTCAAGAATGCGGGCGTCGACGTCCCCGTTCCGGAAGGCGCCCCGGGCGCACAGCGACCTTCCGCCGACAGCGGACCGACACCTACGCCCGAGCGCCTTGCCCAGGCGCTGGAGCGAATGCAGCCGGCCGAGCCGCGGTTGAATCCTCTGGAGTTTTCGAAACCGCCCGCGAGGCATCCGCCTGCTCGAAGCCAGGAGGACCCAGAGGCCGCAGCCCGCAGCAAACGGGTGGAGATCGATCTCGAGGCGCTGGCCCAAGCCGGATTCGTGACGCCACAGGCCCAGCGCTCGCAGCTCGCGGACGAGTTTCGCGTCATAAAGCGTCCGATCATCAAGAACGCTCGCGAACGGGCTGGTGCGAGGGGCGAGCGGGCCAACCTGGTCATGGTCACGAGCGCGATCCCCTCCGAGGGCAAGAGCTTCGTTTCGTTCAATCTGGCAATGAGCATCGCGCTGGAAGTCGACAGTACGGCGCTCCTGGTTGACGCCGATGTGGCCAACCCCGGCGTGATGCGGCTCTCCGGGCTGCCGCCATCATCCAAGGGACTCCTCGATCTTCTTACCGACCCCGACATCAAGCTGTCGGACATCCTTCTGCGGACGAATGTAGACAAGTTGACGCTGCTGCCCGCCGGGACCTCCCACGGGCGTGCAACGGAGATGCTGGCGAGCGAGACGATGGCCAGCCTGCTCCAGGAAATGGCGGCGCGCCACCCCGATCGCATCATCGTTTTCGACTCCCCGCCGCTCCTCGCGACGACCGAAGCACGCGCGCTGGCATCCCACATGGGGCAGATCATCATGGTCGTGGAGGCGGACCGCACGACCCAGGCACTGGTCAAGCATGCTCTCGAGACGATCGAGAGCTGCCCGGTGGTCATGATGGTGTTGAACAAGGCGCGGCGCCCGGAGATCGGCAGCTACTACGGTCACTCCTACTATTCCTCCTCCGCGCCTGCGTCCTGATCCGGGGAGCCAACCTCGTGCCTGGCCGCTGCCGATCGGGATCTGCCAAGAGTGACGACGCCAGACTGAGAACCGTGCGCGGCGCTGCACGGCGCGCGTTCATCGTCGCGATCGGGTGTATCGCGGCAGTACCGGGTCTGGGACACGCCGAGAAGTGGACGATGACGTCGTCGGCAGGCATTACTGGAACCTACAATCACTACATCGGCCAGGATCAGCCGAACGATGACTTTGTGACATCGCTATCGGCCGGGGTAACATTTGACGGAGAAGGCGCCCGTCTCAGGGTCAGCGGGACGGTGGGCGCCACTGAGTTGCTCTACTCCGGAGGTGGTCAGAGCAATAGCTTTGCGCCAAGCGTTGCCGTCACGGGACACCTGGAGGCGGTCGAGAAATTTTTTTTCGTCGATGCTGCGGCGTATGTCAGTCAGACCTTCATCTCTCCGTTTGGTGCGCAGCCGGGAAACATCACGACGCCGACGAACAATCGCTACACTCAGGAGACCTACAGCGTCAGCCCGTACATCCAGGGAAACCTGGGATCGTACGTCACCTATGCCGTCCGCGACGACAACGCGTGGACGACCTCCAGCAGCTATGGCGGCTCATCATTCACGACGCCCAGTACCTACTGGAACAACTTCGACGCCCAGGCAAATTACTCGCCCCCCGGCCGCCTCTCTTGGCAATTGGGCTACAACGCCCAGTACTACGACAGCGGCGTGCCGACCGGCACGTACACTGTGCAACTCGCACGTGCGATTGGTACGTACCGGGTCGATCCACAGTTAGACGTCTCGGCCCGGGTCGGATATGAGAAGGACCGCTTCCCTCAGGCGACAACGCTGGGCACGCCCCCGCAAGGGTCGATCTACGGCGTGGGAGTGCACTGGCGTCCGACGGACCGGACCGACCTCAACGGCTATTGGGAAGAGCACTACTACGGCTCGAACTATTCATGGGCGCTGACCCACCGGCTGCCGAACGTTGCGCTGAGCGCCAACTTCACGCGCGGGCTGGCAAGTTACCCTCAGCTTGCGCTGCTCATTCCGGGCGGCGTCAGCGTCGCGCAGTTTCTCGACCTCGCGTTCACAACCCGCATCCCCGACCCCGTCGAGAGAGCGCAGGCCGTAGCGCAGTTCCTCGCTCAGACAGGGCTGCCGCCGACCCTTTCGAGCCCGCTCAACGTCTACGCGACATCGTTGACGCTGCAGAATACCGCCACCCTTTCCGCCGTATGGGTCGGTGCGCTGAACTCCATCGCCTTCACGCTCTATCGGGTGGAAAGCCAGGCGATCTCCGGACAAGGCTCCCCTTTGCCGCCACCTTTCCAGGTTAGCTCGGACTATACCCAGGCTGGCGCGGGGTTGAGCTACAGCCACCGTCTCAGCGGGCTGGCCAACTTCAACGCGAGCGTCTCGTATTCAAGAACGACACCGAATACTACGGATGAATCGGTGAGCAGCTTCCGGTCCGACAACTTCAACGCTTCAGCCGCGGTAAGCAAGCAACTCTCGCCGAAAACCGGTTGCACGGTCGGAGTCACCTATTTCGTGTTTGAAACGCCCGGCAGCAACACTGGACGTCAGACTACGTTGAGCGTCTACGGGACGCTTTCCCACACTTTCTAGGTCGAGACGTGTACGAGAGCTTCTTCGGGCTTACCGGGAAACCGTTCCAGCTCAACCCCGATCCGGCCTTCTTCTACGGCAGCCGGGGGCACAAGCGCGCTTTCGCATACCTGCAGTACGGCGTTCACCAGAGCGAGGGCTTCATCATCATCACCGGCGAGGTCGGGGCAGGAAAGACGACTCTGGTGCGCAGCCTCCTCGAACAGATCGACCCGAGCCGTCTTATCGCAGCTCAACTCGTCACCACGCAGCTCGACGCCGACGACCTGCTTCGATCGGTGGGCGTGGCGTTTGGACTGCCGATCAAGGCGCTGGACAAGGCTCAGCTGCTCGCGGAACTGGAGGCATTCCTCACCTCGCTCGTCCCGCACGGCAAGCGGGCCCTGCTGATAGTCGACGAGGCTCAGAACCTCCCGGCGCGCGCCATCGAAGAGCTGCGAATGCTGTCCAACTTTCAGCTCGGCAACCAAGGGCTGCTGCAGAGCTTCCTCATCGGTCAGCCGGAGTTGCGCCACCTGATGCAAGGGCCGGACCTCCAGCAGCTCCGGCAGCGGGTCATAGCCTCCTATCACCTCGGTCCGATGGACCGCGGGGAAACCCAGGCCTACGTCGAGCACCGGCTGCATCATGTCGGATGGAACAGCGACCCGCGCTTCGAGCACGGGGCGTTCGACGCGATCTACACCTTCTCCGGCGGTATCCCGCGACGGATCAACACGCTCTGCAACCGCGTGCTGCTGGCAGCTGCGCTTTCGGAGGACCACGTGATTTCCGCCGCCAGCGTGGACTCGACGGCCGATGAAATTCGGCTCGAGCTCAGCGCAGGTAATGCAACCGCCCCGGCCGCTGCTACGCCCAAGCCGGAGGACCCGGGCTTCATTGGCAACGAGCCAGGGCTGGGCCTCGAGGAGCGGGTCGTTCGGCTCGAGCGCGCGATGACGGCGACACTCGACCTGCTGCAGCAGTTGCGCCGGACTGCCCCCGGCGCGAGGCCCCCCGATCAGGTCAAGGGCTGATGGAAGAAATTCTGCAATCGATGAGTCCCATCATCTGCGTGGTCGGTGCGCGACCCAACTACATGAAGGTCGCGCCCCTCATCAGGGTGCTTCGCGCGGATTCGTCGGCTCCGCACGCCGTGCTGCTCCACACGGGGCAGCACTACGACGTTGCCATGAACGACCGCCTTTTCGCTGACCTCGGCCTGGAAGCGCCGGAGATCAACCTCGAAGTGGGATCGGGAACTCACGCGGTACAGACGGCGGAGATAATGCGCAGATTCGAGCCCGTAGTAGAGCGGACCTCGCCAAGCTGCGTGGTTGTCGTCGGCGATGTCAATTCGACGCTCGCGTGCGGGCTGGTGGCGGCAAAAATGCGCATTCCTCTCGTTCACGTCGAGGCGGGCCTGCGCAGCTTCGACCGAACCATGCCGGAGGAGATCAATCGCCTGCTGACCGATCAGATCTGCGACGTGCTGTACACGACCGAGCGCTCGGCCGCGGAGAATCTTCGTCGCGAAGGAATCGCGATGAGTCGTGTCCACTTCGTCGGCAACGTGATGATCGATTCGCTGAAGGCAAGTCTTTCCCTTGCCGTCGCGTCCCGGGCCGTCTTCGCGCGAAACGGCATCGACCCTGCCCTGTTCGGGGGAACGGGGCATTTCGGGCTGGTGACGCTGCACCGTCCCGCGAATGTCGACAGCCGGGAAGATCTGGGGGACGCTCTTGCTATCCTGAGCGAGGTCAGCACCGAGCTGCCCCTCGTATGGCCATTGCACCCGAGGACGCGCGCCAACATCGAGCGCTTCGGCCTGTCGCGGCTGCTGGGCCGGAGAATTGCTTCTCTGCCGCCGCAGGGCTACCTGGAGACACTCGGTCTGCTCCGGGACGCAACCCTGGTCATTACTGACTCGGGTGGCATCCAGGAGGAAACGACCGCGCTTGGCGTGCCGTGCCTCACCATGCGCGAGAACACGGAACGGCCCGTGACCGTGGAGGAGGGGACCAATACCGTTGTCGGGAGGAATCGATCGCTCATCCTGCGCGGCGTCGCCGACATCCTTGCCGGACGCGGCAAGCACGGCCGCATCCCGGAACTCTGGGATGGGAGGGCTTCGGAGCGCATCGCCTCTCACCTCGTGCAGTGGCTCGCCCGCCGCACGGAACCCGCTCTCGCGTAGACCATGGACGCGCCCGTCGTCACTCACCCGGTCGTCAACGCGCTCACCATCGACGTCGAGGACTATTTCCACGTCTCGGCGTTCGCTCCGTATATCGCGCGTTCCTCCTGGGACTCCTGGCCGTGTCGGATCGAGCAGAACATCGACCGCGTCCTGCAGCTGCTGGCAGACAGGGGCGTGAACGCCACGTTCTTCACGCTGGGCTGGATTGCCGAGCGCTATCCCGAGATGGTGCGGCGCATCGTATCGGGCGGGCACGAGCTCGCCAGCCACGGCTACGCGCACGAACGGGCCGCCAC
>Ga0187779_10003053_pt1 | contig 10191 bp, 7 predicted proteins | sample 1015_Q2_SP10_10__FD_132435 | JGI IMG/M metagenome (GOLD analysis project Ga0187779, IMG submission 132435) | Tropical peat soil microbial communities from peatlands in Department of Meta, Colombia - 1015_Q2_SP10_10_MG | ecosystem: Environmental > Terrestrial > Soil > Wetlands > Peat | place...
CGATGGAGAAGGAATTGCGGTTTGCGATCAGGGAAGGCGGAAGGACGGTGGGAGCCGGAGTCGTGACCGAGGTGCTGGAGTAACGAAAGAGGCAAAAACAAAGATGCAGGGCTATTGGGTGATTTCTGGAACTGTGTCTTACGACAGTAATGGAGAGATGCAACGATGAGAGATATCATACTGTTTCAGTGTACAGAGTGCAAAAATAGAAACTATTCAAGTATGAAGAACAAGAAGAATACTACGGACAAACTTCAACTGAAGAAGTATTGCAACAACTGCAGGCGACACACGGTACATAAGGAGACTAAGGCGTAGGCCAGTAGCTCTAACGGCTAGAGCATCGGACTCCAAATCCGAGGGCTGGGGGTTCAAATCCCTCCTGGCCTGCCATATTATTTGATGCGTGGATGTGACCCGTATAGAGATACGTCAAGGGAGAGTTCCCGGCGATGCGAATTATGGAAAAGGAGGAAGCAGCCCGACGAGCGCATGGTTTTGCGGAGAGGGATAAGAGCCTTCCGGGGTGCGAACGAAGATGATTGAAAAGATAAAAGAGTTCTTCGGGGATGTGAAGGTAGAGATAAGGAAGGTCGTTTATCCGACGAGAGAGGAACTCATCGGTTCCACGTGGGTCGTCATAACAACCGTCGTTGTCATCTCTGTCTTCCTGGGATTTGTCGATTCCGGTCTCTCGAAGATAGTGAAGATAGCGTTAAGGTAGGAAATGGGAAAGAACTGGTATGTAGTACATACGTATTCGGGCTATGAGGAGAAGGTAAAACTCAGCATAGAGGATAAGGTTGAGAAGAAAGACCTGAAGGAAAAGATAACAAGGATTCTCATTCCGACAGAGCGGGTCATAGAACTCAGGGGCGGCAAGAAGAGGGAGAGCGACAAGAAATTTTATCCCGGGTATGTCCTCGTCGAGATGGAACTCGATGACGAGACGTGGCATCTTGTGAGAAGTACCCCGAGGGTGACCGGCTTTGTGGGCGGAACGAAGCCTTTCCCCCTGCCTGATGAAGAAGTCGATATCGTGCTGCAACAGCTCGAGAAGGGGCCTGCTGCCCAGGTCAAGACCCAGTTCCAAAAGGGTGAGAGCGTCCGGATCATCGATGGTCCGTTCACCAATTTTGTCGGATTTATCGATGAAGTCGATATGGACCACGGACGGCTGAAGGTTATGGTCAGCATCTTTGGCAGGCAGACACCGGTTGAGCTTAACTTTTTCCAGGTCGAAAAGGCATAGAGGGAAAACGAGACGCGCAAATCAGGACGAAAGAATGCGGGTCTCTTCAGTTTGAATTTTCATTTGGAGGAGGATTAGATGGCAAAAAAGGAAATCACGGCACAGGTAAAACTGCAGATACCTGCTGGTAAGGCAAATCCTGCGCCCCCTGTCGGACCGGCACTGGGGCCGCACGGCGTTAACATAATGGAATTTTGCAAGGCATTTAATTCGCAGACCCAGGCTATGGGTGATACGATCATACCCGTTGTCCTGACGGTATACGCCGACAGGTCCTTCACTTTTATAACCAAGACCCCACCTGCTTCGGAACTCATTAAGAAGGCAGCAGGCGTTGTCAAGGGTTCCGGTACACCGAACAAGGAGAAGGTCGGAAAATTAACTGCCGAACAGGTGATGGAAATAGCGAAGACGAAACTACCTGATCTCAATGCATACTCTCTCGAAAAGGCGGCCGCGATTATCAGGGGCACCGCGAGGAGTATGGGGGTAGACGTCAGCGACTGACGGGAAAAATCCATGTATTCGAGTCTGGAGGTTAGCCGATGGGAAAGAAGATAGATGCTGCCGCTGCGAAAGTCGAAAGCGGCAAGGAATACCCTCTCGAGGAAGCGCTCAAACTGGTAAAAGATCTTACTTATGTAAAATTCGATGAGACGGTTGATATAGCACTGAATCTCGGGGTGGATCCGAAGAAATCCGATCAGATGGTAAGGGGGACCGTTGTGTTGCCGCATGGTACGGGTAAGACGGTCAAGGTTCTCGTTTTTACAAAAGGAGAGAAGGAAAAGGAAGCCCGTGACGCCGGAGCGGATATTGTCGGGGCGGAGGATCTCGTCGAAAAGATCCAGAAGGGATGGCTCGACTTTGATAGCGCGGTAGCGACCCCTGATATCATGGGTCTCGTGGGTAAACTCGGAAAAATCCTCGGTCCGAGGGGATTGATGCCGAACCCTAAGCTCGGGACGGTTACGTTTGATGTTGGGAAGGCGGTGAAGGAGATAAAGGCGGGGAAGGTCGAATATAAGGCTGAAAAGGGAGGGATCGTGCATGTCCCGATAGGAAAGGTTTCATTCAATGTGCCCTCTCTTTTCGAAAACGCAAAGGTCGTTATCGATTCGATCCTAAAGGCGAAGCCGGGAACGAGCAAGGGGAAATACCTGAAAAAGGTCACCCTGTCCTCGACCATGGGCCCAGGGATCAGGATCGATATCGGCAGGCTTACCGCAAAATAAAACGGTTGTCTTTAACGCGCGGACATTGTCCGCTCTATATAGTGTCAGATTGTCGGAGACAGTAGGTGGTCGGCGTAAATATCTCTCGCCTCAGGCGGAGAGATTGCCTACCGAGACAATGCGTGTCGGCATCTAAGGATAGTCATTCATGTGGCATATCCGGTCTCGATGACGAGGTCTCTGGGAAAGGAGGATGCTCTGAATAAGGAAGAAAAAGGAACGGCGATAGCGGAACTCAAGGGAAAGTTCTCAGAGGCAAAGGCGGTAATTTTCACAGATTATAAGGGCATGACCGTTGCCGAGTTGTCGGAGTTGCGACGGCTGCTCCGCAGCGGTGGTCTCGACTACCGGGTTGTAAAGAACACCTTGGCCCGTATAGCCTCGCAGGATACTCCCGTAGCCGTAGCAAAGGATGCGTTCAAGGGCCCGGTGGCGCTTGCCGTGGGCTATGACGATCCGGTAACGGCGGCGAAGAAGATTATCGAGTTTTCGAAGAAGAACGAAAAGCTCAAGCTGAAGGGCGGCGTGATCGAGGGGAAGTTTCTCGGAGCCCAAGAGGTGAGGGCTGTGGCGGATCTGCCGCCACGGGAAGTGCTCCTGTCAATGTTGGCGGGCGCGTTGCAGGCACCCATGAGCAAACTGGCGCGCGCGCTTTCCGCAACAGTGAGCAATCTCGGGTATGCGATGCATTCATTAAAAACAAAAAAAGAGAGCGGTCAATAAGTCCCTTCGGGAAAAGGGGATTATTCGCCCATTACTCAACAATAAGGAGGATCACAGATAATGGCGGTTACAAAGGAACAGGTTTTTGAGTTTATCGATTCCATGACGATACTCGACATGTCGCAGTTTATCAAAGAGTTTGAAGAGAGATACGGTGTTACCGCTGCAGCACCCATGGCTGTTGCCGCTGCTCCCGGCGCGGCTGCCGGCGCGGCTGCGCCTGCCGCTGAAGAGAAGACGAGTTTCGATGTCATCCTGGCGTCTGCCGGTGAGAAGAAGATCCAGGTTATCAAGGTCGTGAGGGAACTTACGGGGCTCGGACTCAAGGAGGCAAAGGATCTTGTCGATGGCGCTCCAAAGCCCGTGAAGACCGGGGTGACGAAAGAGGAAGCCGATAGCATCAAGGCGAAACTCGAGGAACAAGGAGCGAAGATCGAGATCAAGTAAGGGTAGGTGCTGCGAGGGTAAGTGAAGGAAATGAGCGGTGCAGGTTTTCCCGCCCGCTCATCCGCTCACGTGCTCTTTTGAACGCGTCAAGGGAAGAGAAGGAGAGATATGGCAACGGTTCGCAGAGAGAGATTAAATTTTGGCAAGGTTCCGCCTATCATGGAGGTCCCCAATCTCATCGAGATACAGAAAGATTCCTTCGAAAAGTTCCTCCAGAGGGATGTTTCGATGGACGGGAGAGAGGATGTCGGATTGCAATCAGCGTTGAAGAGCGTCTTCCCCATAATGGATTACAATGAAACGGCGTCCATCGAATTCCTGGGGTACCTTCTGAACGATCCGAAATTCAGTGTGAGGGATTGTTTACAGAAAGGCATTACCTACGCTGCTCCGCTCAAGATAAGGGTCAAACTCAACCTCTGGGAGGCCGAAGAAGGCGGGAAGAAAAGGCTCAAAGAATCACGCGAGCAGGAAGTCTATATCGGAGAAATGCCGATAATGACCGATACGGGAACATTCGTCATCAACGGGACGGAAAGGGTCATCGTCAGTCAGCTCCATCGTTCTCCGGGCGTCTTCTTCAGCCATGACAAGGGTAAGACCCATGCGAGCGGCAGGCTCCTCTATTCCGCAAGGGTTATCCCTTCCCGTGGTTCCTGGCTGGATTTTGAGTTCGATACCAAGGATATCCTCTATGTCCGTATCGACAGGAGGAAAAAGCTCCCTGCGACCATCGTACTGAAGGCGCTAGGGTATACGAATGAAGACCTTCTCAAAACATTCTATCCCGTCGAGACGATAACCATCAAGGATAGTCAAACGTTCACCCGCGCCGTTAGTGAAGTCCTCACAGGCATAAAAGCGGTAAGAAATATTACGATTCCGCAGACGAAGGAAGTTCTCGTAAAGGAGGGGTCCAAGATTTCCAAGGGCGCCGTCAAGAGGATGGAAGCATCGGGCATCAAAGAGATACCGATACTCAAAGAAGATATCGTCGGCAGGTTTACCCTCGAGGACATTGTTGACCCGGAGACGGGCGAGGTGTTGCTGGAAAGCAATGAGCCGATCAAGGAGGAGATATTTGCCAAGATTCTCAGCCTTAAGGTCAAGACCTTGCATCTTCTTTACATCGACAACGTCAAGTATCTCTCCTCGCTGCGGGATACGCTCTTAACGGATAAGGTCAGCACTCAGGATGGGGCACTCATCGAGATATACAAGAAACTGCGACCCGGTGAGCCGCCGACTATTCATTCGGCAAGGGATTTGTTTAACGGCCTCTTCTTCGATCCGAAGCGGTATGACCTCTCACCCGTCGGAAGGTTGAAGATCAACAAGAGGCTCAACCTCGACATCGATCTCGGCACCCGGGTTCTTACCGATAAGGATATCGTGAAGATCGTGCATTATCTCCTTGACCTGAGAACAGGGAAGGGAGAAGTCGACGATATCGACCACCTCGGGAACCGAAGAATCCGGGGAGTGGGTGAACTCCTTGAGAACCAGTTCAGGATAGGGCTTGTGAGGATGGAACGGGCGATCAAGGAGAAGATGACGCTCACCGAGCTCGAGACCGCCATGCCCCACGACATTATCAACGCAAAGCCGGTGATGGCTGCCGTGAAGGAGTTCTTCGGGTCCAGTCAGTTGAGCCAGTTTATGGATCAGACGAACCCCCTTTCCGAGATTACGCACAAGAGGAGGCTTTCGGCGCTCGGTCCGGGAGGGCTCACGCGAGAGAGGGCGGGATTTGAGGTGCGGGACGTTCATCCGACTCATTACGGCAGGATCTGTCCGATAGAAACCCCGGAAGGGCCGAACATTGGACTGATAACATCCCTGGCCACATACGCGAGGGTAAATGATTTTGGGTTTATCGAGGTTCCCTACCGGAAGGTCGTCAACGGAAGGGTGACAGGGGATATTGAACACCTTTCAGCCATTGAGGGCGAAAATTATATCATAGCCGAGGCAACGTCGCAGGTCGATGGCAGGGGACACCTGAAAGGAGATGCCGTGTCCGCGAGAGTCGGGGGCGACTTTAAGATGGTTACACCGCAGGAAATCCAGTATATGGATGTTTCACCAAAACAGATCGTAGGTGTTTCGGCTGCATTGATACCCTTTCTCGAGAATGACGATGCAAACAGGGCGCTCATGGGTTCGAACATGCAGAGACAAGCCGTGCCCTTGATCCAGAATGAAGCGCCGATTGTCGGGACGGGCATGGAATTCGTTGCAGCGAGGGATTCCGGCGCCATCGTGCTTGCGAAAAGGGCCGGCATTGTAGAGTCCGTTGATGCATCGAGGATCGTGGTGAGACCCTCGGAAAACGGTGGAAGGCTTGATATAGACCCCCTGGTAAAGTTTCAGAGATCGAATCAAGCTACCTGTATAAATCAGAAACCCTTTGTTCACGTCGGTGACGAGGTTGAGAAGGGTGATGTGCTTGCGGACGGCTCCTCTACCGACCAGGGAGAGCTGGCCCTCGGCAAGAATGTCCTCGTTGCGTTCATGCCGTGGGGCGGATATAACTTTGAAGACGCCATCCTGATCAGCGAGAGACTCGTAAAGGAGGACTCATTCACCTCTGTTCATATCGAAGAGTTCGAAGTCGAGGCGCGGGACACGAAGATCGGCCCCGAAGAGATAACGAGAGATATCCCGAATGTCGGTGAGGAGGCGCTCAAGGACCTTGATGAAAGCGGAATCATAAGGATCGGCGCTGAGGTTAAGCCCGGCGATATCCTTGTCGGCAAGGTCACCCCGAAAGGTGAGACGCAGCTTACCCCCGAGGAAAAACTGTTACGGGCCATCTTTGGTGAGAAGGCAGAGGATGTCAAGGAGAGTTGCCTCTATGTCCCCCCGGGAATCGAGGGTGTCATCGTTGACGTGCGCATCTTCTCGAGGAAAGGGACGGAAAAGGATGAAAGGGCAAAGAGCATAGAAGAAGACGACATCCTAAAGCTCCAGAGGGATCTCGAAGAGGAAGTCAGGATCGTGAAAGAAGAGAAGTTCAAGAAGATCCGGCAACTGCTTGAAGGGAGTAAGGTCACGGACGACGTCAAGGACCCGAAATCAAAAGAAGTGCTCTGCCAGGCGGGGAGGAAGCTTACCGCAAAGCAGCTCGAACGGATAAAGGATGACTATCTCATGCGCGTGAAAATCACCGACGCGGACAAAAAGGAAAAGATCGATATCATCCACCATGAGGCGAATCAGTACCTGCGCTACCTCGAATCCCGGTACGATGAGAGTGTCGACCGGGTGAGGAAGGGGGATGAGCTTCCGCCGGGGGTGAATAAGCTCGTAAAGGTTTATATAGCGATGAAGCGCAAGCTTCAGGTGGGAGACAAGATGGCGGGAAGACACGGCAACAAGGGCGTTGTTGCCATGGTTTTGCCCGAGGAAGACCTTCCCTACCTGCCTGACGGTACCCCGGTGGATATTGTCCTGAACCCCCTCGGTGTTCCCTCGAGAATGAATGTCGGACAGATACTCGAGACCCATCTCGGCTGGGCTGCCAGGGTACTCGGTCTCCATGTGGCGACCCCGGTCTTCGAGGGCGCGAAGGAAAGCGAGATCAAGGAGATGCTGAAGAAGGCGGGTCTCCCTACCGCAAGCCAGATAGCACTCTATGACGGGAGAACGGGAGAACCGTTCAAGAGGCCCGTCTCGGTGGGGTATATGTATATGCTGAAACTCCACCACCTCGTCGATGATAAGATGCATGCCCGTTCTATCGGGCCTTACTCCCTCGTTACTCAGCAGCCCCTCGGCGGCAAGGCACAGTTCGGAGGTCAGAGACTCGGGGAGATGGAAGTCTGGGCCCTCGAGGCGTATGGCGCCTCTTACACGCTCCAGGAATTTCTCACCGTGAAGAGTGACGACGTCACCGGCAGGGCGCGAATGTATGAGGCAATAGTGAAGGGCGATGCGACTCTCGAACCGGGTGTTCCTGAGTCTTTCCACGTATTAATTAAAGAGCTCCAGAGTCTTGGTCTTGATGTTGAACTCCTGGAGAAAAAAAGTAAGGGGGAATGAGTCTTGGCTGAAGTAGAAACAGATGTCTATGCCCTTTTTCAGAGGCCGATGAATCCGACGGATTTTGAGGCGATGAGGATAAAGCTCGCCTCCTCGGAGAAGATCAGGGAATGGTCTTACGGAGAGGTTAAGAAGCCTGAGACCATCAACTACCGCACCTTCAAGCCCGAGAGGGACGGACTTTTTTGTGCCAAGATCTTCGGGCCGGTGAAGGACTGGGAATGCCTCTGCGGCAAGTACAAGAGGATGAAGCACCGCGGAGTCGTCTGCGATAAGTGCGGCGTTGAGGTTATTCAGTCGAAGGTGAGACGTGAGCGGATGGGCCATATTGAGCTCGCAACGCCGGTAGCGCATATCTGGTTTCTCAAGGGGGTACCGAGCAGGATCGGGACCCTGCTCGATATGACGATGCGGCATCTCGAAAAGGTTCTCTACTTCGAGAGCTATATTGTCATAGACCCGAGTGACACCCCACTCAAGGAAAAGGAACTCCTGACGGATGATGAGTACAAGAAGAAGACGACTGAATTCGGCTCGAAGTTCAAGGCAGGGATGGGAGCCGAGGCGATACGGGAACTCCTGCGGAGACTCGACCTCGAATCTCTTTCCGTTCAACTCAAGGCGAAGATAAAAGAAGCGTCGTCCCTCGGCGTGAAGAAGAAACTCACGAAGAGGCTCAAGGTGGTTGAGGCATTCAGACAGTCCGGGAATGCTCCGGAGTGGATGATCATGGATGCCGTACCGGTACTGCCCCCCGATCTGAGGCCCCTCGTTCCCCTTGAGGGAGGCCGCTTCGCAACTTCCGACCTCAACGATCTTTACCGGAGGGTCATCAACAGGAACAACAGACTGAAGAGGCTCATGGAACTCAAGGCCCCCAGCGTTATTATCAAGAACGAGAAGCGGATGCTCCAGGAAGCTGTCGATGCCCTCTTCGACAATGGCAGGCGGAGCAGGGTCTTGAAGACCGCGACAAAGAGGCCGCTCAAATCCTTGAGTGACATGATAAAAGGCAAACAGGGGCGTTTCAGACAAAACCTTCTCGGGAAGAGGGTCGACTATTCCGGTCGCTCGGTCATCGTTGTAGGACCGGAGTTGAAACTTCACCAGTGCGGACTTCCGAAGAGAATGGCCCTGGAACTCTTCAAGCCCTTCGTCTTCAATAAGCTCGAGGAACGCGGGTTTGCGACAACCCTGAAGACCGCGAAGAGGCTCGTAGAGAAGGAACAGCCCGAGGTTTGGGATGCCCTTGAAGACGTAATAACCGAACACCCAGTACTCCTGAACCGAGCGCCGACGCTTCATCGGCTCGGCATTCAGGCCTTTGATCCCATACTCGTGGAAGGCAAGGCCATCAAGCTTCACCCCCTTGTCTGCACCGCGTTTAACGCAGACTTCGACGGTGACCAAATGGCGGTTCATGTTCCGCTCTCGATAGAGGCGCAGATCGAGGCGAGGGTTCTCATGATGTCGGTGAACAACGTCCTCTCGCCGGCCAACGGGAAACCGATCGTCATCCCGACGCAGGATATGGTCCTCGGCATATACTATCTCACGAAGGAAATGTCGGGAGTGAAGGGTGAGGGCAGGGTATTCGCGGACGCGGCAGAGGTGAGGATCGCCTATGATTCCGGTCAGTTGGATGAGCACGCGAAGATCCGGGTGAGGATGGACGGAACGATTGTTGACACGACCTGCGGAAGGATTCTCTTTAGCGAGATACTTCCTCCTGAAGTCTCCTTCGGCGCCATAAATAGGGAGATCACGAAGAAGGAACTTGGAAAGATCATCGAATATACCTATAAGAAGGCGGGTAGGCGTTCGACCGTCGTCTTTCTCGACAACCTTGAGAAACTCGGGTTCTTCTTCGCGACGAGGTCCGGGATTTCTATCTGCATGGCCGATATGCATATACCGGCGAAGAAGGCAGAGCTCATTAAGGCCGCGGAGCATGAGGTCATGGAGATACAGAAGCAGTATGCTGACGGTTTGATTACCCATGGTGAGCGGTATAACAAGGTTATTGATATCTGGGCAAACGTAACCGAACGCATCGCAGACGAGATGATGAAAGATCTCGGAGCAGAGGATGGAAAGAAGTTCTCCGAGGAGGAGTTGAAGGAGAGAAAGTCCTTTAACAGCATATTCATGATGGCGGATTCGGGAGCGAGGGGAAGTAGCGCGCAGATACGCCAGCTTGCGGGCATGAGGGGATTGATGGCAAAGCCCTCGGGAGAGATCATCGAGACGCCGATTACCGCGAACTTCCGGGAGGGACTCTCTCCGCTTCAGTACTTCATTTCGACTCACGGCGCGCGAAAGGGGCTTGCGGATACCGCGCTCAAGACCGCCAATTCCGGATATCTCACGAGGAGGCTCGTGGATGTCGCCCAGGATGTCAATATCCTGGAGGATGATTGTAAGGCCACCGACGGTATCATCGTCTCTTCCCTCATAGAGGGCGGTGAAATAATACAGCCTCTCGAAGAA
>Ga0187779_10003054_pt1 | contig 10189 bp, 11 predicted proteins | sample 1015_Q2_SP10_10__FD_132435 | JGI IMG/M metagenome (GOLD analysis project Ga0187779, IMG submission 132435) | Tropical peat soil microbial communities from peatlands in Department of Meta, Colombia - 1015_Q2_SP10_10_MG | ecosystem: Environmental > Terrestrial > Soil > Wetlands > Peat | place...
CAGTGGTCGCCGCATGCATGAGCCTTTTCATACAAAGGCAAAGGCCGATCAGACTGATAAAATTCCGTTTCCTTCCCGTTGCGCGAAAAGTGTGATCGAGGATGTACTGTTTGGCCACCGCGGCGTAGCACCCCGAAAGTGTTCCCGTGTAGCCTGATACGACGCCGTTATCCTTCCTGGAGAAAACGGTAAGATCGTCGGAGAGCAAGCACACCCTGCGGATAATCTGCCCATGCTGAACCAGGCTGTGGACGGCGCTTTTCTCAACGACCGCGTCAAGCTCCATGGCTTAGGTGTCGCCGGATAATACCAGTGGTGCAGCCATCAATGCTGCCGCGGCGATAGAATACAAGAAATGTTTCCGCGCAAGCCAATTCTGCCTCAGGTAAGAACAGGGATGATCAGCCAAACAACCATCCCGGAACCTGAAAAAAGAGGGATTCTTGTGCCTTCCCGGCGTTTGTACGCTTCTGGCGAAGAAGGTGAATACTGACGTTCTCTGAACGTGCAGTGCAGTAGATTTCGTAACTGCACCTTGCCCTTGCATCTCAACGCTTAAAACAGAAGAAGGAAGCATAGAAAGTACCTGCGATTTCATCTAGTGCGATACTTAAGAGCATACATAAGTTGGTGCGAGAAAATAATTGACTTTATGCATATCTTGCCGTATTGTTAACTAACAGTATGCTGGGGGAGCCGAGAGGCTGAGAGTCCTGAAAGGATGACCCTTAGAACCTGATCCGGGTAGTGCCGGCGTAGGGAAGGCGGGAATTTTGCGAATGGAGACCTTTCGAGCCGTATCCTGACCGGATACGGTTTTTTATTTTCAGGAGAGGGAACCGGATAGGGGCGCCTCGAGAAAGGCAGAAGAGACTCTCGGTTTGTCCGACGGTACAATATGCCATGAAGATCATGCTGAATGGAGAAAAAAAGGAAGTCCCGGACAATATTACGGTCCATGGCCTTCTTGAGATATTGGACATACGGCATCAGCGCGTGGCCGTAGAGTTGAACGAGACCATTGTGAAAAAAGATAGATACGGTATGACGACAATCACTGACGGTGATGCCCTTGAAGTGGTCAGCTTTATGGGGGGTGGATTGTTCAAAGGACATAGTTTGGAAATCAGCATACAAGGTAAATACGAGGGGCATTAAAAAATGAATGACGACAAGCTGGTAATCGCAGGTATTGAATTTCAGTCGCGCCTCTGGGTCGGGACCGGCAAGTACAAAGACTTTCCTGAGACGAAAAAGGCGATCGAGGTGTCCGGCACCGATGTGGTCACCGTGTCAGTGCGACGCGTAAACATAATCGATAAAAACAAAGAAAACCTTCTCGATTACATCGATCCGAAGAAGTACAAGATCCTCCCGAATACCGCGGGATGCTATACGGCCAAGGACGCAATTCGGACCGCTATGCTGGCGGCGGAGGCCGGGATCTCAAAGCTTGTGAAGCTCGAAGTGATCGGAGACGATAAAACACTTTTCCCCGACAACGAAGCTACGCTCGAGGCAGCAAAGGTATTGGTGAAAGAGGGCCTTATCGTGTTGCCGTACACGAGCGATGACCCGGTTATGGCCAAGAAGCTCGTGGACATCGGCTGTCCAGCGGTCATGCCGCTTGCCGCTCCCATCGGATCCGGTCTCGGTATCAGGAACCCCTTTAATATTCGGATTATCATGGAAACCGTAAAGGTACCTGTCGTCGTCGATGCGGGCGTGGGTACTGCCTCGGATGTCGCTTTTGCCATGGAACTTGGCTGTGACGCGGTACTCCTCAATACGGCGATTGCCGGGGCCAAGGACCCTCTCGCCATGGCCGAAGCCATGAAGTACGGCGTGCTCGGCGGCAGACTTGCATACAAGGCTGGGCGGATACCGAAAAAGCTTTATGCCACGGCGAGCAGTCCGCTTGAAGGCATGATCGGGAGCTAAAGCAAATGCCGTTCCAGGGATACGGAAGCACAAAGCAGGGGAAGACTGTTTAAGCAAGGGGAAGCAGTTTGCACTGTGACAATTTGGGGTTCCATCTTGGTTCTCCGTGCGCTGTTTCTATGCCATTCCATGGTTCCATGGCTTCCGAGCGGAGGTTTTCTTGCCCATTGATTTTAAACTCTACCTCATTACCGACCGGAAGCAGACCACCATGCCGCTTACCGAAGCGGTACGGTTCGCGCTTCAAGGCGGCGTCCGCAGCATTCAGCTTCGTGAGAAGGACTTACCGATACGCGAACTGCTTGCCCTCTCGCAGGAAATAAGGACGCTCACAAAAGAGTTCGATGCAAAACTATTCATCAATGACCAAGTGGATGTGGCAGTGGCTGTTGAGGCGGACGGTGTCCACCTTGGACATCAAAGTATGCCGACATCAGCGGTCAGACGTATCATCGGCAGCAAAATGATGATCGGTGTTTCTACGCACAATCTTGAGGAGGCGCATACTGCGGAAGATGAAGGCGCTGATTTTGTGACTTTCGGTCCAATCTATGAAACACCGACAAAGATTCACATTAAAGCTCCGGTGGGATTAGAAGCCTTGAGAACCGTTAAAAAAGAGATAAATATACCTATTTTTGCCTTGGGTGGGATAAAAAGTAAAAATATAGGCCATGTTTTGTGGGCTGGGGCTTATGGTGTTTCCATGATATCTGCTATTTTCGGCGCAATGGATATCCAGAAGGCGGCAAAGAACATTACCGGAATGGTCAAAATCGTAGACAGATCGATCTGTGTTCAGTGCGGGCGCAGGTAGAGGAACGAAGGAGCGCCCATAGGATTTGAAACGAAACGAGGTGCAGGATGACTCAGATACTTGAAGCGCGAAAAGGAAATATCACCCCCGAGATGGAGGCTGTGGCGCGCGCAGAGGGGGTAACGCTTGATCATATTGCCGAGGGCGTGGCAAAGGGCACAATCGTCATCACTAGGAACAGCCGGCACACGTCCATTTCACCGCTTGGCGTTGGCAAGGGGCTCAGAACCAAAATCAATGCCAACATCGGTACCTCGAAGGACCGCATGTCTATTGAAGGCGAGATCGAGAAGCTGAAAACGGCCGTTGCCGCAGGCGCTGATGCGGTCATGGACCTTTCGACCGGAGGCCCTATTGTCGGCATACGCAAGGAAATTTTGAAGCAATCCACCGTCTCTATAGGCACCGTACCGATCTATCAGGCGGCAGTCGAGACCGTCGAGCAGGGCAAGCCGATCGTACAGATGGACCCTGACCTCCTGTTCCGGGTGATCGAGCAGCAGGCAGAAGAAGGTGTGGATTTTATCACCGTGCACTGCGGCGTCACTACGGCGAGCTTGGAGCGTCTTAAAAAACAGGGCAGGATCATGGACGTTGTCAGCCGGGGAGGCGCTTTTCACATAGAATGGATCATAGCTAATGAGAGGGAAAACCCGTTGTTCACCCAGTATGACCGGCTGATCGAGATTGCGAAACGATATGATGTGACGTTATCGCTCGGCGACGGCATGAGGCCGGGTTGTCTTGCCGATGCTACGGACCGAGCCCAGATTGCAGAGCTCATAACGCTCGGTGAACTGCGTGACGTTGCCCATGAGGCGGGCGTGCAGGTGATGATTGAGGGGCCTGGCCACGTACCGATCAACCAGGTCGAGATGAACATGAAGATCCAGAAGGAACTCTGCAAGGGCGCACCGTTCTACGTGCTTGGACCGCTCGTGACCGACGTGGCCCCCGGCTATGATCATATAACTTCCGCCATTGGAGGCGCCATTGCGGGTGCGGCTGGCGCCGACTTCCTCTGCTACGTCACACCATCCGAGCATCTACGGTTGCCGGACCTTGATGACGTACGTGAGGGAGTAATTGCTTCCCGGATTGCTGCCCATGCTGCGGATATTGCAAAAGGGGTGAAAGGCGCCATGGACTGGGACAGGGAAATGGCACAGCGGCGCAAGTCGCTTGATTGGAATGGCCAGATCGAGCTGGCGGTCAATCCAGACCGTGCGCGAAAATTGCGCGAATCGAGCACTCCGAAAGAATCGGATGTCTGCACGATGTGCGGAGAGTTTTGTTCCATGAAGGGCATGTCGCAATATTTAAAGAAAGCAGACGGTGGCCGAAAGACAGAGGTCAGAAAACCGTAGGACAATTCCTGCATGCGAAAGGTAGCACCATGAAGAGATGCAAAAAAGCCTTCGTTCTCGCCGCAGTCTTGTGCCTGCCGCACCTTGTTTGTGCGCAGGAAAAGACGCTCCAGCCCGAGATATTAGTTGAACCGGCGACACCAGGACCGGGTGATCTCGTGGTCGTCACGGTCAAACATGCAACAGGGCAGTTGGAAGGGAAATTTAACGGCAAGAAAATTTATTTTAATCCTTCAAGAGAAGCGCTGAAGGCAATTGTCGCAGTCGATTATTTTACGAAACCGGGGAAATACGATTTGGAAATTTCTGCAAATGGGGCTGTTACGAAACAAATGGTGGAGGTCATCGAGAAAGAATATGAAGTTCAGCAATTAACCCTTCCTAGGAACATGGTTGAGCTATCCGACGAGGACGAGGCACGTGCCGAGAGGGATCAGCGCAAAATGGCGGCTATTTGGCCTAACGAAACCAGCCGCACATGGACGGGAGACTTTATCAGTCCTCTTGAAGGCGAGGTTATAACGCCCTTTGGCGTCCGACGTATCATCAACAAAATTCCAAAAAGTCCGCACACTGGCGTTGATGTCAAAGGGCATAAAGGAGATAAAGTGATCGCGCCGAACAACGCAACCGTGGCTCTGATCGATAAACAGTTCTTCGCCGGCAAAGCATTGGTGCTGGACCACGGCCAGGGCATCTATACCATGTTCTTTCATCTATCCAAGGTACTTGTCAAGCGAGGACAGCGGGTAAAAAAAGGTGATGTCATTGCGCTAGTCGGCGCTACGGGCCGCGCCACCGGACCGCACCTGCACTGGGGAGTGCGCGTGCAGGGATCTCGTGTCGATCCGTTGGAACTCGTGCGTCTGAAGCTTGAATAAGACAGGGCTTACCTCTAAGCCGCGAAGACATGTAAAAAGCATACCGACGCTTGGGAGGGGAAAATAGGCGAATGAGAAAAGTCCTGTCTATAGCCGGCTCAGACCCGTCATCCGGTGCGGGCATCCAATCTGATCTGAAAACGTTCCAGGCCCTCCACGTCTTCGGAATGGCCTTGCCTGCCGCGCTGACGATTCAGAACAGCCGCGGTGTCTTCGGCGTCAAAAGCGTAGCACCCGGTCTCCTGTCAGATCAGCTTGACACCCTCCTCTCGGATATCAAGCCAAATGCAGTAAAGACCGGGATGCTCCTGACGAAACAGAATGTCGAAGTCGTTGCCACGGCCATCAAGAAATTCTCGATTAGGGGCCTCGTGGTCGATCCTGTGCTGAAATCAAGCTCAGGAAGACCCCTGCTGCAGCCTGCAGCGATTACGTCACTCATCGGAAAGCTTTTTCCTCTGGCAATGATCGTTACGCCGAATGTCCCCGAGGCTGAGGTCTTGGCAGGGATGTCGATAGCATCGGAACAGGACATGGATTATGCTGCAGGACGGATCCTTGATAAAGGGCCTTCGTATGTCCTCATCAAAGGCGGCCACTGCGTCGGTCCGGCTGCTGACACCCTTTATGGAGGCAAATCTGTGCTCAGCTTCTCCACATCGCGGAAGAGAGGCGCATTTCACGGAACAGGGTGTGTTCTTTCCTCTGCAATCGCCGTGTTCATAGCGAGGGGATTGCCTGTGGAAAAGGCTGTGGAAAACGCAAAACAGTTCGTGGATAAGATGTTGAAAACCGCAGAACCGCTCGGAAGGAGCAAGGTGAAATATTTTCAATTTTAAATTCCTACCACGGAGGCCGTAAGAACATCTGTTGACACTGCATGTGCCGACGATAAATGGTGATTCGATGATGATCAGACTCAATCGGTGCTTCACGTAATGTTGCGAGCATGCCAGGCGTTTTAGCTGGGAATTTGACTTGCTCAAGGGGAGATCCATATGCGCGTTGACGGCAGGAAAGCGGACGAACTCCGCACGGTGAGGATACTGCGGAACTACCTTAAGTCCGCCGAAGGCTCGGTACTGATCGAGATGGGCGACACGAAGGTCATCTGCACGGCTACGGTGGATAATTCCGTTCCGCCCTTTCTGAGGGGCAAAGGCACAGGCTGGGTGACCGCCGAATATGCCATGTTGCCGCGCGCTTCCGCTCAGCGCATCCAGCGCGAACGGGGCAAGGTAGGCGGCCGCACGCACGAGATTCAGCGGCTCATCGGGAGAGCGCTCCGTTCCGTCGTGGACATGAACGCGCTCGGAGAGCGCTCGGTGCTGATTGACTGCGACGTGGTCCAGGCTGACGGCGGAACGCGGACTGCAGCGATCACGGGAGCGTACGTAGCGTTAGTGGATGCGCTCCGCCATATGGTGAGGCAGGGTCTGGTCGAAACCATTCCGGTAATGGACTATCTTGCGGCGATCAGCGTCGGTATCGTTAATGGTAAATCAATGATCGACCTTTGCTATCAAGAGGACTCGACCGCGGAGGTTGACATGAACCTGGTCATGACGGGCAAAGGCGGAATCGTGGAGCTGCAGGGAACAGCGGAAGGCAAGCCATTCTCGAAAAAAGAGCTGGGCAAGCTCCTCCTCCTCGGAGAGAAAGGAATCAAGGCGCTGGTGAAGAAGCAGAAAGACCTGCTCAAAGTATGACGTTGCTCTCATCGGCGCCGATCGTGTTTCTCTTCGGAACGGGCGACAAGATCTCTCCATTTCTCCTTACAATTTTGGAATTGAATCCCGGCTTCATATTTACCATTGACAAAACATGCCACGCGGATTAGTATTAAACAACTGTTTTAAAATATCGAGAGTCAATCTTTTCACAATAAAACAATGAGTTGTATAATGGTATATGGTCTTTGTTGCTTCTGCTGGAGAGGCACGGTTGCTTGAGTGCAGCACGCGAAAGGAAGTGAAAATTCTGGGTATCTAGGAAATCTTAGCAGGATACGAGGGAATACTGTTTATGAAAAGAGAGAAAGTTAATTATTCGATCCAGTCAGTGTCGCATGCACTCGATATACTTGAATCCTTTACCAAGACGGCGGACGAACTTGGGGTAACCGAGTTGTCGAAGAGACTGGGTCTGCACAAGAACAACGTGTTTAGGCTGCTGGCCACACTCGAATATCGAGGGTATATTGAACAGAACCCTGCCACGGAAAACTATCGGCTCGGCGTAAAGACTCTCCAGATTGGGTCGATCTTTATCGAGCAGCGTGAATGCCGCCGGCAGGCGAGGCCAATCCTCGAAAACCTGATGGCTGCCTGCGGCGAAACGACGGTCGTGGCCGTCCTGCGCGGGAATAAAATCATTTACATGGATGGTGTGGAAACGGACAAAACGGTTCGTGCGGTTTCCCATATCGGCACGCTGCTCCCAGCACACTGCACTGCCGTCGGAAAAGTACAGCTCGCCCAGTTGTCACCTGCAGAGATCGAGCGTCTCTATCCAGACCAAACGCTGCATGCGCTGACCGACCGCAGCATTAAAAAACGTGATTCTCTCGTGGCTGAGTTGAAGAGGGTGGTTGACCTTGGATATTCCGTCGAGAACGAGGAATCTGAAGCCGATGTGCGGGGCATCTCTGTTGCGGTGAAGGATTTTTCAAAAAACGTCATTGCCGCGATCGGCATTATGGCACCGGTTAGCCGTCTGACAGATGAACGACTGGAAAAAGGCGGCATCATCAACCTGCTCCAGGAATCAGGCCAGGCGCTTTCGGCGAAATTAGGCTTCATCGCAGGTCCGACGAAAAAGTAGTATTCCCAGGACAGCTGCTCCAATCAGGAAGGTCAAGAATTGTTGACACTCCTCTTTGTGCTATGCTATTATCCGCCAGATGGTGATTGGACAAAAATTAGATCTTCTCAAAGCGTTGCTCAAGGAGATGGGTTCTGCGGTGCTCGCCTATTCCGGCGGCGTGGACAGCTCGCTCCTTCTCAAAGTCGCGTCGGAGATCATGGGGTTCCGCCTGATTGCGGTGACCGCCGTTTCCGAGACCTATCCAGCCGGTGAACTGGTCGCCGCAAAAGAGTTCGCGCGCGTGGTGGGAGTGACACACAAGGTCCTTCAAACAGATGAGCTTGCGTCAGAAGACTTTATAAGGAATACACCGGAACGGTGCTACCATTGCAAGCGCGAGCTTTTTGCAAAGCTGAGGAGGATTGCCGATAGTGAGGGCATCTCCTTTGTGATCGAGGGTTCGAACACCGATGATCTGAATGATTATCGCCCGGGCAGAAAGGCCGCCCAGGAGTTCGGTCTTCAGAGCCCGCTCGTCGAAACCGGCTTTTCGAAGGCAGATGTCCGCGAATGTGCTCGCAACCTGAATCTCCCGGTATGGGATAAACCGTCCCTTGCCTGTCTTTCTTCCCGCATCCCCTATGGAATCAGGATCACTCCCGAGATATTGCACGTTGTTCAGGCCGCGGAGGACCAGCTCCGAGCTCATGGCTTCCGGCAGGTCCGTGTACGGCATCATGGCGAAATCGCGCGGATCGAGGTTACGAGGGAAGATTTCGCAAAACTGACTTCCAGCGATGTCATGGGAGCGATTACTGCAGCATTTAAGAAATTAGGCTACACCTATGTCTGTCTGGACCTTGAAGGATACCGGACAGGAAGCATGAATGAGAATCTTGAGAAGAAAGCAGTCAGTACTAAAAGGATGGCCGGAAATAAATAATCTTTTTGTTCCTGGCTCCTGTGCCGGACCTACCAGTTGCCATACTAGTGTGAGATTTCAAGGAGTGAATCTATGAAAGTGCTCGTCATCGGTGGTGGCGGCAGGGAACATGCGCTGGTCTGGAAAATAGCACAGAGCCCAAAGGTTTCGAAAATTTACTCAGCCCCGGGAAATGCCGGCATCGCACAGCTTGCGGAATGCGTACCGCTTAAAGCTGAGGATATCCCCGGCCTTCTGGCATTCGCCAAGGCCAAGGCCATGGACCTCACGATCGTGGGTCCGGAAGGACCGTTGTCTTTAGGCATCGTGGATGAGTTTACGAAAGCAGGGCTTCGCGCCTTCGGCCCGAGCGGCAAGGCGGCCGAAATCGAGGCAAGCAAAAGGTTTTCCAAGGATCTCATGAGGAAGTATCACATCCCTACGGCAGAGTACCGTGTGTTTACCGAGAAGGCCGCGGCAGCGGCCTATGTTCGAGACAAGGGCGCGCCCATTGTCGTCAAGGCAGATGGTTTGGCAGCGGGAAAGGGTGTTGTGGTGGCTGAAACGGTGGAAGAGGCGCTTAAAGCATTGGACCTCATCATGACTGACAAGGCCTTTGGCGCGGCAGGTGACCGTGTTGTGGTCGAAGAATGTCTCAGGGGAGAAGAAGCTTCGTTCATGGCCTTCTCAGATGGCAGGACCGTGGTACCGATGGCGTCGTCACAAGACCATAAACGCGTGTTCGATGGAGACAAAGGGCCGAACACGGGCGGCATGGGAGCTTATTCTCCGGCACCGGTGGTCACCAAAAAGCTGGAACGGAATGTCATGGAAACGATCATGGTCCCTACCGTGCGCGCCATGAAAAAAGAAGGTCGGTTGTTCCGGGGAGTGCTGTATGCTGGGCTCATGATCCAGCATGGCGAAGCAAAGGTTCTGGAATTCAACGCGCGCTTCGGTGATCCGGAGACTCAGCCAATCATGGTAAGGCTCGATACAGACCTTATCGATATCATCGAAGCCATCCTCGAAGGTTCACTGTCGAAGATCGATATCAAATGGAAATCCGATTCTGCGGTCTGCGTGGTCATGGCCTCGGGTGGATATCCTGGCAGCTACGAAAAAGGCAAGATCATTTGCGGTCTCGAGAACGCTGCAAAGTTGAACCACGTAGCGGTATTTCACGCTGGCACCGCGTTCAAGGATGGCAAAATCGTGACAGACGGCGGCAGGGTGCTCGGCGTGACCGCTCTCGGTCCGGTAGTGGCTGCTGCCATCGATAATGCGTACAGGGGCATCCGGGAGATCACCTACGATGGCGCACACTATCGAAGGGACATCGGGGCGCGGGCTCTTGAGACGGGGAATTAGCGAAAGCGACCATTGCGAAGAAGACCGTGTACAGTGAAATGGCCGACGATACGGAATGTCGTCAGCTTCCTGGATGAGGAGTTGC
>Ga0187779_10003056_pt1 | contig 10188 bp, 17 predicted proteins | sample 1015_Q2_SP10_10__FD_132435 | JGI IMG/M metagenome (GOLD analysis project Ga0187779, IMG submission 132435) | Tropical peat soil microbial communities from peatlands in Department of Meta, Colombia - 1015_Q2_SP10_10_MG | ecosystem: Environmental > Terrestrial > Soil > Wetlands > Peat | place...
AAAGGTCCGCTCTCCGAACTGGTCTACCAACTCGTGGGCGGGCTGCGGGCGGGCATGGGCTACTGCGGCACCGCCACTTTGAAGGATTTGCAGGAGCGGGCGAGGTTTATCCGCATCTCTCAGGCGGGACTGCGCGAGAGTCACGTTCATGATGTGATCATCACGCGCGAAGCGCCGAACTACCGGTTGGAGTAGGGTGCACTGGTTCACGCGCTGGTCGCCCGCGCTGGCTTGGGCCGTCGTCATTTCCGCCCTTTCCACCAGTTTCTTCAGCGCCGAAAACACGGGCCGGGTCATCATTCCGATTCTGCACTGGGCGTTTCCCCAAACCCCACTGGCTACGCTCCTTGAAGTCCATCACGTCCTCCGCAAATGTGCCCACTTCACGGAGTACTTCATTCTGAGCCTGTTGATCTTGCGTGGAATTCGTGGCCCAAGGCGCGAGACGCACCTACGGTGGGCACTGCTCGTCATCCTGATCGTCGCGGGCTACGCCTCGCTCGACGAGTGGCACCAAGCCTTTGCGCCCGGTCGCACACCGGCCTTCACCGACGTGTTGCTTGATACGGCGGGCGGCGTTGCTGCGCAGATCGTGGTGGCGCTGTTTGCGTTACGGAGCAGCGCGGGGGATCGTCGGCGAGACTCACTCGAGACGAGCGCGTAAAACCAAAAGCCCGCTCCGAGGTATCGGAACGGGCTGTAGGTTAGGTGACTGTTATCGGGGGGACGCGGCGGCTTCTTTTTCCTTCTCGTCGGGGGCTTCTTCTGCAGCGGCCTTTCTTGGCTTCTTTTCTTTCTTCTTCAGCTCGGAGCCAATGAACTCGAGGATGGCGAGTTCGGCACCGTCGCCGATACGCCATCCGGTCCGGATGATGCGGGTGTATCCGCCGGCGCGATCCGAGAAGCGCGGTGCGAGATCGGCAAAGAGCTTTCGGGTCGCCCCTGCCGTCATAAGGAAACCCGCGGCCTGCCGCCGCGCGTGCAGCGAATCCCGCTTGCCCAGCGTAATCATGCGCTCGGCCAGTGGCCTCGCCGCCTTGGCGCGCAAAAGCGTCGTGTGGATACGCTCCTTCTCAATCAGGTTTGTCACCAGATTGCGGAGGGTGGCGCGCCGGTGCGCGGGTTGGCGTCCCAGTTTCGATCCTGCCTTGAGGTGTCTCATCTTGTCGTCCCAGGCCAAAAACACAACTACATGGCCGTGGTTTCCTCCGGCGGCAGAGGCGCGGTCTGGCTTGGCAGCGGCGGCCAGATGATGCGCCCGTGATCGTCGAACTTCATTCCGAGGCTCAAGCCCATCTTTTGCAGGATGTCCTTGATCTCATTGAGAGATTTCCGGCCGAAATTCTTGGTCTTCAGCATTTCGGACTCGGTTTTCTGGACGAGCTCCCTGAGGTTCTGAATGTTCGCGTTCTTCAAGCAATTGTAGGAACGGACCGAGAGCTCCAATTCCTCAACCGAGCGGTCGAGGTATTCCAGACGAGGGTCGGCGTAATTCTCGACAGCCTCTTCCGGAAGCTCGGGCTGCTCCTCAAAATTGATGAAGATGCTCATGTGGTCCTTGATGAGCTTTGCGGCGAGGCCGATGGCGTCCTGGGGCGTAATGGCCGCGTTGGTCCAGGTTTCGATCGTCAGTTTCTCGTAATCGGTCATTTGGCCCAGACGAGCCGCTTCTACCGAATAGTTGACCTTTCGGACCGGCGAGTGGACCGAGTCAATGGGGATGTAGCCGATCGGAAGATCTTCGTCGAAGTTGCGATCGGCGGCGACGTAGCCGCGGCCGTTCTTCACGCGCAGCTCGAGTTCGAGCTTGCCGCCTTCGCTGACTGTAGCGATATAGACGTTCTTGTCGAGCACGGCAATATCCGCATCTTCCTCAATCTTGTCGGAAGTGACCGGGCCAGGGGTTTCGACGCGAAGGCTGATCGTCTTAGGCTGATCATTGTTGAGCTTCAGCGGAATCTGCTTGAGGTTGAGGATAATATCCGTCGCATCTTCAACCACGCCCGGAATGGGAGAAAACTCATGCAGCACGCCCTCGATTTTCACCGCCGTAATGGCCGCGCCCTCAATCGAGCTCAGCAGCGCGCGTCGCAGGGCGTTTCCAACCGTAGTTCCCCAGCCGCGCTCAAACGGCTGCGCGGAAAACTTTCCATACTTATCGGTAAGCGTCTCGGGTTCTGCCGCCAAACGCTTGGGCTTCTGAAATCCCTTCCACATATTTGCCTTTCCTCCTGGCCCGCCCGCAGCGAGCCTTGCACCGTCCAAAAAAGTGTGGCTACTTGGAATACAACTCGACGATCAGCTGCTCGTTCATTGGTGGCGTCTGCACGTCCTCGCGGCGCGGCAAGGCCACGACCCGCGCCTTGAAATTCTCGCGGTCGATATCGAGCCACGGCGCGAGGCCCTGGCTTTGTGCGAGGTTGCGCGCCTCGAGCACCATGGCGTTCTCGTGCATGTTGTTCTTCAGTGCGATCTCATCGCCCACCCCGACCAAGTAGCTGGGAATATTGACCTTGTTTCCATTCAGGCGAACGTGGCCGTGGAGCACGAGCTGGCGAGCCTGAGCGCGCGAGCCGGCGAGTCCGGCGCGATAGACTGCATTGTCTAAACGGCGCTCCAGCATCACCACCAGATTCGAGCCCGTCGGACCCTTGGCGCGCACCGCTTTTTCGAAGTAGGAGCGGAACTGCCGCTCCAGGAGTCCGTAGGTTCGTTTCATCTTCTGTTTTTCACGCAACTGCACGCCGTATCCCACCATCTTCGCACGGCGTGCCTGACCGTGCTGACCGGGCACGAAGTTGCGCTTCTCGATGGCGCATTTCTCAGTAAAGCACCGGAGTCCCTTCAAGAAGAGCTTCTGCCCTTCCCGACGGCACAACCGGCAAACGGCTTCACGATGTCTTGCCAAGTGATCTCCTTTTTCCTGCTCCCCAACTAAACGCGGCGGCGCTTCGGGGGACGGCAGCCGTTGTGCGGTACCGGCGTCACGTCCTTGATGGCGTTGATGTGCAGCCCGGACGAGGCCAACGCGCGGACGGCGGATTCGCGCCCTGCTCCGGGCCCTTTCACCCGTACTTCGACCGACTTCATTCCATACTGGTCGCGCGCCACGCCCGCGGCCATCATGGCGGCTTGTTGAGCCGCGTAGGGCGTCCCTTTGCGTGAGCCCTTGAATCCGACCGAGCCGGCGGAGGCCCAACTGACAGCGCGGCCGTCGGGATCGGTGAGGGTCACAATGGTGTTGTTGAAGGTTGCCTGAATGCACACTACGCCGTGTGGCACGACACGTTTTTCTTTCTTCTTGCGAAATTCCTTTTTTCGCTTCGCCGGCTTCGCACCTGCTGCCGGAGCCGCGGCTGCATTTTCAGATTCTTTGGCCACGCTGGTTCCTTTCCTTCGTCGTGTAGATCGGTTGGCGCCTACTTGCGCGCCATCACCTTCTTCTTGGCTGCGACAGCGCCCTTGCGCGGCCCTTTGCGCGTGCGCGCATTGGTGTGCGTGCGTTGGCCGCGCACCGGGAGATTACGGCGGTGGCGCAGTCCGCGATAGCACTGGATTTCGATCAGGCGCCGGACGTTCATCTGAATTTCCTTGCGAAGGTCGCCCTCGACACGGCCCTCGGCTTCGATCGCGGCGCGCAGGCGCGTCACTTCATCTTCGGTTAGGTCCTTGATTTTTTTGGTCGAGTCGACCTTGGCGCTCGCGGCGAGCGAGCGAGCACGGGCTTGCCCGATGCCGTAGATCGCTGTGAGTCCGATCCAGAGCCGCTTGTTGGGCGGCAAGTCCACGCCTGCAATACGTGCCATCTTTCTCTCCTAACCTTGTCTCTGCCGGTGCTTCGGATTGCTGCAAATTACCCGCACGACACCACGGCGATGAACGATCTTACATTTCATGCAAATTTTCTTCACCGATGCTCGGACCTTCATTCCCCCGACTCCGTTCCCTCTCGCCTCTACTTATAGCGATACACGATTCGCCCCCGCGTCAGGTCATAGGGCGAAAGCTCAACAGCGACGCGGTCTCCAGCTAGGATGCGGATGAAATTCTTCCGCATTTTCCCCGAAATGTGCGCGAGCACTTGATGTTTGTTTTCCAGCTCGACCCGAAACATAGCGTTCGGAAGCGGTTCGATCACGGTGGCCATCACCTCGATGGCGTCTTCTTTGCCGCTTCCCTCACCTGGTTTCTTCTTTTCCGGCAGTGGTTTCTTGGTCATGCGCTCCCGCCGACTACCAACAGGGTCCGGTTGCTTCCTTCGGCCGTGTCAGAATCCACGGCCCGTTGCTCGTGACGGCAACGGTATGCTCGAAATGCGCCGAATCGCTTCCGTCGAGAGTCACCGCCGTCCAGTCGTCGTCTAAAATGCGCACCGCTGGGCCGCCTGAATTCACCATCGGCTCGATGGCAAGGACAAGTCCTTCTTGCAGGCGCGGCCCGACGCCCGGCGAGCCGTAATTGGGAACCTGTGGTTCCTCGTGCATTTTGGTCCCAATGCCGTGGCCCACAAACTCCCGCACCACGGAAAAACCATTCTCCTCGACTATCTTCTGAACCGCCGAAGAGACATCCCCGAGCCGATTGCCGACCCGAACTCTCTCGATGGCCCGTTCCAAGGACTCGCGCGTAACGCGCAATAGCTTTTCCCGTCCGGGCGTGATCTTGCCCACACCTACAGTCAGCGCCGCATCGGCGAAGAAGCCGTTCAGCTCCACCCCGAAATCCATCGAAAGAATGTCGCCCTCGCGTAGTTTCCGAGAGCCGGATGGAATCCCGTGGACGACCTCCTGGTTAATCGACGTGCAGACCGAGCCAGGATATCCCCGATAGCCCTTGAAGGCCGGGTGGGCGTGGCGCTCCGCTGCGTAGGCCTCGGCGAATTCGTCCAGCTCCTTGGTGGACAAACCCGGGTGGACCATTTCGCGCATCTTGTTCAACGCGCCCCAAACGATAAGCCCGGCCTGATGCATCATCTCCAGCTCAGCCGGCGATTTGCAAACAACCATCTCAGCTTCTTCTGGCTCCGTTCAAAATTCCTTGCAGAGCGCGGCTGACTTCCTCTACCGAAGCGCCCCCATCAACCATTTCGAGCACTCCCTGACGACGGTAGTAGTCTGTCAGAGGCTTGGTCTGACGCTCGTACGCCAAGAGCCTTTCTTTCACAACCTCCGGCCGGTCATCGGCCCGCTGAACGAGCTGGCCTCCATCAAAATCACAAATCCCCGCTTGCTTCGGCGGCGCGTCGTATATGTTGTAAATCTCGCCACCTACGCTGCACATTCTGCGACCCGAAAGGCGCCGCAACAACGCCGGTTCGCTCACGGCGAAGTCGATTACCAGCGGCTTGCCAAAGCCGCGGCTTTCGAGAATATGGTCGAGCTGGCTAGCCTGCGCCAGCGTGCGCGGAAACCCGTCGAACACAAAGCCTTGAGCACAATCGGCACGCGACAGTCTTTCCTCCACGAGCTTCATCACCAGGTGGTCGGGCACGAGCTCGCCGCGCTCCATGATGGGCTGCGCCGACTTCCCGAGCTCGGTGCCACGGCTCACGGCCTCCCGGAACATGTCGCCGGTCGAAAGATGCGGGACGCCACAGCTTTGCGCAACGTGCTTCGCCTGAGTGCCCTTCCCAGCTCCGGGAGGTCCCAAAAAAATCAGCGCGCGCTTGAGAGCCATCATCCCCGCCGGAAAGTTTCGATCAACCGCGACGACCCCGCACTCTGCCCTTCCGCACGAACCCCTCGTAATTGCGCATCACGAGCTGTGCCTCGAGTTGCTGCACCGTGTCCATGGCCACGCCGACCACGATCAGCAGCGAAGTGCCACCGAAGTAAAACTGCACGTTCAGCCCGTCCAGGACAAACCGCCACATGTGCGCGTCAAACCAATTGCCGCCCAACCAGGCCGGCAAATGCTGCAAGTGAATGCCCGAGATCATCCATTCCGGAATCAGGCAAACCAGCGCCAAGTAGGCACCGCCTACCAGCGTGAGGCGGGACAGAATCTTGTTGATATACTCCGACGTGTTTCGCCCGGGACGAATGCCCGGGATGAAGCCGCCGTACTTGCGCATATTGTCGGCCAGTTCGGTGGGATTGAAAATGATCCCTACGTAGAAAAAGGCGAAAAAGATGATCAAGGCTACATAGATCACGGTGTAGAGCGGCTCGCCCCACTGGATCGTCTTCCCGAACCGCTCCAAAAACGGCGACTTACTCTGGAAGAGCAGGGCCAGCGTCTGCGGGAAGGTGAGCAGCGAGCTGGCGAAGATCGGTGGAATCACGCCGCCCGAATTCACGCGCAGCGGCAGATAGGTCATCTGTCCGCCCATCACCTTGCGACCCATCACACGCTTGGCGTACTGCACCGGAATACGGCGCTGACCGCCCTCGACGAAGACGATAAAGGCAACCACTGCAGCCATCAGTGCGAGCAGCGCAATGAGCGCGATTCCTGTGAATGAGCCCCACTGGCCGTTAATCGCCTTGTCCCACAGGTCCTTCACGGCGCGCGGCAGTCCTACAATGATTCCTGCAAATATGATGAGCGACATTCCGTTGCCGATGCCGCGGTCGCTGATCTGCTCCCCGAGCCACATGATAAAGGCAGAACCGGTGGTGAGCGTCAGCATGGTCATGAGCGTGAACCGCACGCCAGGATGGTAAACCAGCGAGCCGCCGCCGAGCGGCTGTGATTCGAGCGTGCGGGCGATGGCGAAAGACTGAAACGCACTGAGGATGATTGTGAGATACCGCGTGTACTGCGTGATCTTGCGCCGACCGAGCTCGCCCTCTTTCTGCAAGCGCTCGAGGTAAGGCCACACCACCACAAGCAACTGCAAGATGATCGACGAGGTGATGTAGGGCATGATGCCCAGCGCGAAAATCGTTAGGCGCCGAAAGTTACCGCCGCTAAACAGATCGATGATGCCGAGGACCGAACCGCGATTCTGTTCGAAAATGCGCTGCAGCGCGTCGGTGTTGATTCCCGGTGTAGGGATGAAAGCGCCGAGGCGATACACCGCGAGCAGGCCGAGCGCGAAAAGAACGCGTTTGCGCAGGTCCGGCGTGGCAAATATATTCCGAAAAGCCTCGGCCAATTTTCTCATGACAGAACTTCGGTCTTTCCTCCGGCGCGCGCAATCTTATCGGCCGCAGACTTGCTGAAGGCGTGCGCCCGCACCGTCAGCGCAACCTTCAACTCGCCATCGCCCAAAATCTTCACACCGTCCGACCAAGCACGCACGATGCCGCGCTCGGCCAGCAGTTCCGGCGTGACTGTTTCGCCCGCAGCAAACTCGTTGAGAGTGACAAGGTTGACGACCGCGAAGGTCTTTGAAAACGGCGCCGAGAAGCCGCGCTTGGGCAAGCGGCGATGAAGGGGCATTTGGCCACCCTCAAAACCGGGACGGCGCGAATAGCCCCGACGGGACTGCTGGCCCTTGTTGCCCGCTCCAGCCGTCTTGCCCATCTTGGAGCCCATGCCCCGCCCGACGCGCACCTTGCGGTGCCGCGAACCTCGCGGCGGCTTCAAATTTGACAGCGTTGGTGTGGTCATTTCCCGCTATCCTCGATTTCGACCAGGTGATGTACCTTCGCGATCATGCCGCGCGTTTCCGGTGTGTCCGGCCGTTCAATCAACTGCTGCATCCGCCGGAAGCCGAGCCCGCGAATGGTCTCGCGCATGCTGCGCGGGCAGCCGATGAAGCTGCGTACCCAGCGAATTTTCAAAGTGCCCGATTTTTTCCTTGTCACCATGACGTTTGAAGGGCAGGTTACGACGCTGCCGCTTCCTCCGTGGCTACTTTGCCGCGAGTTTCCGCTACCTTCGAGGCGTCCTTCAGGTGCAGCAGGGCGTCGAAGGTGGCCTTGATCACATTGTGGGGATTCGACGTTCCCAGGGACTTCGTCAACACGTTTTGGATCCCTGCAACTTCCATGACGGCGCGCACCGGACCGCCTGCGATCACGCCCGTGCCTTCTGGAGCGGGCTTCAGCAGGACCTGACCCGAGCCATAGGAGCCGACTACCTGGTGCGGAATCGTCGAACCCTTGAGATTGAGCTTCACCATATTCTTTTTCGCCTGCTCGATCGCTTTGCGAATAGCCATGGGAACTTCGCGAGCCTTGCCCATTCCGAAGCCCGCGTGGCCACCTTGATCCCCTACGACGACGAGCGCCGAGAAGCTGAGATTTTTACCGCCTTTGACAACCTTGGTGACGCGGTTGATGGACACAACCTGGTCTTTCAGATTGGCTTGGTTGGCCGAGACCGGCCGACGAACGGCAAGCGTGTCTTTGAGCTCTTGTTTCGGCATAGTTAGAACTTCATCCCCGCCTCGCGGGCGGCCTCCGCCAGCGCTTGGACCCGGCCGTGGTATTGGTAGCCGCCACGATCGAAAACGACCTGATCGATACCCTTGGCCTTCGCCCGCTCGGCAATTACTTTGCCGACGACTTTAGACGCCGCGATATTGCCTCCTCCACGAATGGCTGCGCGAACCTCCTTATCGAGCGAGCTCGCAGAGACGAGCGTGCGGCCCGCCGTGTCATCCACCACCTGTGCGCGGATATGACGACTCGAGCGATGTACGCAGAGCCGCGGGCGCTCAGAGGTGCCGACGACGCGCTTGCGCATGCGCAGATGAATCCGCTCCCGGTGCGCCTCCCGCGATAGCCTTCGGACCGATACGGCCACTCTGTTCTCCTTTGCCGGCCAAACTAGGCGGCTGCCGTCTTGGCTCCGGCCTTGCCGGCTTTCTTCTTGAGCCGTTCGCCAGTGATGCGAATGCCCTTCTGCTTATAGGGATCGGGCGGGCGCAGCCCACGCAAGTTTGCTGCGACCTGGCCGACCTGCCCCTTGTCTGCGCCCGACACGGTCAGATGGGTCTGCTTGTCGACCGCGATCTGAATGCCTTCGGGGATCGGAAACTCAACCGGATGCGAAAACCCCAGCGCGATGACGAGGTTGCGTCCCTTCACCTCGGCCCGATAACCCACACCGACAATGTCGAGTTCCTTCTTAAACCCAGTCGTGACGCCGGTCACCGCATTGGCGACGAGCGCCCGCGCTAGGCCATGCAGGGCGCGGTGCTCTTCGGTTTCGCGCTGGGCGACGAGCGTGCCGTCCTTCTTCTCGAAACGAATCCCGCGGGGTACCGGGATGGTCATCTTGCCCTTGGGCCCTTGCACATCGACGACACCGTCCTTGATTTCCACCTTCACTCCGGACGGCACATGAATCAACTTGTTTCCGATCCGCGACATGGTCTTCTCTAAACCTCGCCTACCAGACTTCGCAAAGCAGTTCGCCGCCCACGCCTTCTTTGCGTGCCGACTGTCCGGTCATCAGCCCGCGGGGCGTGGAAAGAATGACGATGCCCATCCCGCCGACGACGGGCCGAATCCCCGCCTTACCGATGTAACGCCGAGATCCGGGGCGCGAGACGCGGCGGAGATCGGTAATCACGCTGCGCCGATCAGCCGTGTATCGCAGGAAAACGCGGAGCGTGCGTTTGCCCTTTTCATCGGCAACTTTGAAATTCGCGATGTATCCCTCTTCCTTCAAGATACGCGCAATCTCAACTTTGAGTCTCGACGACGGCACGTCCACGCGGGGGTGCCGGGCGCGGCTGCCGTTGCGGATGCGTGTCAAAAGATCGGCAATGGGATCGGTAATCATCCGAGTGTCCTCACCAACTCGCCTTCACGACGCCGGGAATCTCCCCCTTGAGCGCGAGACCGCGGAAACAGATGCGGCACATATGGAACTTGCGCAGAAAGCCACGAGAGCGTCCGCAAATGCGGCAACGGTTGCGTTGGCGGATTTTGTATTTCAACTTGCGCTGCGTCTTTGCGAATTGACTGGTTCGAGCCATTCCCTCTCCTTAGGCGCCCTGCGCGCGAAAGGGCACGCCGAGCAGCTTGAGGAGTTCGCGCCCTTCTTCGTCGCTGCGTGCGGTCGTGGTGATCGTGATATTCATGCCCTTAATCTTGTCAACACGCGTGTAATCAATTTCCGGGAAAACCAATTGATCCCGAAGTCCCAGCGTGTAGTTGCCGCGCCCGTCGAACGAGTTCGGCGCCAGACCCTTGAAATCGCGCACCCGAGGGAACACGATGCTCGAAAGCCGGTCCAGGAATTCGTACATTCGCTCGCCGCGAAGCGTGACCATACAGCCGATCGGCA
>Ga0187779_10003057_pt1 | contig 10187 bp, 9 predicted proteins | sample 1015_Q2_SP10_10__FD_132435 | JGI IMG/M metagenome (GOLD analysis project Ga0187779, IMG submission 132435) | Tropical peat soil microbial communities from peatlands in Department of Meta, Colombia - 1015_Q2_SP10_10_MG | ecosystem: Environmental > Terrestrial > Soil > Wetlands > Peat | place...
CGTGCTCGAGCGCCCCCGGTGGGAGCCACTGGTAGAGCGGGCCGAGTTCCTTCTTGATCCGGTTCAGGTAGAAGTCGGGGAGCACCGTGGACTCCCCCTCCATGTAGGCGCGGACGGTCCGATCGGTATCGAGAAGCTTGCGGATAGTGGTGTGGTAACGGATCCGCCCAAACCCCTCCGATGAAACCGCGCGGACCACGTTCATCCACTTGGGTATCCACGTCGGGGTCGCCGGAATGCGACGGGCGATGGCGCGCCACGAGAAGGAGTAGCGACTGACGTCCACCAGGCGGTCGTAGAACTCGGGCCAGGTGTAGTGCAGCGGCTTCACGTTCATGGCGTGATTGTTGTTCAGAAAATGGAACGGGAATGGCAGCACCCGTCCGGCCCGCTGGTACTCCAGGTTGTTGGGCGCCGCGCGCCCGAAGGCGGAGAGCAGCGAATAGGCCGGGAAGGCGCCGGGGGACAGATCGAGGAACCGCTTGGTCAGCTCGAACGGCTCGTCACCGGCATCACCGTCCATCCCCATCACGAAATTGGTCTGGATGTAAGGGATGTAGCGCAGGATGAGGTTCACATGGTCGGAGACCTGGCGGACCTTGTCCATCCCGGTGTTCCGGGTCTTTGACTTGTTGCCCAGGTCGTACCACGACTCGATCCCCGGCAGAATGGCCTGGAAGCCATTCTCTCTGAGACGCTTGAGGTGGGCCTCGGACAAGAGCGACAGGCTGCTCTCGGCGATGTGGCGCATCCGGCCGGGGGGAACCGCCGCTTCGATGGCGTCCATGTAGTCATCGAAGCGCACACCGAAATTGGGGTCGTGCCAGCCGAGGATCGGGTACTTGAGCTTCGTGAGAAGAAACGCCAGGTCCTCGCGGAGCTGCTGGAAGCTGAGCGGCTGGTAATCGACCGTGGAATCGATGCAGAAGCTGCAAGTGTACGGGCAGCCGAGGCTGCCGAGCATCGGGACGATCTTGATAGTCGGGGCTTTGGCCAGCGTGGGTGCGATGAATGTCCAGCGTTCGGCCACGGATGGGATTTCTCCGGGCTGGGTGGCCGCGCTGAGATACCTTCCCACCGGGCGATGCGGGGCGCAATCCGCCAGCACGTCCTCGATCACTGTGCGATCGGTGAAGCCCACCACGAAATCGAAATACTTGACTGCGTCCTCCGGGTAGCACCGCGCGTGGGGGCCACCCAGAACCGTGACCGCCCCCCGGCTCCGGAACAGCGCACTCAGGGCATAGGAAAGCTGGGCGGACTGGGTGAAGGCTCCGATGAACAGCAGGTCGAGATCGGCGGGAAGCTCTTCGAGCAGATCCTCGAGGCCGGTGTAGCAGACGAAGTGCACGTCATGACCGGCCTGCTGGCACCAGACCCCGACCGCCTGGGGCATGATGCTCGCCAGGTTCGGATTCATGACCCGACCGTACAGCGACGGGTTAGGGCTCTTGGTGACGAGATCGAGGATGCCGACGCGGAGACGACGCAATCACCCTCCTGGGAATTCCAGCTGACCACGGGCCTGCCGTCCGCTCCTGCGCCCGCTTTCGGAGGGAGACGAGCCGACACCTAGCAAGATGTGCCGCCGAGTGAAGTTCCCTTGTGGAGCGGCGGCGGTCAAGGTCTGAGTTCGATTTGACACTCCCTCGTCGGGCCTGCATGATAGCGCAACCCTACCAAGGAGGTCGGCCCCATGAGGGTCTATGGCTCAAGCGCCATTCGCAACGTGGCCTTCGTCGGCCATGGGGCGTCTGGCAAGACCACCCTCGTTGACGCGCTCGGGTTCGTGTCCGGTTCCACCAAGCGGCACGGAAGCATTCAGGACGGCACCACTCTCACCGACTATTCCGCGGACGAAATCGAACGCAAGCATTCGATCTCGCTGGGCGTGGGCTTCGCGGAATGGATGGATACCAAGATCAACATGCTGGACGCACCGGGCTTCCTCGATTTCCTGGGGGAGGCCACGGCGGCGCTGTATTCCGCCGATGGCGCGGTGGTCGTGCTCAACGCGACCGGCGGGGTCGAGGTGGGATCCGAAAAGGTCTGGGAGATCTGCGACCGGCTGCACCTGCCCCGGCTCATTTTCGTCACCCAGATGGACCGGGAGCGGGCCAACTTCGCGCGGGTGTTCGAGGATGTGCGGGGGCACCTGTCGCCCAAGGTCGTCCCGGTCGAGATCCCGGTCGGCAACGGGGCGGACTTTCACGGCATCGTCAACCTGCTGACCGATGAGACCCACCTGTACAAGAAGGGCACCAAGACGGGAGAGTACGAGACCGCGCCCCTCCCGGACGACGTGAAGGAGAGCTACGCCCGCTACCATGAGCAGTTGGTGGAGGCGATCGCCGCCACCGACGACGCCTTGCTGGAGAAGTACCTGGGGGGCGAAGAGCTCACCCGGGCCGAGATCGTCGGCGCGCTCAAGAAAGGGGTGCTGGCGGGGGAGATCGTCCCCATGCTGGTCGGCAGCGCCACCCTCACCTACGGCCTGCGGACGCTGCTCACCGAGATGGTGGATCTGCTCCCTTCACCGATGGAAGCGCCCGTGCCGGGGGGAGTCCCCGACGGGTCCCCCCTGGTGGGTCACGTCTTCAAGACGATCTCCGAGCCGCACGTCGGCGATGTGACGCTTTTCCGGCTCTATCGAGGCGGCGTGAAGAACGGCGAGGAGGTGTGGAATCACGAACACAACGTCGCCGAGAAGCTGAACCACCTGTCAGTGCAGCAGGGCAAGGAGCGGATTGAGGTCCCGGAGCTGAGCGCCGGCGACATCGGCTCTGTCGCCAAGCTGCACGACACGCACACCAACGACACCTTCTGCCGCAAGGACCGCCCGGTCCATCTGGAGCCGATCCCGTACCCGGAGGCGGTGGCAGCATCGGGCGTCATCGTGAAGAACCGGGGCGAGGAGGACAAGCTGGCGGCGGGGCTCCACAAGCTGCACGAAGAAGATCCGACCTTTCAGTTCGAATACAGCTCCGAGCTGCATCAGACGCTCATTCACGGGATGGGAGAGCGGCACTTCGAGATCCTGCTGGGGCGGCTGGAGAAGAAGTTCGGGGTGCACGCGGAGCTGGTGCGACCCAAGGTGGCCTACCGGGAAACCCTCAAGGGAAAGGCCGAAGGCCAGGGGAAGCACAAGAAGCAAAGCGGCGGACGCGGGCAGTACGGGGACTGCTGGATCCGGCTCGCTCCGCGGCAGCGTGGCTCGGGGTATGAATTCGTGGACAACATCGTGGGCGGCGTGATTCCCAACAAGTACATCCCCGCGGTGGATCGCGGCATCCAGGAAGCGGCGGTGCGGGGAGTGATCGCGGGATTTCCGCTGGTGGACTTCCAGGCGGAGTGCTACGACGGGTCCTATCACGACGTGGACTCGAACGAGATGTCGTTCAAGATGGCCGGCATCCTGGCCTTCAGGAACGTGGCGCCGAAGGCGCGTCCGGTGCTGCTGGAGCCGCTCCTCGATGTCACGGCGTGGACGCCGGCGGATGTTCTTGGCGATGTCATGGGCGATCTCTCCGCCCGCCGCGGCCAGATCCTCGGGACCGATACCGAGGGTCGGCTGACGAGGATCCGGGCGATTGTCCCGGAGGCGGAGATGTACAAGTACGCCACCACGCTGCATTCGTTGACCCACGGCAGGGGGACCTTTCACCTGGAGCCCCGTGGCTATGCCGAGGCGCCACCAGACGTCACCGCCAAGGTGGCGGCGGAACACAAGAAGGAGGACAAGGAGGAGTCGTAGGGCGGCGGTCGGAGTGGACCGGTCGTCGCGTCGGCATGCCAACTCGTTGCAACAGGAGTGGAGATGGCCATTGATGTCCGCATGACCACAACGGCCTTCGGGATCGACGGGCTTCGGATCGCCCAGACGCTGGGGATGGTCCGGGGGATCACGGTGCGGTCCCGGTCGGTATTCGGCACCATCGGGGCAACCTTCCAGACGGTCTTCGGCGGCAACATCACGATGTACACTCAGCTCTGTGAGGCCGCCCGGGAGGAAGCGTTCAACATTCTGCTGGTCCACGCCGAAGAAGTGGGGGCCAATGGGGTGATCGGCATCCGGTACGACGCCGCGGAGCTGATGCAGGGGGTGACGGAAGTGCTCTGCTACGGGACGGCGGTGGTGTTCGAGCGGCAGTAGCCGAACGATTCCCGGATTCGATTCACGCGGTGTGCCAGTGCACGCCGCGTGAATCTTTTTTTGTGCATCATGAACGCGATCTCCGTGCGACCGGAGGGGAAGCGAAGCGTCACCCAGCGCGATTGCCGATTCACGGGCGATTCATCCGACGTGCATAAGTTGGACAACGGAATGCATAAACCGGAGATCTTCATGAATCTGGCAGTTCTGGCCATCGCGTTGCTGGTCTCGCCACAGGACACCGGCCGCATCGAGACGCGGCCGGATTCGTCCCCGCCCGACTCGCTCGTCGACCTGTCGCCTACCGTTGCGCACCGCTCCTTGCTCGGCTCGGCGACGCTCGACCTGCCGGACGCGGGCGGCCCGGAGAGCACCGCCGGAGTCGGGGACTCGACCCGCCGACGGCCCCGGGCGGTGGAGTACAGTGACGCGTATTACAGTCGGCTCAAAGTTCACCGGATTGCGAGCTATCTCACAGTGCCGCTGTTCGTTGCCCAGTACTTTGCCGGGCAGGCGCTGTGGAACAACCCCCAGAGCCACGGTCTGGCCCGCGATGTCCACGGACCACTGGCCGTGGGAATCGGGGGGCTGTTCACGGTTAATACCGTGACCGGGGTCTGGAACCTGATCGAGAGCCGGCACAATCCTGATGGCCGCACCCGGCGCTGGATTCACGGGCTCACCATGATTGCCGCCGACGCCGGGTTCGTCGTCGTGGGGGCCGTGACACCGCACCGTCAGCGCGAAATTGGCGGGGTCGCGCCTCCTCCCGTGCCCATCGCCAGCCGCAGCGGCGCCACGACCCACCGTAACCTGGCGATTGGATCGATGGGCCTCGCGCTCGGCAGTTACCTGATGATGATTCTCTGGAAGGGCTGAAACATGACGTTCATCCATCAACTGGCCGCCGCGGTGGCGCCCTGGGCCGACTTCTACAACGGCAACAAGGCGACTCAGTCGCTGGTGGCTTTCACCCACTTCGCCGGCATGATGACCGCCGGAGGCTTCGCGCTGGCGACCGATCGCGCCACCCTGCGCGCCGCCCAGGCGCCGGTCGTGGAGCGGCCGCGCCAGCTCCGGGAGTTGGCCGGGGTACACCCGATCGTACTCGCCGCCCTCGCGGTCACCGGGTTGAGCGGCCTCCTGATGTTCGCCGCGGACCTGGAGAACCTGATCGGCGCTCCAGCTTTCTGGGTCAAGATGGGATTGGTCGGCCTGCTCCTCTTCAACGGATGGCTCATGCTACGCGTGGAGCGGGGCTTGGAACGAGGCGACCCCTCCGATGCCCGCGGGTGGCAGCGGCTTCGCCGGGTCGCGGTGGCGAGTCTGGTACTCTGGTTCGCGGTGGTTCTCGCCGGCTCCATTCTTCCGAACGCCAGCTGAGGAGCCGTCCGTGAGTGACTGTGCCGACGACTGCCGGCTCCACGACCGCCGGCAGTTCCTGATCCAGGTCACGCTCGCCGTCGGGGCGGCGATGGCCGCCCTCTCCGCCACTCCCCGCGAAGCCGTGGCGCTCCCCATTCGCCTCGGGCGGGCGCTCCGTCTCGACGGGGACGAGATCACCTATCCGGTGCCCGCGGCCGACGGGGCGACGATCGACAAGGAGAACGAAGTCATTCTGGTCCGCTGGAAGGGCGAAGTCTACGCCTTCAACCTGTCCTGCCCCCACCAGAATACCGCGCTCCGCTGGCTCGCCGATGACGGTCGATTCCAGTGCCCCAAGCACAAATCGAAATACCAGCCGGATGGGACCTTCATCAGCGGGAAGGCCACACGCAACATGGACCGGTTCGGCATCCGGAAATCGGGGAAGAACGTGATCGTCAACGTGGCGCAGTTCTACAAGAGCGACAAAGAGCAGGCGAACTGGAACTCGGCGCACGTGTCCGCCTGACCGCGCGCTGCCCGCGCCGACCCGCAGGGACCCCCGAGGGATTGACCCCCGACGGGGTCCCTTCACTTTTCAGGCGTGCGGGGGCGCGAAGGCCCGTGACCAGCGTCACTCCGGTGTTTGACCCGGCCCGCTACCCTGCAAGAGCACGCCATCAGCACAAACCGGAGTGACGATCCATGGGGCTGCCCGCCCTGATCCTGGCGCAGGTGCTGGTGAGCCTCGCGCCTACGATCCACAACACCAGTACCCTCGCGCCGGTCGTCGACGCCGCGGCCGCCGTCGAAACCTGGTCACGAGACAGCGACGGCCCGGCAGGGTCCGCGGTTCTGGTCCCCGACACCGCCCGGCGCAAGGCGGTGTCGCTCTCCGACGGCTACTACACCCGCCTCGATATCCACCGATACGTCGGCTACGCGGTGCTTCCGCTCTATCTCATCGAATATCTCGCGGGTCAGAAGGAGCTCGAAGATGGCAGTGCCGCCCCGCTCTGGGCGGACAAGGTCCATAAGCCCGCTGCCTACCTCCTCGCGGGCGTGTACACGATCAACACCGTGACCGGGCTGATCAACCTCGCGGAGGCGAACGATATCCAGCAGGGGAAGACCCGCCGCTGGGTGCACGCGGTGCTGATGCTCGCCTCGGACGCCGCCCTGGTCTACGGCGTCGCCAAGGCGCCGACCCTCTCCCAGATCGATGCCCGTATCGCTGCCGGCAAGCGCGGCGGGTGGACCACGCACAAGGAGTTCACCGTGGCATCGATCGGCCTCGGGACGGTGGGTTATCTGATGATGTTTCTCTGGAAGGAATAGCAGCGCTAAGCCAGCAGCCGATCCAGCGCTTCCCTGAGTCGGGTGGCCCCAAGCCGCTCGAACAACTCGGCCCCTTCGCTCCGGTACCGGGCGGCCTCCGGGGTGCGTCCCAGACGGAGCAGGGCGGCCCCCGCCACTCCGGCACACTCCGCCTGCAGCTGCAGCACCCCATGCTGGCGGGCTACGTCACGGGCGGCGAGGGCGAGATCCAACGCCTCCTGATAGTCGCCGTGCTTGAAGGCGAGAATGGCGCCAAGGCGGCGGACTTCGGCGAGGCCCACGGTATCCGCTGCCTCGCGCGCGATCCGCTCTGCGCGCAGTAGCTCCTGGCGCGCCAGTTCCAGCTCTCCGCGCTCGATATGCGTTTCCGCCCGTCCGGTGACCGCGAGGGCCACCAGCGTTTCATCCCCCACCTGCTCCGCATGACGGACCGCCTGCAGGGCCGCCGCCTCGGCGTCGTCCCAGTCCCGCCTTTGGCGGAAGGCAAGGCCGAGGTTGTGATAGGTCTGGGCGATGCCGCGGCGATCGCCCAGCCGCTGGTACTCGAGGAGCGCGTTTCGGTATAGACTGAGCGCCAAGTCCGGCTGGCTTCGCAGATGGGCAACCGACGCGAGGTTGTTCGATGCGTGCGCCGCCATCCGAGTGTCTTCCAGGGCATTGGCCTGTTCCAGGGCCTCTCCGAAGCAGCGCTCCGCGTCGTCCAGCCTTCCATGCTCGAACGCAATCGCGCCGAGCAGGTTCATCGCTCGCATCCGGCCATCGGCGTCGGCCCGCGAGCGAAAGCGCTCCAGCGCCGACTCGGCGAGCGTGACCCCGACGTTCAGCTCCCCGAGGCGGGTGGCTGCCGTGGCCGCCAGCAGCTCCACCTCCGGCCGACGGCCCACCGCGTCCGGCGCCCGGCGCTGGGCTTCGAGGGCCTCGCGATAGCGCCCGGTCTCCACGAGCTGGCGGAGCTCGCGGGCGGGGTCATCAGAGGGGGCGAGGTCGGGCATGCGCGGGCCGGTCAGTACGCGATGGCGTAGCGGCTGAAGCCGTTAAGGAGCGTCTCGATGTCGCTGGAATCCTCGTGCCGCGTCGAGGGGAGCTGGGTGAAGGGGTCGCCAGGAAGCTCCTGCCGCCAGATCGCGGCCTGTTGGAGGACCTGCTGGTCGTCCGCCTCCTCGGTCTCCTCGTAGCGAATCCGCAATTCTCCCGGCTGGGTCGGATCGAGCTGCAAACCACTCGGCTGCAGGCGAAACAGCACGCTATCCCCACCAGCCCAGACCACGCTGATGAACACTGAATCGCCGTCGTTGATTGGGGTGCCATCGGGGCGCTTCAGGAGCGACTCGTTGTCGAGCTTGAGACGCAGGAAATCCCGGCCCGTGGGGCAGGGGTTGTCGATCGTCCCGAAGACGAGGGCGATCTCATAGCCGGAGCCCTTCACCGCGTAGCTGCCAGCGCTGTCGCTGCAGAGCTGCGGCGCGGTGGGAGCGACGTGCAGATAGGTGAGCTGGTCCGCCGGTTTGGTGGGGTCACCCCCGGAGGAGCTGGAACAGGCCGCGGCCCCGAGCAGCGTCGCGATGCCCAACAGGGTCCGGGGGGTGATCGGTCTCATCGAGGATTCCTTTTTCATGGCGGTCACGCGTCGTCGCTCTGTCCATCGAGAATGCGCTGCAGGCGCGGCCGGGAGATCCCCAGACGGCGCGCCGCCTCGCTCTTGTTGCCGTTCACCATCTCCAGCGTGGCCAGCACCGCCGCCTGGGTGATCACCCTCAGCGAGGCGGGAAAGGGCAGTCGCCCCTGGGCGGGCGCGGTGATCATCCCGCTCGGCATGTCGGTGATCTCCAGGGTACCTGGTGGACTCAGCACGAGAGCGCGTTCGATGGTGTTGCGAAGCTCGCGCACATTCCCCGGCCAGGCGTGAGCCCGCAGCGCCGAGCGGGCCTCCGGCGTAAGTCTCGGCACTGGGAGGCCGTATTGCGTGGCGAGCCGCACGGCGAAATTCTCGGCGAGCACCTCGATGTCGTCTCCTCGCTCGCGGAGCGGCGGCAGGACCAGCGTGACGACGTTGAGGCGATAGTAGAGGTCCTCGCGGAACTCCCCTCGCGCCACTGCGGCGGCGAGATCGAGATGGGTGGCGCCGATCAGACGCACGTCCACCTTGCGGGTCTGCTGGCCGCCGACGCGCCGGATCTCCCGGCTCTCGAGCGCGCGCAGCAGCTTGGGTTGCAGGTCGAGGGGGAGGTGACCGATTTCGTCGAGAAAGACGGTGCCGCCGTTGGCCAGCTCCATGAGGCCGGGCTTGGCGCTGACGGCCCCAGTGAAGGAGCCCTTCTCATGCCCGAACAGCTCGCTTTCGAGGAGATTCGCCGGAATGGCGGCGCAATTGACCTCGACGAACGGCGCGGCGGCGCGCGGGCTGTCGTAATGAAGGGCCCGGGCGAGCAGCTCCTTGCCGGTGCCGGTCTCACCGCCGATCAGTACCGTGACATCGCGGTGCTGGGCGACCCGCCGTCCCTGATCGAGGGTCCGGCGCAACGAGAGGCTCTCGCCCACAATCGCGTCGAACCCACTCAGCCGCCGTTCGTCGGCCGCGTACCGCGCCGCCTGGGTCCGGCCCAGCGCCTCCCCGCGCACCCGCTCCAGGGACCGGCGCAGCAACCCCAGGTCGTCGGGGAGGGAGAAATAGTCTTTAGCGCCACGCTGGAGCGCGGCGGCCGCGATCCGGTGATCGGGTGACGCTCCGACCAGATACCGTGGCAATGCTGCGGGCAGGCTGGCCAGCAGGTCGAGCGCGGCTCCCTCCGCGCCTCCCGCCAGGAGCAGGGCGCACGCCATGCCCGCCGGGGGCCCATCCTCATCGCCGGGTCTCCATTCCTGAAGCTCGGCGCCGAGGTCCATCGCGAGCTCGGCGATCGTGGAGCGGAAGCTGTCGGAGAGTCGCACGGCGGCGATCTTCCAGGTCGGCTCGCTCAGTCCCTGCCCCCTCGGCGCCGCGGAGAAACGGCTGCCGGCGACCCGAACTCCAGTCGCCGACCGCCGCTCCCCAGGCGCACCGCCTCAGTTGTTGTCGCTACCGTGATCGTTATGGCAGTCGTGATTCTCGTCCCGGAATGCATGGAACGAACGCCGGATGTTGCTACGCACCAGATTCAGGTTGACGCCGCCGCTGTCCGCCGTCGACGGGTCGACCAGGTTGCCCGACCCATCCGAGAACCAGCCCGAGACATCGACCTTGATCGTGACACTCACGTTCGTCGTGGAATCGGCTACCGCGATCGGCGGGATCAGGGCGACCCGCTCCTCGGCGCTCAGGCCGGTCGTATAGACGAACGGCGTTCCATCAAAA
>Ga0187779_10003058_pt1 | contig 10186 bp, 9 predicted proteins | sample 1015_Q2_SP10_10__FD_132435 | JGI IMG/M metagenome (GOLD analysis project Ga0187779, IMG submission 132435) | Tropical peat soil microbial communities from peatlands in Department of Meta, Colombia - 1015_Q2_SP10_10_MG | ecosystem: Environmental > Terrestrial > Soil > Wetlands > Peat | place...
AAGGGCACCATCCTCTTCGCCAAGAACGGCGACATCTGGTCACTCACCAGCCAGAGCGTCCAACGGCTGACGTCGGGCGGGGCCGAATCGGAACCCACCTGGGGGCCCGGTGGGTCGACCATCTACTACATCGAGACCCGCGTGCTCGACTCGCTGACGCCGCCGCAGGAGAACGGCGGCCGCTACGACCTCGACTACCCGGTCATCACGCGCATGGCGGCCGACGGCAGCGGCGCCAAGGTCATCAAGAGCGGCCTCCTGACCTTCCCCGGCGGGACCCACTTCTTCGACTGGTTCCTCCAACCGGACGTCAGCCCCGACGGCAAGACGATCGCCCTCATCACCAACTACCCCGACCCGTTCGGCCTGTTCCTGGGCCCCCACCTCGGCTTCCTGCCGGCGGGGGGCGGCACGCCGTCAGTGCCGAACCTGCCCCAGTTCAATCCGCTCGGCCACAACGACCCCGCCTGGAGCCCCGACGGCAAGCTGGTCGCCTTCACCTACAACCAGCGGTCGGGAGCGGTCGGTGATCCGCGCATCGCCATCTACACCGTCGCCACGAAGCGCATGCGGTTCCTCAGCGCGGCCGGCTATGCCCGCCCGTCGTGGTCGCCCGACGGCCAGTGGATCGCCGCCGAGAAGACCGACGGGAAGGGCCGCGACATCGTCATCCTCAACGCCTCGAGCGGGGCCGAGGTGGCGCGCCTGACCAACGACGGCGGCTCGTTCGCGCCGACGTGGTCACCGGACGGCACGGCGGTCGCCTTCCTGCATGCGCAGGGCACGGGCATCGATCTCGACCTCGCCGTGCTGGGGCCGGGGAGCCCGTACTCGACGGCCCAGATCATCGCGCTCACCGAATCGAGCCTCCTCGACGGGACGTCCCGACCGGCTTGGTTCATCCCGCCTTCCGAGCTGCCCACGCCCGTGCCCACCGTGCCGCCCGCCAGCGCCACCGCCTCGAACGGGCCGTCGCCCAGCGGACCGTGACGCCGGAGGCCGGTCGGGCTGCCGGCGCGGACGAGGGCTACGCGGCGCTCCTGGATGCCCGAGTCCGGCGCACGGGAACCCTTCTCTGCCTCGGCCTCGACCCCGATCCCGCGGCGCTCCCGCGCGGGTTCGGCGCCGATGTCGTCGGTGCGGAGCGGTTCGCCCGTCTGCTGCTCGAGGCGGCCCTGCCGCATGCCGCGGCGGTGAAGGCCAACCTGGCCTTCTTCGAGGCCTTCGGGTCGGCCGGCCTGGCCGCGCTCGAGCGACTCCGGGCGAGCCTCCCCGGCGACGTGCCCTTCATCGCCGATGCGAAGCGGGGTGACATCGGCAGCACGACCGCCCGCCACGCCGCGGCCCTGTACGATGGCCTGGGCGCCCATGCGGTGACCGTCGCCCCGTACGTTGGCGCGGCGGCCCTGGCCCCCCTGCTGGGGCGGCGCGGCCGCTGCGTCTATGTCCTGTGCCGGACCTCGAACCCGGGTGCGGGCGAGCTGCAGGACCTGCCGGTCGCACCTGCCCGGGGAAGCGGCGGACCGGGCGAGCCGCTCTACCTGCGGGTGGTGCGGCTCGCGCTGGCCTGGCAGGAGACGTATGGCACGGTCGGGCTGGTCGTGGGGGCGACCGCTGCGGCCGAGCTGGCCGCGATCCGTCGCGTGGCGCCGGGCCTGCCGTTCCTGGTACCGGGCGTAGGGGCACAGGGGGGCGACCCGGCCTCCGTGCGCGCCATCGCGGCCGCCACCGCCGGGCCCTTGGCGAGCTCATCGGGACGGGGCGTGCTGGTCAACGTCTCGCGCGGCATCGCCGCGGCGGCCCTCGGCCCCGGCGACCCTGAGGCGGCGGTCGCGGCTGCCGCGGTGGACTGGGCGGCCCGGCTGCGGTGCTACGATACGGAGCCGCCGCAGCGGACGCCGCTGGAGGATCCTTCGCCACATGCCTGACATCGGAGCCCCGGAGCTCATCCTCGTCCTGGTCGTGGCGCTCATCGTGCTCGGCCCGAAGCGCCTGCCCGAGATGGGCCAGTCGCTCGGTCGCTCGTTGCGCGAGTTCCGCCATGCGATCAGTGAGACCACCGACGCGGTGAAGATCGGCGCGGCGCCCGCCGCGCCGACCGTGGCCACCACTCCCGCGGTCGCGCCGCCGGCGCCGCCGCAGCCCGCCCCGGCGACCGCCGCCAGCGAGCCCCCGGCGGCCACCACGGGGCCCTCCGAGCCGAGCGGCCCCGGCGCCTAGCCGGCCCGCGCCTGCCGCGATGGCCGAGATCGAATTGCGCGACGTCCCGCCCGGCGGGTCGCTTGGCGCGCCCGCCCTGACGCCGGCCCCGGCGGTCGAACCGGAAGGCGCGGTGATGAGCCTCGTCGACCACCTCTCGGAGCTGCGCCGGCGCCTCTTCATCTCGATCGTGGCGCTCGTCATCGGGTCGGGCATCGGCTACGTCTTCGGCGGGAGTGTCCTCACGCTGCTTGCCGCGCCGATCCACCAGCCGCTGCAGATCATCACCGTCGGCGGCGGCTTCTTCATCCAGCTGAAGCTGGCCTTCATCGTCGGCTTCGCCATCGCCCTGCCGGTGTTCCTATTCGAATTGTGGCGCTTCATCGCACCTGGCCTCACGGCCCACGAGCGGGCGGTGGCGCGGCCCTGGATTCCCCTGGCCGGCGTCTTCTTCGCGGTCGGCCTGGTGGTGGCCTACTTCGTCCTGCCGTGGGCCATCGCCTTCCTGGAGGGCTTTTCGACGCCGGGCATCAGCGTCAACGCCTGGACCCTCGAGTCCTACTTCGGCTTCGTGACGCTGCTCTTCCTTGCTTTCGGGGTGGTCATGGAATTCCCCATGGTCCTGGTCCTGCTGGTCCGGCTCCATGTCCTGTCGCTCGACCTGCTGCGGCGGAACCGCCGCTACGCCATCCTGGCCATCGTGATCTTCGCCGTGATCATCACGCCCGGCGGCGACCCCGTGAGCCCGACGATGATGAGCATCACGATGTACATCCTCTATGAGGTCACCATCCAGCTCCTGGCCCGCTCGGACCGCAATGCGGCGCGGGCCGCCGCCGACGAAGCGCGTCGGGCCGGCGGTGGCTGAGCCGGCCCAGCCACCGCGACGGCAGCACGTAGCCGTCATCAGCGGCCTCTCGGGTGCCGGCAAGACGGCCACCAGCAAGCTGTTCGAGGACCTGGGCTACCTGGTCGTGGACAACCTGCCGGCGGAGTTGCTGCCGGAGATGGCCGAGCTCGTGGCGTCGGAGCCCCAACGCTTCGCGCGGGTCGCCCTCGTGCTCGACGTCCGCTCAGGCGATGCGGCCGTCGCCTTCGGGGCCGTCATGGGCGCCCTCGAGGGCCGCTCCATCGTGCCCCAGGTGCTGTTCCTGGATGCTCGAGACGAGGTCCTCATCCGGCGCTACAGCGAGACCCGCCACCGCCACCCGCTGGAAGGCCGTGGCTCGATCGCCGCCTCCATCGCCGCCGAGCGGGCGATGCTCCAAGAGGTGCATGACCAGGCCGACGTCGTCATCGACACGTCCGACCTGTCCGGCCGACAGCTCCGCGAGCGCATCTTCGCCACCCTCCAGCCCGACGAGGAGGGCGACCGCATCGCCATCCAGCTCATCAGCTTCGGGTACAAGTACGGCCTGCCGCTGGAGGCCGACCTCGTCTTCGACGTGCGGTTCATGGTGAACCCCTACTACGAGCCGGGACTTCGGGCGCTATCCGGGCTCGCCGAACCGGTGCGGACCTTCGTCCTCGGTCAGCCCGCCGCGCAGCGGTTCCTGGCCTTCACCCACGACTTCCTGGCCTTCGCCATCCCGGCCTACGAGAGCGAGGGCAAGAACCGCCTGACGATCGCCGTCGGCTGCACCGGCGGCTACCATCGCTCGATCACCATCGCCGAGGCGATGGCCGACGACCTGCGCGCGATGGGGTATGGCCCGGTGAGCGTCTGGCACCGCGAGCTGGACAAGGCGTGAGCGCGCCGGAGACGCGATGGGGCCGCTACCGGCGCTGGTTGCGTCCGGGCATGGGCCTCAAGCGCTGGCTGGTGGCGGTCTTCGTCGGCGAGGCGCTGGTGGCCTTCGCCGGCGCGCTCGTCCTGCGCCAGCTGTATCGCGACCTGGCGCCCGACGACACCGCCCAGGCCCCCGTGCTGTGGTGGCTGACCCTGCAGTTCCTGCCCCTCGCCCTGCGGCCGGTGGTGCTGGTGGGGGGTGGCGTGTTCGTCTTCGCCGTCGGCCTGTGGGGCCTGCTGCGCGCGGTCCTGGCGCCGTTCCAGCAGCGGCGTGAGCCGCTCGTCGAGCTGATCTACCAGAAGCGCTCGCTGGCCCGCGGCCCGCGGGTCGTGGCGATCGGCGGCGGCACCGGCCTCTCGACCCTGCTGCGCGGCCTCAAGGCCTACACGAGCAACATCACCGCGGTCGTCGCGGTGGCCGACGACGGTGGCTCGTCCGGTCGACTGCGCCACGAGCTCGGCATCGCGCCGGTCGGCGACATCCGCAACTGCATCGCCGCCCTGGCCGATGCCGAGCCGGTCATGACACGCCTCCTGCAGTACCGCTTCCCCAGCACCCCCTCCGGCTCGGACCGGGTCAGCGGGCACGCCTTCGGCAACCTCCTCATCGCCGCCCTCAGCGACATCGAGGGCGACTTCGAGGAGGGCGTGCGGCAATCGAACCGCGTGCTCGCCGTGCGCGGCCAGGTGGTGCCCGGCGCGGCCGTGCCGCTGACCCTCCACGCCGAGCTGGCCGACGGGTCACGCCTGGACGGGCAGTCGCTCATCGCCGCCGCGCGTGGCATCAGGCGCGTGTGGATCACGCCCGCCGACGTCCACGCGACGGCCGAGGCCACCGAGGCCATCAGCGGAGCCGACCTGGTGGTGCTGGGGCCCGGGAGCCTTTACACCAGCCTCCTGCCGAACCTGCTCATCCCCGAGATCCGCAACGCGCTGCTCGCGACCCGGGCGGTGCGCGCCTACGTCGCCAACGTGGCCACGCAGCAGGGGGAGACCGAAGGCTTCGCCCTCTCCGACCACCTCAGGGCGCTCGAGACGCACGGCATCCTGGGAGCGGTCGACGTCGTCGTCGTCAACGACGTGCCCGAGTCGCGGGCGCCCGAAGGCTGGCCCGTGGCGCCGGTCCGCATCGACGTGGCGGCCGGCGAGGATCGCCCGCGGCTCGTGCTGGGCGACGTCGTTGACCACCGCAACGGGCACCACCACGACCCCGACCACCTCGCGGCAGCCCTGCTGGCGTTGCTCGAGGCCGGTGCACTCGGCGCGCCGGCCGGCGTGGCGCGCACCGCCTGAACCGCGTGCCGGCGCCGCCCCGGACGCCGGACCGTCCGTCGCGCGACCTCGTCGCCGCGCTCCGCGGCGAGCTGGCGGCCGTGGAACCCGGACGCGCCTGCTGCCGGGCGGCGGAGCGTGAGGGCCTTGGCCCGGCGGCTCGGGGTCAGGCGCCGACGGCCGCCGTGGCCCGCCTCGCCGTGCGCCTGGAGCACGGCCCGTCAGCCACCTTCGCCTGGGAGGACGCTGCCCGCCACTGCCGCCTGGCGTACCTGCGCGGCCTGTTCCTGGCGTGCGGCTCGCTCAGCCTCGCGGCCGGGCGGCTGCACCTCGAGTTCGTGGTGCCGGCGCAGGAGGCGGAACGCCTGGCGGCCCGCCTCGCCGCGATCGGCCTGCCGGCCTCGTGGCGCATCCGGCGGGCGGCAGGCGTGGTGACCTGGAAGCGGACCGAGACCATCGTGCGCTTTCTCCGGTCGGCCGGCGCTTCGGCGGCCGTGCTGGAGCTGGAGAGCCGGCTGGTCGTGCGGGCGCTGCGCGGCCAGCTCAACCGGGCCCTCAACGCCGAGACGGCGAACCTGGCGCGCGTCGCCGCCGCCGCCGCCCGCCACGTGCGGGCTATCGAGCGGGTGGAGGGCGCGGGCCGGCTCGCCAGCCAGGCGGCATCCGTCCGGGCCGTGGCCCAGGCTCGCCGGGCATCGCCTGAGGCCTCGCTCGCCGAACTCGCGGCCGAGACGGGCCTGTCACGCCCGGCGGTCCAGCGCGCCCTGGAGCGTCTCGTCGCTCTCGACGAGGCGATGGCCGGCGGCTGACCGGTCACGCTGCCATCATGGAGCCGATGCGACCCGTGATCATCGCCGCCAACTGGAAGATGCACACCACACCCGCCGATGCCGGGCGCCTCGCGCTGGCCCTCGCCGATGCCACCGCCGAGCCCGACGTGGTGCGGGTCATCTGCCCGCCGTTCGTGGCCCTTGCCGCGGTGCGCGATGCCCTCACCGGACGCGATGTCGCGGTCGGGGCGCAGAACGTGCACCACGCGACGGCCGGGGCCTACACCGGGGAGATCGCCGCGGCGATGGTCGCGGGCCTCGCGACGTGGGCCATCGTTGGCCACTCCGAACGACGCCGGGACGCGGGGGAGACGGACGCCCAGATCGGGCAGAAACTGCGGCGCTGCCTGGAGGCGGGCCTGCGGCCGATCCTGTGCGTAGGGGAGGGGCTGGAGGACCGCGACGCCGGCCGCGCCGAGGCTGTCGTGCGCGACCAGCTGGAAGGGGCCTGGGCGAGCTTCGCCGCCGGCTCGCCGGGCGAGGTCGATCACGACGCGGCCCTGGCGACGCGGCTCGTCATCGCCTACGAGCCCGTGTGGGCCATCGGTACCGGGCGCACGGCACGGAGCGCCGACGCGGCCGCCATCGCGCGCGTGATCCGCGCCACGCTGGGGGGGTGGGGTTGGCCCCGTGGCGTCGCCGAGGCCGTGCCGGTGCTCTACGGCGGCAGCGTCACGAGCGCCACGATCGACCCCTTCATGGCCGAGCCCGATCTCGATGGGGCCCTGGTCGGTGGGGCAAGCCTCAAGGTCGAGGAGATGGCCGGCATCGTCGCCCGCGCGGCCCTCACCGCGCGCGCCCGCCGCGCCGCCTCGTGAGCGGGGGGCGGCCGCGGCCGATCGTCCTGCTCGTGCTGGACGGGTTCGGCATCGGCAGCCGGCCGGCGGCGGACGCTATCGCTACGGCCCGGATGCCAGCCTGGCGCGCCCTCCTGGACGCGTGGCCTCACAGCCGGCTGGAGGCCTCGGGCGAGGCGGTGGGCCTCCCGGCCGGCCAGATGGGCAACAGCGAGGTCGGCCACCTGAACCTGGGCGCGGGGCGACCCGTGCTGCAGGACCTGCCGCGCATCGATGCCGCGATCGCCGACGGCTCGTTCGCCGCCAACGAGGTCCTGCGAGCCGCGTGCCGGCGGGCGGCGGAGCCCGGACGGCGTCTCCACCTGGTGAGCCTCATCGGCCCGGGTGGCGTGCACGCCATGGATCGCCACCTGGTGGCGATGGCCGAGCTGGCGTGCCGCGACGGGGTGCGCGACATCGTCGTGCACGCCATCCTGGACGGCCGGGACACGCCGCCGCGCTCGGCGGCGGGCTTCATGCGCGACCTCCTGACCCGCTTGGTGAGCGCCTGCCCCGCGGCGCGGGTGGCGACCGTGGCGGGGCGCTACTTCACCATGGACCGTGACCACCGCTGGGACCGCACGGCCCGCGGCTATGCGGCGATCGTGCGCGGCGTGGGCCTTCCGGCGGCGGACCCCGTGGCCGCCATCGAAGCTGCCTACGCCCGGGGCGAGGACGACGAGTTCGTCCAGCCGACGGTCATCGGCGGCCTCGACGGCCGGATCCGCAGCGGCGACGCCGTGGTCTACATGAACTTCCGCGCCGACCGCGCCCGCCAGCTGACGCACGCCCTGGTGGACCAGCACTTCGAAGGCTTCGAGCGCGGCGAGCGGCCGGTCGACCTGCTGGTCGTGACGCTGACCGAGTACGAGGGCGACCTGCCCGTGGCGGTGGCCTTCCCGCCGCTCGTCGTGCCCAGCCTCGCGGAGCGGTTCTCCGGGCTGGGCTGGCGCCAGTTCCACGTGGCGGAGACCGAGAAGTACGCCCATGTGACCTACTTCTTCAACGGCGGCACGGAGGCCGCCTGGCCCGGCGAGGAGCGCGAGCTGGTGCCGAGCGCGCAAGTCGCGACCTACGACCTGGAACCGGCCATGCGCGCCGCGGAGATCGCCGAGGTGCTGCTGGCGGCCCTTGCGAGCAACCGTTTCGACTTCCTCGTGGCCAACTTCGCCAACGCCGACATGGTCGGCCACACCGGTCAATTCGCCGCCGCGGTGCAAGCCGTGGAGGCGCTCGACGCGGCCATCGGCCGGGTGGCCGGGGCGGTGCTGGCGCTCGACGCGGCCGAGCCGGACGGTGGGGCGCTGCTCTGCATCACCGCCGACCACGGCAATGCCGACGAGATGACGGATGCGGCCGGGCATCCCGTGACGGCGCACTCCCTCAACCCGGTGCCGCTGCTCCTGGCGGGGACCTGCGTGCGCGGCGCACGCCTCCGCGATGGCGTGCTGGCCGACGTTGCCCCCACCCTGCTCGCGCGGGCCGGCCTCGCGCCCACCGCCGGCATGACCGGCCACGACCTGCTGGAGCCGCCTGCGGCGGGATGAGGCGGAGGCCGTGCTATCCTGCGCGGGCTTCACCCCATCGGAGGACCTTCCGCAGCCGTGGACCCCTTCCTCGCCCTCGGCCAGATCGCGCTCAGCGCCGGCGTGGTGGCATCGATCCTGCTCCAGTCCCGCGGGGCCGGCCTGTCCTCGGCCTTCGGTGGCGACTCGGCGGTCTACCGCAGCCGTCGCGGCATCGAGAAGACCCTCTACCGCTTCACGATCATCATCACGATCGTGTGGGTCGTCTTCTCCTTCGCCGCCTACGCGCTGACGCTGCCGGCGACCACTGGCGCCTAGCCCGCCGCGCCTCCCACCCGCGACCGCGGCCTGGCCCAGTCGCCGGGACCGCGCGGTCGTCGGCTCGGGCATCCTGCTCCTGAGCCTCCTGCTGGCTGCGCAGGTGGCCGCCCCGCCCGCGACCAGTCACCCCCCAGCGTCGCCGACCCCCGTCCCGAGCGCTGCGCCGGCCGGCCTTCGACTGGGGGTCGTCGGGCTCCTCGACACCCTTGACCCGCTGTACGCCGCGCTGCCGGCGGAGCGGGACATCGATGCCCTCGTCTTCCGTGGCCTGACGCGGACCGGCGCCGGTGGAGCCCTCGTGGGGGACCTGGCGTCGAGCTGGCAGGTCACCGACGATGGCCATACGTACACCTTCCACCTGCGGACCGACGCCGTGTGGGCCGACGGGCAGCCCGTCACGGCGGCCGACGTGGCGTACACCATCCGCGTCCTCCAGGATCCGGCCTATGACGGGCCCAACGGTGCGGCCTGGCGCGGGGTCACGGTCACGACTCCCGATGCGGGCACGGTCGTGCTGGCCCTCACCGACGCGAGCGCCTCGTTCCTCGATGTCACCACCCAGCCGGTCGTCCCGGCCCACCTCCTGCAGGCCACGCCGGTCGCCGAGCTGCCCGCCCTGGGCTTCGATACGCAGCCCGTCGGCGACGGTCCGTACCAGGTCGCCGGACGGGACGGCGACGTCGTCCGGCTCGTGCTGGCACCCCACCAGGCCGCGCCTGAGGCCACCGCCATCGTCGCCGGGGCCGTGCCGGCGATCACGTTCCAGCTGTACCCCGACGCCGCCGCCCTGGCGGCGGCCTTCCGTCGCGGCGACCTCGACGGCGCCGACGGCCTGCTGCCGGACGATGCCGCGGCCCTCGCGGGCCAGGCCGGCATCCGCGCCCTGGACTATCCCCAGGCCACGCTCTTCGCCGCGGTGATGAACGTCCGCGTGGGACAGCCGCTCTTCCGGGACGCCCGCGTGCGGGCGGCGCTGCTGCGCGCCATCGATCGCGGGGCCATGGTCCAGACCATCTTCCATGGCGCAGCCACCGTGGCCACGACCCCGTTCCCGCCGACGACCGCCGGCCTGCCACCGCTCACGGCCACGCCACCGCCCTTCAGCACCACCGCGGCCGCGGCCGCCCTCACCGCCGCCGGCTGGAAACACGGCCCCGGCGGCTGGACCGCGCCCGGCGTGAAGGGCGTCGTGACCTTCGACGTCGTGACGGTCCAGGCGAGCGCCAACCCCACTCTCGACGCCGTGGCCCACGCCGTGGTCGCGGCGTGGACCAGCCTGGGTCTCCACGTGACGCTGACGGAACTGCCGCCGAGCGAGCTGGTCCAGGAGCGCCTCCTGCAGCACGATTTCACCGTCGCGTTGCTGGAGATGGACCTGGGCCGCCTCCCGGACCTGCAGCCGTTGCTGACCTC
>Ga0187779_10003061_pt1 | contig 10182 bp, 8 predicted proteins | sample 1015_Q2_SP10_10__FD_132435 | JGI IMG/M metagenome (GOLD analysis project Ga0187779, IMG submission 132435) | Tropical peat soil microbial communities from peatlands in Department of Meta, Colombia - 1015_Q2_SP10_10_MG | ecosystem: Environmental > Terrestrial > Soil > Wetlands > Peat | place...
ATGATTTGGCGTCCAAAATCAAGAAGAAGCTCCAGGACGAGATTGCTGCCCTTGAGCGTGAGCTGCACGACGAGCTTCCCAAGGAGATCAAGGGGGCGCGTGCCCACGGCGACCTGTCGGAAAACGCCGAATATAAGTATGCCAAGGAACGCCAGGGTTACGTCGCGGCCCGCCTCGGCCAGCTCCACAAACGCATGGCCGATCTCTCGTTGCTCAACCTGAACAACCTTCCCAAAGACCGTGCTGCCTATGGCTCGAAGATCGTGGTGCTGGACGTTGCCAAAGATGCCCGAATCGAGTACAAGCTCGTCACGGTGGAAGAGGCCGATGCGACCCAGGGGTTGATCTCCACGACTTCGCCGATTGGGCGTGCGCTGCTCGGCAAGAGAGTGGGTGACGAAGTGAAGGTGACAACTCCGGCCGGCGTCAAGGAATACGAGGTCGTCAAGTTGATCACGATCTATGAAGAGGATTAGCGAGATGACGCTCGCTGTATGTTAACGCGAACCATTGGCCGCTACCTCACCTGGCCAGTCGACGGTCTGGCCGCCCTACTGGCTCCCACGGGTATCCCTCCCAACGTCATCACCTGGTGCGCGCTCGTTGCCAATCTTTGGGCAGGCATGTTCTTTGCAGCAGGACGTTTTCGTGCGGCGGGCGGCATGATGATGCTTGCGGGACTGTGTGACTTACTGGATGGCCCCGTCGCGCGCCGGCAGAACCGCGTATCGCTGTTCGGCGGTTTTCTGGACTCCATTCTGGACCGCTACTCCGATCTCATCCTCTTCCTCGGTCTCTTGGTTTACTACGCGCAGGTGAATCGATTCCTCTATGCGGTGCTTGCCGGCGCGTCGATGGCGGGCGCGGTAATGGTGAGCTATGCGAAGGCTCGCGCCGAATCGCTTGTCCCGACCAGCGAGATCGGATTCTGGGAACGACCCGAGCGGCTCGTACTGATGATCCTGGCGGCGCTTGCCAATCGCATGGAAATTGCGCTTTGGATTTTGGCGATCGGACCCAATATCACCGTGATTCACCGGATTGTGCACACTTGGCAGCGAACGGCAGGCAGCGGTGCCAACACGCTGCCGGCTCGACCACAGGTGCACTCCGACACCTCGCCCAACCGCAGTGAAACGCAGGTCCTGACTCACTCGGCGGGTCGAGGAATCTGAACCTACCCCCCCGGCATCCTATTTATGGTCTGCTGACATCCCGGTGGTCGGGGAACCCACATTCGGAAACGGAGGAAGATAAGACATGGCAATACGTGACGCGCTGCTCCCGGAATTTGAACACGAGATGGCCACGACGCGAAAAACCCTCGAACGCGTGCCTGAGGACAAAACCAACTGGAAGCCCCACGACACGTCGATGACAATGGGGCGTCTCGCCGGCCATATCGCCGAGATGGCAGGCTTTGTGGGTGCGACGTTTCAGGGCGACTCCTTCGATTTCGCGCCCCCGGGCGCACCACCGATGCAGCCGACCGTAATGACTTCGCGCAAGCAATTACTGGAAGTCTTCGACAAGAATGTGGCGTCGGCCCGCGCGGCCCTGGCCAAGGCCAGCGACGAAGAGCTGCAGAAAACTTGGACCCTGCTGAATGGCGGGAAGACGTTTTTTGCGATGCCGCGTATTCAGGTGCTGCGCAGCATGATCTTAAATCATGTGATTCATCACCGAGGCCAGCTGTCGGTTTATCTGCGGATGAATCAAGTGCCGGTGCCATCCATCTACGGTCCATCGGGTGATGAAGGGCGGATGTAGGACCTTCCCGGCATCGGTCCGCTGACGGAGCTGGGCGGACCGTTAGTGGCGGCCCGCCGAAGGGATGACGATTTCAACCGGCTCGATGGCTGGCTTCGGCTTGCGGGCCATTGCCTTCTCGGCGATTCGCGCGTGGCGCTCGGCTTGCTGCGGAGCATTTTTGAGTTCGCGCTCCTTGAATTCCGGCAGTACCTCGTCGGCAAATAGTTCGAGCGAGGAACACTGTTGGTCAAGCGAAAGCTTGCCCACTTGTCGTACGGCGATGACCTGATCGATCCCAGCATCTTCGAATTCGCGCAATCGTTCCCGCAGCATCGCCGGTGTGCCGATGCAGGATTTGGCGGTAAATTCCGAGCCCTGGTCATCGCGTGGATCGGTCTTGTAGCGGTTCCAGATGTCGGTCTTTCCCGGGCGGTGCTCTCCGAAAAAACTGTAATGTCCGAGGCCGTAGACGAAAAAGCCATAGTGTTCGGCCGCGGCGGCCTCCACGCGCTCCTGATCGCGGTCGCAGAGAAACGGTGCCGCAATGGCGACCGAAGGATTGACAGCGTAGCCCAGTGGCTCACATTCGTTTTCGATCGTCCGGTAGTACTCGCGCACCCACGGCCGCGCCTCCTCCGGACTGGCAAAGGAAAACGTCAGCGCCCCGAGTCCTAGCCGCGCGGCTTCGAGAATCGACTCGCGCCGCGAGCAGGCCATCCACAGCGGCGGGTGCGGCTTCTGATAGGGTTTTGGCATCACATTGCGCGGTGGTGCCTTCACGTAATTTCCCTGGTGTCCGGTGAACGGCTCCTCCACCATCATGCGCACGGCAACGCGAAAGCCCTCGAGCTGCATCGCTTTCTTTTCTTCCTGCGGGACCAAGAAGCCCCCTAATTCCGTTGCCGTCGCGCCCGACCCCATTCCGAACTCAGCGCGCCCATGGCTGATCAAGTCGAGCACCGCGACCCGCTCCGCCACGCGTGCCGGATGGTTGATGTAAGGCGGTGTCTGAATGATTCCGTGCGCCAGCCGAACCCTCTTGGTTCGCTGGCTGCACGCCGCCAGAAAAATCTCGGGTGCCGAAGCGTGCGAATATTCCTCCAAAAAGTGATGCTCGGTGGCCCAGATATAGTCAAAACCGCGCTGATCCGATAACTCGGCAATCGCAAGCGCGTCGTCGAGCAGGGTGCGGTCGGACTCAAAAGTCCAAGGTCGTGGGAGCTGCATCAAGTGAATTCCGCCGAATTTCACAGGAGGTCCTCGCGGATCATCATGGGAGCGTATTCTACGCGGATGGCCAGGTCGCGCAAACACCGGCGGGAGATTTGCTAGAAATGAATCAACGAACTCGGCTGGCTCAGAAAACAGCCTCGGCCGGCCGGATTCTCGATTTCCCCAAATCAAAACTGCATGCTAGGCCGCGTTCTCCAGAACGAGCATTCCCGTGGCCGTGTTGGAGATCGCCACGTGGTAGCTGCTGTGAATCTTGGTGACTTTCCGATGGAGAACGCCACGCATGGCCAGCCACAAGATGAATTCGGCCCCCTGTGCGCCGGCTTCGCGCACGAGCTCATGAATCGAGTACCGCGTCAGCGCTTCGGGCTCATTTACGATTTTGTCCAAACACATCAGGTCGAACTTCTTGTTAATAAAACCTGCTCGCTCCCCGTCCAGCTGATGAGACAACCCGCCCGTACCGATCACGACCACCTTTTGATCCTTCGGGTAGGATTCGATGGCGCGGCCGATGGCCTGGCCCAGCTTGAAGCAACGCAGAGGAGAAGGCAGTGGATGCTGCACTGTGTTGATCTGTACGGGAATGGTCTTCACTCCCGTATAGGAGTAGTTCGGCCAGAACAAGGACATGGGCACGGTAAATCCGTGATCGACTAACATCTCCTGGCATGAGGTAATGTCGAATTCCTCCGCCACGAGCGATTCGATGATGTGCCAGGAGAGCTCGGGATCGCCCTGGAAGCCAGGCGTGGTGGGAATGCCCCAGCCTTCATCGGCGTTCTTGTATTCGAACGCCGCACCGATCGCGAAGGTAGGCATCTTGTCCAAAAAGAAGTTCAGCCCGTGGTCGTTGTAAATCACCACGGCAACATCCGGCTTGACCTTCTCCACCCATGCCCGCGCCGGCGGATAGGCTGCGAAGAACGGTTTCCAATACGGGTCATTGACGAGCTCTGTTTCCTTCGGAACGGCATTCCCGATCGCGGGGATGTGCGATGTCGTAAGACCTCCGATCACGCGCGCCATGTTTCACTCTCCTTGAGCTTTCAGCATCTTCTTGAAGGCTTCGACCGTCATGCCCGTCTGCTGGGCACCGACATCCTGCACGTTCAGGTGAAAGATTCCTGCAAACTTGGCGAGGTAGTAAATGCACCCCCCGGCGTGAATCAAGGCCAGGACGTTGCGCTCGTGAATGGCCCGGCGCTGCTCTTCGTTGAGGCCGTACTTGGTGCAATAAGCATCCTCGTCCCTGAGAAACTCTTCCCGATTCTTGGCCTCGTTGAACGAGTAGCACATCTTGTTCAAGGCGTAACCCTTCATCGCGGCCTTGCCGTCGAACATGTAGGTTCCTGGAATCGGCAGGTCATCATGTGTCACCCCACGCATCGGTTCCTCCTTGCCGGCAAGCGCATCCTGGCGGCCCGCGCGGGCAGAATCCACAGTCCAGGATGAACTTTTTACATTTACGCTGAAATCCGAGCCAACCGCCGTGACTCGGCTCACCCTAGCCGGGTGATGGCCGTCACAGGCTCAAAGAAGGGGCTCCTCCGGCAGCGATCACAGGAAGGAGCGGATGGGGTCCTTGCCGTCCCAGCCGATCGTGGCCGCGTAGAAGCGGCCAAAGATAGAATCAAACGCCGCGCCCAACTCGATCAACTCGACCATGCCGGCCAGGTCGTTGTTTGCCTCCAAGTAGCCGACTCGTCCTCCGCTCGGCACCCGCGCAAAAAACGCCAGTTCATAGCCCCGCTGCTGGTAGGTTTGCAGGTCGCGGTCGAAGTTTGACGTGGCCAAGCCCCAGTGATGGAAGCCGTAACCGCGCTTGCGGATGGTGTCGTGATAGACCGACGGCGCATCGTTGAGCGGCTGAATCAGTTCAATGTTCATGTGCCCGGCGAAGCTCATGGCCAAAGCCGACTCCGCGCGCGATGGTCCGCCGCGATACTTGGCGTCTTCGCCAGAGAAGCGGTCGATCAAAAACCACGGACCAACGCGCAAATCCCTCACCCAGCCCTCGATGGCCTTCCGGATGTCCTTCACCACGTACGCCGTTTGAATGATACCGTCGCCTGGCTGTCCGAAGACTACAAGACTCATAAGCTCACCTCACTAAGAATGCTTTGTGCGACGCGTATTCTACGCCCGATCGTGCCGATTGCACTCAGAAAGCGCACCACCTATACTCGCTCACGATCGAGATGCTTTCACGATCCCTTCTCGTTCTCAGCCTGGCCATGGTTGTCTCCGCAAGCGCCAGACCCCAGAATCCGGTCATGAGTCATCATGATCCTTCCCCCAGCGTCAAATTCCGGGACCTTCCACCTCCTCCTCTGATGCAGGGCATCGGCGACGCCCATCTTTCGATCACAACCCGCTCCGCGGGCGCACAGGCATATTTCAATCAAGGCCTTCAGCTGCTCCATTGCTTTTGGGACTTCGAGGCGTATCGCGCCTTCAAGGAATCTGCACGACAGGATCCCAATGCGGCCATGGCCTATTGGGGTGAGTTCGAAGCGCTGCGAATGCGCGGCCCCGTTGCCGATGACACGCGCGGCGCGCTCGAAAAGGCCCAATCGCTCATGGACAAGGTCTCCGATCACGAGCAGTCCTATATCCGGGCTGCCGAGCACGAGCGAGATTGGGACAAAGCGGGCGAGCCGGCCGCCTATCAACACGAAATGGAGGCGCTGATCGACCGTTATCCGGACGATCTCGATGCGAAAGCATTTCTGGCGCTCGCCCTCATGAATGGGTACGACACCGACGGTCACCCGCGCGAGGGCCAGCTGTATGCTCAGTCGATTCTCGAAGATCTACTGGCTGCCCATCCGCAAAACGCCGCCGCCAATCACTATTGGATCCACGTCATAGAAGACAGCTCGCGTCCGGAAGCGGCGCTTTCGAGCGCAGCAATCTTGAAAAGCCTTGCTCCGAATTCCGGCCACATGGTGCACATGCCCGGTCACATCTACTGGCGGGTCGGCGATTACGAAAAGGCGCGTCAGTCTTTCCTTGATTCCGTCGCCGTCGACCAAGCCTACATGAGCGCTGAAGGAATCAAGCCGGAGGAAGATTGGAATTACGCGCACAACCTTGCCTATTTGATCGCCGCCTGTGCCGAATCGGGCCGCTACCAGGAAGGCCTCGAATGGGCGAAAAGGCTTCGCGATATTCCTACACCGGTACAGATGACTTCCGGCAGCTTCGTCGTGTGGGCCGGAGCCAGCGTGGCGCGCGTTCACTTTCGTTTTGGCGACTGGCAGGCGGCCCCGGAAGATCCAGTGGGTTTTGGCATGAATCCGGCTTCGGCCAGTCGGCCGGCCAAAGCTTATTCGGACGGCTTGAACACATATGCCAAAGGAATGGCCGCGCTCGAGGCCCAGGATCTTTCAGAAGCTTCCAGGCAGTCCGAGGTGCTGGATGCGCAACTTTGGAGGCTCGAGGCCAGCCAGCCGGAAAAGACCGATCACCCCTCCCTGACAGGTCCCAACGAGAATGTTCCCCAGATACTCGATCTTCTTGGAACGATGTCGCTCGATCTTCGCGGGAATTTGGAATCAGCCCGCGGGAACATGACCGAGGCGATCGACCTACTGAAGCAAGCCGCTCAGAAGGAAAGGAAGCTGGGTTATTCGGAACCGCCCCGCTACTTCCGCCCCGAACAGGAAAGTCTTGGCTACGCCTGCCTGAAATTTAAGCAGTGGGACAAGGCGCGGGATGCCTTCCAAGCGGTTTTGCGCCAGCGTCCCAAAAGCGGCCATGCTCTGTACGGGATCGCCCAGTCTTACGCGCTTCCGGGGGATGTTCACGCGGCTACATCGGCCTATCGAGAATTTCTGGCAGCTTGGCCGCATGCCGACGCCGATCTTCCGCAGGTCAAGCAAGCCAAGGCTTGGCTCGCTCTGCACGATTAAGCGCCCGACCCGCCGAACCCGCTTTCCAACGGGCCGCTCTCTGTGATGGGAGCTTCGGCGGCAAAGTTGAATCTCTGTGAGGCCGTGTGCTAGCATCCCCGCTTTCGCGTCCCAGGCCCGATCCCCACGGGCAGAGGACGCACGCGTTCATCGCGCGCATGCCGCCGGGGGGCGGGTTCGTGATGTCGGTCCCAAGGGAAAGCACAAAATGGGCCGCAGCTTCTTCCGACCGAACGGTGCGACCGGGCCGAGGGATTTTGTGGCGCAAGCGGCAGTCCTGTTTCGAATCTCCGATTTCAAACGATCGATATTCCGCACGAGGTGATCGATGAAAACCTATACAACCGATTGGATACGCAACGTGGGCATTGTCGGCCACGGCGATACGGGAAAGACCCAGCTCGTGTCGTCGTTGCTTTTTGCCGCGGGGATGACGCCTCGGTTTGGCAAAGTCAACGAAGGTTCCACCGTCACCGACTGGGACGAAGAAGAGATCGCTCGAAAAATTACCATCAGCACCGGCCTGGCGTACGCCGAATGGCAAGTTCCCGGGCAGCTTGAAAAGACGAAGATCAATTTCCTCGACACACCGGGCTATTCGACTTTCATCAATGAAACGAAGGCCTCGCTGATCGGAGCCGATGCGGCCCTCATCGTCGTCGATGCCGCCGCGGGCGTACAGGTCGTCACCGAAAAAGTCTGGGACTATGCGACTGAATACGATCAACCCCGCGCCTTCGTCCTGAATTGGATGGACCGCGACCTTGCCAGCTTCGACCGGGCCCTCGCCTCGCTCGAACAGGTCTTTGGGCGCGGCGTAGTGCCGATTCAACTGCCGATAGGTGCCGAGAGGAATTTCCGAGGTGTGATCGATTTGGTCTCGATGAAAGCTCTCGTTTACACGCCGGATGGCGATGGCCGAGCCAAAGTAGAGGAAATTCCCGCAGACTTTGCCGAGGAGGCCAAGGCGGCACACGAAAAACTGGTCGAGCTGGTCGCTGAGGGCGACGATGAGCTGATGCAGGAGTTCTTCGACAAAGGCACGCTGCCGATCGAAGACCTGAAAAAAGGTTTGCGTGAGGAAGTTCGCGACAAAAAGATCTTCCCGGTGCTGCTGAGTTCTGCGCTTCGTAGTATCGGCAGCGACGCCATTCTGAATTTCCTTGCCGAGATATTTCCGTCGCCCTCGTTTCGTGGAAAGGCCGTGGGCCACAAGTCTCCCGATCACAAGGGCGAAACCATCGAGCGCCCGATCTCAGATTCTGAGCCCCTCTCCGTCTTTGCCTTCAAGACCATCGCCGATCCCTTCGCCGGCCGCATTACCTTTTTCAAAGTGATGTCCGGCGTGCTGAAAAACGATGCCACCGTGCAGAACTTCAACCGCAATTCGCAAGAGCGTTTTCAGCATATCCAGGTGATGCTAGGTAAAACAGCGACGGCCGTCACCGATTTGCATGCAGGTGACATCGGCGCCATTACCAAGCTAAAAGACACGCTTACGGGCGACACGCTCGGCGACAAGAACGCTCCGATCTACTATCCTTTGGCCCGCATCCCGGAGCCGTCGATTACCTTCGCTATCGAGCCCAAAACGCGTGCCGACGAAGATCGCATCGGTGTGGCCATCCACAAGATCCTGGAGGAAGATCTTGCGCTCCGCTTTGGGCGCGATCCCCAGACAAAAGAATTCCTGCTGGCCGGAGCGGGGCAGCAGCACATCGAAGTGGTCGTCGCCAAACTGCGCAAGCGGTATCACGTAGAGATGACCTTGAAACCTCCGAAAGTGCCCTACCGCGAGACAATTCGCGGCAAGGCCGATGCGGAAGGCAAACATAAGAAACAGACCGGTGGCCACGGCCAGTTCGGTCTCTGCCGCATCAAAATGGAGCCGCTGCCGCGTGGCAAAGGCATCGAGTTCATCGATGACATCTTTGGAGGCGCCATTCCCAAGAACTGGATTCCGTCGGTCGAAAAGGGCATTCGCGAATCGGCCGAACGCGGCTACTTGGCTGGTTTCCCCGTCGTTGATTTTCGCGTGAGCCTCTATGACGGTAAGTATCACGACGTAGATTCGTCCGATATTGCCTTCAAGATTGCTGGCTCGCTGGCGTTTCGCGAAGCGATGAAGCAGGCGCGGCCGGCGCTTCTTGAGCCGATCATGCAGGTAGAAGTCTATGCGCCGGACCAATATTCGGGCGACCTAATGGGTCATCTCAGCGGGCGCCGCGGGAAGATCAGCGGAAGCGAAACGCGCGCGGGGAGTGTCGTTGTGAAAGCGCTGGTGCCGCTGTCGGAAATGCTGAGCTACGCGAACGAACTGACATCGATGACCCAGGGTCGGGGAAGCTACACGATGGAATTCTCGCACTATGATTTCGTCCCGCAGGAGTTGGCCGACAAGGTGATTGCGGCCCACAAGCCCCATCACGCTGAAGAAGAGGCGGCCACCGCGTAGTTCCGCGGATCACTCTCGGCTCAGCGGGCCCTATTGCCCGGATGGGGCCGTTGGCCGATCGTTCTGAGCCTGCGCCTTTCCTCTTGAGAGTTGGCGGTTTTGCGCGTTCTTGGCAGACGGCTGCGGGGCCGCCGCCGACGTGAAGGCCGGACAACCATAACCGACGCACGGCCCCCCTGCGCAACCCGCCACGCTGAACATCGTCAATAACAAGACTAAAGTCACCCCGGACTCTTTCATCAATTGGCCCCTTTCCAATCCCATCTTTGCCCGTAAGGCCGCCGATGGCTCAGCGCATCTTGGCACAGAACGTTCGGGTCTTCGCGAAATTTTCCCATCGGGCGGGGCGGACGCCTATGTTCCTCAAGCACTTTTCGCGTAGGCTCACTCCCCGAAGGGGAGGTGGTGCGCGCACCGCCAAATTGGTCCTTGCGATCACGCCGCGAGATGGGTCAAGCTCGTCGCGACATGAAAAATGGGAAGAAGTCTCCGCAGCGGCTAGGCGATGCGACCCTGGCCATCCACGCCGGCGAGGAGAAGTTTCACCGGGGAACGCCGGTGGGCACCGAGATCGCCCGCACGGCGAACTTCACCTTTGCCAGCACCGAAGAGATGAGGCTTTGGGCCGAAGGCAAAAGCGGTGCATACATCTACACGCGCTATGGCAACCCGACCCTGAGAGTGGCTGAAAAGAAAATCGCGGCGCTCGAGGGAGCTGAAGATGCCGTCGTGGCTGCTTCTGGGTCGGCCGCGATCTCATCAGCCCTTCTCGCCCTGTTGCGCGCCGGCGATGAGGTGATCGCTACACGTCAGCTCTACGGGGGA
>Ga0187779_10003062_pt1 | contig 10181 bp, 8 predicted proteins | sample 1015_Q2_SP10_10__FD_132435 | JGI IMG/M metagenome (GOLD analysis project Ga0187779, IMG submission 132435) | Tropical peat soil microbial communities from peatlands in Department of Meta, Colombia - 1015_Q2_SP10_10_MG | ecosystem: Environmental > Terrestrial > Soil > Wetlands > Peat | place...
CATCATGTGATAGAGCGATCGCGTAGGCCAGTCCGCGTTGAAGTAGCACTTTACAAAATCAATGCGGTCGCGATCGATATGGTCGAGCAACCGCTCTGCCTCTTTCTCGCTTTTCCCCAGCAACTTCAGGCGGCGCATTTTCTCCGGGTGGGAAGCATAAAGAAACACGTGAAAGGCGTCGCCCCGCTCTCTGAGGAAATAGGGTGCACCCCGGCCGACGATGACGCAATTGCCGGCGTTGGCTGCGTTTTCCATGACCTGCTGGCCCACCGCCACGAAACGGTCGGGATTGAACGGTTCTTTCCCCGGCGCCGACATATGGCTTTCATAACTGCCTCGCAGGAAAGTGTTTACCAGCTTGCGAAAGGTACTGTCGGCGCGTTCCTCGCAGCGTGCGACGGCGGCATGCTCGACGTTTGCCATTGTGGCAATCGCCTCGGTCAAGGCGTGATCCCACAACTGCCAGTGCAAATGCTCCGCGATCTGGCGGGCAATCTCCCCGGCGCCGCAACCGTATTCCCGTTCGATGGTTATGATTCGGTACAACTGCTTCATCCCGGCTCCGGCCAAGCTCAGCGCCGGAGCCACACCTTCGGCTCAACCGACATTCCAGGCCGCAACACGTGCTCCTTGGTTTCTCCCGGATCAAAGGTGATCTTGATCGGGATGCGTTGCACGACCTTCACGTAGTTTCCGGTCGCGTTTTCCGGCGGCAGGAGGCTGGTCACTGCCCCGCTGGCGCCGGCAATGCTCTGCACGTGGCCCTTGTACTCCTTGCCATTGGTGTCTACATGAATTGTAACTGGTTGCCCCACTCGCATGAGCTTCAGCTGGGTCTCTTTGAAGTTTGCCGTCACCCAGATATCATCCAGGTTTACAACCTTCATCATCTCCTGCCCTACGGCAACATTCTGTCCAACTTCCACCGTGCGGTTGGTGACCACGCCATCGACCGGAGCCAGCACCAACGTGTAGGAAAGATTGAGCTGGGCTTGATCGAGCGCGGCTTTCTTTTGATCGACTTCCGCGGCCGCCGATTGGGCGCGGGAACGGGTGGTAGAGACCTGCTGTGGCCCGGTCTGAGCATAGCGGAGCGAGGCTTCTGCCTGCACTCTTCGGGCCTCAGCCTGATGTATCTCGTGCTCCGCCGCTAGCGCCGAAGCCCGCGCGGCGTTAACCGCCGCTTCACCCGCCCGAGCCGCTGCCAGCGCCTCATCATATTGTTGCTGCGAGACCTCCTGCTTGTCGACGAGTTGGCGATAGCGCACCAGATCATCCTGAGCTTTAACGTTATTGGCTTCTGCCTGGACGAGCTGAGCCTTGGCTGCTTCCGATTGTTGGCGAGTCGCGGCAACGCCGGCCTCCGCATTGTCGACATCCGCCGCGGCGGCGGAAACCTGGCTGCTGGTGTTCACAGACGTGATGGGAACATTCACTTGAGCAGCTTGCGCCAAGGCGACGGCGTCGGCGTAGTCGGCCTTGGCGTGATCGAGTGCCACTTGATAGTCTCTGGGATCGATCTCGACTAAGGGCGTTCCTGCCTGAACAAACTGATTGTCCTGCACCAAAAGCTTCATCACGTGCCCGGACACTCGGGCGCTGACTGAGTTCAGATGGCCGTCGATCTGAGCATCATCGGTAGATTCATAGCTAGTGAAGTAGCGCCACAAGAAGAATGTGGCCACGAGCAGCACCACGAAGGCGATGATCAAGAACATGCGGAAGCGAGGATTCCGCGTCCGCAAGCGCTTCCAGCGCAGGTCTTTGTCCGAAGCCGGCAGAGGAGCCGTCCGTCTCGGAGCCTCGGTCGGAGTCTCCACACGTCGATCGTGCACCGGCGTATCTATTTCTTGTGCCATAACTTACTTACCCTGCAGGTACCGGTTGGCACCTTCTTCGGCGAACCCAATGGCCCTTGCCAATTCGAGCTTAGCAATATTATGCGCGTAAAGGCCGTCAATATAGCTCTCGTTCGCAGCCGCCAAGCTCTCCTGCGCCTGGACCACTTCCAGGTTGTCGGTGACGCCTGCGGCAAAGCGGTCGCGGGCTTGGGTGAGAGTTTGGTTGGCTAAGTCGACGGAACTGCGGGCCACTTCTACTTGGTCGGCGGCGGCGGCGAGATCAAGCAGGGCGGTTCGAACCTCGTAGTCGATCTCGCCTTGCAGATTCTCCAGTTGCTGGCGGCTTTGCCGCAAAGCGGCTTCGGCTTCAAGCACGTCGGAGTGCGTTTTACCTCCGGCGGTAATGGGAATGGTGAGAGTGGCCCCGACTTGAAACGCACCATGCGACATGCCGATATTCACACCTGCCGCTCCGTAGTCTCCCGCGATGTCGAGGGTGGGATAATGCTCGGCCGTGGCTGCGCGGCGGCGGGCTTCCGCCGACCGCACCTGTTCGACGGCAGCTAAGTAATCGGGGCGTGCCAAATAGGCCCGCCGCAAGTATTCTTCCACCCCTAACCCTACCAGCGGTTCATAAGGGGCCGCGGTGGTCAAAGTGAACTCCTGTGCCGCGGGCAATCCGATCACCCGCGCCAGTTGCAGCTTCTGTTTCGCATACTGGTTACGCGCCACGATCAATTGCTGCTGCCGGGCCTGCAACTCTACCTGCGCGCGAAGCACGTCAATGGCCGGACTGACCCCGGCCTTTTGCTGATCCGCAGCTTTGTCGTACAGTGCCTGCGCGGTTCGGACATCGGCCAGGGCAGTATCCACCCGTGCCCCCCCAGAAAGGCTCAGCAAATATGCGTTGCCAGTGGCCAACACCACCAGTTCGCGCGCGTTTTTGAGCGAGTATTGCGCCGACTTTTCCTCTTCTTTGGCCCCGCGCAGACGTTCGATCGCACTGTAATCGAAAACCGACTGACTCAGGTTAAAGGAGCTTTGGAAGATGCCAAGCGGACCGACTACCTGGGGGATCCCCGGAATGCGAAAGCGAAACCCCAAGGCGGCCAGATCGATCTGCGCCGCACTTTGGCTGGCCGTGGCGTTCAAATGCGGCAGCAGCGCGCTCAATTCGTTCCACTTCTCACCCCGAACCGCGAGCGTGTAGTCGGTGGTGAGCAGGATACCGAGGTTGTTACGCAACCCCCGTTCGAGGGCCTCCTTGAAAGCCAGCGGCAGCACCTCGGTCGTGGCCTTGCCCTCGGTAACGCTGCCTGAATACGGGCTTTGGCCGAAGCTCCCAACCCCTGCTAATCCACTCGCCGAGGAACCTCCAGTTATTTGCGCGCCATAGTCGGAGGAATTCGATGGCGACGGCGGTTGGGCGGCAGTGGGGCTGCTGATCTGTCCCACCGCGAGCGGGCACCAAGAGACGGCACTCATGAGTAGCCAAAGCGTTCCAGCCGGTCGAAAGCCTGCCACTTTGTACCGCATGGGCCTTCTATCGGGCTGTTCTTTCATAGGCAGACGAAGACATCACCGGCACACAACTGAATGTTGATTCGGCTTGACCCCCAATAGATGCAAACCATTGACCTTTTGCATTCCTTCTTTTCCCCCACCGAGCCACCCGAGAAGAATAGCTCTGGCAAAGTTCTCACCAGCTGATGCATACTCCAAGCATTGGCATCGCGAGCCGTGCTTTCCGCTCTAGCCGTGTCAACCGGACGTGACGTCGAGATGTTTACCCCCATCAGATGCGGAATTCCTGGTCATCAGGCAGCATGGTTGGGGTGTTCCTTTGCCGTGCACTTTCTGTTACTTGGAATCATCCTTCAAAGTCCCGCACCAAGCTTCCTGGCCCCCTCCCTGGTGACCAGGGGGGAAGGCGGCACGACTCCCGCCCGAATCTACTTCGGAGCCCAACACGGTATCCTCGAAGACCACCCGGCCCATCTCGTGTTTTCCGTTCCCCCGCCAAGCCATCGAATCGTTCATCAACGGCCATCCCCGCCGTCGAAAGTTGCCGCCGGCAACGACACGAAAGCCGAGCTCGCCCAGGCAACTTCGGTGGGCTCGCCTTTTGGATCGCTGTCGGATGGGCGAAGCACCGGGTTCGAGATTCGCCCCGCCTTGCCCACGGTCTCCTTCGATCCCGTGATCGAGCCCGAGCTTCTCGCCGGCAAAAGCGGCGATGTCGTGGTCGAAATCACCATCGATTCAGCGGGAAACATTACCGACATGAAGGTGCTCGAGAGCCTAGGGCAAGTTGATCAGAGGGTTCTGGCTGCTTTGGCCCAGTGGCACTTTCTCCCTGCTACCCGAGACGGCGCTCCGATCGCCTCCAAGCAGGACGTCCATTATCACTTCCCGCGCTGAAGATCGCCAGCCCCGGGCGTGATCGCCTTGACCAGAGTCAGGCCCAGACGGATTCCCCTGTCAAAGACCTGAACCCAGCCTTGCCCTAACCGCCCGCTTTGTTCCTTCAAGGGCCATACCGCTCTAGGTCAGCGTCGCGGCTCGGCCAGGGGACGTCCCCCTGGGCAAAAACCTTTTCCCGGGCTCAGCTACAATATCAAAGACTTTGGAGTTGTAGGCACCCGACAACATGGCCGATAGCTGGAAACATTGGGAAGGGCGAACTGTCGACCGATTCCTTCTGCAGCGTTACCTAGGCGGTTCGGATCACAGTTCTGTATTTCTGACCGCGCGTGCCGGGCCAGAACCGCAACCAGCCGCCATCAAGCTGATTCAGGCAAGCACCGCAAACTGGGAATCTCAGGTCTCTTGGTGGCGACAGATCGAGCAGTACCGTCACCCTCATTTGATTCGGCTCTTTGAGAACGGACGCTGCCAACTGGATGGGAACGAGCTCTTCTACTGCGTAATGGAATTCGCCGAAGAGAACCTTGCGGAGATTCTTCGAGAACGGCCGCTCACGCCCATAGAAACGCAGGACATGCTACGGCCGATTCTCGATGCCCTCGCTTATATCCACCGCCGGGGTTTCGTGCACGGCCATATCAAACCCTCGAACGTTTTGGCGGTCGGCGACCAGGTCAAGCTGTCGGTCGACAGAGCCTGTCCGGCGGGGGAATCGGGTAGAGTGCTCGGCCTGCCCGGCATTTACGGGTCGACGGAGGTCGCCACCGGCGAGTGTTTCTCTCCCGCGCTCGACGTATTGTCGCTCGGATCGATGCTGGTCGAGGCGCTGACGCAGCAGTCACCCCAGTGGAAGGAGGAGCGGGGTGACCCGGTGCTACCGAAGACATTGCCGGCACCGTTTGTAGAAATCGCCAGAAACTGTTTGCGCCGCGATCCGAAGGATCGATGGACCGTGGCGCAGATCATGGCACGACTCGATCAGCTCGCGGCAGCTCGGCGGAAGCAGAGCCCGATCCGGACCCTGCTCGCCAAGCCGGCTTTCCTACTTCCCACGTTTGCGGCTGCCGTCTTGCTCTTAGCCACCATCATTGTGCCAAGGCTGCTCAACCTCTATCGTGAAAATCAAGACCGCAGAGTTGAGTCCGCCCCAGCGCCATCGAGCCCGGCTCAGGGTCCTTCCTTGCCACCCGACGTTACCAATACCGCGATGATCCATTCATCCCCTGCGTCTCCGGGCGGGCACCTGGTGGAAGGGACAGTAGCTGAACAACCAATGCCGGTCGTGCCCGAAAGTGCACAAAACACGATTCACGGCACGATACGAGTTCGGCTGCGATTGGGGGTCGACGCCTCGGGCAATGTGACGACGGCAAGGTTCATTTCCTATGGCGCGAGCCGATACTTCGCCAGGCTTGCGCTCGGGGCAGCCGAACAGTGGAAATTTACTCCTCTCCAAATCGATGGCCACGATGCTCCGAGCGAATGGATTGTGGTCTTTGAATTCTCCAAAACGGAGATCACCGCCCACTCCACGCCGCTTCACTCCTGATGTCGAGCCCGGTGCATCGGCTGGGTTCGCAAATCACCATCTCAGAAGTCCGCATGAAAGCGAAGCGTGCCCACCGTGACGGGACCACGCACCTGGTTATATCCCGGATTACTGACATGTTGTAGGCCGCCCGAGGCGAAGAAGCCGCGCCAGAGGTGGGCGGTGTAAAACCCCTCGAAGATTCTCTCCGAACCGTAAGTGAGGCCGCCATCACCGAGCAAAAAGCCCAGTCCGCCAAGAGCAAGATAGCGTTGATGGGCGGCTACGATCCCGTTGGCAACCAAGACCAACCCGGCTCGATCGTTCCTCCGATGCCAGCAATCACCCGTGGTGAAGCCGCCCAGTTCGAGCGTACGGTCGTCTTCGGTATACGCGAAGGACTCGTTGCTGCCGTCGTCCCAGCCTAGGCGGCCGAAGATGCCCACTTGCGCTGTGATTTCCTGTTCGAAATTCAAGCCAAAGCCATACTTGTGGCGTCCCTGCCGTCTGGTGGCGACGATGTCGGGAGTGGATGTCTGGCCATCGAGGTAATCGGTGATCGCCTGGCGATAATGCCCCATGTTCGCCTGATTCAGGTAACTCAGCAGACGGACCGCACCGCGGCGATGGGCAATGAAGCTTCCTTCCGCCTCGAATTCCAAATTTGCCGCCCGGGCCCGTGCAATGTCCGCGTCGAGATGGATGCCGTTGGCCACCTTCGGTTCCAAGACTTCGCCGAATCGGGCCGAGAACCAATGGTCGTCGTATTCCACCAGCCCGCCGTCGGTGTAACCACGGGTGTTGGCGGCGTAATCCCAGGCACCATTGTTGTCTACCGTCCAATTCAGGAACTGAAGATGGCTGTCGTGGCCCCAAGTGTTCAGGTCAAAAAAGTCCGCAAGGCTGAATTTCCCGAAGCGAATTTCGAGCCGCCGCGCGGGGACCGAGGTGGCGAGATGAAGCTCATCCCGTTCGACTTCAACGTGTTCGTCGCCGAGCGGAATGATCTGCCGCAACAGGAGACGGGCAAGGTAGGGCCCCTTCGAAAGTGGTATGCCTTGCGCCGTTCGCACAGAATCCAAGTTGGTGTTGCCAGCGAGACCGAAGGCGCTCCCGATGCCGCCCCCGGTCGCGTCCTCGAGGTCCGCGAAGACCTCCGTCGTTGGGGTCAGGGCATAACCGGTATACAGGGTCAGAATATGCGTGGTGGCGCTCTGCGCCCCTGCAGTCAGGCTGTTTTGTCCGCTGTACTGCGCCGGGAACGACGGATGCCACTGAAAAACGATGTTTGCCTGACCCGAGATCCAATAGCGGCTCGATTTCGAATGGGGAAAAACCGTGAGCAGCTTGCGGTCGCCTGAGTCCGAGTCGGAGGGCACGGCCGCGCTCGATCCAGGGCCGGTCTCGTCGGTGTGCGTGCCCTGAGGTGCTGCGGCTGGCATTGGGACCGGCGGCGAGATCTGCGCTACCGCGCCATCGAGCGCGCCAGCGCACAGGATCAGGAGGCCAAGACTTCGAATCGTGATGGGGAACATACCCTGTCGCGCTCGAAAGACACCGTTCTCGGGAACAGTCCTAAGCGAGCCGGGGGTAAACGACGGGCTCGCGGAGCTAGATTACGTCAGCGGGAAAGAATTGCAACCGTCGCGGGATATCTTCTCCGTAGACTGTCGGTGCAGCGCTCTACTGCGCCGAAGTGTTCACCACAAATGCTGCCGTGAAACCGCTAAGGAATCGGTACGAGAAAATTTGCCCCGCACACTTTGCTCCTTAGGATTCTCCCCACGACGAGGCCGTTCGTCCGGCTGCGGCGGTTGCGACAATTTTCTGCGTCGATCCTCTGCCGTCGGTGTTCGGGCGATGCTGACGACATGCCGGCGCGGATAGCGGGCGACGACGTCTGGCGAATGTTGCCCAAGTGCTGCTGTGGGCGTAATCTGTTCGGGCTAGTTCTACTCCAGGGGCTCGGGAAGTCTTGAGGCTCTGACCATGCCCGCGGCAAGCAACCAAACTTCGGCCAGCCATCGAGCGGAATTACCAGCGAAGGAGCGACGATATGGACCGCCCAACACAGGCATTGCAGCAGGAACTTGCGACCTGGATTTGCCTCGAATGCCACCGCCACTATTCCCGCGCCGCAGCGGCAAGTGTGGATTGGCGCTGCGAGGACTGTAAGGTTCCACTGCTCGATGCCGGTGGGCATAAGTTCGAAGGAAAGCAGGCGGCGTGATCCTCGCGGCTGGTGTCCATGACGCTACGGCGAGGTCCAGGAGATGACAAAGGGGCGCCTGGAGGCTTTCAGCGATGGAGTATTCGCGATCATCATCACCATTATGGTGCTGGACTTGAGGGTTCCGCACAGCACCAGTCTGACGGCGCTTCGTGGCCTCCTGCCCGTATTTTTGAGCTATGTTATGAGCTTCCTGTATGTGGGGGTCTACTGGAATAATCACCACCATCTTCTGCACGCCGCCGAACGCGTCGACGGACGAATCCTTTGGGCCAATCTGCACCTCCTTTTTTGGCTTTCGCTCGCACCCTTCACTACGGCATGGCTCGGCGAGAACGGCATCGCTCCCGGCCCGGTCGCGATGTACGGGATTATGCTGCTGTTCGCCGGGATCGCGTACTTTATCCTTACCAAGGCCCTCATCTCACAGCACGGAGCAGAATCCAACATCGCGAGATCGATCGGAAAGGACCGCAAGGGGTTGGTATCCCTCGTCGTGTATTCCGTTTCGCTGCCGGTTGCCTTGGTACGACCCGTGGTGTCGTGCGCCGGCTATGTGCTCGTCCTGGTTTTGTGGCTGCTGCCGGATCCACGGATTGAGCGGCGCCTGGACAAGAGCGCCCAAGTATGAGGTGCCCATCCGGTTCGCGCGCGCGTAGCCGGCGTAAGAAAAGAAAGAACAATGGTCGGGGCGATTGGATTTGAACCAACGACCCCCTGCGCCCAAGGCAGGTGCGCTACCAGGCTGCGCTACGCCCCGACTCTACTGCTTCACTGATTCTAAATCACTTCCGACATGCGATTCTACGACGGGTTGCCCGCTTTCCGGGGAAAGCCGCCAAATGGGCTGAACCCCGCGGCGCCACCACGCCCGCAATGTTGGGATCTCGATGGTGGCCTGAGATGGCGGGAGATTGGACCTTTTGGACCTAGCCTTCACTGATCGCTAACTCCTTGAACCTCAATCCCAATCCGCTAGCGAGGGCGTGCGAGGTATAATTCCGATTTGACAATGCAAGGTCCCCGCTATGCCCTGGTCACCTATGTAAGAAATGCGGTCGGTGAGTTTGTCGAGAACCTTCGCCAGGAATTGCATCCCGATTTACCTCATCTTCCGGCGCATCTCACGATCCTTCCCCCGCGTATTCTGCAGGCCAGCGAACTTTCCGCTCTGGAGATGTTAGAGGAGGTTTGCAGCCGCGTGGAACCGTTTGAGGTTGGGCTAGGCGAGGCAGAAACCTTCGCGCCGGTGACACCAACCGTGTTCATTCGCGTAGACAGCGCAGCCTACCGCATGCGTGAGTTGCACGACCGCTTAAACCACGGCGCCCTCAAGGCGGATGAGGAATGGCCCTATATGCCTCATCTCACGATCGCTAAGCTCAGTTCCGAGAAGCTGGCGCAACAAGCTTTCGTTACGGCCCGTGACCGCTGGGCGGAGTTCCGTGGCAGCCGCCACATTTTGGTGAATAAGCTGACCTTCGTTCGCGAAGAGCACCAAAACCGCTGGGTCGACCTGGCCGGAGTTCCCCTAGGCCGGAGCCTGGTAAACCGGTAGTTCCGCGCATCCGTGCATCGTCCGAATTCCCGTGCCCCAGGCGCTTGGGAAGCTTCAAGGACATCTCCCTCCGTACTTTGCCAACCGGCGTATCCCGGGGTAATAAAGAAGGTGGATTATTGCGGGCGAAAACTAATCCCAGCCCGTCGGGGAGGCGGTCAGAGGAGCTATGCAGATTGGGGTTTACGGAGCGGGTTATCTAGGCACCGTAGTTTCGGCCTGTTTGGCCGACTTCGGAACTCCTGTCCTCTGCTGCCATCCGGACAGTTCGCGGCTGGTCGAGATGGCCCAGGGCATCGTACCCTTCCATGAAAAGAACCTGTCGGAAGTTATCAAACGCAATGTGCGCTGCGGGCGCTTGTCGTATTCGACGGATGTCGAATCCTTTGCCCATAAGGCACAGATCATTTTTCTGGCCGAAGATACCCCTCAACATCTGACCGACTTGGCGCTTCGAATCGCTCGCGCCGCTTCCAAGCCCCCCATCCTCTCGATTGTCACTCCTGCCCCGGTTGGCAGCGCGTGCGGACTGGAACAGCGCATCAAGCAAGCTGGATTGAAAGCCACCATCGTTTCCCAGCCCATGTTTTTCACTCC
>Ga0187779_10003064_pt1 | contig 10179 bp, 8 predicted proteins | sample 1015_Q2_SP10_10__FD_132435 | JGI IMG/M metagenome (GOLD analysis project Ga0187779, IMG submission 132435) | Tropical peat soil microbial communities from peatlands in Department of Meta, Colombia - 1015_Q2_SP10_10_MG | ecosystem: Environmental > Terrestrial > Soil > Wetlands > Peat | place...
GAGCTCCTCCGGGGTCGCGCGGGGCGCCGGCGGATCGTCGAGCCAGGCCGCAAGCGTCGTCATCGTCGCCTGCAGCGAACGCCCCCAGACCCCGCGCGGCGTGATCTGCACGAGCGGCACCAGGTGGCGGACCGCGTAGGCCAGCGCGTTCGCGTCGTAGTCGGGCCACTCCTCGCGGAGCTCGAGCCCGAGCTGCGCGGTGGTGAGGGCGCGCCGATCGAGTAGCTCGGTCGCGCGGGCGAGCACGGGCGCGAGGTCGAGACCGTCCAGCTCGCGCGCGAAGGTGCTCGACGCAAACGCCCGCTCGAACATGGGCTGAAGGAGCGGTCGCAGCCTGAGCGCGTCCTCGCTCGTCACCAGGTGGAGGGTCACGCGCAGCAGCGTCATGCGGACGGCACGACGTTCGAGCAGCGTCTCGCCGAACGCGTTCGGGTCGAACTCGCCGAGCCGCGACCAGAGACCGATGTACGGGTCGAGCGGCACCTGCGACTGCATCCCGACGAGCCGCCCCACCAGGTCGAGCGGACGCAAGTCCACCCGTTCCAGCAGGAACTGCCGTGCGAGCAGCGTCCGGTTCAGCGTCCGCCGGTCGAGCACGGCTCCGTCGTCGGGACGATCGGGCACGACGTCACATGCTGCCGATCGCGGATCGGCCGAGTTCGACGAGCCCTGCCCTACGTCGCGGCCGTGCCCCAGCTGACCCAGTGCCCGATCAGGTTCGGAATCCTCGTCACCCCGGTCCCGTCCAGGTTCACGGTGTACAGGTGGGATCGCACGCCGCCCTGGCTGCAGTGGTCGATGAACAGCACCTTCGTGCCGTCGGGCGAGAACGAGTCCGAGCAGTAGTCCTTCCCTTCGACCAGCGTCTTCAGGCCGGAGCCGTCGACGTGAACGGTGAAGATGCGGCCGCCGTCCGTGCGCGACAGGAGCAGCTTCCCGTCCGGCGACCAGTCGATCTTCGGCTTGGCCTCGAGGCTCCACGGCGTGATCTGCTTCGACACGCCGCTGCCCAGGTTGGCGACGAACAGCGCGCTCCCGTTCGACCGGTTGCGGACGAACGCCACCTGGTGACCGTTCGGCGACAGTGCCGGGCTCTCGAAGTCGCCGGCGACCTTCAGCGCAAGGTGCGGCGTGCCGCCGACCGCGGGGATCGTCCAGAGCCCGTTCGTGCTCTCGCCGGCGCGGCCGTAGAGGAGCCGTTTTCCGTCCGGGAACCAGACCGGGCTGCCGTTGAGCCCTTCCAGCCCCATGCCGTGCAGGTCGGTCCCGTCGGCGTTCATGGTGTAGATGTCGAGGTGCTCGGTCGGCTTGTCGGGATCCCAGTCCCTCGCGAACGCGATGCGCTTGCCGTCGACCGACCAGGATGCGTCGGACGCCGCGCTGTCGGTGAAGTGCGTCAGCTGCCGGGCGTGCGTCCCGTCGGGCCACGCGGTGAAGATCTGCTCGCGGGGGCCGACGTGCCGGAGGTAGAGAAGCAGGCCGTTCTTCCCCGGCGCGGTTGCCTGCGCGGCACTCGCAGCGGCGAGCGTCATTGCGAGGGCTGCCAGCAGAAGCAGCTTGGTCATTTCTGCCTCCTTGTCGAGTCTCTGCTTGCTCCCCCGACGCTAGGAGGCTGCGGGCCGGGCCGAAACGAGGCTGTCCACGGTCCGCGCTCGCGGCGGCCTCGGAAATGCGGCCGGACGAGATTGAGGCTGGCCGCAATGCGCAGCGCGGCGTCCTCTGCGACGATCGAGAGATGCGCCCGACGGTGCTGATCGTCGACGACCATGCGGGTTTCCGCGAGTCTGCGTCGGCGCTGCTCGAGGCGGAGGGCTTCGACGTTGTGGGGGAGGCGTCCGATGGGCCCGCCGCGATCGTCGAGACCGAGCGTCTGCGGCCACAGGTCGTGCTGCTCGACATCAGGTTGCCCGGACAGGACGGCTTCGAGGTGGCCCGGCTGCTCGCGGCCTCACCCGAGCCGCCGGTCGTCGTTCTGATCTCGAGCCGCGAGGCCGCGACCTACGGTGCGCGTCTCGAGGGTGCTCCGGTCCGGGGCTTCATCGCGAAGCGCGAGCTGTCCGGCGAGTCGCTCGCAGCTCTCGTCGGCTGATGCGCACTGCCCGCCTTGCGCTGCTGCTCGTGGGAACCGCGATCCTGGCCGCGGCGGCAGAATGGTCGGCCTACGACTGGAGCGGCGTCCGCAACTGGCTCCCGGATCTCATCGCCGGCTGGGCGCTCCTCGTGTGCGGAGTCGTCGCGTGGGCGCTCCGCCCGCAGAGCCGCAGCGGCGTGCTCATGGCTGCAGCGGGGCTCGCGTGGTTCCTGCCGAACTTCGCGACCACGGGCATTCAAGCGTTGGACTGGCCGCTCGCGCATCTGCTCTACGCGCACCGCGGCGTGCTCGTCGCACTCGCTCTCACCTATCCGGTCGGGCGGCTGTACGGACATCGCGATGCTGCCGTCGTGGCCGCCGCCTCCGCCGTCGCTGTCGTCGCGGCCGTGTGGCAGAACGCCGCGACGGCGATCGTCTTCTCGGTCGTGTTGGTGGCGATTGCGACCCGCGCGCACCTCGGCGCGGTCGGCCGGGAGCGGCGGCTTCGGCAGGCTGCCTGGTGGGCGACCGCCGCCCTGGCGGCGATCTTCGCGGGAGTGGCGCTTGTCCATCTGACGACGTCGGCTGCCGCGAACGCCTCGACGCTGCTCGCATACGAGCTCTCGCTGGCCGTGCTCGCAGTGGGGCTGCTCGCGGCGCTGATCCAGGCGCCGTGGGAGGCGCAGAGGATCGGCGATCTGGTTGTCGAGCTCGGGCAGAGGTCGCTGACGGTACGGGACCGGCTGGCGAGCGCGCTCGGCGACCCCACCCTCCAGGTCGGTTACTGGTCGCCCCCACGAGAGACGTACGTCGACGGGGAGGGCGGAACGCTCGACCTCGCTTCGGCTGAGCCCGGTCGCGCGGCCACGCGAATCGACCGTGACGGTGAACCGCTGGCGGTGCTCGTCCACGATCGGGCCGTGCTCGACGACCGCGGCCTGTTCGAGGCCGTCGCGGCAGCGTCTGCACTCGCGGCGGAGAACGTGCGGCTCCAGGCAGAGGTGCGCGAGCAGGTCGTGGAGCTCGAGTCGTCGCGGCGACGCCTTCTTGACGCCGCGGATCAGGAGCGCCGGCGGCTCGAGCAGCGTCTCCACAGCGGCGCCGAACAGCGGCTCGCCGGGCTCCGCCCGGTCCTCGGCAGCGCGGTCGGGTCGGCGGCCGCCGGCAGCGAGACGGCCACGCTCGTCGCGCGGGCCGACGGCCAGCTCGAGCGAACGCTCGCGGAGCTGCGCCGGCTCGCGCGTGGCCTTCATCCGAGAGTCCTCGCCACGGAGGGCTTCGACGAGGCGCTTCGCGATCTCGCCGCGGAGAGCCCGGTGGTCGTCGATCTCTCGCTGCCGCGCCGGCCCGTTCCACGGGAGGTGGAGCCGGCGCTCTACTTCGTCTGCGCCGAGGCGCTCGCGAACTCGGCCAAGTACGCATCCGCGTCCCGCGTCTCCCTCCGCGTCGTCCTCTCCGACGGTCGAGTCGTCGCTGAGATCGCCGACGACGGCGTCGGCGGCGCCGATCCGGCCCGCGGCACCGGCCTCGGAGGGCTCGTCGATCGGATCGAGGCACTCGACGGGACGCTGCGCGTGACCAGTCCGCCGGGACGGGGCACGGTGATCAGGGCCGAGATCCCGCTCACGGGATCGTGACCACCGGCGGGCCGACCCGTCGCCACGGGCTGCCCGACCAGACGAACTCGTCGCCACGATCCATCGGGCGCACCGCCTTCAGGTGCAGCGTTCCGTTCGGGTCGGAGGTGAACCTGAACGAGAGCGGGTAGCCGAACGCAGCCCAGAGGAACGTGACGTGGTCGCCCCTGATCGCGTAGCTCCCATAGAGCCGTGGGTTTCCGTCGATCGTGACCGCCCTGCCGTCACGAAGCACGACCGCGTCGACGATCGGAAACTGGGACTGGCTCACGCCGGTGCTCACAGGCGGACCGAACGCAAGCGCCGCCGACCTGGTCAAGCGCCAGTGGTACGTGCCGTTCAGGAGACTCGGCGACCGCAACGCGCCGACGAGGCGCGGCTGGCGCGCCTGCAGGCAGGCCGCGGGAACCGTGATCGGCAGGGGCGCCGGGAGCGCCGCCTTCATCCGGCGGATCTGGTCGATGAACCTCCTGGTCCCGGGATCGCGGTCCAGCTGTGCGTACACCGGACGCGCGGCGCGGACGAGGCCGCGCAGCTGCCGCTCGTCGGCGAGCGCGATCCGGCCGGGGGTGTGCGTGCAGTACCAGCGGGCGAGCACGCCCTCGTAGCCGAGCGCCTGCCGAACCGGGAAGTCCGCCGTGTGCGCGAGGGTGCGCCTGGCGGCCGCCTCGAGGACCCACCGCTGCTCCGGGCTGAGGCTCGCGAACGCGCGCTCGTTGGCGAAGAGGGTGATCACCTTCGGGAAGAAGGTCACGTTCGGGGAGACGATCGAGGAGACCGGCGGATCGGCGATCGAGGTCTCGTGGCCGGCCAGCCGCTCGAAGGCGATCGACGCGGCCGCATCCTCGGCTTCGACATGAACCGGGACGGCGCCGAGCGCCCGGAACAGCGCGTCGCTGATACGCGACGGCTGCACACGAATGCGCGCACCCGCGAAGTCGTGCAACGAGACGAGCGGACGCTGCTCACTCGCCGGATGCCGAAGCAAGCCCGGGATCAGCGCGAGGCCGCGGACGTGCACGGTCGCGAGGGCGGCGAGCATCTGCGCTGCCATCCGGCTCTTCACCACCCGCTCGAGCAGCGGATAGCTCGTGATCAGGAACGGCGCCTGCAACGCCTGGAACGTGTTCGTGCCGACCTCGTCCCAGGCGCGGGCGCCGATCCAGCCGAGATCGAAGTGCCCATCCTTCACCAGCCGCGCGACGTGGACCTCGGCGAACGGGTCGGCCGCGCCGCCGGCGTTGAACACCACGACGACCCGCACCTTTCCGCGGGACAGTCGGTCGACCTGGTTGGCGAAGTAGGTGGCAAACGGGGCGTCGGGCTCACTCGAGTCGTAGGCGACGCCGAGCCGCAGGACGGGCTCATGGTGCGTCCCTCCGGCCTTGTCGGCCGACTCCGGCGGCCGCGGCGAACAGCCGGCGGCCACACCCGCGGCAAGGATCGCGGCCGACAGCAGGGCGACGGGCCGAGCGAGCGTCGTCATGCGACCGCCCGACCGTACGGAGGGCGGCTCAGGCGCGCATCGGGGCGAGCCCCAGGATCTCGACCGTGCAGGACCGTGGCTGCCATCAATCCTCACACGATCGAGACCGTGCGACAATCGCCACATGCCCGGGGTGAGGACCCTCACCACGCGGCTCACGCCTGTCTGGGTGCCGGCCGCCGCGCTCGCGTACGCTGCCGCCGCGATCGTCGCCGTGCCTCGTGGCCAGGCGCCGCTGCGCACCTACGCCGGCGCCTCCACCCCGGCTTTCGCGCTGGATCTCACCGCGGGCCTCGCACTGCTCGCCGCCGGAAGCGTCGCGTGGATCCAGCCTCGCCTCCGGCGCACGGCATCGTTGACGCTGCTGGCCGGCGTCGTCTGGTTCGCCCCGGACTGGGAAGGCTGGGAGGGCGGCCCGACGATCGTTCGCAGCCTCGGCGTCGTGACCGCGCCGATCTTCCTCGCGCTCGTGCTCCATCTGACACTGGGCTATCCGTCGGGGCGCGTCCGCCCGCGCTCTGCCCGGCTGGCGCTCGGGGCCGCGTACTCGATCGCCGGCGTCGTCGGCATCGGGTGGGCACTGTTTCGCGATCCCTTCGCCGATCCGGGCTGCTGGCGTTACTGCGGCGCGAACGCGTTCCTGCTCCACGGCGACGCCGGACTGGCGCTCGGCCTTCGCGACGCGTGGCTGCGGGCCGCGCTCGCGCTCGGCCTGCTGCTCGCCGTGGCCGCCGTCCTCCGCATCGCCGTGGCCCACCGGGACGACCGGCGCAGGCTGCTGCCCGTGCTCGCGCCGGCGGCGCTCGTCGGGCTCGCCGAGGCCGCGTACGCAGTCGCCCTCTGGCGCACGAGGTTCGAGGACCCGCGGCAGACCCAGTTCGCGCTCGTGTTCGCCGCACGCTCGCTCAGCACGGCGGCACTCGGGCTTGGCCTCGTCTGGGGCGCCCTCGCGGTGCGACGCGCTCGGGCGGCTGTCGACCGACTCGCAGCCGAGCTGAGAGCAACGCCGCCCGCCGGCGCGCTCGCCGACCGGCTCGCGGCGACGCTCAGGGATCCGCAGCTCGAGGTCGCATACTGGCTGCCGAATCTCCAGCGCTACGTCGACGGACGCGGCGCGGAGGTCGAGCCCCCGGTCGCGAGGAACGGACGCGTCACGACGCCGATCGTGCGCGGCGGCGATCCGGTCGCGGTCGTCGTGCACGACGACACCCTGCTCGACGGGGAGACGCTCGGCGAGGCGATGGGCGCCTCTGCGCAGCTTGCGGTCGACAACGAGCGGCTGAACGCCGAGGTTGTCGCACGGCTCGGGGACCTGCGCGAGTCGCGGGCTCGAATCATCGAAGCGGCCGACGCGGAGCGCCGCCGGCTCGAGCGCGACCTCCACGACGGAGCGCAGCAGCGCCTACTCGCCCTCTCGTTCGACCTTCGCCTCGCGGCCGCCGCTGCGAGCTCCGGTGGAGACGCCGGCACCGCCGGGCTGCTCGCATCCGCGGTCGAAGAGACCCAGACGGCCCTCGACGAGCTCCGCGACCTCGCCCGCGGGATCTATCCCGCGATCCTCACCGAGGCAGGGCTCGGCGCGGCGCTGGCGACGCTCGCCGACAGCGCGCCGATCGCCGTGACGCTCGACGACGTACCCGACGCGCGTTACGCACCCGCGGTCGAAACGACTGCGTACGTCGCCGTCCTCGAGGCAATCGACGACGCGACGAGCCGCGGCGCGAGCTTCGCCGACGTGCGCGTGAGGCGCCGGGAAGACCGGCTCGTCGTGACGGTCGACGACGACGGCAGACCTCGCGCGAGCGAGCTGACACGCCTCGAAGACCGCGTCGGCGCACTGGGCGGACGGCTCGAGCTCGACCAGCGGGCCCTGCGGGCGGAGATCCCGTGCGCGTAGTCGTCGCCGACGATCTCCTGCTCACCCGCGAAGGGATCGCACACCTTCTCGACCAGAGCGGCATCGAGGTGGTCGCCCAAGCCGCGGACGCCGACAGTCTGCTGCGCCATGTTCGGCTCACGACCCCCGACGTCGCGATCGTCGACATCCGCATGCCGCCGACGCATACCGACGAAGGCCTCGTCGCCGCCCAGCAGATCCGGGCGGATCATCCGGAGGTCGGGGTCCTGGTGCTGTCGCAGTACGTCGAACCGAGCTATGCGATGCGCCTGCTCGAGGAGCATCCCGAGCGGATCGGATACCTGCTCAAAGACCGCGTCTTCGACGCTGCGTTGCTCGTCGACGCGCTGCGCCGGATCGACGACGACGAGACGGTGATCGATCCGACGATCGTGTCGATGCTCGTAGGCCGCCGGCGCCGCGACGACCCGCTCTCCGACCTGACACCGCGGGAGAGGGAGGTGCTCGGCCTGGTGGCGGAAGGTCTCTCGAACCGCGCGATCGCCGGCAGGCTCTTCGTCACGGAGCGCACTGTGGAGGCGCACATCCAGCAGCTCTTCCTCAAGCTCCGCCTCGACACGAACCCCGACTCGCACAGGCGCGTGCTCGCCGTGCTCGCCTACCTCCGATCGGCCTCGTGAGCGGCCGGCCGATGACTATCGGAACCAGGTGAGGTCTCAGCTGATGAACCAAGCGACAGGAGGATTCAGATGTCCAAGGTGAAGACGAAGCTGAACATCAACACGGTCGGTCGCGTATGCGTCACCGTCGCGGACACCGACCGCGCGATCGACTTCTACGTCGACACGCTCGGCTTCGAAAAGGTCGTCGACGTCCCGATGGGCCCCGGCATGCGCTGGGTCGAGGTGGCGTTGCCGGGCACGAAGACGACGATTGCACTCGCTCCGCCGCCGGAGGACCAGCAGGCCGGCGGCTCGCAGACCGGCATCTGCCTCGACACGTCGGACGTCGATGCCGACCACGTCGCGCTGAAGGACGCCGGAGTCGACGTCGACGACGAGGTCACGCGCTGGGGCGGCCCCGTGCCGCCGATGTTCTGGCTGCGCGATCCCGACGGGAACTCGCTGATCGTCGTCGAGCCGGCGTCGTAGCGACATCAGGGGACCGTGCCGGGAATGTCCCGGTACGGTCCCGGTCTCAGCTGAGAAGCTGCTGGCCGCCGTCGATGTCGTAGGTCGCGCCGGTGACGGCCGTGTTCGTCATCAGGTGCACGGCCAGCGCGGCGACGTCGGCGGGGCCGACGACACGGCCGATCGGGAGCGTCGCGCGAAGCTCCTCACGACGCTCGTCGATCCGGTCGCCGAGGAGCGTTGCCGACAGCGGCGTGTCGACGAACCCGGGGGCGATCAGATTGACGCGAACGGGCGCCAGCTCGAGCGCGAGCGTCCTCGTCAGCGCGGGGAGCGCAGCGGTGAGCGACGAGATCAGCGAATACCCGACCGCCGTGCTCCGACCGCCGGTGCCGCCGATGAACAGAAGCGTGCCGCCCGGACGCACCTTGCCGCCGACACGGCGAGCCACCTCGAGCTGCACCCAGAGGTGCGACTCGACGTCGCGGCGCGCCCGCTCGAAATCCATCTCGGCGAGCGGCGCGTAGTACGGACCGCTCCCCGAGACCATCAGGTGGTCGATGGCGGGCAGCTCGTCGAAGAACTTCCCGAGGCTCGCGAAGTCGGTCGCGTCGAACGCGGCGGTGCTTCGCGCGCCGACCTCGTTCGCCGCGCGGCGCAGGCGATCCGGATCGCGGCCCGTGAGGACGACCTCGGCTCCCTCCGCGCGCGCGCGTCGTGCCGTCTCGAGCCCGATCCCGGAGCTGCCGCCGATCACGACGACCGTCTGCCCGAGCAGCTCGGGTTCGCGAGTCAAGGCGATCCCGAGGCGACCGGCAACCGGGCCTCGGCGATCTCGCGACGAAGCGACTTGAGCGCACCGATATAGATCTCCGAGAAGGTCGGGAAGGGCTGGATCGTGTCGCGAAGCACGTCGAGCGGGACGCGGGCGCGGACGGCGAGCGTCGCCTCCTGCATCCATTCGCCGGCCTCGGGGCCCAGCGCGTAGGCGCCGACCAACCGCTCGCCGTCGGAGAGCAGCGTGAGGAATCCGTTGCTCTCGGCGTAGGCCCGCGTGTACGTCTCGGTCTTGGCGATCTCCGCGAGCCGTGCGGAGGCCGCGAAACGGGCTTCGGCCGCCCCGACCGCGGCAGCCTGCGGGTCGGTGTAGACGACACGCGGGACCGCGTCGTAGTTCGCCTCGCGCACCTCGCCGAGGATGTTCGCGGCGACGACCTCCCCCTGGTACTTGCCGACGTGGGTCAGCGGCCAGATGCCGGTGATGTCGCCGACCGCCCAGAGGCGGTCTCCGACGCGCTGGCGTGCGTCGACCGGGACGCCGTGAACGTCGGGCGTCACGCCGACGGTCTCGAGACCGATCTCGTCGACGCGCGGGCGCCGGCCGGTCGCGACCAGCAGCCGGTCGCCGCGCAGCTCGGCGCCGTCGTCGAGCGTGAGGACGAAGTCGTCTCCGTCGCGCCGGGCGGCGCCGACGTGCGCGCCGAGCACGAGCTCGATCCCGTCGCGGCGAAGCACCTGCCCGAGCGCCTCCCCCAACGGAGCAGGCTCGCGCGCGAGCAGATGCCCGGCTCCCTCGACCAGCGCGACCTCGCCGCCGAAGCGGCGCACGGCCTGCGCCAGCTCGACGCCGACCGGGCCGCCGCCCAGCACCAGCAGGCGGCGCGGCACCTCCGTCATCCCGGTCGCCTCGCGGTTCGTCCAGACACCGTCCAGCTCGCGCAGTCCGGGAATGGGCGGGATGACGGGATCCGCGCCGTTCGCGAGCACGACGTGCTCCGCCGTGTGCCGCACGCCGTCGACCTCGACGACCCCGACTCCGGCGAGCCGGCCGCTGCCGCGCAGCAGGTCGATGCCGTTGTCGGCGAGCCAGCGCTCCTGGCCGGCGTCGGAGTAGCTCGACACCTGGAAGTCGCGCCAGGCCAGGGCGGCGTCGACGTCGACCTCGGCGCTCGCGGTCGCGTCACGCGCCGCGTGCACCGCTTCGCCCGGGCGCAGCA
>Ga0187779_10003065_pt1 | contig 10178 bp, 7 predicted proteins | sample 1015_Q2_SP10_10__FD_132435 | JGI IMG/M metagenome (GOLD analysis project Ga0187779, IMG submission 132435) | Tropical peat soil microbial communities from peatlands in Department of Meta, Colombia - 1015_Q2_SP10_10_MG | ecosystem: Environmental > Terrestrial > Soil > Wetlands > Peat | place...
ACGTCGATCTGGTGCCCCATCAGCTCGGCCTGCCGCTTCAGCGCTTCGGCCGCCATCAACGTGTGGGCGATGCCGGTCGGGCACGAGGTGATCGCGACGACGCGCTTGTGGCCGTCGCCGGCGGCCGGCATCGGCGCCGGCTCGGGCTCGGGCTCGGGTAGCGCGACGTCCGGCTCGGCGGTCGCCGCGGCCGCCGCCTCGATCACGTCGTGAGGATGGCGGATCGCGTCGGCTGTTGCCGCCGCGGTCACCGGCTTGCCGGCGAAGCGTGTTGGGTCCACGTAGATGTCGGCTGCGAAGATCACCGCATCGGCGCGGGCGATCACGTCGGGATCCAGCGGGTGCAGCGTGCCCTCGGCGCCCTGCGTCTCGACGTCGATCTGGTGCCCCATCAGCTCGGCCTGCCGCTTCAGCGCTTCGGCCGCCATCAACGTGTGGGCGATGCCCGTCGGGCAGGCCGTCACTGCCACAAACCTCATGACCGCGTCCTCCTCGTACGAACTCTTTGCATCAGAGCGCCTCAATCGAGACGGCCTGAGCCGTTTCCTCGACCGCGTGACCGTCGAGATAGGGGCCGATGTTCGTGATCGCGACCGCGGAGAACGCGGTCGCCAGCGCCGCCACCTCGGCCAGCTCGAGCATCCGGAGGATGCCTGCGATGGTCCCGGCGACCATCGCGTCGCCGGCCCCGACCGTGCTCGCGACAAGAACGGGTGGTGGCGTCGCGAACGCCGCGTGGCCGTCTCGGGCGAACAGCGCGCCACCGGCGCCGAGCGAAACAACGACCGTGCCCACGCCGCCGCGGGCGAGCTCGGCGGCCGCCTCGGTCAGTGCGTGGCGATCGGGCAACTGCCGACCGGTGAGCTCCTCCAGCTCCTCGCGATTGGGCTTGACCAGATCCGGCTGAGCCGCAACCGCTTCGCGCAGCGCCGGTCCGCTGGTGTCCACGGCCACGCGCCCGCCGCGCTGACGCACGAGCGTCACCAGGCGCCGGTAGGTCGTCGACGGAGCCCCCGCGGGCAGGCTCCCGGCGAGGACTACCCAGCGGCCGGGGGCGACTAACTCCGCAAAGGTCTCCTCCAGCGCACACAGGTCGTCCTCGTCGACTTGGAACCCGCTGAAGTTGATGTCGGTCGTCGCGCGCGCAACCTCGTCGACGATCTTGATCCCGGTCCGGGTCGTGCCGTTCACGCCGACGAACCGGTACGGGATCTGCTTGTGCTCGAAGAACGTCTCAAACAGCCCCGCGTTCGGTCGCCCGAGGAACCCGGTCGCGAACACTGGCACACCGAAGGCGGCGAGGAAGGCGGCAACGTTGACGCCCTTGCCGCCCGCGGTCATCTGCTCGCGGACGACGCGATTGACCTCCCCGGCTCGGAAGCCGGGGACCCAGATCGTCTGATCCACGGCGGGGTTTGCCGTGACGGTCACCACCTCGACGTCGAGGTCAGCGCGCGCGCTCACGGCAGCGCGAGCTCCCGCACCTCGCGCGCCGTGGCGCACTGCACAGCGCGGTCGGCGAGCCGGCGGACGGCCGCGCGATCCACCGCGCGCAGACGCGCCTTGACCGCGGCGACGCTGGGAATCGTCATCGACAGCTCACGAACTCCAAGCCCGGCGAGGATCAGCGCGCCCTCGGGCTCACCGGCGATGCCCCCACACACCCCGACCCAAATGCCCGCGGCTGTGGCGGCGTCGACCACCGTCTTGATGCTGCGCAGGACCGCGGGATGCAGGGCGTCCGCCTGCTTGGCCAAGGCGGGATGCATCCTGTCCATCGCCAGGATGTACTGCGTCAGGTCGTTCGTGCCGATCGAGAAGAACTGGACGCGCCTGGCCATCTCAGGCGCCATCGCCACAGCCGCGGGCACCTCGATCATGATCCCAGTATCGATCGGGTCAGCGCCGACCTGACCCCGCGCGCGCTCCGCATACTCGAGCGCGTTCTCGAGATCCTCAAGCCGGGCGATCATCGGGAACATCACAGACACAGGCCCGAGCCTCGAGGCTCGGTAGATCGCGCGCAACTGCGGCTCGAACAGCTGCGGCTGCTCGAGGCACAGGCGAATCCCGCGAACTCCAAGGAACGGGTTGTCCTCCTCCGGCAGTTCGATGTAGGGCGCGTTCTTGTCACCCCCGATGTCCAGTGTGCGCACGATCAGCGGAAGGCCGTTGAGCGCGCGGACCATCGTGGCCAGAGCCTCGTATTGCTCGTCCTCGTCAGGCGGCGCGTCGCGGCCCAGGAAGAGAAACTCGGTGCGCATGAGCCCGACGCCCTCAGCGCCCGCCTCCACCGCAGCCGCCGCCTCCTCCGGAGCGGCGATATTCGCGGCCACCTCGACGCGATACCCGTCGCGCATGATCGCCGGCTGATAGCGCGTCTGGTACTCGCGGTCGCGCAGGGCCGCGATGTCCTGCTGGACGGCAGCCGCCGCCGCGAGGTCGTCCTCGCTCACGTCAACCCAGAGCATGCCGGTCTGCCCGTCGAGAACCGCCACCTCGTCCTGCTGCTGGTCGAGCACCGCCGGACCGGCCCCGACCATCGCAGCGATCCCCAGGGCACGCGCGATGATGGCCGTGTGGGACGTTCCCCCACCCAGCGCAGTCGCGAAGCCCACGACTCGCGCGGGGTCGATCGCAGCTGTGTCGGACGGCGTGAGGTCCTCGGCAATCAGAATCACCGGGTGGTCTGGAAGCTGTGCCTCCGCGTCGTCGCTCTCAGCCAGGAACCGCAGGACACGCTCACCCACGTCGCGAAGATCGACCGCACGCGCGGCAACAAGCGCATCCTCAACCTTAGACAGGTCCTCTGCCCTGGCATTGATCACGTCTCGCCACGACCATCCGGCCGAGGTTCCGGTGCGGATACCCGCGACCGCTTCCCGCTCGAGATCCGGATCGTCCAGGAACGCCTCATGCGCCCGGAAAATCGACGCCTTACCTGGGCCCGACTTCGCCCGAACCTCCTCATACAGGTCACGCAACTCCGCGCGGGCAGACTCGATACCGCTGCGCAACTTGGCCTCCTCCACACGCGGATCCCGAGCGGTGCGCTCCACCACCAAACGCCGCCGTTTGAGATACCACAACGGGCCGATCGCGATCCCGGGCGAGGCGGCGATCCCCGGCACGCCGGTCGCAGAACCGGAGGGCCGCCATTCCGGCAGCCCCGCGATGACCTCTTCAGTCTCCTCCTCGCCGAGTCCGGAGGCCACCGCGTCCTGCAGCGCGCGCAGAGCCTCATGGTCGTCCGGGCCACGAGCCAGCAGGGTAAGCGTCGAGCCAGCGTCCGCGCCCAAGCTCAGCAGCGACGCCAGGCTCTTGCCGTTCACCACCTTGCCGTCGTAGCGGACACGAACCTCAGCCTGAAAGCCCTTGGCCACATCGACGAGGAAGGTCGCAGGGCGCGCGTGCAATCCGCTCGCGCCCTCGACCACGACATCGACGCTCACATACCCCTCAAGCGGCTCATCCGTCCCGCCGCCACCGGGCGCCTGAGTATCGCCGGCCCGGGTGAGGCGGCCGACGACCACCGCGGGATCCGACGTCGTCGAGAGCCGCTCGACCTCGTCCGCGTCGGCGAGGACCTGCGTGAGATTTGCCAGGATCTGCAAGTGCTCATCTGAAGCAGCCGCGATCCCGACAACCAGACGGACCTGCTCCCCCTGATTCCACTCGACACCCGACGGGACCTGCACCACGGCGATCCCCGTCTGGCGGATCATGTCCCGGTCCTTGAGCATGCCATGCGGGATCGCGATCCCCTCGCCGAGATACGTATTGGCCACCTTCTCGCGACCGAGCATCGACTCGGCGTAACCCGGATCGATATGACCCCCGGCCGCCAGCAACCCGGCAACCATACGGATCGCCTCTTCTTTCGTTGCAGGCGACGCGGCCAAGCGAACGTTGGCCGCTTCCAGTGCGATCACCATCGCTCTCCTCTCCACCCCACCCCTTAACCACGGGCCACGCCAATCCTACTTGCTACGAGCGCCAATGGCACGCCGCCGCACCCCCTTCAACTCACCAAAACTCCTCAAAGCTTCATCCTGCGTTCTCAACCGTCGCCGGGCGGCAGCAAAACACGCCTGACTGCTGGCGCTTCGCATCCCGCGGCACCCGAAGCGGAAGCCGGACACTCGGAGCCGGGTCGGCGACAAGACAGGTACCGCGTGCGGTCGAGGCGCGCCGGTGAGCCGTCTTGGGGCGAGGTCGCGACGGTGGCCAGGCGCCATAGCTCGGCGAGTCGCCGACGGTCGGCGTGCTCAGTATCCGCGCAAGTCGGGAACGATCGCCGCGGGCTGCCGGGTGCTCGTCTTGCACGAGAGGCAGGACAGTGGCGGCGCTGATTGCCGGCCGCTCGGGTCGAGTTCGTGGCTGCGCTGCCGTGAGCCGGGAGCCCGCAGGCTCCCGGCTCGCAACATTCGATGAACGTCTAGTGGCTCGCCAGTCCGGCCGCGCCGTCGCCGGTGGAGACGGGCACGGTGCCGATCGGCGTAAGGCTGGCGCCGCTCACGGCGAACTCGCCGATCACACCGGCACCGGTCTCGTTGACGTACAGGTCACGCCCGTCGGTACTAAGGCGGGCGTCCTCAGACGCGGCCCCCAGACCGCCCGCCGGGGTGCTGCCGACGAGGCTGAGTGTGCCGTCGGGGGCGATCGCGTAGCTTGAGATGTCCGCCGACGCTGTGTTCACGGTGAACAGGAACAGCCCGTTGTGGGTGATCTCCACCCAGCACGGTGCCGTCTGGCCATCCGCGAACGGCGAGGCGCCGATCGAAGACAGCGTCCCGTCACCTGCGGCACTGAACGCGGAGACGGTTCCGGCCCCGGCGCCGCCGTGGGCGTTTGAGACGAATAGCTGGGCCGGGTCGGTGGGGCGAAACTCGCTGCCGAACGGGCCCGGGCCCTGGGCGGGGAACGGCGACCCAGGGGCGGGGATCAGGCGCCCGAATCGGCTGACCCGGAAGCCGTCGATCTGCGAGGTTCCGACCCGCGTTCCCACGAGGTTCGTCCCCGTGGAGTTGAACAGGACGTCTCCCGGCTGGGCCGTGTCGGGTAGCGCGAAGGTCGAGCCGGGGAGCGGTAGCAGATGTCCGCCGCGGGTCAGGATGAACCCGGTGTAGTTCGAGTCGCCGCTGCCGGCATTGGCCACGTATATCAGCCCGTCGTGCTCAGTGACGCTCACCGGATCCGAACCGCCGGAGGACACGACGCCATCGCGGACGAGCCCGAGCGTCCCGTGGCGCTGGATCCTGAGCACCGAGATCTGGCTGCTCTGAGCGTCCACTGCGAGCACGTACTGGCCGTCGCTCGAGACCTGGATCGCGCCCTGGGAAGGGATGCTGCTCCCGGTGCCAGAACCCCCCGCGATGAACGGCGAGCCGGGAATCGGCGACAGGCTTCCGTCAGCGTGCCGGTCGTAGCCGATGATCGTGTTGACGCCGGTTGTATTGCCGTCAACGTAGACGTGCCCCACGACCGGCGAAGGTGACGCGAGCGCCGACCCGGCAAAGGCGAGCGCTCCCATGAGCGCGAGCAGGACGGCTCCGCCCCTTAGAAAAGCAGGCATTACTACCTCTTTGGGTTGAAGGTCAGGTACTGGGCCCCGGAGCCGACCCCGGAGAATTCGGGACCGCACAACTCGCCCTCTGGGGTCGGCGAGCATCCCCATTGGACCAGAGCACCCGCCGCAAGGTCAACGGATTCCGGCCCGCTGACACCGTTGCGTAATTTCTTACGGCGAGGTGACGCGCGCCTCAGCGCAGAGCTCGACCGCGACGCGATCGATCATGCGACGGTACTTGCCGGCTGTCTGCTCTACTCGCGAGCTCACGTAGCCGTCCATGACGCATCGGCCAGCGCGCGACTCTGGCCAGAGCGGCAATTGCTCCGGCCGACACCAACCTCGACCCCTCGCCCGCCGAAGCTCTCCGCCGAGCCTATTACGAGGCGCTGAACATTCACCGCCGGCTCTTCCGCTTGGGGTGGGCTGACCGTATGGTGTCTGCGTGACCCGTCTCCTTCAGCGCACCCGCGCCAGGGTGCTCGTCGTCGAAGACGAGCCCGCGATCGCCGACATCGTCTCCCGCTACCTGCGCCGGGCGGGATACGAGCCCGCAGTCGCCGGAACGGGCAAGCAGGCCCTCCGCCGCGCCGAGGCGGCTCGGCCCGACGTCGTGGTGCTCGACCTGATGCTCCCCGACATCGATGGTCTCGAGGTTATGCGACGGCTTCGGCAGGCCGATCGGGGACGCGGCGCGATCATTCTCCTAACCGCCAGGGGCGAGGAATCGGATCGAATTGTCGGGTTGCGGTTGGGGGCCGATGACTATGTCGTCAAACCGTTCTCCCCCGCCGAGTTGGTCGCGCGGGTCGACGCTGTCCTGCGCCGAATCGATCCCGTGGCCGAGCGGGAGCCGCCACTTCGCTTCGACGAACTTCAGATCGACCCCGCCGCGAGGGAGGTGCTCCTAGACGAGCAGCGCGTGGAGCTGACGCAGCGTGAGTTCGAGCTGCTGCTGTTTCTGGCGCGCCACCCCGGACAGGCGTTCACCCGGGATCAGCTGATGGACCATGTGTGGCACTACGCCTTCTACATAGACACCTCAACCGTGACGGTGCATATCCGTCGCCTGCGGGCCAAGCTCGAGCCGGACGCGGCTCGTCCACGGTTCATCCAGACGGTCTGGGGGGTCGGCTACCGCTTCGCGCCGTGAGGGTCCACGTCTGGCGAATCGCCGCCATGGTGGCGGCGGCGGTCGGCGTCTCGGCGATCGCCTGGCCTGTCTACGGCTCGGACGCGTTCATCTCCTCGCTGGAGATTCTGGCCCCGCTCGGGGCCGCCACGGCACTGCTGGCTGATCTGCTGGCCAGCCACCGCGGCTGGATTCGCGGGATGCGCCGCCAACTCGGCGTCCTGGCGCTGCTGGCCTTGGCCCAGCTGGCCGCGGCGCTGGGGCTGTTCGCGGGATTGATGTTCGTCTCCAACCACGATGCATTCTTCATGGCGCTGGCCGCGGGTTACGCCGGGTTGGTCGGGTTGGCCGCCGCCCGGCTCGTGGCACAGCGAGCACTCTCGGATCTCGATGCCGTGCGGAGCGCCGTCGCGCAGGTCGGAGAAGGATCCCGTCACGTCCGGATCCCGCTACGCGGTCAGGACGAGCTCGCGGCGCTTGCCGCCGATGTCGAGTCAATGGCCGCCGAGCTCGCCTCCGAGGAGCGCGCCCGGCGCGAGCTCGTGGCATCCGTCTCGCACGATCTGCGCACTCCGATCACCACCCTGCAGCTGATCGCCCAAGGACTCGAGGACGGGATCTTTGAGCCGGAGCGGATGCGGGAACAGCTCCAGCTCATGTCCACGCACGTTCGGGCACTCGGCGCGCTGATCGACGACCTGTTCGAACTCTCTCGGCTGGAGGCCGGCGATGTGCAGTGGTCAATGGAACGGGTGAGACTTGACCACCTGGTGCAAGAAACGATTGACGCGATGCGCCCGCAGGCTGAGGCTGGCGGCGTGGCCGTACGCGCAGAGTTCGATCAGCACCTGGCCTCCGCCCGCGGTAATCCCGAGCAACTCCAGCGCGTGCTGTTCAACCTGATCCAAAACGCGATCCGCCACACACCAGCGGACGGCAGCGTCGTCGTCCGCGCCGAACCCGTCCCCGGCCGCGCCGTCGAGATAGAAGTGGCGGATACCGGAGCAGGAATCGATCCGGAGCTCACGGGCCGAATCTTCGACCCGTTCGTCCAGGGCCCCTCGCGCGTGGCCGGCCAGAACGGCTCCGCCGGGCTCGGTCTGGCCATTGCGCGAGCGATCGTGGCCGCCCACGGCGGGCGGATCTGGGTCGCCGGCACCGGCCCCGGCACCCGTATCCGCTTCAGCCTGCCTGCGGGATGAGCAGCCGCCACGATCACCGCGATGAGATGTTCAGCTCACCGCCGCCGTCAGCCCGGCGGCGAACAGCGCCACCACCCGCCGAGTGCGCGTCGGAACACCTCGACGAGGTGATCGTCAGGGACGAGCAACACGACTGACGGCTTGATACTTGTGCGGGGACGATCCGGACGCGAGCACTCCAGACGAACGCGGCGACCAGTAGCTACGCCGCCTCGCGGCGGTCAAGACGCGACCTGCTCACCAAACACGCCGAAGAGCGTGAGCGCCGTAACGCAGACGGCTAAAGCTGCCGCTGGCCGGTTTGGCGGTCGTTCCCGTACGGAACGCTCACGCTCTCTGACGCCTCGATCCTACGCCTGGCTGGCGAACGATGATCCGTAGTTTCAAGCAGTAAGGACTCTCCGTAATCCTGATTTTCGGAAGGGCGCATGGGTGGTGTACGCGGCCTGGCGCGCGGCATCCCGACGACGCCACCCACGGAATAGCGACCGCATTCGGCGGGTATTCCCCACGTAAGGAGGCCGCCTCGCGCGCGCTGAGGCCGTCACGCCGACGATGAAAGGGAGGCGCGAGAAGGATCCAGCTCGCAACCCCGGCAACCAGGTGCTGAGAACGTCAAGGGCGCGCGACCGTCGCCGCGCCGGACCCGCCGCGGCGCCGGACGCGAGCCGTCGTCGGCGGGGAGTCCTCGGCCGAAGCTGTGGGCGGGCCCGGCTCAGCGGCGACGGCGGAGCGTGCGGCGCGACGGCGCCCGGCGGACGTTCCCCTGAGCCAGCGCCGTGTTCACCGCCAGCAGCGCCACCGCCGCGGCCAGGTTGGCCGCGCTCGCCGCGTTGACCCCCCGCTTCAACCTCGCGGCGCGCGGCGGTGTCTCCGGCGCCGGATCGTGACCCGATGTCATCGGCACCGCGCCCCCCGGTGCCTGGTGTGAGAAACCCACGCCGCCGGCGGCTGAGGCCAGGCCCGTGACCAGGAGCGCTCCCATCGCCGCGTCCTTGGCCAGCACCAAGCGCCGCTCGCCTGGACTCCGGCGGCGCGCGCCCGGGTCGTTCAGCCGCGCCGGCAGCCACCCCGCCACCAGCGTCCCCAGCGCCAATGAGTTGACCGTCCCGTACCGTCGCCACGCCCGGATGAGCACCTTCCCGCGCTCTGCCTTATCGCTGACCTCGGTCAGCGCCGGATGCATCGCCACCCGACCGAATAGATTGCCGCCGATCAGCGCCGCCAACGCGAGATCCTGCACGCCGCCGGCGGCATTAAGGACGACCTCGCTCCGAACGCGCACGCTCACCGTGCACACGGTACTCGCCCAGCGCCGCGGCCACGCCCGCCTCCAGCGCTATGTAGGCCTCGGGAGCACCCCGGCCGGGCGACAGCGTGCGATCCGCGATCCAGCCCTCGTTCAACGATCCCGCGCGGTGCGACGCGGGAACGGATGGCTGAACGGGTGGCCAGACCAGACGGACACCAGCGGTCGGTCCTGGCCATGAGGACCGTACATGGCGGCCATCACGCGCAGCGCAAATCGGGCATCGGCGGTCGCGGGCCCACCGCCCATCCCGATACCAACCTCGATCGCCTCCAGTACCTCGCGCTCGACTGCGCCCGCCAGCGCCGCGTGTTCGATACGCCACTGCATGCACGACTCGCAGTTGATCACCACCGAGATCCCGACGGCGATCAGTTCCTTGGCCTTCATCGAAGGCGCGCCGTCGACAAATGTCGCCCGTGGGTTGGCGGTGATCACTCCGGTGGACGATTGACCGATAGATCAGGCACACCGCTCGAGTTGGCTTGATGTGCGGCCGACAGGAAGGTCGTCGTGGCCATCGTACTCGACCACTCCAACCTGCCCGAGTCCTCGGACGAGTCCGCGGCGCTCGCTGCTGCCCAGGAGATGGCGGCGCCGTCGAGCAACCTTGCCGTTGCGGCGCGGCGGTTCGGCGATCAGTTCCCGTTGCTGAGGCGGCAGCGGCCGATCCGCCTGAGCGGCGTCCTCGTGCTGGCGCTGATGCTGGTGTATATGCCGTGGCTGTTTGCCCATCTCAACACCGCGCTCCCGTGGCTGGCGTGGCCGTTTCTGCTCGCCAACATCCTGTCCGCTACGTGCGTGACGCTGTCGGTGCTGAATGGGTGGTCGACGCGCGTGACGCCCCGCCGGCCGTTCGCGGGACCGGACGCTCCCGAGGTGGCGGTGATCATCCCGACGTGGGGTGAGCCGGTTGGGATGGTGTTGCGGACGGTGCTCAGCGTTCTCGAGCAAGACTACCCGCGC
>Ga0187779_10003068_pt1 | contig 10175 bp, 7 predicted proteins | sample 1015_Q2_SP10_10__FD_132435 | JGI IMG/M metagenome (GOLD analysis project Ga0187779, IMG submission 132435) | Tropical peat soil microbial communities from peatlands in Department of Meta, Colombia - 1015_Q2_SP10_10_MG | ecosystem: Environmental > Terrestrial > Soil > Wetlands > Peat | place...
GGCAAATGGACAGCGCCCGTAGTGGTAAGGGCGCCCTGCGGCGGCGGTTACGGAGATGGTGGGCAGCACGAACAGTCCTTGTGGGGGTGGCTTGCTCACATTCCCGGTCTAACAGTCGTTGTCCCATCTACACCAGCCGATGCCGGTGGACTGATGTTGGCAGCTTTGGATCATGATGGGCCGGTCATCTTTCTCGAACACAAATTGCTGTCGGAAACCTGCCTCGAATTCCTGGGATCAGGCGGACGCGACACAGTGAAATACGACGTCCCTGCCGCCGGGGTGCGTGGCCCCGTGCCAAAAAAGTGGGAGCCCGTTCCTATTGGCAAAGCCGTAGCTCGACGGACAGGAGATCATGTCACTCTGGTCAGCGTAGGGGTAGGAGTACATCGTGCTCTGGAAGCCGCAGATGCTCTGAAAAAAGACGGAATTTCAGCCAGTGTGTTAGACCTGAGAACAATCTCACCGCTCGATAGAGTAACTCTCTGTGAGGTCGTGGCTCAGACAGGCCGATTGCTCGTGGTGGACGAAGATTATGAAGGTTTCGGTCTTTCAGGCGAACTGGCGGCAATCGTGTTAGAAGCGGGAATCCAGATTAAGTACGCCCGTGTCTGCACACAAACGACGATCCCATACGCTCGTTCTTTGGAAGATCAGACCCTGCCGAATGTCGAGCGCATCCGCGCGGCTGTTCAGAAGCTTTTGTAGTCCTTTCCGAAAATATCCAGCGAAGAAAATAGTACCACGCTGAAGAGCCGCCATTTAAGGTGTGGCTTCCATTGTGATGTTCGTCTTGACAAGCAGCTCAAGATGGTCGTACAAATAACAGTCATCTTCGTCTGCGGTTTCTCAATTATTTGATAGTGGTCTAAGGTACCGTATGAATCTAAAACAGAAAGGAGATATATAAATGATCGACACTCACACCCACATTTTCCCGGACAAAATTGCCTCCAAAGTCGCTGCAAGTTTCCGGGCCTGGATTGGAGATACAGCTGCCCTTTCGGGAGACTTCACTCTCGGAGACTTAAAAAGCTATATGAAAAGATGCGATGTCGAGGCGGTCATCACTTTCTGCGTGGCGGAAAGGCCTGAGGTGGTCATTCCGGCCAACGACTTTCTTTTGGATATTAATGATAACAGGACCATTTTCAGCTTCGGAACCATCCTGCCAAACATGAAGGACCCCGTCGCGGAAGTAAGAAGGATTCACGAGAGGGGAATCAAAGGAATAAAATTCCATTCTCTCTTTCAGCCCATTCGAGCAAGGGATGAAAATCTTTTCCTCATCTACGAGGCCATGGATAAAGCGGGTATGATTGCTTATTTCCACGTGGGAAAAGACCCTGCAAACCCATCCTTGCCTCCGGGGACAGGGCCTCAGGATATCGCCCTTCTCAGAAAGCGTTTTCCCGGCCTTAAGATCGTGGCCGCCCATTTCGGTGGCCTCTTCATGCTGGATGAGGCCCGCAAATGGATCGTCGGAAAAGATATCTACGTGGATACCTGTTGGGCACCGAGTATTCAGAGCTTGGGACCGGAAGAGGTGGTTAAATTTATCCGGCAACACGGTGCCGAAAAAATCCTTTTTGCCACCGATTATCCCAGTACCACTGACCCCATCCCTCAGATCAAATGGTTTAAAGAGCTTCCCTTGCAAGAAAAAGAAAAACGGATGATCTTTCGGGAAAATGCGCGCCGGCTTTTGGGATTAGGATAAAGCGGGTGGCTCTTAGCGGGCCGCTGGTTTTTTGTCTGAGCGAAGGAAATCGTGATACGGAAGTGTACGGAAGGGGATTTCGATCTGATTCACGAGATCATCAACGATGCGGCGGAGGCATATCGAGGGATCGGATTGAACAGGCAAAAAAGAATAGTAAAGGATTCTTAAGCGGCACCTGGGGAGGCGATTAAGTCCAAAAATTGTTTTAATATTCGGGCGGTGGCACCCCAGATCGCATGGTTTCCATATTGGTAGGTATAAACGATCTCCTTCTGACCGCCTCGGAAGATCTCCCTTTCACTGAAACAGTTTCCGTCGAGCAAGGAAGAGAGAGGCACTTCAATCAATTCCGAAATCTCCCGCTCGCTTACCTTAAATGGATAAGGATAGGGGAAAAGGCCAACAATGGGGGTTACGATAAACTCGGTAATGGTCACAATGTCATCTAATATTCCAATGATCTGAACATCGCTCTCCCTGAGCCCGATCTCCTCATGGGCCTCCCGGAGTGCGGTGTCGATCAATTCCAAATCTTCTTCATCGACAACCCCACCGGGAAAAGAGATCTCACCCTTATGATACTTAACCTTATCCGACCTCTTGGTGAAAAGAAGATGACAATCTTCCTGCTTCTTAAAGAGCGGGACAAGAACTGCCGCATGGGAAAACGGGGGATGCTCAATCACCCTTCTCTGCCTTGAAGACAGAGTGTCCCTTACCTGGTTAATGAAATCCTTCTCACAATAATTCATGTCAGAAATTCCGTGACCGTGTCCGTGATCCGTGTCCGCAGCCTAAAGCCACCAAACCCTTGACCCCTCTACACCTCGCCTCTTACCTCTTTTAAAAACTCAGCAAGGGTCATAATCCTTAATAAAGGAGAGAGGGCAAAATCGCGGTAGAGGTTGAGACAACCCTGATGAAAGTCCTTGCTACGGCTGGCGGAGCAGTCTTCCAAAAGAACAACTGAAAAATCGTGACTGAGTCCATCCATCGCCGTCATCAAGACACAGACCTCAACGGTAACGCCCGTGACGACGATGGTGTCCACCCCAAGCGTGCGAAGCGTCTGATCGAGGTCGGTCTTGAAGAAGGCACTAAATCGCCTCTTTGGCAAAACCATGTCTTCAGGCTCCGGTCTCAACTCATCCACAACCTCTGCACCTTTCGTCCCCCGAAGAGAATGAACCTTCATTCTGCCTTTGAAGATGAAATCCCCTTGCAGGAAGCTGTCGCAGGCGAAGACGATAGGGAACCCTCTCTTCCGGCTCTCCTGCAAGAGTTTTTGAAGATTCGGTATAATCCCTCTCCATTCTTGATAGTATGGGTTCCGAGGACTTTCCCTCAAGTTATCCTTCAACATATCAACGACAATGATTGCCGGTCTCATGAATTCCGCCTTCCTCTACAAAAAACCACGTGTCCGTGCCGCACGCCGAAGTGCCTGCGTTACGCCTGCCTGCGCGAAGCCCCGCCTGCCAAAGTATTTGCACGGCGAGCAGGCGCTTCTGCGAAGGCCGGACACGCAGGCGTGACCGTGCTCCGTGTCCATCCTAATCTAATCTATAAACCCGCATTGCATTCTGTGTTGTGACCTCAGCCACCTTTTCTAAAGAAATGTTCTTTACTTCTGCCATTCTTTGTGCCGTATATCGAACATAACTCGGTTCATTCCGCTTTCCTCGAAAAGGGACCGGAGTCAAGAAAGGGGCATCGGTTTCGACCAGAAGCGAGTCCAACGGAATTCTCTTGACCACCTCCCTAAAGCTCTCCGCATTCTTGAATGTGACGCTTCCGGGGATTGAGATATAAAATCCCATATCCATGCAGGCTTTTGCCATTCCATAATCTCCAGAGAAACAATGGATGATTCCTCCGCAGTCCTTTGCCCTTTCCGATTTCAATATCTCCAGCGTCTCGTGATGAGCCTCTCGATCATGGATCACAACCGGGAGTCCCAACTCTTTCGCCAAACCGATCTGTTCCCTGAACCGCATCAACTGAAGATCGCGCGGTGAGAAGTTTCTGAAAAAATCCAAGCCGATCTCCCCATAGGCTTTGACTTTCTCGTTTCGACAGAGTTCCCTCAACATTGGATAGGTCTGATGGTCGATCTCTTTTGCATTGTGGGGATGAACACCCAGGATCGCATAGATCGAAGGGTGTGACTCGGCAATCTCAAGGGCTCTCTTCCAGTCCTTCTTCTCCGTTCCGACCGTGAAGACATATTCAACCCCTGATTCTTTCGCCCTCTGGATGACCGCTTCCAGATCCTTCCTGAACTCAGGCATTTCCAAATGGGCATGCGAATCGATGAGCATACCAAACACCAGAATACTGGAAGAATGGAAAACTGGAATATTGGGGTAAATCTCATTTTTTTAGACAAGTCTCAGGGGCTAACCCATTATTCCAATATTCCATCATTCCTTCTCTTGAGATTTACTGCCCGTGGCTTTCACTCGATTGAAATAATCGATGAATGCCTTAGCCACCTCTTTTGATCGAACAAGAATGGAAGCCTCGTTGTTGCTTGTCAGGGCATAGTAAGTCCAATTCGTGCTGCCCAGAAGGCTCAGTTTCCCATCGACGATCATTAATTTAGCGTGAGTGGTTTTGGATGGAGAATCGTAAATGACCTCCACCCCGCCTTCGGATAAGATCTTTCCCGTTTGGCGATTCCGCTCGGTCGTCCGATCTTCTCCTTCTTTTACTTCTAAAATCACCTCCACCTTCACTCCTCGTTTTCCCGCAGCAATAAGTTCCCTGACGAGAAGGTTGGAAACAGCCGTGGGATATTCATCATAATATCCCATCTCGAACATCATCACCTGAATGGAATGCTTGGCCTCCTGGATTGTTTTCTTAGCAACTTCAAAGTATTGATCATTCAACACCACCTGGACATCCTCCGCCGGAAGACTAAAAGAAAGTGGCGTGTGGAAACTGAAGAATGGAAAAAGAAATAGAAGAACAAGAAGAACGTTCCTCATGAATGACATTCCCCTCTGGAAGCTGCGCGCCGGAGACGGTCCATGATCGCCCGGCCCAGTCCAACCTCTGGGATGGGCTCAGCTACAATGAGATCCAAATGGAACGCATCCAATCGCCGGATCGCTGCAAACAAATTGGCTGCCGCTTCCCGAAGATCCCCCTTCATTGAAAGAATCTCCACAGAATGGGATTCCAGATGATCCTTGGGTTCCTGAAACAAAAGCAGGCCAATCTTTTTACCTTGGTAAGGGTCGAGGTTCTCCTGACTCCAATCGAGAACGATTGGCGTCCGTGGGGCATAGTGTTTCGGAAACATTCCAGGAGCAGACGGTCTGTCTTCGATGGAAGGGATGTCAACTTTCCCGATGACAGACTCGATCTCCTCCAGCGATACCCCACCAGGCCTTAACAACATGGGCTTCTCTTCTAAGAAAGAGACGATGGTGGATTCCACTCCCACAGGGCAGGGTCCTCCGTCTAAGATGAGATCGACCTCATCACCCAGTTGATCTCGAACATGCTCAGCCGTGGTTGGGCTTAGATAGCCGAAGGGATTGGCACTGGGCGCCGCAATGGGGCATTCGGATTCTTCGATCAAGGCGAGAGCCATGGGATGATTGGGCATCCGAACGGCTAAGGTGGGAAGACCCGCGGTTACAATATCAGGAATTTTTTCTTCCTTTAAAAGAACGATCGTCAGGGGACCGGGCCAGAATCTTTCTATCAATTTCTTAGCATTGGATGGAGTCTCTTTGGCTAACTTCTTCACATTGGATGGATTGGCGACGTGAACGATCAATGGGTCAAAATAGGGTCTTCTCTTGACTTCAAAAATCCGGGCCACGGCAAGCGGGTTGAAGGCATCCGCCCCCAAACCATAAACCGTTTCTGTTGGAAAGGCAACAACCCCTCCTTTCTTGATAATTTGTGCAGCTCGATGAATTTTCCGGTCGCCGGTCATCAGGATTTTTTCTTTTTTATAGCCTTTGACCTTTGTATTAAGGACTTCCTCGTCTTAGATCTTAGAGCAGCCAATTTTTTGGCTATCTTGGGATACTTGATGGAAAGGATTTCGCAGGCCAGATAAGCTGCATTCTTCGCACCATCGATTCCAACGGTGGCTACCGGGACTCCAGGGGGCATTTGGACCGTAGAGTAAAGGGCATCCGCACCGTCGAGGGCCCCTGATTTGATGGGGACACCGATGACGGGGAGAGTGGTATGGCTTGCCAGAGCTCCTGCGAGATGAGCTGCCATCCCAGCCCCTGCGATCACCACATCAATTCCCCGTTTCCTGGCTGTTTTTGCATATTGCGCTGTCTTTTCAGGAAGTCGATGGGCTGAGCTGATTTCCACTTCATAAGGGATACCCATCTCCTTTAAGACCTCTGCCGCCTTCTTCATGATCGGCAGATCGCTTTCACTTCCCATCAGGATTCCAACGAAAGGCTTCTTCATAAAAACCCCTCTCTTTCTCGCGTCCTTTCCGTCTCCACGTTATCAAATCCCTGCCTTCGTCCCGGGTGGCGGAGCTTCGCACAGGCGGACGAAACAGAGCTCATCTATTATGTTAAGAAATCAAACAGAAATTCACAAGAGAGTAAACTGATCTGAATCTCAATGAGTTATGTTGTGCTGTTTTTCTTGTTTTGGAATTCTTTTGCTTGATACATGAAGGCTTCAAGGCGGGTCAAGGTATTGGTTTGCTCTTGTCCGTCATAGGTCATGTTGAGGATCGGGATGTTATTATTTTCTTCCCGATATCGTTTGAGTAACGTACTGACAATCGTTCCGGGCATACAGGTAAACGGCATGATATTGACAACTCCACTGGCCCCTCTTTTGGCAAAGTCGATCGTTTTCCCAACAGAGAGGATCGCTTCGCCTTCAAAAGAGGCGTCCAAGTATGGTTTCGCTTTCCTAAAAATCGAGCGGGTTCGAGGTTCCCCGAAGTTTCTGAGATGGCCTTTAAATATTTTCTCCAAATGGTGTTCGTCCTTCTTCTGGTAGTAGTCTGTCAGAAAAACTTTCAAAAGATTCGAGAACGACCTTTTTTTGAGACTCTTCTTCTTGGCAATGGTGTTGATATAGAGAATCCACTCCGTCAAAGGGGCTATCCACGCTTCTCCGCCGAACTGCTCGATCTTTCGGATGACATTTTCGTTGGCAAACCGATTGAGCCGGACAAAGATCTCTCCAACAATTCCTATGAGAGGCTTTGTCCCAACTCCATTCACGTCGACCTGACCGAAAGCCTCAATGCTCTTTTGCAGAGTCCCTTCCAAATCGTCGCCGTTGAGGATCGCTTTGCAGACTTTCCTTAGCGCGTCCTGATAAACCAGGTCCGTTTTCCCCTTTTCCTTCTCATACGGTCGTGTCTCCAAAAGCTTCTTCATCAACAGATCGACGGCCACGATCCCCTGCCATCCCAAGCGGGTGAATTGAGAACCCATGATGCCCAAATCATTATAGAGGGTTTCATCCTGGTTGGGCGAGTAAATAGGGACATGGTGAAAACCCAAATCATCGAGGACAACGCGATGGAAGCGATGATACTGGCCAAACCGGCATGGCCCACTGCCAGAAGGCATAAAGAAAGCGGCCCGTGCATGATCGAAATGAGGATCCTTCACCAGCTTGACCATATCGCCGGTTGTCAGGATGCAAGGATAACACTCCTTGCCTGAGGTGAGCTTCCTTCCCCAAGAGAGTGTCTCTTCGTCTGATTCCGGGAAGACATCGGCCTCGACGCCGCAGGCCCGAAAAGCCGCTGCCACCGGAAACGAGTGGTCGCACATATAGGGAATATAGATCTTTTTTGTCCGGTCCGTCTTCGCCCCCTTTTTTTTAAGGAGGGGTACCTTTTTCGCCTCAACATTTTTCAAACTGTCTAAGAAGGCCTCGCAGCGTGTGATCGCCCCTGCATCAGCGCTGTGCTCATCAATTTCCAATTGGAGATAGGGCTTGCCTTTGGACAAATCCCTGAAGAAGTGGCTGATGAAAGAATCCGGTCCGCAGCCGAAATTAGTGATATAGACCGCATAAAGTCTGGGGTCCTCCCGGATGATCTTTCCGGCGGCCAATATCCTCTGCCCGTATCGCCAATACATCTCCTGAATCTCTTCAGTCGGAGCGACGGATTCCAAAGGAAGAAAGTCCATCGGGATAGGAAGGACTCCCAAATCGCGCAATTTTTTTGGAATCTCAAGGTTCACCCCGGAGTCGCAGGAATTGTAAGGCCTACCGACGATCACCATCACCTTGTCGTTGGGACCAATCTGATCCAAGATCTCTTTTCCACGATTGAGCATGCATTGAAAAAATAGGTCTTGGAATCTCTCCGCCTTTCGAAGGGCCCTTCTCACCCGCTTCGGCCTTCGACCGATGGATCTTCCGAACTCGACTAACTCCTTCTCCAGATATTCTCTCTCAAACCCGAAGTGAAGGACGGGTTGAAGGATGTCCACACCCTCCCTTTTAAAATCAATGGCAGAAGGAACGGCGTAGGGGAAGGATTGCGCATAGGGACATGCCGAGCTATTGGGGACCCCCGGATGGGAGGGCTTCAGATTGACGATGCTCGGCAGGAAGATTTTCTTTACGCCTTTCTCCAAAAGGTTGAGGACGTGGCCGTGGCTCACTTTAATGGGGAAGCAGGTTTCAGCCACGACGTTCTCCACCCCTTTTCGAATCAGCTCTTTGTTCGTGACGTCAGAGAGAACTACTCGATAACCTATTTCCGTAAAGAACGCCTTCCAGAAAGGAAACATCTCGTGGAAATAAAGAATTCTGGGTATCCCGATCTCTGGAGCATCGGCGGACAGCCTCTCCTCTCCCTCATAGGGAGCGGAGAGCATCTTTTCTCTCTCCAAAAAGAGATCAGGGATGTCCGAACCCTTTGTCCGTTTGATTACATCGTATTTTTCACATCGGCTTCCGTAAAAGAGGGGTTTCTCTCCTTCGACACTCACCTTTCGGATGAGGCAGAGATTGGAACAACCTTTGCACTCAAAAGACGTCTGTTCGTAGCGGCGCCGACTCAGGTCAAACCCCTTGAAACCCGACCGCTCCCATGTCTTTTCTTCCATGGCCAGAATGGCGACGCCGATGGCCCCGGTCACATCATGATTCTCAGGGACGATGATCTCTTTATCCAGGACCTTCCCAAAGGCGGCTACAACCCCCTTGTTAAAGGCTGTCCCTCCCTGAAAAAAGATCCGATGACCGATACGGCGATCCCCGACCACGCGATTGAGGTAGTTCTGAACGATGGAGTAACTGAGTCCGGCAATCAGATCATCCTTTTCGGCACCCATTTGCTGGTGATGAACCAGATCGGACTCGATGAATACGGTACATCGTTCCCCCATCCTCACCGGCTCCCCGGCAGAGAGAGCAAGCCTCCCGAATTCTTCTTTGATGGAGACGTCGAGTTTTTCAGCCTGCTCCTCCAAAAAAGATCCCGTGCCGGCGGCACAAACCTTGTTCATCTCAAAATCGATCACCACTCCGTTGTCGATGCTGATATATTTGGAGTCCTGTCCGCCGATCTCAAAGATGGTATCCACGCTTGGATCAATATGGATAGCTGCGGTCGCCTGGGCAGTGATCTCATTTCGCACTAGATCCGCCCCCACGAAATCTGCCGTAAGGTAACGACCGGAGCCCGTGGTCCCGACCCCTTTAATCTTCACACGGTCTCCGATCTCTTCACCGATCTCCTGGAGTCCGACGCGAACCGCCTCGATGGGCCGACCTGCTGTCATCAGATAGCGTTTTGCAAGAACCTTCTTTTCCCTGTCAATGACCACCAAGTTGGTGCTGATCGAACCTACATCCAATCCCAGATAAGCTTCGATCTTCTCTTCCCCTAAACTCTGCGTGGGAAGATGAACCTCCGCTCGCTGGAGAAGCTGGTCAGGAGAAAGAGAGAGGGATTGTAAGGACGTTCGTTCTTCTCGATGGTCTTGGAGATATTGATTGAGGCGGCTGAGGCCATTCCATTCCTTCTTGCTCTTCTTGTCTTCCTGGGCCGCCAGGATGGCACCGATGGCTCCCATCGAAGCAAAATGCTTTGGAACGATGAGCTCTCCGTTGGAAAGCTCCAAGACATCCAAAAAGGCTCTCCGCATCCCCACATTGGCCGCCACTCCGCCTTGGAAGGAGATGGGCTTGAGGAACATTTTTCCTTTCCCAATGTTACTCTTGAAATTTCTGGCCAAGGCGTAACAGAGGCCAGCCACAATATCGTAATCAGGTGTGGCGATCTGTTGAAGATGGATCATATCCGATTTAGCGAAGACACTGCACCGGCCCGCAATGCGCGGCGGGTTGCTCGATTTGAGGCCGAGCTGCCCAAATTCCTCAATGGTCAGGCCTAATCGGCTGGCCTGCTGATCGAGAAAGGACCCGGTGCCCGCAGCACAGAGGGTATTCATCGAAAAGTCGCTGATCTTGA